>Ga0307406_10000175_pt1 | contig 38313 bp, 24 predicted proteins | sample 322Cmetagenome_3_FD_203706 | JGI IMG/M metagenome (GOLD analysis project Ga0307406, IMG submission 203706) | Maize rhizosphere microbial communities from greenhouse at UC Davis, California, United States - 322HYB-C-2 | ecosystem: Host-associated > Plants > Roots > Rhizosphere > Soil | place...
TGGCAAGACCACCCTCCTTAAAGTCTGCCTCGGCCAGATGGAGCCGAGCGAAGGCACGGCGACGGTGGGCAAGAAGGTGCGGATCAACTACATCGACCAGACGCGAATGGCGCTGGATGCGAAGGGCTCGCTGTTAGACGAGATTTCTGACGGCAACGAGAAGCTGCAATTCGGCGATCAGATGCTGGGCGCGCGGGCTTACCTGCGGCGCTTCCTTTTCGATGACCGGCGCATCAACGAGCGCGTGGACCTGCTGTCCGGTGGCGAGCGCGCGCGGCTGATGCTGGCGAAAGTGCTCAAGACCGGCGGCAACCTGCTGGTGCTGGACGAACCGACGAACGATCTCGATCTGCCGTCGCTGCGGATGCTGGAAGAAGCGCTGGCGGACTTCGATGGCTCGGTGCTGGTGGTTTCGCACGATCGCTACTTCCTCGACCGGATCTGCGACCAGATCATCGCGTTCGAAGATGGCGGCGTGAGAGTGCAGCCGGGGAATTATTCTTACTACCTGGAGAAGCGGCAGGCCCGCGAACAGGTGGAACGCTTGCATGCGCAGGCCGCGGCTCGTGATGCGGCGGCGCGACAGAAGGCGGCAGCTCCTGCGGCGACGAAGCCGCGGAAGTTGACGCTGGCCGAGCGGAAGGAACTCGAAGGGATGGAGGAAGCCATCCTCGTCGCGGAAGAAGCGGTCGCGGAGCTTGAAGCGAAGCTGAGTGACCCGGAGTTCCAGAAGAACTACGAGGAGATCCCGGTGACGGCAGCGAAACTGGATGCGGCGAAGGCGAAGGTGGCGAAGCTTTACGCCCGGTGGGAGGAATTGGAGGCGGTGAGTGCTGGATAAGGAGGCTTGTCCACAACGGCTGAATGGATGACCGCGGCGCAGCCGCCTTTGGACTGCTGCGATCATTCGCAGCTTTTGAATGCAGCGGACGGCAGTGTTCTTCCTCACTCATTGCAGCGACGCTGTAGGGTCGCTTCCGTCCACCAGGAGAGCAATCCGGCGTTCTCCGAGCGGGAACGCCAGCGACGCGGTAGGGTCGCTTCCGTCCACCAGGAGAGCAATCCTCACCCTTCACTCGAAAGCTGCGAATGATCGCAGCAGTCCGAAGGCCTTCGGCTCTCATTGCGCGGAGGGACTACGAGAAGGGTATTCACAGCGTGCTTCTGGCCACCGCACACGGCGTGCTTGGCCCACGCTGATCCACTCACTTCCCAAACAACGCCTCTCGCAACAGCGGCCTCGCCTGCTCCGGATCCCAATAACCGAAGCCCGCTTTCCAATCCCACATCGCCCACGGAATCCCACGCTTCTCCGCAGCAAGCCGGAAGTCACGGATGTAGCGGGTGCGGCTCGCGGCATCGGCTTCCTTGAAGCAACCGAACTCACCGACATGGATCGCGCGGCCGAAGTGCTTCGACCACTCGTTGGCATCATCCAACAACAGCTCAAACGTCGCAGCCGTGCAGGGATTGTCGGTGCCCTTGCGGGTATTGTAAGCATCAAGCCACGACACCAACCCGACGTTATCCTTGAGCGAATCCGGCACGGCCACGGGCTTGGCGGGCGGCCCGGGGTACGAGATTCCTCGTAGATCCTGGAAGCCTACCCAGCCGGCGCGCTGGTGGGTGAATTGGAAGGGCTCGTAACTGTGGATGCTGGTGATGATGCGATCGTCGCCATCCGGCAGGAAGTAACGATCAAGTCCCGGCACAGAAGCCCACTGCGAAGGATTCGCCACGAGGATGCGCTGCGGGCTGACCGAGCGGATTGCAGCGACGGCCTGGGCGTGGACTTTCGTTAGAGCATCGTAATCGAGCGCGCCGTTCGGTTCATTCAGCAGCTCGAGATAAAGCGTCTCGGGGTAGCCCTTGAAATGAGTGGCGATGGTTTTCCAGCCAGCGGCAAAGGCGGCGCTATTCGCTTCGGGCTCGTTCACCAGCGCCTCATAGTGATGCCAGTTGAGAATCACGGTGAGCTTGCGTTCGATCGCACGCTTCAACACCGGCTCAAGCACGGCGAGCAACTCGGGCTTGATGGTGCCATTCTCCAGCCAGAAGTGCCACGCGACGGGGACACGGATGTGATCGAAGCCCTGGTCGGCGGCGAGGTCGACGTCCTTCGTATCGTAGGTGATGCCCCAGGTGCCGGGCTGGGCTTCCCAGCCATTGCCGAAGTTCACGCCGCGCTTGAGCTTGGCCGCGGCAAGATGGGCGGGCGTGTCGTTGGAAAGGATCTTCGGGGCCTTGAAGTCCGGCGTGGTCGCGGCGCGCGCGTGGATTGTTAGAGTCACCGGCACGCCGGCCTTCACCTCCAGCTTGCCGACCAAGGGACGTCCATGCCATGAGGCCGCGACTCGTTTTCCCGCGGCTGCCTCGCGATTGGCGAGCGGCCACTGGTCGGCGGCGGGATAGGGACGCCATGGGGAATCCCAGCCAGTGGGTTTGCCATCGGCCTCGTCTTCGAAGCTGCCATTGGTGAGCTGAGCGCCCTTGGCGGAGAGATCGTCCCAGAGGACTTCCATCTGGCGGAGCACGCCGGGGCGGGCTTCACCCCAGGGGCCATTGAGGTCGAGCTCGATGGTGCCGTGGTGCGAGGGCGTGAATTGGACGCGGACTTCCTTCCACTTCCACCACGTGATCGGGAATGAGATGTCGGTGAGGCGCGCGCGTTTTTCCGGGGTGTCCTCGTAGTTCCCGGGGACGCATTCACCGGCGGAAACGGAGGCGTCCTTGAGGGGAGCAGCTTCAGCGGGGACGCGGAGGAACAGGCGGGCCTGGGCGGGTTGAAAAGGGACAAATTCCTCCGCTGCGAGAGGGGTCATGAGAGCAAGGGAAAGGAGAACGCGGGAAAGCATCGGAAGCGATACGGAGGGAATGGCCGGGGGCTGTCTGGGAATCGGAAGAGGGACTAGGATGGATGGGATGGATAGGATTTGGAATCCATTGAAGTGGCCCCCACAGAGCGGATTCTCTCATCCTCTTCCTCTTATCCCATTCATCCTATCCATCCGGGTCCCAAGCATCAGCCCATCTTCGTGGCCACGGAGATCACTTCCTGAATGACCCCGCGGACGGACTTCACGGCAGACTCGTCGGTGAGTTTTCCGCTGTCGTCGAACTTGTCGTAAGCGCTGCTGAGAGCGAATTGCTTCGGCACGACGAGCACGCCGATATTGCCAAGGATCGAGCGCAGGTGAACGAGGCCGCGGAGTCCGCCGAGGGCGCCGGGTGAAGCGGAAAGCAGGCCGGCGACCTTGCCACGATAGGCGGCGAGCGATGGCTCATCGTCCGTCTCCGAGCGGCTCACCCAGTCGATGAAGTTCTTCATCAGCGGCGTGATGGAAGAATTGTACTCGGGCGAGACAAAGACGATCGCATTGGCCGCGAGGAACTTCGCCTTCAGCTTCTTGGCGGCGGCCGGCAGGCCCTCGGCGGCTTCAAGGTCCTGATTGAAGAGCGGCAGTTCGTAATCGGCGGGATCAATGAGATCGACGTCCGCGCCGGCTTCGGTGGCGATCTGCGCGGCGAGGCCGGCGAGCTTGCGGTTGAAGGAATCGCGACGGGCGCTGCCGGGGAGAATGAGGAGCTTAATCATCGGCTGCACCCTGCCCCATTTTTTGCCCCTGAAAAGGGCGATCTCACATGAGGATCCCGACGCGACAAATGTTACCGTTTCGACACCGTTCCCCGCTCGCCATTTGGAGGCAGGATATTTTGGTGCGCTATTCCCATCGCCGATCCCCCGCCGCCGATCCGCACCTGTTTGATTCGCATGACCAAGACCCGGGCTCTTTCCCTTTGTTTGACCGCCGCCATGGTGGCCGGAGCAGCTGCCGATATCCTTTGGATCGGCACGTTCACCGCGACCAAGGGCAGCGGGATCTACACCACTGAATTCGATCCTGCTTCCGGCACCCTCGGCACACCCGAACTCGCCCGGCAGGCCACGGACCCGTCGTTCCTCGCAGTGCATCCGGGCAAGCCCTACCTCTACTCCATCGGCCGGTCGCTCATCTATTCCTTCTCCTATGACAGTGCGGGAAAGCTGAAGCCGATCAATGAACTGCCGGCCACAGGCAAAGGTCCATGCCACCTGGCCGTGTCTCCCGCAGGAGATTTCCTGGCGGTGGCGAGCTTCATCCAGGGCAAGGCGGTGACCTACACCCTGATGCCCGAGGGAAACGTGGCCGGGGTGAAAAGCGTCGCCTCCCCCCAAGGAAGCGGACCCATCAAAGGGAAGCAGGACGAACCCCATCCTCTCGGGGTTCTGTTCTCGGGCGACTTCCTTTTCGTCCCTGACATGGGGACCGACCGGATCCTCGCCTACAAGCTGAACAACGGCACGCTCCGGCCAGCGGACGTTTCCGAGTTCGTGGCGCAGCCGGGAGACGGTCCGCGTCATCTGGCCGCTCATCCCGATGGGAAGCACCTCTTCGCGGTGCACATGCTTTCCAACACCGTGGAAGTCCTGCTGCAGGAAGGACCGAAGCTGACGAGCCAAGCGAGACTCTCGACGCTTCCGGAAGACTTCAAGGCGGAGAACACCGCTTGCGGAATCGGAGTGCATCCGAATGGCAAGTGGGTCCTGGCTTCGAACCGGGGACACGACTCGATCGCCGTCTATCGCTTCACACCGGAACCGGCGAACCTGGAGCTGAAGGAGATTGTTCCCGTCGGCGTGAAATCGCCACGACACTTCGCCTTCGATGCAAGTGGCAAGTGGCTGCTGGTGGCCGGAGAGAAATCGAACGAAATCCGGGTGCTATCCTTCGATCCCGCGAGCGGCGACCTGAAGGCGACGGAACACAAGGCAAGCGTGCCCGCACCGGCCTGTCTGCTCTTCCAGCCAGCGGCACCTGCGGACGGCTAACAGGACTCACGGGCCGCTGCCCGCGATCTCCGCCGCGAGCTTTTCAAAGTAGAGCTTTCGCTGGAACTCGGCGAAGGCCGCATCGCCGTAAAGGGACTTGATCCTTTGTCCCGCGGTCATCTGCGCGCGCTTCCATTGGAACTCGTACTGCGGGTGATCGACCGGGAAATTGCCGGCAGTGACTTCGGATTCAAAGTCCTGCCGAATCCGTTCCAGATTCTCCACGGGAACCTGGGGAGCCACAGCGACCGCCGTCTCGTCATCGATCATGTGGCTGAGCGGAGTCTCTGCGGGCCGATCCGCAGCGACCGGTGGAAGGTGGTGCTCACGTCCGGTGAGCGATGCCGCTGCGGCTGGCGATGGTGCATCGGAGGCCGCTGCGATCGATCCACCCGGAGATGAAACTCCCACGTGACCTGATGCTTCCTGCGGCACCGCCCTCGTGCCTTCAGCGGAAACGGACGCCTGGTCCGGCTGTCCTTGCAATGGCACCTCGCCACGTGAACTGGCTTTGCTGCCGCGGTCACGTCGAAGTGATCTTCCGGCTCCCGGAAGCCGGTCCGTGCCGGCGAGGTTCATGCCCGGCCAAGGCAGCTCCGCCGGGAACGCTGACGATGATTCGCGGGATGGCACCGGCGCTGACGAAGGTCTTCTCGACAACGACGACGGCAACGCGGTCCTCCTTGCCGCAGACTGGTCCTCCTCAAGGATCGCTCGTCCCACGATTGCACCATCTTCCCGGGTCTTGGATTCACGACTGGCCGCGGGACGCGAGGGATCACTCGCATTTCCCTCAACCATCCACGCCACGAAAGGAATGCAAACGAGCAAGGCGCTACCCGCTACCAGCATCCTTCGACGACGGGATTTGGAGGCGGCTGTCTCGTCTCTCATCGGTGCACGATTCATGAATGGGAAAGCGATCGGACTGTCAAAGAAGATGGCGCCCCCGCCGGAACGGGAGCGCCACGAGGATGATGTGACAGCTTCGCTGCCCCGTAGCTCCCCGATCAGGGAACTTCGGCGACAGGCGAGCTGCTGAAGTCCTGACCGATGACGGCGCCGTCACCGATACGGGAGGCACGCATCAGACCGATTTCGAGACCGGAAGTACCCGGGGTCGCGATCATCTGGGCGGAGAGAGTATCCGCGACGTCCTGGACCGGGGCGGAGAGGTTACCGTAGAACATGTGGAGGTAGCTCCAGAAAGTGTAAGCACCCGAGCGGGCGTTAGCCACGCTGTAGGGAACACCGCACCAGGTCAGGGACTTCGCTCCTCCCGGGAGAGCGGTGTTGTTGAAGTCGGACAGACCGAGGTAGGAGACGTAGTAGCCACCCATGGCGGTCGACTTGCGGGCCAACTGGCCAGCAACCGTGCCACCGGAGGTGTAGCCGTTGTTGCCGAGGGCGTAGGTGCCGGCAGGGAACTTGCGATGACCGGTGATTTCGTCGCCGCTGGTGGTGCGGATTTCGAACTGGGTCACGGTGGCGAATGCACCAAGGCCGGCTTCGGTGGTGGTGGCGATACGGGTACCGGACTCGGGGTCGCGACCCGTGGCGAACACTTCGGTCTGTTCGTCAGCCGCGTTTCCGGTAAAGGTCGCCAGCGAGACAATACCGTTGCCAAGAAGGTTCTCGGCGAGGTCGGGGGTCATGTTGCTCAGTCCGGCGGGAGCGCCGTCGTTCGCCACCCACACGAAGGGAATGACGAAGGTCGGGACGTCGGTGAGGGGCGTGGAGGTGTAAGGAGTGGAGTCCTGGAACACGTCCGACAAGGCGATGTCCGGAACGCCAGCCTCGGTGCCGGCGGCCACGCTGAAGGTAGCGCCGCTGACAGGGATGACCGAGTTCGGGAGGAAGTTGACGTTGTTGCCCTGCATCACGTCGCGGACACCAGCCGCGGAGCCCGACCAAGTGGCCTTGATGATCACATCCGGGCCGCCGACGCCGAGGTTACCGCGAAAGATCGCCTGAGAGGAGGTGCTGGAGCTCAGGGAGGTACCGGTGGTGGCGTAACGCTCGCCATCCAGAATGGTGAGGATGTTTTCGTAAGTGGCATTGCGACCGGCAGTGGAACCGGTGATGCGGATCACCGTCTGCGCGGAGGCAGAGGCGGCGAGGCCAAGGCCAAGCGCGGCGAGGAGGGTGGTGGATTTGGTCTTCATGTGTATGGTCAGTTGGAGGTTGGGCAATCGGCGATTGGGGGTGGCTATGGGATCAGGCATTGCGGCGGCGGCGGAAGGCGAGGAGCACGGATCCGAGACCTGCAAGCATCGCCGACGCAGGCTCTGGCACGAAGGTGACGACACCGCCCGAGGAGATGGAGAAGGTGCCTTCCAGAGTGCCATTGGTGTCGGACAAACGGAACAGGTTCAGGGACTGGGTCGGATTGCCCTCGATGTTCGAGAAGCCGCCGAAATCCAGGTTCGACGGGGCATTGACACCACCGGCAGCCATGAAGCTGCGCCAGCCGTTCACATCCGTGTCGGACTGCTGGGCGCCGCTGGCGCTGTTGGCGGTGGATTGGTACGCATCAAAGGCAGTTGCGAGGGCGACCATGCGGGTCGAAACGTTGCCACGGGTCGTGGGGCTTGCGATCGACCAGGCGCTGGCGCTGGTGCGGGAAGCGTAGAGGGTGTCTTCCGGATCGCCTGCGACGGTCACGTTGTTCGACGGACTGCCGGCGACTCCCCAGAAAAGGTCGGTGCGGGTGCTCCAGTTGGCACCGTAGATTGCTGCCAAATCGGCACCGATGTCGCCGAGGTCGATGGTCGCGGCGTTGCTGCCATCGAGCGTACCGTAAGCACCGAGGTCGCGGTAAGCCGAGGCGGTACCGAGGCTCACCACGTAGGTGGTGCCGGCACCGATGCCACTGGTGGCACGGAAGCCCATGACGAGGTCGCCTTGGGAAAATTGGACGAGAGCGGCGTTCGCCGAAGCTGCGCCGAGGGCACAGGTAGCGGCGAGAGCCAGGAGGTATTTGCTAGCCATGATGTGTGTCTATTTGGATTTGCACTAACGTTGGGAGGTGGGCCTTGGAGGGGGTAATCCGAGTGGTGACCCGAGCCCGCCAGAATCAAAGGTGACGCAAGTGGAGAACCAATGATCCTGCGGCGACGATTGCGTCACGGGAGCTCGCGCCCTTCCCATCGGTTACGGTGTGACGATCAAACGGACGAAGTAACTGCTGAGGCCGGAGGGAACCGTGTAGACCACTTGGCTGCCGCTGATGGCGACACCTGAAACAGGAGTGTTCCAACTGACGAGATCGGTTGAGACCTGCACCCCGAACGAAGTGACATCGCGGCCACTTGCCCGCGGCCAAGTGATCGAGTTGCCGGACAGGTGGGGACCCTGGGTGAATGCATTGCCCGGGGTGCCCATGAAGAACTCGACGCCATTGGCGAGACCGTCACCGTCGAAGTCCAGATTCTGGACCTGACCGCCTGCATTGGTGGCAGCCCACGTGGCGTAGTTCAGGGAGACGTTAGGCGTGAAGGTGAGGACACCGGCGCTGCTCAGGGTGAAGTGACCTTCATAGCTGCTGCCGTTTTCATCGACCATGCGGAACAAGCTGAGCGACTCGTCCGGAGTGGCTTCGATATTGGAGAAGCCGCCGAAATCCAAGTTCGAAGGGGCACCGCCGCCACCCGGGGCCATGAAGTAGCGCCAGCTGTTGTTAGCGCTGGCACTCTGGATCACGGCCCACGCGCTGTTGCCGGTGGCCTGGTAGACGGAGGTATCCTGGAAGCTTCCCGGGCCGACGACCATCGCGATCATGCGGGTCGCGATGTTACCGCGAGTGGTGGGCGAATTGATGTCCCACGCGGTGTTAGGCGTCCCCGCGACGGCTTCCGCACGGCTGGCGTAGAGAGTATCTTCTGGATCGTTGCCGACTGCGGCGTTGTTGCTCGGGCAGCCCGCGATTCCCCAAAACACATCGTCCCGCGTGAACCATCCGGTATTGAAATTCGTATCGAGGTCCGCCTTGATGTTGCCGATCTCGGCCACATTCCGAATGACGGGAGCGGTGGCATCGCGATAGGTCGCGGCCGGACCGATATTCACGACGTAGCAGGAACCGCTGCCGTCACCAGCAGTGGCGCGGAAGCCCATGAGAAGATCGCCCGTGGCGAAAATGGGAGCGGCTGCCGGGAGAGCGGACGGAGCGAGGGCGGCCGCGAACGTTAGAAAGAGGTGGATCGGTTTCATGCGCGTTGTGGGGAGTTGGGTCTGAACGGGCGAAGGCTATGACCGTCGACGTGCACGTGAAGGGTTGAGGTCTTACGGATTCGTCACATTGCTCAACAGCGTCACAGGGCTTGTGTGACGGCCGTAAGCCAGACGAAGATACGCGCTTGGGGCACCCACGAATGAAACACGTTGGACGCGAGAAACATTCCCACAACAGTGCCTGACAAACTCCGATCTCCCCATGTCACATGCGCCAATCACGCGCGTGACGGGAATGACAAGGAGCAGCGATCCGGTGACATCCTTGTGACAGCAACGCGCGGTCAGACAGGCTTGGTCATGGTTTCTCAGGGCCGTTTGTTAGAGACGGCTGAAGCTACGAAGCGCTCCCAGTATCCTTGCGATCCGAAAGCGAACATCATCACGCGCGCGTTCGGTTCCATCATGCTGAAGGAGCCTCTTCCTTGTCCTTCTCTTCCTCATCCTCCTCGTCGTCGGCGGATCCGCCGTAGCCAAGAACTTCCACCGTGATCAAGGATGGCTCCTCGACGACGTCCTGCGGTTTCGTTTCTTCCGACTGGCGATTCTGCTGGCTTGGATCGCCGGAGGCCGCCGCATTGGAGGTATTGGCGGCGGAGGTGATGCTACCGACCGAAGGTGCGGCCACTGCGCCGGGATTGGTGCCCGCTGCGGAGCCACCCACCGAGATGTTGCCGGCATTCACCACGACAGCGGCGGCGATGTTGAGGTTACCCGAGACACGGATGCCGGCGTCGCCTGCATCAATGGTGCCTTCCGGTGCGACAAGATCGACATCGCTCGGCTCGACTCCCGCGACGGTATTGAGCACGCCGATGCCACCACCGGTGGCGAGGCCTGCGAGGTCGGTGCGGACGTCGGCACTCTGCGGATCGATCAGGACGCGTGTGGGCGGAGCGGATTGCACCGTCTTCGATGACGAGCCGGCGGCGATGTTGCCACGGGTGGACCAGATGATTTCGTCGCCGCCGCGCAGGGTGAAGATCCGGGAGATCCCTAGATCCACGTTGAGATCGGTGAAGACGTTGATGTTGCCACCGGCTTCCGTGACGATACCCGGCGGGGTGAGCGGGGTGCCGACGATCGTGGATGCCAGCGAGAGGGATCCGCCGGGAGCGAGCAGGGAAATATCGCCGCCGTTGCGCGTGCGAATGTCGCGGGAACGGGTATCGATGTCGCCTCCCCATTCTTCACCGGGGAAGAGGGTCTTCACGGCTTCCTTGCCAGCATCGTAGTTGCCGTAGCCGGGGCTATCCGGATCATTGTGGTTCCGGCCCGCGTCGCGGAGGATCAGGAAGAAGACATCCAGCGCGGCCCGGCTCATCTCCTCGGTGCTGAGGGCATCGAACGCTTCCGGGGTCAGCCCGAGTTCCTTCAGATGGAGCGTTCCCTCGGGGCTCTTGACGAACTTGGGAATGAAAGCGGCAAAGTCCGCCGCGGAATTCTCCAGCGACGAGGCATCGCTGCCGAGACCGGCCATGGCAACGATGTCCGCACCCGCGAAGGTCAGGTAGGGATTGCGACCGTTGCCGATGCTCGTGATGCCGGAGCCGGTGCCATTGCTCAGGCTCGCACCGGTGCCGAGGTCGAGATTGCGGCCGGCCAATACCTCAAGGGTGCCTTGTCCCGCGATCTGGATGTCACCCACGGGAGCGGGGTCTCCGACAACGGTAATATTACCCGCGGAGCGGGCAGTGACCCTGCCGGCGGTAGTGCTGTCGTAGGCAACGATGTCGCGACCGGCCGAAACCAAGCTGACATCGTCCGCCGAGACGTGCTGGAGGTAGAGGGAGATGTCCCGGATGTCTTGTCCCGCGATGACGCGCGCTGCCTTCGGAGAGAAGAGCGTGAGGCCGGAGATGTCTCCTTCACCCGCGTAGATGCGAATCGGCGACGTGTCGCCAGCATGGAGCAGTCCCGGTGTGTGAAGGGTCTGCTTCTCCTGCAAGACCCCATCCGTGGAGCCGGTCTCCGCAAACAAGCTGCTGAAGGAAGCGAGGAAGGCGTTCTGCGTGCGGTTGGCGAGATTCGCGGTCACACCCGCGATGGTCTGGTAGGCGAACGGATTGGTGATCCCGTAGATCGAGTCGGAATTCGCATCCGACACGTTGATCCTGGCGGAGGTCCATGTCACGGGCGAACCTGCGGCAGGTACGCCGACGCCCGCCGGACGGAAACCATCCACCGACCCCGCGGCAAGCAGATCGAGCGAACCGGTGCGAGACGGCGAGAGCGTGATCGAGCCGATGACGTTGATGTCGTCGGAGAACGCGGTGACCGAAAGCGAGCCCGGCATCAGCTTGAAGGCATCGCTGAATGGAGTCACCACGGTCTCGGTGAGGCGCAACCAAGGTTGGAAGAAGGACGAGGTCGGGTTGCTGCTGCTGTTGACGAAGAGCAACTGCGACTGGAACCAGCCCTGCAGGGTCGGAATCGCCGCTGTGCCGCCATCGAGAACGACCGACTCGCGAAGGGTCACGTCGCCACCGAGCGAAGCCACGGATACCTTCGAGTCCTGTGCGTAGGTCGAGAACCAGGTCTTGTTCCAGAACGAGTTGTTGAACCCCTGCGGCAGCAGAAAGGGATTCGCCACCGGGCCGAGGAGGATATCGCTGCCAGCCTCGACGTTGAACGAGCCCTTGCCCACGAACAGCGTGGTCGGTAGCCAGCTTCGTTCATTGAAGACCTGCGCCGGGTTGCGCAGCGTTCCAAGCGACATCGAGCGTGTCGAATTGGTGCGGATCGAGGCTCCGGCGTGGAGTTCACCGTCGCCCCTTTCGACGTAGTAAACGCCGCCATCGATATCGCGGCCGGCACGAACGAAGACATCACCGCCGCCGAGTTCCACCAAGGAGGAAGCCGATGGGGTCGTGCCGGGCATGCGGGCATTGGTGGGTGTCACGGCGTCGACATTGCTCACATCGCGACCCGCGATCAGCGAAACGTTACCACCGCCAAGAGCGCCGATTCCTTCGAAGAAATTCGTGAAGTCCACCCACCACGTCGTCGAGGCCGTTTCACCATTGCGCGAGTCACCGAAGGCACCCGTCGCCGGATCGATGTAGCCGCGGCGATAGAGCCAGTTGATGGGCATCTGGCGCTGCGAGTCCTGGATGGTGGCGCCGAGCGTGGTCCGGGTGAGGTGAATGATGTCATTCCCGGCGGTCAGGCTCACATTGCCACCGCCGAGCGTGTACTGGACGGGAGAGCCGGTCGTCCCCTGCTGGAGTCCGCCCAGGCCACCCGTGCTGTTGTTCGCCATCGCGGTGCTCGGCGTCTTGAAGGTTCCGCCGAGCGTCGGATCGGAGACGAGCGTGCCGGCGGTGTAAACCGAGGCGAATGGATTGAGGAGCTGGATGTCTCCCGCGGTGACGATGTCGATGTCGCCGCTGCCGGTGCGGATCACCTGGAACCAACCCGGAGCGCTCGCGGTGGAACCAACGGCAGTCGTGGTGGTGGCATTGGTGCCGCCGGCAATCGAGGCTGCACCGGCATTCTTACCCAGCTTCAAGGATGAGCCTGCGGTGCCGATGGCGGCAGTCGGGCTGATGGCGAGTGGAACCACCCGGCGGGTATCAGCCGACGTGAAGTCGGAGTCGGCCACCAGACGGAATGACCAGGACTCGACGTTGTCCGCGAGGTTCGGATTGTTCGCGAGAAGGGCCGAGGTGTAGGTGCTCGTCGCGAAGCCGTCGCTGAGGGTATTGTGGAAGACGAGATTTCCTGCAGCGCGAAGCGTCAGCAAGCCGGGCAGTTGCTCGGCACCGAAGCGGAAGGTCGCCAGATTCCAATCGCCCGCAGCCGCATTGCTGGTGGCGGAGCCGAGGGTCAGATCGCCGGTCGTATTGATGATCTCAGCGCCGGGCCGGACGGTGAGGATGGAGCCAAGCGCACCGGCAGTGCCACCGTTCGCCGCGAGGATGCGGCCTTCGATGGTAGAGCCATTCGAGACGAAGGTGGTGGCATCCGCCTTCACCGAGTTCTGTACTGCGGTGGTCAGCTGGCCGGAACCAGTGAGGTCGTAGGTCTTGTAGCCCTCGACGATGACGTGGGAAGCCCCGGTGATCGTCCCGCCGAGATTGCCCACGGCGAGCTCGGTGCCATTGGCAAGCTGCGGCGCACGCACGTGCAGCATGCCGGTGAAGTGGCCGGCCTTGGCGCTGTCAGACGTGTTGCTGTCGACCGAGAGATCAATGCGCGAATTGGCATCGAGCGAAACCATGCCGTTCAAAGCACCACGGGTTTCGAGAACCACTTCGCCGCCCTTGCCTGCGGAATCGAAGTCATCGCCCGAGGCATCGATCAATGAACCGCTTGCGAGGGTGAGGCTCTTGTTCGCGATCAGGCGCACCGAGCCACCTTCCTTGCCGGAGGCATCGATGGTTCCCGTGACGAGAATCGAACCGGCGTCCGCGGAGAGCGAGTAGCTTTCCGCATGGGCGAGGCCGTCGATGGTGACATCACCGGTGCGGACGCGGTAGCTGCGCTGGCCGGTGAAGAAGCTCTCGTTCAGGAGGGAGTCGAGATTGGCCAGCGAGGGCAGCGATCCGACATCGAGAACGAAGCTGCCGCTATGTCCCCCTGCCCCACCCTTTCCTGAGATGGTGCCATTCCCGAGGACGGTGAAGTTTCCGTGGGTGGCAGAGACCTGGAGTGCGCCCGCATTGCCACCGCCGGGCTTGGCCGCCACGGAAAGCGACCCGGAGTTGGACACGACGACATTCCCCGCATCCGCCGTCAGATTGATGGTGCCGCCGCTGGTGTAGCGGATCTGGTCCTTGAAGCGGCGGGCAGAGCCTCCCGCGTCGATGGATCCGGAAACGACCACGTCGCCGGTGGTGGCGTGGGCAGATACGTTGCCACTCGGCAGGACAATGTTAGAGCCGAGTTCCACGGAGTAACCCGTGAACGAAAGCGTGGCACCGAGGCCGCCCGTGGTGCTCGCGGTGGAGTTCCCGCTGCCAGAGACAACGAGCGATCCTGAAGACGCGAGATGATAGGCGACGGCGCTCGCCGAGTCGATCAGCGGCGCATTGATCTGCAACTTGCCCGCGGTGGTGAAGCTGCCGCTCGCACCGATCGAGAGCCGATCCTTCGCGGAGAGCTGGTAGTTCGCGAAGCCACCGGCTGCCAGCGCGCCTTGACCCATGCGAATCGTGTCGGCATGGAAGGACAGCGTGCCACCCGAGACTGGCACCGCAGTGCCAGCGGTGCCGCCGGGGCGATTGTCGAGTTCGATGACCCGCGCATTGAACGACACGTCGCCGCCATTGGTATTGAGGCCACGGATTTCCGCGACGCGCAGCGACAGCGTGTCGATCAGGGGAGTACCATTGCCGGAAACTCCGCCGACTGAACCGGCACCCAGCAGATCGATGGACGAGTAGCTGGAAAGCGCGAGCGATTTCGCGGAAGACAGCGAGCTGAGCGTGGAGCCGCTCAATACGAGACCGGCATCCGGACCCGCAGTCACCGTGGGATCGAGAACGAGGCTGATGCGACCGCTCGCCAACGCGAGCGCATCGGCGGTCAGGACCGCGGTCGGATCGATGACTGTTAGAGAAGTCGAGTCGAGCGTGATGCCGGTCGCCTTGATCGATGCACCGGCTCCGATCTCGATGCGTGGCGCTCCACCCGGCGTGACCCCGCGGCGCAGGACCGGGGCGTCCTCCTCACCGCTGACGCGAAGCAGCGCGCCATTGCCGCTGCCGGCCACGGATGCATTGCCGAGGATGAGCGTGTCACCTTCGGAACTGCCGCTTTGCGTGATGACCGAGCCGTCTTCGATGGTGAGCGCGGACTTGGCGGCGAGGATGATTTCGCTGCCCTTGAGCGAGGAGCCGGCATTGTCCACCGTCAGGTTGCCCGTAGTCACCGAGACCAGGGTGCCTTCGGCGGTGGTGGTGCGGACACCGCCGATGAGAAGGCTTTCCGCGCCGAAGCTGGAGAGCAATGCGGAGTTCAGGACGAGCTGGCCCGAGCTGCCCGTGGTGGCGCCATTGGTGATGAGGATGTCGACCGGGCTGCTGATGTCGATGAGGCCGCCGCGGAACTTCTCGCCGGCTTCCGAGGAGATGCTGCCACCGAGAGCCATCGCTTTCGTGGCCGCGAGAACCAGTTGCCCGGAGTCTCCGGGAAGCCTGATCGATCCTGCGGTGAAGAAATTGTTGGCGAGGAGCTTGGTATACTCGGCGCGCTTGGCGAGCGGAGTGGGAGGCGTGAGCTCGAAGCGGGTGACGATCTGCGGGACCTCGCGATTTGCTTCGAGGCCATTGAAGCGCGTGCCCGAGACGACCTTCGAGCCATCGGGGACCTCGACGGTGCCGATCGCGGTGCCGGACAGCGGCTTGATCAGATAGGCACCGGCAAGCGTGGCGTAGCGGGCGGGCAGCAGCGTGTAGGTGCCGGCAGGCAGGCCGCTCGAACCATCGAGGGTGATCTGATCACCGACTTGAAGGTTGGCATTCACGAAGCCCGGATCACCACCGAGCGAAGAGACGCCATTGAAGGGCGCGTAAGGTGCATACTCGGCGGCGTAGCCCGGCAAGATGGCGAAGCTCCCGGTATCGGCGAGGATGTCCTGCGATCCACCGAGGCCCTGGACCCATCGGTAGGCCTGCAGCTCGCCACCGCCGCGGATATCCACCTTCGATCCGGCTTCCGTCGTCAACGACTCGGCGGAAAGGGTCACCGACTTCTGCGGCGGGCCGGAGGAAGTGATGTCATTGCCACCGGGATCAATCCAACTGGTTCCGTCGAGGCTGATGCCGTAGGGAACGGTGATGCCTTTCCCGGTCGTAGGATCGATGCCCGAGACGGAGGTGACGCTTTTCGCGCCCAGGGTCAGCGAGGTGGTCTTGCTGAAAGCCAGACCCGTGAGGAGATCGGTGGGCGCGGTGCCGCTGCCATCCCAGCCGAGCTGGATCTTTCCAAATGGCGCGCGCAAGGTGCCATTCTGGACGATGTTGGAGCCGTAGATGGAAAGCTTGCCACCGCCTGATAGAGGCAGTTGGCGATTGCCGGAGCCATTGGTGGTCACCGAGCCCGCGTGAGTGCTTCCACCCGCGGTGTAGTCGAAGGCAGCGATGGTGAAGTCGAGCCCGGTCGGCGGATAGATTTGTCCGGCGGTCAGGGTGATGTCGCCGGCGACTGCCAGCGTGCCATTGCCACGGACATCGCCATTGGCGGCGGTCAGGTTGAGAGAGCCGACGTTTCTCAGCGCAAGATCGCCGACATCGATCAGGCCGGCGGAAATGGATACGGACCCCGTGCCATGGGTCGGCGGCATCCGGCGGAACGAGCCGTCGAAGATGAGGTATTCGGAGTTCTCCTGCGACTCGCTGGAGAGCTTCGGCGTGTCAAAGTTGTTCCCCACGGCCACGTAGCGGGCGGTCAGCGAAACGGAGCCGCTCGCATTGATGACCGGCCCGGTGCCTGCGGTGATGCGACCATCCGCATTGATGGAGACATTGCCGGTGAAGCTGAGATTGCCGCCGAGATCGAGATTGGATAATCCACCTGCCGAGAAGCGATCCGCGGCGAAGCGTCCGCCACCGAAGATGCCACTGCCGTCTGACGGCGCATTCCCACCGATGCCCGGAGAGAAGCCGGCGGGCAGGACATTGCCCGATTGCTGCACCTGCATCGTGATGTCATCCGGCATCACAAACTCGCCCACCGGATAGAAGCGCCCCGAGGACACCGCGAGCGTGCCGCCGGCAGCGGTGGATCCTCCCGCCTCGCCTTTCAAGGTGGCGTCGGAGAAGAGCATCTGACCTCCGGCAAGCGTGATCTTGCCGGCATTGCTTTCGACCACGGTTGATTTGCCCCGCACCTGATAGGGCTTGCTCGTCGTGCCCGAGACACCGGAGGCAATGTCTTCCAACGAGCGGCCGGATTCGCCGGGCAGCAGGTCGAGAACATCGCTGCTTCCGGAGACATCAAGCACGGCGCCACTTTCGGCGGCAATGTTTCCGGAGACGGTAATCGAGCCGCCATCGAGGACAGCCCCACGCTTGCGCCCGTAAGAGTCCGGGACGAGGAAAGTTTCTCCCGAGGCATCGAGCACGGCGTCCGCACCGAGCAGCACGGTCACCGCGGGATTGACGGCCACCGGGTTGAGGCCGGGAAGCGGCAAGCTGTTAGAGCCAGTGACCTTGATCGAGCCGCCAGCGGCGAGCACGGATCCACGAACTTCCACGGTTTGTCCGGAAAGCGTGACGCTACCCTTGGGTCCGGCATCGATCGTCGAGCCCGCGCCGACGACCACGTCGCCACGCAGCAGCAGGGAACTGCTTCGGAATTCATTGGTAGCTCCCGAGGCACCGAAGGTGAGACTCACCGGGGACCGCAGGCCTTCCGGTTTCACGAACTCCGATAAACCTAGTAATCCATTGATGTCCTTCGCCAGCCAACTGGTGACCGTCGGAGCGATCGTTGTCCCCGGCGCAATCAGCAGACCAGCACCGCCTTCGCGGCCAATGCCATTCACCGCGAACGTGGTGAAGCCTCCCTGATCGAAGAACGATGAATCGAGGTGAAAGACACCCTCAGGAGCGACCCCGCCGATCTGAACCGCCTCTGCACGGAGACTCAGCGATCCACCCCTGGCACCCGAGAAGCCGCGGAGCTGACCGCCCAATTCGAGGGCGCCACCGGTGACGCCGGAGAGATTCACGTCGCGGCCCGTGAGGATCGAGAGGCTGCCCGCGTTCCCATAGGTCAGCTTGCCTCTGGAATCCACGACCACGCCGCCGGAGACATCCGCCACGGAGCCCTGCGCCAGCAGTGCCGACATGGCCGAGATCGAGATGGTGCCACCCGTGATGGTCTGCGGCGTCGTCAGCGCCGAGGGAGAAAGCGGACGATCATCCGCGATCAAGCCGGCGGTGCTGATCACGGCACCGCTGCCCAAGCGGAAGAAGCCACGGTTCGGATCTTCACCCGGCAGAACGGCTCCCGAAGTGGTGGCCCTCAAGTCGGCGACCGTGTCCGGCGAGACGTTGAAAGCGGTGAAGCTGAGCGTTCCTCCCGGCGCGATGATCGAGCCGTTCACCGTCAGGTTCGCACCCGCGAGGGAGATCGATCCCTTCGGAGCTGCCTTCAGTGTCACTCCCTCCTCGACGATGATGTCGCCATCGGGGGTGCGAACGGAAAGGGAACCGAAACCGTTTTCGCCCAGCAGCTCGGGCGAGAGGAAGAGATCATTCAGGCGCTCGGTCGGAATCGCCTCGGGATTGCCGGAGGAATCGAGCGCAAAATCCGCCACCGGAGCCTGCGGCGAGCTGTTAGAGAAGGTGACCGTCGTATTGTGCGGCGCGAACTCGGAGGCGGCATTGTTGAGGATCCGCTGCGAGGTGAGTGAGATGCTCAGCGATGAGGCCTGCGGTTGATTCGTGGTCTGCCGCGTACCGGTGACCGTCTTGCCCGAGAGAGTGCCGTCTTGCACGACTGCTCCGGCGGAAATCTCAAGCGCTCCGCCCGCGCCACCCTGGGTGAAGCCTTCCTGATAGCGGGTTCCGTTCAACGTCAGCGGATTGACGTATTTCTCGGCCACGCCCCATTTGGTGCTGACCACGGTATTGCTGCCGCCAAAGACGCCATCATACACGCGGTCCGGAGTGGCGTCGGAAATGTCGATGACCTTGCCATCCGCCGTCACGCGTGTGGTCTGGACCACACCGCCGGCGTAGTTGACCCAGCCGCCGGAAACATTGACCTCGGCATTCTCGCGGATGACCACCGCGTCACCGGCCTGGAGCTTCACCGTGCCACCAGCAGCGGTAAGTTCGCCGACAGTTCGCTCCACCAGATTGACGTAGCCCGAGAGGTCCGCCAGCGGTGTGCCGACCCAGGTCTTGCCATTGTAGGTGCCGGTCTCGGTGACGTCGATGTAGACGGTTTCACCGCGCAAGGGACCGTCGCGAAGCAGGGGCGAATCAGCGAGTTCGGTGCCGCGCAATTCCGCGCGCACGATGTTCGAGGTGACCGACGACTGGACGTTTTGCGATCCCGACACGTCGATGGTGGCGCCTTCGTCCAGGTCGATGCGTCCACCATTGTGGACGTACACATACGTCGGAGTGCCGAGCACTGTGCCGGCGGGCACCACATGCCAGGTGCCAGCATTGACGTTCACATTCGCACTCGGAGCGTAGAGGATCGAGTTGTTGTCGAAATGGACTTGGTTGCCCCTCACATTCACCTGTGACTGCAGCGCCAGGACCGACCCAACGACCTTGTCGGTGCTCGCCAGCTCCGGGAGAATCCGGGTGACGCTGTTTTCGCCAAGCGTGACGGTGCCCGAAGAGCGATTGAGGAAGGCCGGAGAAGCGGCGCTCGACGGATTGTAGCCGATATTGCCAAGGGCATCGTAGTCCGCGAGCAGGTCGATACGGCCATTGAGCGAAACCGAAGTCGTGCTGGTGATCACGCCCATCTGGTTCACCGACTTGCCGGTGAGGGTGATGTTGGCGCGGGGCGAGTCGATGATGCCGTTGTTGGTCGCGGTGCCAGCGTAGGCAGTCAGCGTGGAGGCGGGATCGGCGACAGCCCCGATGAACGTATCGAGACCACGCAGCGAAGGATCCGAGCTCTTGTGCGCATCGAAGCCGACTTGCAAACCAGCGGCGAGAATCGTCTGGCCGTCAGCGGTGGAAATGGAGCCGTTGTTGGTGACGTTCGCACCCACGAGCGCGATGCGTCCGCCGACCTTGTCCGCGGTGGTAGGCGCGGTGAGACGCGCTCCCGCTTCCACGATCACATCGCCGATGCGGGTATTCGCGGGCAGGCCGGGATCGAAGGCCGGCATACCGTCATTGCCCGCGGGCATCGCGAGTGCGGAGAAGAGGAACTGCTGGTCGGGATTGTTCAGCAGGCCGCGGTCGATCAGGTTCGTATTGATCGGCAGTGCGGAGGCCACCAGCGTGTGAACATTCACCTGCGACTTGCCGCCGAAGACGATGCCGTTGCGGTTCATCATGTAGACCTGTCCCTTCGCCTCGATGTTGCCGAGGATCTGGGTCGGGTTCGCGAGCGGATCGTTGACGAAGTTGAAGGCGATCCACTGGCCGACGTTCGAGCCACCATCCGTCTGGTCGAAGGTGAGCGTGGTGTTCTTGCCGACGTTGAAGGTTTCCCAATTCAGCAGCGCCTGCTGCGCGGTCTGCTTCACGGTCACCTGCGTGGTGCCACCGGAAGTGGTGCTCTGCACCGGAAGGTTCGCGCCCTTCCAGAAGATCGAGTTCGGCCCAGTGACCCGCGAGTCCACTTGCAGGCCGCCGGTGCCGAGGCCATCGGGCACGTCCGGCAAGACAGCGCCGGTGCCTGAGGGATTCGTATTCGCGTGATTGCCGCCGTTGTTCGCGAGATTGCGCGCGGCGAGCTGCATCGCCTGCACCGACTGGATCGCCATCGCGGTGCGCGCGAGCGAGTCACGCGTGGTGCCACCGGCGGGAACGATCGGTGGCGGCGTGGTGCCTACCGGATTCGCCGCGCCCTGTGGCGCAGTCCCTGCCCTGCCACCACGCAGGATATCGCCGGCCATGGCATGCGATGCGAGCAGGCCGAACTCTCCCAGCAGGATCAGGGCGGTGCCTGCGGCCTGTGATGAACGGAGGATGCGGTTCGGATGGCGGGCGGGTGACATGAAGAAAGAAAGCGAAAGCGGGTTACTTGGACTTCGGCTCGGCGAGCACCTTGGGTAACTCGATCTCGTTGATGACGACCGGATGGTCGCGTAACAATTTCGCCACATACTCCTGGCTGGCGGCCTGCGCACGTTGCTCGCGAAGGCGTTCTGCAAGGCGTGGCTTCACCTCCTCAAAGGTGAGTTTGCGGGGCTCCTCGCGGTCGATGACCTTGACGAAATGCCAGCCGTCCTTGAGCAGGATGGCTCCGGTGACGCCTCCCTTGGAGAGCTTGGCGATCTCCGTGCGGATCCCTTCCTCGATGAGGTTCTCATCCAGCCAGCCGATCTCGCCACCCTTGCCAGCGGAAGTCGCTTCCTCGCTGTGGGCGCGGGCGATCGCGGCAAAGTCAGCGCCCGGCGTGGCCAGCTTCTTTTTCACCTCGGCGACTTCGGCTTCCTTGGCGGCCTTCTCCTTGCCTTCAGCAGCAGCGATGAAGACCTGCGCGAGCTTGTGGCGGCGCTGGACGTTGAGCGCATCCCCTGCCCCGTCGTAGGCCTTCTTCAAAACATCCTCTGTCGGGAAATCCGCAGGCGGCTGTGCCACCGAGCGAAGATAGGTTTCGGCAACGATGGTCGCGCGCTGGCGCTCGATCGCAGCAGCGACCTCGGGGCGCTCCGCCCACTTCTTCTCGTCCGCCTCCTGAAGCACCAGACGCTGCACCAGCAGCGTGCGCACAGCTTCCGTCAGCAGAGTCGGCTGCTTCGCCGCGGCCTCGCGTTGGGCGGGCTCGAGTCCGGCAAGCCAGCTCTGCACGTCCTCCACGTAAACCTCCGCATCACCGACCCTCGCAACGACGGTCTTGTTAGAGGAAACGGGCTTGGTCTGGGCGTGCAACGGAGCAAGCAGGGCGAGGCAAGTAAACAGGGTGCGATACATGAACGAAAATGAGTATGTGAATTCAGATCAGAGGCCGCTTCACGGCTTGGCCTTCTTCTCCCCTTCAGCAGGAATGCGGGCGTCTTCCACCTTGTCGCGATAGTCCTGCACCTGCGATTCAAGGCGGGCCTTGGTGATGCCGGTGAAAGGTTCGCGGGCCTTGAGGGCATCGCCCACGCCGAAGCTGCGGTAGCGCTCGAGGATCTCGGTCGCGAGGCGGTAGAGCTCGAGGTTCTGCGCCTTGTGATCGCGGACCTTCGCCTGCAACACCGACTTCTCATCGGCGAGCTTGGCGCGTTCGCCTTCCTTGGCGTTCGCAACGGCGGCGGCCTTCGCATAGCCGTCCTTCCACTTCGCGAGCGCTTGATCGAGCGCGGCGTATCTCTTCTCAAGCTCCTGGTAATCCACCGTGAGCTTCTCGATCGATTTCTTCGAGCTGGCCTGGTCTTCGGCGGATTGCTTGGCAAGCGCGTCAGCCTTCTTGGCCAGCTCGGTGATCTTCGCGTCGGCAGCCTCCTTGTCGGCCTTGGCCTGCATGGCCTCGGTCTGGGCGGTGCGGACCTGGAGCATGGAATCACGCAAGGCGGCACGTAGCTTGGCATTCGCGGCGACCTGCGGATCTTCCGCCGCCGCTTCCTCACCGCGCACGGCGGCCAGCGGCAACAAGCAAGCAGAGGCTAGGAGCAAAAGGGAACGGGACATGATTAGAACTTGGCGTTGATGTCGAACTGGAGGACGTCGCTCTTCAGCGTGGGTCCTGCGATTTCACCGGCGCTCATCCAGCGGGCACCGACGCGAACGGAAGGCGTGAGAGCGTAGTTACCACCGAGGGTGAAGCCCTTCATATTGGTGCCACCACCGCCGAAATCGGAATCGGTGAAGCCGTCGATGACAGCGTCCGACTCGACGTAGCGGTAGCCGAGGAAGGTATTCCAGTCACCGCGCTTGTCGAAGGACGGGCTACCGGCGATGAGATTGAGGAACCACGCCATGTCGCCACCTTCGAAGGCACCCGTGCCAGCCGCACCGGCAGGGCCGCGGTTGTTCACGCCGTAGGATGAGAGGCGGTCTTCGTCGAAGGCGACGTTCTTGATGACTTCACCCACCGCGGAGAGGCGGATCGGCTCGTAGCCGTCGTAATCGAGACGACCGGTGAAGGTCACGGTCTTGAACGGCGTGGCGAGGCCAAAGTATTGCCACTGGTTGGTCGTGCCGAAGCCATTGCTGGCATCCGGGATGATCACACGCAGCGGCATGTAGGTATTGCCCTTCTGCGCGAAGGATGGGCGGGTGCCATCGGTATCGCCCGCATCCGAAGCGGTGAGCGGCGTGTAGGGCGTGGAGAACTCGCCCTCGGCTCCACTAAAGTCATAGTAGGCCACGGCGAACTTCGCGTTGAGGTCCTCCTTGATCTTCAGGTTCATGCCGAGCTGACCGGCGAAGAGATACTTGTCCGTGCTCTCGAACTTCGAGGGATTGTTCGTCGCGAAGTTGAGGTCGGTATTGAAGATCGGGAAAGCGCCACCGGTTCCGAAGACCTTGACGTTCTCGTTGATCTGGTGCGAGCCGCGCAGGGCGATACCATCGAGGCCAATGTCATCGTCCCACATCACCTCGGACGAGAAGAACGGATTCTCGAAGCGACCGATGTCGACATTCACGTCGGCATCGAGCTGCTTGCCGAAGTTGTAGGAGAGGAACGCGCGATCGAGCCAGAGCGAGTACTTGGAGAAGTTGCCGCCGGAAGAGCCGAAGGACTGGTTGGTCGAGACCGGCGAGTTGCTATCGCCGGTAGCGACGCGGAAGCCACCGGTGAAGCCGTCCTCGAGATCGAAGCCCGCACCCGCGCGGAAACGGAAACGGAAGCGCTGGCGGTCTTCATCCACATTGAGCTGCGGCGAGAACTGGGTGCCTGAAACGTCGAACGGAGCGCCAGTATTGATCGCGTTGAAGTTCGGGAAGGCACCGGTGTTGTCGTTGCCATCCGCGAAGAAGATTCCTTCGTAGCGAGTCCGGAAGTCACCGAAGACATCCCACTGCTTTTTCCACGCGGGCTCCGGATTCTTGGCGGACCAATCACGCTCGCGGGCCTCGGCCATCAGCTGGGCCTTGATCTCGGCCTGCATCTGCTGCTTCACGGGCTCCGGCACATAGCTGACGCCCACATCGCCTGCCTCGATCGGTGGCGCGGCGGCATCGGCAATGGCCACGCGCATCGACTCATCGCGGAGGCGGGCGGCTTCAGCATCGGCCTCGGCCAGCGTGATGAGGTCCTTCGCGTCTTCCGCGGTCAGCACGCCGCGCTTCACGAGGCGGTTGATCAAGTTGATGGTGACACTGTGCGAGACCGCACCGCCGGCCAGCATCGCGGCTGGACCGGTGGCGGCATCGACGGCACCGGGCGCTTCCAGTTCTGTTAGAGCGGGCAGGTCGCTGCCGGGTTCTTCAGGCGCGGCGGGAGCGGCCTCCTGGGCATTCAGCAGCCCCGCTTGCAAGGAAAGCGCGAGCAGCGTGGAGAGAGGGAGGTGGGAATCGTAGCGGAGCATTGGGATGAAAAAGGTCAATCAGTTGGCCTTGCAGGGGGAAAAGTTACCGGGCCTTCTTGCCGGAGACGCGGATGCGGATCGGCATCGGCATGTCGGAAGGCAGCGATTCGGAAAATTGGAAGCCGATCAGGTCATTGCGGATCGCGTCGTCCGCGGCCGAGCTGCCGGAGGAGCCGCTGAGCTTCACGCGGCTGACGCGCCCGGTGGAATCCACCCAGAGGGCGACCTTCCCGCTGAATGTCGCGCGGCTCGTCTTCGGATTGCGCATCAGCTCCGCCTGGATCGTGCGGATGATCATGCGGGCAGCGCCATCGAAGCGACCACCACCACCGCCACGGCGGCCCGTGCCGGTGCCATTGCCACCGCCGCCACCTTTGCCACTCAGGCCGAAGCCATCGGGCGGACCATCACCGGCGATGCCGGTGCCAAGCGGCGCGGGTTCATCGGACGGAGCCTCGGGCTCGGGCGGAGCTTCCTCGGGAATCTCCTCCTGCTCGACCATCTCCTGCTCCTTCGGCTCCTCGGGAGGTGCTTCCTTCGGCGGCGGTGGTGGCGGTGGAGGAGGTGGCGGCGGAGGCGGGAGAGTGATCTCGACGACCGAAGCAGCCTTCTTCTTCGGCTCGTCCTTCTTGCCGCACGACGTGAGCGTGAGCCCACCGCAGGCCACGCCCAGGCCCACGATGCCGCTGATGATCCTTTGTGGGAAGGCCATGGCGGTTACTTCGAAGGTTCAGTGGCGAGGCCGATCTTGGTGATGCCGACGCGACCGACGACATCGAGGACATCCATCACGCCTTGGTATTGCGAGGCACGGTCACCGCGAACGACGACCGGCGTATCCGGAGCGGCGGACTTCACGGCGCTGAGCTTGCTTTCCAGCTCGGCGAGCGAAGCGATCGGCGTGGTGTTCAGGCGGATCTTTCCTTGGCCATCGATGGTGATGGCCTGCATCTTCGGGCCATCCAACTTCGGCGCGGCGGCCTTGCTGGCGCGCGGCAGATCCACCTTCACGCCCTGCACGCCGGCAGTGGTCATGATGATGAAGATCAGCAGCAGCACGAGGTAGAGGTCCACCATCGGCGTGACATTGATGTCGTCGTAGCTCTTGTCGTCTGCGGAAGCCATGGCGGGACGGTTTTGTTAGAGATTACTCGATGGTCTTGGAGACCGTGCCGGAGTTTTCCGACCCCTGGTAGAACTCGGCCATCTTCGCGACGAACTCGTCGATGAAGACCTGCATCAGGGCGGTGGCGTTCTTGATGCGCGAGTTCAGGTAGCTGTAGATGAAGAGGGCCGGGATCGCGACGATCAGGCCGACCACCGTGGCCAGCAGCGCGGAAGCAATGCCGGGAGCGATCGAGTTGACGTTCACCTCGCCGCTCTTCGCGATGATGGCGAAGGTGATCATCACGCCGACCACCGTGCCGAGCAGACCGACATACGGGCCACCGGCGATGCTCATGGTGAGGAACACCAGGCCATCCGTGAGGCGGTGCTGCTCATGGACGAGGCCGCCATCGAGACTCGCGCGGATCGCCTGGATGGAGCGACCGGTCAGACCCTTGCGGTGCGCGCGATCTTGCTCGAGGCGGTGGCGGATCTCGGTCGAGCCGATCTGATAGATTTCAAAGAGCGGCGACTTGCGAATGAGCACCTCGGTGGCCGAGTCGGCATTGCCACCCAGGCTCCCCACGCTGCTATTGCAGCTGTGATCGAGCGCGGTGAGATCGCTGGAAAGGCTCTTCCACAAGCGCATGAATTCCTTCGTGCCCTTGTCGATCGAGTTGAGGTAGGCGAACTTCTTGATGGCGACCGTCCAGCCCGCGATGATCATGATCACGCAGACGCCGATCGCAATCCAGCCGTCGAACATCATGTTCTTCGCGATGTCGCCGAAAAGCATCACGTGCTCGAGCGCGCCGCCGCTGTGCTTCTCACCACCGCCTTCGCCGGTGTCGGCTTGACCGAGCGAAACGAGACGCTGCGCGGCATCCGTGGTGCCTTGCGAAACGGCAGCCAGCTTCACCCAACCGGCGCTGCGGGCGACCTTGTCGAAACGAAGCTCATCGATCTCGCCCTTGAAGCGACCACCCGTGGCACCGCCTGCGACTCCACCGATGGTGATCGGGCTGTTCAAGGCGGGCAGCGCCACCTGGGCGAGCGAGTATTCCGCGCCATTCAGATAAAGCTTCACCGCGCCGGCGTTGCTGACGACCGCGAGATGCGCCCAGGCTCCGGCGATAATCGGAGCACCCGGCGTGCTGCGGGTGCCGCCGACTTCCACGACCGGCACGCCCTGATCGAGCAGCAGGCGGAAGGACTTGCCGTCGTCATTGCGGGAAAGGATCACCGCATTCGCTTCCAGCGCCGAAGGATTGATCCACACCGAGACGGTGGCGGCTTGGCCATCCGACCAAGCAAGCGATGGGCTTGCGGGAATGCTCACCGGATCGCCGCTGCCTAACAGACGCAGGCCATTTCCCACCAGCGAGCCTTCCGCGGCAGTTCCGGCATCCGAGGCATTGTTCGCATTCGCGGTGGCATCGGCGGGATTGCCGGTGGTTTCCGAGAAGTGATAGAGCGCTGCCGTGTTCTCGTCGTAGGTATCCGTCGCCTTGCCACCGGCGTCCGGTGCGGCATTGCCGTAGTAGAGACTGAAGGTGGTCTGGCCGCCCGGCGATACCTCGGGAACCTTGACCCACACGAGGCCTTCATTGAGAAGCGAGGAGTCGAACTTTTCCACCTGATGCGGATAGACCGTGCCATCGTCACCCACGAAGCGGATATCAGCACCACCTTGCGCCACGCTGGTGAACTGGAAGTTCCCATCATGCAGGCGGATCAGGACGTTGGCCGGGCCAGTGGCATCGGGTAGCTTGGTATCCGAAGCGGCATCGATGGTGATCTTCTGGCGCTGCGTCCATGCAGGATTCCACCAGCCGCCACCTCCTTCAGCGGCGTGAATCGGGGCTGCGGCGAGCAGGGCGGAGATGGAGAGAAGACGGAGGGTCATGAGAAACGAATCGGGAAGGATCAATCAGAAGTCGCCCCACAGGCGGAAGGTGTACATCACGTCCTGCTCGCGGCCGGCAGGGCGGTCGAAGATCGGATAGGCGGCATCCAGCGAGCCATTGAAGTGCTCGAACAAGCGCCCGCGCGTGCCGATGCCGACACTGCCGAGCTGTTCGCCGCTGTCCTGCGCGGGCAGCGCTTCATGGATACTGGTCACCCCGCCATCGAGGAAGGCATAGACGCGCAGGTCGTCTTCCTCGCCATGACTCCAGTCATCGGGGAGCAACGAGGGGCTGCGGAATTCAAAGGTGCCGAAGAGTGCGTTGTCGCCGACGACTTCGGACTCGAGATAGCCGCGCACCGTGCCAAGACCACCCGCGGAGAATTGCTCGGAATTGATCAGCGGCTCGTTCGAGGCCTGGCCTTGCAGCTTGGCGAACCACTGGAAGCCATTGGTGAGGTCGCGGGTCTTCGCGATGTCCCCGCGGAAATAGATGAAGCCACCCGTCGCCTGATAGCGCTTGGTCGCGTAGTCATACGCGGAGTCGCCGAAGCCGCGGAAGGCCCACGTCACGCCGGCATTGATGTCGGTGCGGTCCACCTTGTCCTTGGTCGCAGCCTTGCCTTGGATCGAGGCGGTGTAGAGTGCGCTGAAGGGATAGTAGGTGATCGGCGTGGGCAGCGAGACGCTGCCGATCTTCGTCTCGTCGTCGTAGTGCTTGTAGTCGAAGCCCGCGCTGATCGAGTGATAGAGATTCGTCCCGGCTGGAAGCGTTCGGATCGCGCGCAGGCCGATGATTTCACCGCGGCCCAGCGAGTTCGCGCCGCCGAGCGTGGCGACATCGCTGTCCTGCTTGGTGCCCTGCATCATGATCGACCACATCGGAAGATCCTGCAGGCGCGCCATGTAGTAGCCGGTGAAGACCTTCGCATCATCGGGGTCCTCGGGAGCGATCTGGAAGCTCATGCCAGCCGAGTGGCCGCGCTGCCAGAGATTGTCGTAGGAGAGCGATCCATTGAGGCGCAGCTCGGTGGTGTCGGCGCTGTAGCGATTGTTCAGCTCGAGGCTACCGTGCGCGGGCAGCTCGTCCTTCACCTCCAGCTCGACATCCACGGTGCCGGGCTGCACGCCGGGCTTCAGCGAGGGAGTGACCGTGCGGCCGGGGATCTGGTTCATCGCCATGATCTCATCCGTCAGGCGGGTGAAATCGACCGGCTTGCCCTCTTGCATCGAGTGGGCCTGAGAAGTGATGGCGGACGGCGAGGTGAATTGCGCGCCGCGCACACGAAGGCGACCGACAGGGTTCTCCTCCACCTGCAAGGTGACGATGCCCTGGCGGATGCGCTGCTCGGGAATGATCACCGAGACGGCCTTGTAGCCCTTCTCGTGGTAGGCTTTTTCCAGAGCTGCGCGCGCCGCATCCACATCGGTCGGCAAGCGCCCGGGCCCGAGGTAAGGATAGACCGCAGTCTGAACTTCAGCCGCACTCAGGGTCTTCGATCCGCGCACGCGATACTGACGGATGAACATCGGTCGCGGACCCGGTGCGACTTCTGCGGGCGCGCTGTTAGAAGGAGCGGCAGCAGGAGTGGCAGGGGCCGTCTCGGCTGCGAGAGAACCGGAAATGATGGTGCCGCACAGCCACAGCCATCCGCCGCCGGAGCAGCGTTTCACAAATCGGGAGGATGGCGGAAAAACGGGCATGATAGGTTCCCTCAGAGCCCCGGCGATATGCCGCCCACCCCGCCTGCCCTCAACCCGCCTCAAGTGACGCTTCCGTCACGACGGCGTCACATCCCCGGTGACGTTTCCGAGGCAAAGCCGGATTCATCCTAACAACCGACTCATTCTCAACGAATCGACCCCTGACATTTTCGCCACATAGTTGCTGACTTGCGCGAAATCGGCCCGGGAAAGGCAGCACGTCGCCCGGATCGCTGTAAATAACCACCCTGCAGAAATTACGGAAACACCCGTAGCAATTCTCGACTCCCGCGCCGGCACTCACCCGAAGCGGCGACTACTCCGCTAATTCCGCCATATAGGCATACCGGAATATCGGAGTAAAATTTGCAACGTTCCACCCTTCGCTACGCAGCAAAGGCATCGTGGCCCGCACACGCCGTGTGCGGTCGCAGCAGTTCTCGCGGCCTTCGGAGATCTTCGGCTTGCCCGGACCACTGTGGCACTTGACCTCCACTTGCCACCCGGTCCTTCGTTCCCGCACACGGCGTGTGCGGACCACGCTGTAGCCGAACGACTCAAACCTTCGCCACTTCCAGCAGCTGCTTCAGCCGCTCCAAATCCGCGGCCGAAGTCTTCGCCACAAAACCACGCGCGTGGGCGAAGTGGACATCCGGCTCGGCTTCGATGCGGGTGAAGTCGAAGGCCGGGTGATCATTGTTCCGGGACAAGCCATAGCCACTTCCACGACGGTCCGGATATACCAGCGCGGCAACGTCCTTCTCCTTGCCGATAGATTCCAGATAACGGCCGATGCCCGAGGATGGTTCGTCCGGGATGGGCTCGGTGCGGGGCAGGAAAAGAATCTCCTCTCCAGCGACAGTCCACACCTCCGCATGCGTGGCCACGAAGTCGAGCCGCTGGCGAAGCGAGCGGACGAAGTCGATCAGGTCCTGGCCGGTCATCCGCATCATCTCGTAGATGACGTCGCCGGGGGCGAGACGCGTGGCCTTGGCAAAGCGGCGCAACAGCGTGACATCGATCGGCGAGTTCAGCTTCGAGAGCGTATCGCGATCGAGGCCGAGCCACTTCGCCGTGACATTCGGGCCGCGGGTGTCGAACCACTCGGCGGGCTCCAGCCAATCGCAGAAAGTACGAGCATCCTCGTAGATGCCCAGATGCTGGAGGACCAGGCTGAGCGAGCAGATCGGCGGGTGGTCGGCGGGGAACTGATGGTGGTCGAAATTGTTCAGCGCGGGATCGTGCTGGCCACCCACATCCACCACGGCGGTCGCGGGATTGGCAATGTCGGCCTCGGTCGGCTCGCGGCGGAGGATTTCCACCCCATGGACGGCGGCGAGCAGGCTGCACGCGAGCAATTCGTCCTTATGCGCGCCACCGGGATGGGTGACGATGCGTTCGATGGCGGGTGTGGTGGACATGATGAGTGAGATCGGAAAGGCCGGCGACCATAGGTCCGGACTGCGCCCACGCAATCCCGGGGTGAAGGCATTTGTAGCGGAATGGCCGCTTCCCGGGGTAGCGGAATGGCATCGCGGTCCGCACACGCCGTGTGCGGTCGAAGCAGTTCTCGCGACCGTCGGAAATCTTCGGCTTGCTCCGACCACTCGGGCACGTGAACTACACTTGCCACCGGTCCGTCGATTCCCGCACACGGAGTTCAAACCACGCGGCAGCGGAATGGCTGCGCTTTCCGGCGGGGCGGAGCCCTGGAAAAGCGCCACTCCGATCGCCGGTGCGGACAGAACCCAGCCGGAACGGCGCAGCCGTTCCGCCACGCCTGGGGTCATGCAATCCCAGGATCAACATCGCCAGACTTCTCCCTGCCAACAAGCCAGCGGCACAAGAAACGAAACACCACCACCGCAGCGCACGCCGCGATCCCCGCAAATAGGGGCCGTAGCTGAGTCGGGAAGATGAGAATGAAGCCCTTTCCCTTCACAAGCGTCGAGTAGCTCGAAACGCAGAACGGAAAGAGGAAGAGACGGAATACGGTCCAGCCTTCCATCCCCTGCCCCTGCACCTTCGTCGCGAAAATGAGCGCGATGCCGATGAGCGCCGACATCCCGAGGGCGGTGAGCCAGATGACCGGGGAAGGATCGAAATAGCAGGCCACGATGGTGAGATACCACGCGAGGTAGCACCACAGCACCAGCTTCGGCACGCGCAGGCTGGCGAAGTAACGGATCACGGTCACCGGGAAAGCATCCTTCCGGCCAAGGTGTGGGAAAAGCGGGAAGTCACGGCGGAAGGAATCGCGACCCAGCCCGTCCATCCCTTTCCCTTGGGAAAAAGAACGGCCGAACCCCGCGGAGTGCGCCTTGAAAGCGACCTTCAATCGGTCACATTACCTTGCCATCCATGACAACCCCGAACTCCCCGATTCCGCCGGACGATCCCCAGCGCATGCTCGCCACTGCGCGGCCTGAACACGATCAATCCCTCCGCTCGATCAGCTTGGCCGGAGACACCTACACGATTTTGCTCACGGGCAAGGAGACCGCCGGGCGGTATTGTTTGATCGATATGTTCGTGCCGCCTGGAGGTGGGCCGCCTCCCCATCGCCACGACTTCGAGGAAATGTTCACCGTGCTGGAGGGGGAAATCGAAGTCACCTTCCGCGGTGAGGGCGTCATCCTCAGGAAAGGCGAGACGGCCAATGTTCCCGCCAATGCGCCCCATCATTTCCGCAATGTTTCCGGGCAGCCCGCGCGTCTTCTGTGCCTGTGCTCGCCTGCCGGCGTGGAGGAATTCTTCCTGTCCGTCGGAGTCCCCGCTTCAGGCCGCACGGCCATACCGGCGAAGCTGGATCCCGCGGAACAGGAAGCTTTCCAAGTGAAGGCTGGAGCCCTCGCCGCCCAATACCGGACCGAGTTTCTCCATCCCTGACGCCGCCATTCAGCGACGGCGGCGAAGGAACCCGAGCAGCCCCGCGATGCCCAGCAGCGCGGTAGCGGGCTCCGGCACGATCGCAGTGCCATTGATCACGACGTTGTCGATGCGGCTGAAGCCTGAAGCGGTCACGGTGGTTCCATTGACGGAGGTGGTCCCCACCTGGGAAATGCGGAAGTAGATCGCCGCAGCGTCATCCAGGGCAGAGATGCCGCTCAAATCAAACGTGTAGGTCGTTAGATCGGTAGCGACTTGGTTATCCCACAGAATATTGGTCGGCGCATTCCGCTCGACTAGATAGGGGACCCCGAAGTTGACGAAATTCGTGCCGTCGATGCTGTAGGAAAACTGGAAGTCCCGTGGGCTTCCGCTGGCTCCGATCTGGTCCAGACTGACGGTGATGTTCTCGTGATCGGTGCTTGAGGACGAGAATTGGAAATAGTCACCCGTGGTCCAGGAGTCGGCCGCATAGGCGTGTTCCGATCCGTTTCCCTCCGCCGAATTCCAAGTAGCAGCAGTCGTGTGGACACCGCCCAATGTGCCGGGGCGGGTGCCGGTTTCGGCGCTAACCGCTGGTCCGCTCGTCGCGCCGGTCGTCAGTGTTGGAGTATTCGTTTCAAAAGTCCATCCGGCGAGGACCACAGCATGGGCAGGCGCAGAAAAGACGGCCGCGAGAACGGCAACCCGAAAGGGAGGGGAAAATCGAATCATAGTGTTAGGGTGTGAGACAGCATAGCCGACCTATCCAACGACCGTTTAGAAATCAATATCCAATAATATTCAGGTCCCGCAAAGTTTGCAGGAAGAGAATGGAATCGACGCGCTTCGGAGTGAGCCGGGCAGCGACTTTCCCTTGGAGTCCCTAGGGAACCGATGCAGACATCCCTATAGGTCAGCGCCAGCGACGCAGATAGGCCGCGACGCGCTCCGCGTGCGGCTGACGGAAGCACTGGAGATGATGCGATCCGCCAGAACTACTCCGACCGCAGCCGGAGGGCGCGGACTCCATCTCACACCTCCGCGAACTTCTCCTTCCGCCATAGCGTCGGCGAGGTGCCGACGATCCTTGCGAAGCTGCGGTTGAATTGGGAGAGCGATTGGTAGCCGACTTCGAAGGCGATTTCGGAGACGCGCTTCTCGGGCTTCAGCAGTTCGCGCTTGGCGGCTTCGACACGGCAGCGATTGACGTAGTCGGTGAGCGTCAGGCCGGTGGCTTCCTTGAAGAGGCGGCAGAAGTGCGACTCGCTCAGGCCGGCTTCGTGGGCGACGGCACCGAGCGGCAGCGACTCATCGAGATTCGCGTGGATGTAGCGCCGGGCCTTGGCGATGGCGGCGGGTTCGCTGCCTTCCTCGATGATGGCGAGTGATTCGGCGTGATGGCTGAGCTGCTCGGCGAAGCTCTGCAGCAGCGTGATCATGCTGGCGTAGCGCTCCGGCTCCACGGAGCGGGTCTGGAAGTACGCATCGTGCAGGGTCTTCTGCGTCTTCTCATCCATGGTCTTGCGACCGATGCTGCCGAGCAGTTGCTTGAAGTCGTTTTCCGTGGGCGTGCGCGAAAAGACCTGGCCGGTTTTCAAATAACCGATGACCGAGGCACCGAGCTTCACCGGTACGGCGGAAGCAGTGAGACCGGCGAAGCAGTGGCAGCTCGAGGGGCCCTTGACGCTGGCCTCCTCGATCAGCCGGCGATTCGTGTCGATGCAGGCGCTGCAGGCACTCTTGCAGAGATTCAGTACCTCGCAGAAAGGGCTGCGGTTGATCGACTGGTCATCCAGGCACCATTCCTCGGGATTCGCGCCGACGAGTCGCAGCGGCAAGCCAGTGGCCGTGCGGAAAGCGTCCTGATACACCTTGAAGAGATCGGACTGCTTGAGTCGCTCATGCAAGGTGGCTTCGAACTGCTTGGTCGCCTGACTCGGAGGTTGGCTCATGACGTGGACGTGGTCTGGACGGGAAACGGTCTTTTTTTGGGATAGCATGGCGACCATAGTCAGTGTGGCGGCGAAGTTCAACCCTTTGCATTTTGCCTGATGCAACGAGGAGGATGGAGACAACGGAACTCAGTGGCATGAGCACGGCGGCGAGCAGCGGGCTCATGTGAGCCGTGGCGGACAGGGCGACCACGGCGAGATTGTAGGAAAGCGCGAAGGCGAAGGCGCGGCGGACGCCCCGCGCGCGGCCATCGGCGGCAGCGAAGGCCTCGACGAGGTAGGCGAGGCCGGAGCCGAGCGCGTAGAAGTCGGCCTTCGACTCGAGCAAGCTGCGATCGACGACTGGCGTGCCGGTGACAAAGGCGGCGTCAAAGGCGAGCGAGTCATTCGCGCCATCGCCGACGTAGAGCGTGTCCTGATGATCGATGGCCTGCACGCTGCGGCACTTTTCCTCGGGGCTCAGGCCACCGAGTGCCTGGTCATAGGGTAGGCCGAGCGCGTGGGCGAGACGGGCGACCTTCAGCGGGGAATCACCGGAAAGGATGTGGATGGAAAGGCCGCGCTTTTCGAGATGGCGGAGCGCTTCCGCAGCACCCGGCCGCAGCGAATCGCGGAAGGTGAAGGCGGCAATGAGTTCGCCATCGTGACGCAGCTCGGTGCCCTGCTCGCCCTTGCCGAGGAACCACTCGCCGTCCTCCGCGGTGGTGCGGACGCCTTGGCCGGGGATTTCCACGACATCGATTGGGCCGAGCACTTCGAGCAGGCGCTGGCCGCGATTGCCGAGCGACTCTAACAGGGTGCGCGAAACCGGATGCAGCGAGCCGCGGGTGAGTCGGGCGAGCGCGAGCGCGGCATGATCGTCGAGAGCATCGACGGCGGCGGGATTTTCTAACAAGGGACGCTCCAGCGTGAGCGTGCCGGTCTTGTCGAAGATGACGTGTTTCACGCGGCGCAGGCGTGGCCACAGGCTGGCGCGGCGGACGAAGGCACCGGCACGGGCGAGCCTCGCGGCGGCCCATTCATCGGCGAGCGGCACGGCCACGCCGAGGGCGCAGGGGCAGGAAACCACGAAGACGGAAATCATCGCCTGCAGGCCGGTGTTCACGTCGCCGCCCCACGCCCAGGCGGCGAAGACAGCGACGCCGGTCATGAGCACCACCGAGAGGTAAACTTTCAAAAGCCGCTGGAAGACCGGCGAGCCACGATCGCCGGTGGTATCGGCAATGAGCTTCGAGATCAGCGAGTCAGCCCACGTTTCATCTGCGGTGACGGTGACCGGTTGGCGACCTAACAGAATGGCACCCGCTGGCAGACGTGCGCCGGGCAGCAGCGTGACCGGATCGGCCTCGCCGTGGATCCACTCGAGCGAGACTTCCGCAATGCCATCGCTGAGGCAGGCGGACACCGGAAGGGCCTTGCCAGGCTCAAGCTCGAAGGCATTGCCCGGTTCGAGTGCGGCGATGGGGAGCATCGTATCGCCGGAGCGAACCGACTCCGGCAGCGGCGAGCGGCGGACGAGGCGCAGGCGGTTCTTTTCCACCGCGGCGGTCTGCACGTAGCGGCCGACCAACATCAGGAAGACGAAGGTGGCGACGAAGTCGAAGTAGAGCAGCTTTTCCTCCCCTGCCGCCCAGCCGGCGATGGACCCGAGGTAGGCGGCGATCAGGCCAAGCGCGATCGGCAGGTCGATGTGCAGCGCGCCCACTTTCAGCGCACGCCATGCGCGGGTGATGAAGTAGCCGCCGCCGACCAGCATCGCGAGCGTGGCGGAGGTGAAGGCGATCAGGCGGAAAAGCCCAGCGAATTCGAAGTCCGCGGGCATGCCGAGATAGGTCGGCAGCGAGAAGCCCATGGCATTCAGCGCGAAGGCGCCGCACAGGCCCATGCGGCCGGCGAGGCCACGGCGTTCGGGCGAAGAATCGCGGCTTCCCGCAGCGACCGGCGCGGCGACGTAGCCGAAGGTCGCGAGCTCTTTCAGGTAAGCGGCGATGTCGCAGGTGCCGCGTTGCCACTCGAGGTGAAGGCGGCCATTGGCAGGATTCGCGGCGGCGCGGATGGCACCGGCGTGCCGCTCGAAAAGGCGATCGATGAGCCACACGCAGCCGATGCAGGAGATGCCCTCGACGGCGCAATCGAGCTCGGCGGTGGTGTCGTTGCGGGAAGCGCTGTTGTTTTCGCCTTTGCTTTCAGCGGAGGCAACGAGCGGGCCGAGCCAGGCGAAGTCGTGCTCCTCGAAAGGGCGGCTGCGGACCGGGGCGGTGGCGGCGTCTTGCTTGAGATCGTAATAGCGGTCGAAGCCCTGGTCGTGAATGAGCGAGGCCACGAATTCACAGCCGCGGCAGCAATAGCGGTCCTGCTCGCGCCCACCCTGCGCTTCCGCCCGCGAGGTGGGCGTGAAGGCGGTGCCGCAGTGCTCGCAGAGGCAGGAGCCGGTGGTCATCGCGTGGAGAGTGGCCGGGAAGGCGATTTGCGACCACGCATGGATTGCGGCAAATGCCGCGTATCCGGTGATCGGGGTCGCCCATGATAGGGGTCGCCCAATGACCACGGCGCCTTTTGAACGAGGAAAGGACGACCGTCTTCCATACGGACGCTACTCATGAAAGCGGCGCAGCCGCCTTTGGACTGCTGCGGTCATCCGCAGCTTTCGAGTGCAGGGTGAGGATCGCCTCTCTCCGGGAAAGAACCGACCCTCCAGGATCGCCGCGACGCGCAAGAGAAGCCAGCCGCTCCATTCACTCAAAAGCTGCGAAGAATCGCAGCAGTCCAAAGGCGGCTGCGCCGCGTCCATGGAGCGGACTTGCTACGGAAGCACGCGATCCAACACCTCGATCAACCTCGCCCGCAGCGGAGCCGCCTTCTCCGCCAGCCTCGCCTGCTCCTTCTCATACTCTCGCCGGCCTTCCGCGGTCTCAATCTTTACAGGCTCCAGACCGTAGGCGCTGAGGTCATACGGGCTTGCCCGCATGTCCAGATCCCGCAGTTCCATCGCTTGCTCAAAGCAATCCATCAGCAAGTCCGACCCCACCCACGGCATGGATTTGAAGGCCCACTTGTAGAGGTCCATGTTCGCATGGACGCAGGCGGGCTGCTCGAAGTGCGGGCGCTCCATCAGCGTGGGCTGCAAGCGATTGAGCGGAAGCGCTTCGGCGTGGAAAAAACGGAAGGCATCGAAGTGCGAGCAGCGAATCGGGCGCGACTCGACGAGGGCATCGATTTCCTGCTGCGGCAGGCGCAGTTGCGTGGTCAACGCGTGCCGGACGTCGGTCCCGCGATAAACCATCGCCCATTCGTGAAGGCCATGGCAGGCGAAGTTCGGCGCGCGGTCGCGGGTGGCAACAAGCAGCTCACGCGTCCAGCGCAAGCGGGCGAGTTCCTTGGCCTCTAACAGCGCCGGATCGGCGAAGACCGCCCCGTCTTGCGAACGATACGGAGCCTTCTGCCAGCACGCGGGAAGAGCGGCGGAATTCTCCAACGCGGTGCCGGCCTCGGGATGCCACTCCTCCAGCTTCGCAAAGGAGAACGGGTAGTAGCTGAAAAGGAAATCCTCGACCGGATGGGCCTGCCGCGATGCACGGCGCTTGAGCGCAGGCCGGGTCCAGCGGCCCGCCCGGGCACGATGCCGCGCGGCCCGCTCCTGCCACTCGTTGGCGGAGAGAGTTCGGATCGCGGCGGTCGCTTGGGCCATCGGCGGAGGAAGGAACCGGAGAAATCACCAATCATCAATCCTCCAATCACCAATCGAAGTGTGTGGAGAATGGCGGCTCTCGCTGTGGCAAGGCACGCATCAGGAACGAGCCACAATCTCCAGTGGGCTCCGCACTTGGCGTCAGCGGTCCTGCCTTTTTCTTCAAGCACTCTGATTGATGATTGGAAGATTGATGATTGGTGATTCCCGCCTTTCGCCAGCGGCCCCCTTCCCGCCTTTCGCCGCGCCTCGCGAAAAATGGTGTTCATCCGACCTCCGCCATGGTCTGCTTCGCCCGCACCGCATCGCCCCGCCGGATGAGCGAGAATTTCTACCAGAAGACCACCACCGCGCCGACCTCGACCTTCGATGTCTCGCTGCGGCCGCCCGTGTTTTCCGAATTCATCGGCCAGGAAAAGGTGAAGGACCGCCTGCTGCTGATGGTGGAAGCCGCCCGCCAACGCGGCGATGTCCTCGACCACGTGCTGCTCTCCGGCCCGCCGGGACTCGGCAAGACCACGCTGGCAAACATCATCGCGCGCGCCACCGGCTCACAGCTTCACGTGACCTCCGGCCCGCAGATCGAGAAGGCCGGTGATCTGGCAGGCGTGCTGACGAATTTGCAAAAGGGCGACGTGCTTTTCATCGATGAAATCCACCGGCTGCACCCGGCGATCGAGGAATACCTGTATCCCGCGATGGAGGATTTCCGGCTGGATATCATCATCGACTCCGGGCCATCGGCGCGGTCGATCCAGCTGAATCTGCCGCGCTTCACGCTGGTGGGTGCGACGACCCGCTCAGGCATGCTGACGGCGCCGCTGCGCTCGCGCTTCGGGCTGGTGAACCGGCTCGACTACTACACGCAGG
>Ga0307406_10000176_pt1 | contig 38254 bp, 62 predicted proteins | sample 322Cmetagenome_3_FD_203706 | JGI IMG/M metagenome (GOLD analysis project Ga0307406, IMG submission 203706) | Maize rhizosphere microbial communities from greenhouse at UC Davis, California, United States - 322HYB-C-2 | ecosystem: Host-associated > Plants > Roots > Rhizosphere > Soil | place...
GCACGCCCCCGTCGACGGCAATGACCAGCTCCAGCCGGTACAGGTTGCCCGGCAACTGGCGCTCGGTCGTCGCCTGCGGCAGGGTGAACTCGACCATGCCCAGGGCATCGGCAGTCGCCGACAACTCCAATTGCATGGCCCGCGAGTCGTACGCGTAGACGCGCACGGTGACTGTCGCCGCGCTCAGGTCTGCTCGGCCCTCGTCGGTGCGAACCCAAGTCCGGAATGCGCTATCGGCGCCGCGGTAGCCCCGGAAGGTCTGCAGGATCGGCTTGATCGCAGGCATGGACACGACGTCCAGCTCCACCAGCATCGTGTAGGACTCGCTGCGGGATGTCTCGTTGCCTATCCCGGGGATATAGGCGACCTGATAGCCAGTGCCGAGTACCGGGTTCGGGCTGAACTCGTTCGTGGTGCCCGGGCTGAGGTTGGTCACCGTGGTTTCGACGTCGCCTACCGCAGTGAACGTGAAGGCGCTCGGCTCCTCTTCGAACTGCATCGTGCTCTGGTAGGCCTGCATCGTGACGCGGATGTTGTAGTCGACCGCGCCGTCGGCGATTGAAATCTGCCAACTCGGCGTCACGCTGAACGGCGCGGTGACCGTACTGCCTGAAAGTTCGGCCGCACCGCCCAGGAAGGAGAACGGCACGCCGGATTGCGCGATCGGACGCCAGGCCATCAGCGAACCAGCCCCTCGGCCTGCTTGCGGCGGATGCAGCGGCGCTCGCCGCGCCAGGCCAGCCGGTCGGTCGTGGCGATTCCGATCACGCTGTTCCCCCAGGACTGCAACTCGACGATGTAGCGGTCGGTGACGACCCGAGGCCGCGCCGGCTCGTTCGGATACATGCCGGTCGGCTCCTCGATGCAGTCAGTCACGAGCGGCGGCGTTCGCGGCGTTGATAGCCGGCTGAAGGCTTGGCAGCCCGGCAGGCATACGGCAATCGCCATGCACCACGACAGTGCGGATTTGCTGTTCACGCTCGTTGGCCTCGGTCTCGTTGGCGAAAACGGCGTCCTGCGTCTCCGACTTGGTTTCGGCGGCGATCTCGGCCGCCTTGCGGTCTTCCTTGGCGGCGCGATCGCGCTCTGCCTCGACGGCCTGCAGCTTCGCGGCGGTCTTCTCGGTCTCGCAGCGCTGGGCGGCGTTGGAAAGGCGCCACGCGAGGAAGCCGTTTGCGCCAGCCGACAGTGCCAGGCCGGCGAGGAGGTAGCCGGTCAGGGTCAGCTTCATAGCGACCCCGTAGGCGCCGACGACGGGTTGAACGCGGGCGGCTCGATGCCGCCCTGCCGCATCAGGGTCTCGAGCTTCCAGATGTGCAGCATCAGGTCGCGGCTATGCCGGCGCTCCTCGGCCAGCTCTCTGCGAAGCGTGCGAATGTCCTCCTCGAGCGTCTTCACGCGATCGGTGAGCGAGTCGTAGACCACGCGCTGCGAGTCCGCGACGGTGGTCGCCGCGTTCGACTCGGCGATTTCGGCGCGGGTCTTCGCCTCGGCCGTCTTCTTCCGCTGCCAGGCCGCCCAGACGCCGCCGGCGAGGAAGCCAATCGAGCCGATGGCCGTCCCGACAGCGGTCCAGTCGATGCCGGCGGCGGCCTGCACGGCTTGCGGCCCGCTCATGCTGAGACCCCGGCGGCGACCGCCGCGACCCAGACCAGCTTGCACACGACGTGCAGCGCCTGGTCGGTGTTGAAACCGATACGACCGCGACACTTGGCGTCATCGATCGCGAAATGGCAGACGGCTTCGGCGACGGCGAGCGCGGCGGATCCAGTGAGCACGCCGACGAAGCCGGCATGAATCAGGACGTGCGCGGTGAGCGCCTGCCACCACGGCACGCCGGGGATAGGCGCGTCGCGGTTCTTCGCGCGCGCCAGGAAGTCGCCCTGCAGCGGGTAGTCGGCTAGTGCATGAGCGGCCAGCAACAGGCCGAATAGCTCGAACGCGGTCATGCCGGATACCTATCGGCCGGCAACTCGAAGTGCGGCCGGTCCGGGGTCTTCGTCCACTTGCCGCCCCAGGTCAGCGGCACGTCCAGCTCGGCGGCGGCGGCATGCATCGCCTCGGCGATCCGCGGCCACAGCCCGCGCTTGCCGTTGTCGTCCCAGTCGATGCCGCCGTCGCGCCAGGGCGCCAGATCCACGGCGAAGCCGCCGACGTGCCGGCTGTTGAGCGTCCAGGTCACCTTCGGGCCCGGCTTCGTGCGGCCCTGCGCGTAAAGCGCGGCCTGCTCTGCCTTGGTGCGGTTGCCCTGGGTGACCACGAAGTCGACCGTCGTCAGCTCGATCGCGCGCTCGACGACGCGGCGCAGGTCGGGATGCACGCCGGCCAGCCGCTCGCGGCTCTTGGCTGAGAGGGTGAACGGCATGGCGGCTCAGCCCTGGCCGGCGAGCTGGTCGCGCAGGCGGAAGCCCAGCAGCGGCCAGATCTTCGCCTCGGCGTTCTGGCGCGCGATCTTGCGGCCGAGCTCGGCGTCGAAGTTCTCCGGGCTGGCGCAGGCCGACTCGCCGGTGACGGTGAAGCCGTTGCGCAGCACCAACACGCAGAACGTCAACAGGCCCAACGCGGTGCCAGCGCGGACGCTGTTCGGACGGTGGCCGCTCGCGCCGACGCAGCCGTCGGCCGCCGTGAAGTAGAACTCGCTGGTGATCGACGCCTCGACGTCGGCCGGCGTCACGCGCGGCGCGGTCAGGCCCTTGGCCTGGATCTCGTTCTCGATCTGCTGGTCGGTCATTTCGGGCTCCAGAAACGCGAAAGCCCCGCGATCGCTCGCAGGGCTTGGGATGGGATTGGCCGTCCCCGGACTCGAACCGGGCGAACCTGTGGGACTCGAACCCACGCACCGCGAATGCGGCGCCGCCACCTGGAAACGACCATGCGCCGGTCTCTCCCGGCTGTCACTCGCTCCGTTCCCGGCCGTCCCCGATCAAAGGGGAAGGTCGGAGCTTGTTCGGCCCCTGAAACGCAAACGGCCCACCGGTGAGGGCGGGCCGCAGGGACAATTCTTGACGTTGCGCGCTTTTTACGCCTGGGTGACGTCACTCGTCAAGGGGCGAGCCTGGCGAGCATCCAGGTTCGAGCCGTCCGCAGCTCGTCGCGGTAGCGCTTCAGGCCGACGGCGATGTCGACGTTGGCGGTCACGACGTCGATCTTTTCGAGCTGGGTCATGCCGCGGACCTGGTACTGCACGCGCAGGCATTCGGCCGGCAGCTGGTCAAAGCGGCGCAGCGCCAGCCAGGCGCCTTGCACCCGCTCAAGCTCGGCGGTGAACAGCGGCGAGTACCGCGGCGCCTCGCTGTAGCGCTGGCGGGTCTCCCTCGCCGGCACCGGGTCGCAGGCCCATGCCGGGGTCAGCGCGAGCGCGCCGTCGGCGCCGGCCGCGGCGAAGGCGTGCATCAGCGCCCGCCGGTCGTAGCCAGCGCGATCGAGGGTCGACAGCCGCCGGGTCGCTGCCTCGCGCGTGCCCGGGGCGAACTGCATGCCGCGCGCCGTCGGGCTGTCGCCGGTCGGGCTCCGGTCCTCGTCCCATTCGGCGCCGCGGGTCTCGCCGTAGGCGCGGCCCCAGGCGATCAGTAGCAGTTCGAGGTCGTCAGCGGTCAAAGCGCCTCCCACAAATCGACCTGTTCCACGTGGAGTTCGCCGGCGTCGTCGAGGCTGACGAGCACAGCGGCGGCCATGTCAGCGCCAGGCTTCGCCCAGTCGATACCAACCCAAACGAAATCGAACTCGGCCCAACTCGTCGAGCCGCTCGTCGTCGAGAACCAGAGGCACGCCGGAGGTCGATCGGACACAGTGCTGTTCATCCCTGCGACCTCATGATTGCCGCGTCCAGCAGCGCGCCCATCGTCTGCAGGCGGGAGAGGGTCGGCGAGCCGCTGATGCTGTAGCTGAAGTCCGGGTGCTCCGCGACGACGGTCACCGAGACGATCTCGCCGGCCTCGGCCCGGTCCGCGAGCTTGCGCAGGCAATCGGCTGTCTGCTCGTGCAGGGTCGAGCGGACCGTGCGCAGCGGGGTCGTGCTCATGCCTGCCTCCTGGCGCCGCAGCAAGTGCACGCAACGGTCCCGAGCGGGTGCCAAACCACTTTGCGCGGGTCAACGCCAGCAAGCACGATGATCACAGGCAGGATCGCGAATTGAGCCCCGGTCAGCGGCCGGTAGCGATACACCGGCTTCCAGTTGTGCTGCCCGCGCTCGCACATCAGCGCTCGGCCGATGGCTTTGTGCTCGTCGTAAGTGAACCACATCACGCCACCTCGTCGAACAGGTCCGGCGCAACGCGCTGGACGATCACCGGTTCGATGACAACCTCGACGCGGGCGCCGTGCTCGTCGGGCTCGCCGACTTCGCCCCAGTCGCTCCAGATCCATTTGTCGTCACCGAAAGCGACACCCTTCAACGCGTCGTAAAGCACCTTGCGTGCGTTATCGAGGTCGATGCGGCGGACCTTGTCGTCCCAGTTGTCCGGGTCCTTGGCCGAACGCTTCGCCCAGTCCTGCGGCCGCGCACCGAACAGACGGATACCGATCCGAACACGGCCCTCGATTGGTGCGCGTAGCCCCGCCGCTTTAGCAAGTAGCGCCACGGTTTTCTTGTAGGCGCGAGCCTCATCGGTCACGTAGAAAATTGCCATCGGACGACGTCCCTTCGGCGTCACGACGCGCGTGCCCCAGTAGTCGTTCGCGCTGATCGGGTACGGCAGGGTCAGGGTTATGGTCATTGCACGCTCTCCTGAAGGTCCTTTTGCGACCAAAAACGCATCACGCCTAGACGCGCAAGTTGAAATTTGTCGGCGGCGCTGACCTTCTGCGCAGATCGGTTTGGTTTCGCTTCGCGAACGACCCTGGAGCGCTCGAACTTGAGTGGAGCGAACGGGTCAACAACGATCACCCCTGCATGTTCCGGAACGACCTCTGCGGCGTCTTTGTGCGCCCAGACCTCCGCCGGCATGGCAAACCACATCGCGCGGAGGAGGTCGGTAGGCGCCCGAGATACGCGCCGCCATTTGCCTTTTGCTCGATCGCGTTTCAGATCCGCGATGGAGACCTTTATCTCGACCTCATACAGGTACCCGCTGCTGTTCAGCACCAGCAAATCCGCTTCCCATGGCAGCAAGCCCCAAGACACGTTCGGTACCGCGACGCAGCGGCGGAAGTGGAACAGCCCGGTTGCCAAGGTCCGCGCGATGTCCTTCGAGGTGATCTTGCGATCGCTCATCGCTTGCTCCTGGTGCCAAACGCGCGCGCGCGCGATGCCGGCGGATAGGTGAGCCCGCCCCGTTCCTGGCCATACCCCCGTGGAGGGGAATGCGGGGCGGGCTCGTGAAGGGTGGTCATGCCTGCGGGCCCCAGCGGTCTGCACGACGGGAAGCCTTGGCCGGGAAGATGGGCGCGGGGATCGCCCCCTCCCAGTCGCGTAGGGCCATGTGGGCGTAGTCGTTGCGCAGGTAAACGGTCTTGCCGGCCTCGATGTCGCGGCCCTTGGCGATGATCACTTCGACCACGCCCTTTAGGTGGGTGTTCTGGTCGTAGTAGTCCTCGCGATGCAGGAACGCGATCAGGTCGGCTTTCTGCTCCAACTCGCCCGACTCGCGCAGGTCGGTCATGTTCGGGCGCTTGTCGGCGCGAGTGCCGAGGTTGCGGTTGAGCTGGGCCAGCGCCACGACAGGACAGTCGAATTCCTTGGCGAGCGTCTTCAGGCCTTGGGCGATCTTGCCGTACTCGAACCGAGCTTCCTTGGCGTTGATCTTGAAGTCGTGGATGTGATCGACGACCAGCAGCTCGATCGGATGTTTCATGTGGAGCATTCGTGCACGCGCCACCAACTGCGCGATCGTCAGGTCGCTGGTGTCGTCGACGCTCAGGCTCGCCCGCTTGAGGTCGCTGATCGCGTTCTGGACGCGCGACCAGTACTCATCCTGGCCGTCCACGGGTGCCAGCAGCCAGTCGTGCGGCACGTTGGACAACGAGGAGACATTGCGCCGATGGATTTGGCGCTTGCCCATCTCCAGCGAGAACACGGCCGTGTGGTGGCCGCGCATGGCGGTGAAGAGGCCGATGTTCATGCCGGCGATGCTCTTGCCCATGCTCGGCCGGGCCGGGATCAGGATCAGCTCGCCCTTCTGCAGCCCGTGGGTCGCCTTGTTGAATTCGCACCAGGGCGTCGGCAGGCCCGTGACCACGTCGCCGGCCTCGTAGCGGCGCTGCAGGTCGTCGAACCAATCCCGCAGCGAATCCTTGGCCGGCTGGAGGCCGCCGCGCTGCTTCGGCTGCATGGCGATCAGCGCATGCTGGGCATCGGCCAGCAGATCCGCGGTGTCGCGCCCCTCGGGCTGGAAGCCGTCGTTGACGATCCCGGTGCCGACCTCGATCAGGCGGCGCAGCGTCGCCTTGTCGCGGACGATCTCGGCATAGGCCGCGATGTTGGCCGCCGACCAGGTCGATGACGCGAGCTGGATCAGGTACGCCCCGCCCTGCACCTGCTCAGCCAGGCCCTGAGACTCGAACCAATCGCCCAGGGTGACCGCGTCGAACGGCTGGCGGCGGTCGGCGAGCTCGGTAATCGCCTGCCAGATGAGCCGGTGGTCGGCGCGGTAGAAGTCCTCGCCGCTGAGGATATTCATCACCCGCCACAGCGCCTCGGGCGCCAGCATCAGCCCGCCCAGCACGTTCTGCTCGGCCTCGACGGCCTGCGGGGGAACGCGCAGCGTCGAGACGTTGTCGCGGTCGTCGTGCATCACGGCGCTCATTCGGCCTCCCGCTCGAGGCGGTCCATCGCCTGCTCGAAGACTCGGGTGACGACCTTGGCGCTGAGCAGGTAGTCGAAGTCGGGCCGCCAACTGGCATGCGGCTCGCGGTAGGGGCCGGCGCCGTTGAGGAACGGCTCGTCCTGGCACTCGGCGAAGTACGACCGCCAGAAGTCCATCGACCGTCGCCGATCGGACGCCAGCCACGCCGATCGCATCAGGGTCCGTCGCTTCGCGGTGACTTCACGGACCTTCGGCAGTCCGATCATCGTGCGGTTGTACTCGGCGACGATCTCCGAATACGGGATCGGATCGGACTTGGCGGGTGGGTCGACGTCAGTCGATCCACAAGAGTGCTCTTTCTCCTGTTCCTGTTCCTGTTCCTGTTCCTGTTCCTGTTCCTGGTTAAGCAACGGTTGCGGAACCCTTTCAAAACGGTTCCCAAATTCGTCGCCGTTCGGATCGATCCCGAGCGTATCTGCGCAGAAATCAAGGAATTCTGAGCCCCAGGCGCAGCGTACCGGCACGGTGAGGATCAATTTGACCGCGGCCTTGCGCTGGTTCGGGTTCTCGAGGGGGTTCTGCTCAAGGTAGCGGCGGATCCAGACCCAATTCGTGACCTCGCAGCGGGTTGCGAAACCCTTCCGCGACAGTTCCAGGAACCCTTTCGCAACCCTTTCGGAACCCCACTGCATGTCCTCGCAGACGTAGCCGTTGGGGAGCCGGAAACAGCCGGCGATGGTCCCGTGCTTGCAGGTCAACAGGTAGAGCGCGAGCATGCGCCCGTCGTCGGACAGGGAGCGCATGTCGTCGCTCTCCCAGAACCGGGTAAACACCTTTCCGTAGTCACGCATCAGCGCAGCCCCCGCTTCTGTTCCATTCGGGCGACCTGCTCGGGGGAACGGGCGTTGATCTCTTGCGTCATGAGCAGGGTGTGGAGCCGCGCGTCGTCGTGGTCGCGGCGATGTAGGGCAGCGAGCGCATGCTGTTTGTGGTCTTCGATCTGGGCTTCGCGCGCCAGCTCCACTTCCCGTGCAGCTGCCGCCTTCTCCGCGAGATGGCGCTCTACGCGCCTGCGCCTACGCTGCTCGCGGACGGCTACGGACAGGGTGTGCTGCAGGCCTGGGATGACCTCGGCGAGGCACCGAATCGCGTAATCCAGGGCCTGGTCATCCAAAGCTCGAACGGTCTCGTCTCTCATGGGGTGGCACTCCGAATGGTGGAATGCAGGGTCCGGCGACTGGGCGGCCAGATTCCTGACCATGCGAGGTTCGGAGGCATGGGGGGTCGGATTCCCGACCATTTGCTGGCAGGCGCTCACGGCAGATCTTCCAGAGCCGCTTCGAGCTGGCGGGCGGCCTCGGCGTTCCTACGGCGCAGCTCTAGCTCGTTGAGCCGGCGGCGACGGTCTTCGAGATAGACGGTGGCGTACGCGGCTTTGTCGCGATCGCCCGGGGTCAGGTTGAATTCCAACGGCGGCAAGTTTTGCGTGTGCATCAGACGGTCCCCCTGATGGCTTCGGCGAGCACGCGTTTGTCGCGCTCGAGCTCGGCGATGCGTTGTTCGGCGAGGCGCAGGGCGCGCTCGGTCTCGGTCTCGCGCTTGCGCATGCTGTTGAGGTCCCAGCCGCGGCGGTGCATCAGCCAGAGCAACGGCGCGTCGTTGCCGCAGGCGTCCATGAAGGCTTCGAGCTGCTCGGGCTTGATGCCCTCCTGCCCCGCCTTGATGCGCGACCAGCGCGCCTTGTCCATGCCGATCTCGGAGCTGCTTTGCTTGTCCAGCGAGTAGCCGGCCAGCTCGGCGCAATGCTCGATCGCGGACGCCCACGACAGCTTCCGGGCGACCTCCGAAGGGTTCACCGGGACCTGGAAAAGTGAGGGCTGCTCAAGACGGCTCATGCGTGTTGTGTTCGGTTGAGAGGCCTCAGCGAGGCGAAATAAAGGCCCGACCCCGAAGGACCGAGCCCCGTGAAATCAGCTGGAAAAGTGCAGCCCGTGACCGAGCTGGTCCGCATCTGCGGAAACGCGTTCGCCGTCACCCATCACGAGGGCGGCACCGAAATTCGCCGCCTGCCCCCGCCCGGCCCGGCTCCACTGCCGGGCCGGGTTGCTGTGGTCGTGGTGTTCCCCTGGGCCAGCCGGCGCCGGGAACGCTGAGGTGCGCGGCCGCATTTCAGGCGACCTCGCTGACCTGGTCGGCGTCCGGGGTTTCGGGCGGCCCGAACACGTCGGGGCGGAGGTCGTGCCGGGTCACCCCGGTCAGCTCCTCGATCCTCAGCGCGAGGCGCGCCGGGACCGGCCGGCGACCAGTCACCCACTGGTTCACGGCCTGGGGCGTGATCTTCAGTTCACGGGCAAGAGCGGCTTGGCCGCCCTCGAGCTTCTGGACCGCTTGGGAGATGGCGTTCATGAGTGAACTAAAGCATTGCTTTAGCGCACAGTCAAGCGGCGCTTTATTCCGCCCGACAGGCGGCAGGCGCGATCATCAAGCAATGCTTGATAACTCCACTCTCGCCAAACGAATTCAGGAAGCGATCGAAGGGAGCGCCTACTCCCAGGCCGGGATTGCCTTAGCCTTCGGCATCACTGAGCAGGCCGTTTCCGGCTGGATCCGCACTGGAAAGTTCGACAAGCGCAAGGCCCCCCGCCTAGCGCAACTGACTGGCCGCCCGGTTGAGTTCTTCCTCGATGAGCGTTACCCGGAAAGCGCGTCTCACGGACCGTCGCAACTAGGGCGACCGGACCCTGAGACGCTCCGTCTCGCGATGCGACTTTTGTCTTTCGTGTCACGGATTCAGGGTGCGCGATTCGACATTTCGGACGAGAACGCCGACATCCTGCTGATGGCCTACGACCTCGTATCGCACAAGCCCTCCGATTTCGATCTGGAGGATGCATCGGTGCGGATGAGCGAGTGGCTTCGGGCCAGGGGGCAGGATGGAGACATGGTCGGACGGAAAGCTGTGGGCGCTAGCCGAAGAGCTGTCGGCAAGGATTGAGGCCGCTCACGGTCGCGCGAAGCCTCCCCCAGTCCAGCACGAGCTGCCGCTTGGCCCAGGTGGGAATGTAATCCCGATGCTTCGGCGAAGTTCAAGCAATCAGCCCGCAACGCTACGTCAACCAACAAAAGAGAGGGACCGGCGATGAAGCACATGACGTTCGTAGTTCTGATGTTCGTGCACAGCGCCGCTTCGGCTCAATCAGCGCCCTACTGCGTGGCTACAGATGCCGGTCGGATGTGTCACTACTACGTCGTATCGAACTGCCAGCAGGACGCTATGCAAAATGGCGGCGTCTGCGTGGCGAACACCGAGCCGGCCCGGGTGTACCAGTCGGCACCACAAACCCAATTGCAGTACCCCGACATAGCAGGCAGTTATCAGCGTGGCTTGGAATTAGGGCAGCGTAGGCGCCAAGAGCGTGAAGCGCATGAAGCTCGCATGAGGTTGATTGAGTCCCAGGCCGCGTCTGTACAGGAAGGCTCGCTACGCACGGGCACGATCACCTATATCTGCTCGGGACGCGACGGCTCGCCTTACCGCACGACCACTCCCGCAATTGGCTGCATCGTCAAGTCGATCGACGACTGACCCCGGCAAGTCCCCCTCCCTCCTAGGCTGACGCCCCTAACTACCGTTCGTCGGCAAGTTCGCCCCGAACTAAAGCATCGCTTGATTTATTCCTAAAGCGTTGCTTTACTAGACCCATAGGCCAGCCACGGCCAACGGGGTCCACGGACATGTCGCAGAGCAGCAACCAGGTCGAAGCGCCGCAGACCAGCCTCGACGTGCTGGAGCAGCTGCGCCGCCAGCGAGCGGACGCGCTGAGCCTGAGCCGGGACCCGTCGAACGAGTACCGGTGCTTCCTGGGGCGTCACGCGCAGGGCGAGTACCGCCGGCTGCGGGCGCGCGCGATGCGCCCCTCCCCTCTTCCCACCGACATAGCGCCGCGATCGGCGCTGGAGCGCGCTGCATGAGCACTTCCCTTCACATCCTGGGCGAGGACCGCCGCGTCGAGTCGCGCCTGATGGACGACGACGACGGCACGGTGTGGGTACGCACCTCGCACGAGACGGTGTCGCTGACGCTGACCGTCGAGCAATGGGACCAGCACATCGCGGCCGCGCAGGCCGCACGCGCGCAGCTCGTCGCGCAGGCGGTGGCGGCATGAAATCGCCCAGCGATGCGGATCGTCTCCTGAGCTATATCCCCGTTCCGGAAGCCGGGTGCTGGCTGTTTTCCGGGTCGTGGAGCACCGGCGGGTACGGAAAATTCAGCAAGAACGGGCGGACTCAAACCGCTCATCGATTCTTCTACAGAAATCTCGTTGGCCCTATCCCGCAAGGGCTGTGCGTCTGCCACAAGTGCGATACCCCGGCGTGCGTAAACCCGGCGCATCTTTTTCTTGGCACAAACGCTGAGAACAGCGCAGATCGCGCGGCGAAAGGCCGCAACAACCACCAAGGCGAGAGGAACGGGCGCGCAATCCTTACTGCCGAACAAGTTCGCGCGATCAGAGCCGCCGCCGGTAGTCATGGCCGTATCGCTATGCAGCATGGCGTCGCGCGCAGAACGATCCGAGACATCCGAAGCGGCCGCAGGTGGAGTGCGCTCGCATGACCCGCACCCACGAAGCCCGGGCGCGCGAGTCCCGCGGCCTAATCCGCGAGGCCCTAGCGGTCGTCGACGCGCTGAGCGACGCGCGGATCGCCGAACTGGGCCATCCCTACGGGCTCGACATCGAAGCCGCGCGCAAAGACCTGCGCCAGTACGCGGAGCAGCGCCCTCGCTGCGTCCTTACCGCCTTTGCCAAAGAACCGCGCGCTCCTCGCGCCTGACCCAACCCGAAGGAATCGAACCCATGACCACCATCGAAACCGTCCTCTCCTTCCACGGCGACGCCGCCCTCAAGGCCGAGCACGTCGCCCAGGCCGAGCACCACGCCGCAGCGGACATGCTGGCGTCCGGTACCTACGGGACCGGCAAAGGTGCCGAATTCCGCGGCTGCTCCGTCGGCTGCTTCGCGCACGACATCGATCCGGAAAGGTACGGCGACTGGCACGCGATCGTCGCCGAAGCGCGCGGGCTTCCCGAATGGCTGATCCAGCTGCAGGACTCCATGTTCGAGGGTCTGCCGCAGGCCGAGCGCGCCAGCTTCCATGTCGAACTCGCGAAGCGAATCCCCGTCGGGGTCAACTTGGAGCCGGTGCAGCATTGGCTGGCCGTCGCCCGTATCGACCGAATGCTCGTCGAGCAGCGTAAGGCGTTGGAAGCCAAGCACGCCCATGCCGTGACCGAAGCCATTCAGAGCGTCATTGCCGCGCTGGAAGTTGGCCGACGCGCCCACGAGGCCGCTGCCGGCGGCAACTCGTGCGAGCTGTCGGCGGCGGAGTCGGCGGCGTGGTCGGCGGCGAGGTCGGCGGCGTGGTCGGCGGCGAGGTCGGCGGCGGAGTCGGCGGCGAGGTCGGCGGCGAGGTCGGCGGCGGAGTCGGCGGCGAGGTCGGCGGCGAGGTCGGCGGCGAGGTCGGCGGCGAGGTCGGCGGCGAGGTCGGCGGCGAGGTCGGCGGCGGAGTCGGCGGCGTGGTCGGCGGCGGAGTCGGCGGCGTGGTCGGCGGCGAGGTCGGCGGCGAGGTCGGCGGCGGAGTCGGCGGCGTGGTCGGCGGCGTGGTCGGCGGCGAGGTCGGCGGCGTGGATCGCTGAGCGCGACGCCCTGTTCGCTGCTCTCGACAAAGCCGCGGCCTGACCGTCATGACGGCCCAGATCGAACCGAACCCGCGCGAGGGCCGCGAGCTGTCGCTGCCGATGACCTGGCGCGACTACCTCGCGTACGCGTGTTCCTGGGCGTTGATGGCCGGCCTCGCCTTCGCGCTGTTCTTCCCGCACCCCTACGTGCTGGGCGCACTGGCTGCGCTCGCCGGCCTGATCACGATCGTCGCGTTCGTCCTGAGCGCGTGCCGCAAGCCCGAAATCTGATCCACCCACCCCAAGGAGCACCACCCGATGAGCACCCGCATCTACCTGGTCGACGACAAGACCGCAGGAATCGAAGGCACCGAACTCGTCAGCGCGACGAGCAAGGCGCAGGCGATCTCGGCCGTCGTCCGCCACCGCTACGCCGCCAACGTCGCCACGCAGACCGAGCTCGTGAAGCTGGTCAGCATGGGCAAGAAGGTCATCGACGCGACCGCGGAGGCTTCGCAGGAATGAACGCGCGTGTGGCCGAACAGTCGCTGCGGGGTCAAATCTTGCTCGACGTGCCGGCGGCCGAGTACCACCGCCGAGAAATTGGTGTGTGCTCATCCACCGTTCTCAAATTGCTGCACGAAAAGACCCCAGCGCACTATCGCGTGTGGGTCGATTCGACGCACGACCACGAGACGCCCGCGCTCTTGTTCGGCCGGGCCTATCACTGCCGGATCTTCGAGCCACACCGCTATGCCATCGATTTTGCCCCGGAGCCTGAAGACGCCCCGGCGCGGCCTACCGAAGCGATGCGCAACGCCAAGAAGCCCAGCAAATCGAGTGTCGAGCGCGTCGCATTCTGGAATGACTGGGACGCAACAAACGCAGGCAAGACCGTACTTTCGCGGGTCGAAGCAAATCGCATCGAAGCAATGCGTTCGGCGCTGGTAGCCAACCCACTTACGAACGCACTGTTGTTCGACGACGACGGCGAGAACGAGGTCACGATTCGATGGACCGATCCGGTAACTGGCGTTCAGTGCAAGGCCCGTATCGACCGGTGGAAGCGCAGGAAGCGCATCGGCGTGGATCTAAAATCGACGGATGATGCGAGCCCTGCTGGTTTCGCTAAGTCAGTAGCTAAGTACAGCTACCACATCCAGCAAGCGCACTACTGCTCTGGCGCGGACGCTGTCGGTGAATCATTCGATCGATACCTGATCGTAGCCCAGGAAAAAGCCCCCCCGTATCTGGCCGCGGTGTACGCGCTCGATGCTGCGAGCGAATCGCGCGGATTCGAGCTCCGCCAAGAAGCCGTCCAGACGATGGCTGATTGCCTTACTGCAGATCACTGGCCGGGCTACGGCCCTGAAGTTCAAGAGCTGACGCTGCCTGCTTGGGCGTACGGCGACGCAATGGAGATTAGCTATGTCGAGTAACGTTTCCGACCTTCGGGACACCATCATCCCGAAGTCCGATCAGCTGAATTCCGAGCAGCTGCTCGGCGGCCCGATCACTATCACCGTCACCGAGGTTCGGCGTGGTAGCGGAGAGGACCAGCCCGTAACCATCCACTATGAAGGCGAGGGCGGCAGGCCGTTCAAGCCGTGCAAGTCGATGCGCAAGGTCCTGGTTTTCGCGTGGGGCAGTGACGGCAGGGACTGGGTTGGCCGCAGCATGACGATCTTCAACCGACCGGACGTAAAGTTCGGCGGTGAGGAGGTCGGCGGGATTCGCATCAGCCACCTCTCGCACATCAAGTCAGACATCGTGATAGCGCTGACGTCGACGCGCGGACGCAAGGAGCAGACGCGCATCAAGAAGCTCGACGAGGGCGACACGGTAGCTGGCTCACGTGCTCGTTTGGACGCCGCGGCACGTGGCGGCATGGACAATCTCCGCTCGACTTGGTCGGCGATCCCGAAGGACCACCAGCGTTCTATCGGTGGGTCGAAGGGCTGTCCGGACGAACTGAAAAAGATCGCTGCCGATGCGGATGCCAAGGGTGCCGCTGCCGCCAAGCCGCTCGCCGATGCCAACAACGGGATGCCCGATATCAACGCCGCCACCGTGCGCGCGCAGCTCGAAGCGGCCGAGACCGTCGACGAACTGAACGACGCCTTCGACCTGGTGCGCGAGCTGTCGGCCGACGAGCAGCGCGACCTCGTCGCGGTCTACGAGGCCCGCCGCGACGCGCTGGAGCTCGACCAGCAGTAACCCCTCCCCTCGACGTCCGGCGCCGCTGCCGGAAACCGTGAGCCGCGCAGCGCGGCGGGCGTCGACCTTTTCCCTCCGCAACAGGAGTAGCAACCGTGTTCGAAGTCACCCAGCACACCGCGAAGATGGCCAGCTTCAACCCGCGCGCCGAGAAGCACGGCGACGAGAACAAGCCGGCCGGCGACATCAAGTTCGAGCTGACGGCGCACAGCTCGGTCCTCAACGAGTTCCACCCGGGCTATCGCAAGTTCCTGTACCGCAAGCCCGGCGTCGGCGAACAGCCCGGCCTGCCGTTCGCGGACGACGACGACCTTACCGCGCTCGCGCAGCCCAACCTGAAGCCGCTGAAGCTGGACGAGAAGTTCCCGGGCTACGTGCTGGAGATCTGCGCCGGCCTGGAGTCGTCCGAGCCTCTGACGCTCTCCGACGTCGAGCTGTCGAACTTCACCTTCGAGCCGATCAACGGCGGCAGCGTGGCGATCACCTTCAGCGTGACCTGCCATCCCGACGCGGATGCGAGCGGCGCGCTCTGCCAGGCCATCCAGAACGTCGTCGACATCACGCTGACGAAGCCGAGCAACTGACCGCGGCGGCGGCGTCTAGCGTCGGCCACCGCATCCACCCAGCCCCAGGAGGGCGCCATGAACCAGATCCAAGCCAATCCGTCCCGTGAATTCAGCCCGGCCGCCGTACCGAAGCCGGTATCCCCGACGCTCACTCGCCTGATCGACCTGCGCGATTACCAGAACACCACGCATCAGAGGTTGGCCGATCTCGAGGATCGGCTCGATTCGATCCTCGACCAGAACCCGATTCCCGAAGCCAGCGGTGGGGCGACTGGATCGCCGATAGGTCCGTCGTCGCTGTGCCAGAACCTCGACGACCGGATCGGGTCGCAGCGCGACATCAATTCGCGGATCTCGGCGCTGCTCGATCGCCTCACCGTTTGACCAATCGCGGCGCCGGCACGGCTCCGACCCCTCCCCCCGCCGTGCCGGCCTCGCCCCAGGAACCGATGTGACCACCGAACGCGCCGCCGCTTACCGAGCACTGGTCGAACAAACGCTGTTCGACGGCGACTTCTATCAAGTGCGCGGGAAGGCTGGCGACAAGGCCATCGCTAACCGCTTCTACAACCTGATCCCGCTGATCGCCGATTTGAAGAAGGCCGACCGCGCGGAGGAGAACGACATGACCTCAATCGACTGCGGCGGCTGCGCGCCTCCGGTGCAGGTGGCCACCCCGAACGACGCTGCGAGGCCGGTTGCACGTTTTCACCTGTTCACGGGTGAGCGCACGAGCGACGAACGGTGCGGGTGCCGACATGGATTCGTGGAGGAATCGCCCACCGGCTACTACGTCCTCGCCGCCGACTACGACGCGCTGCGGCAGGAGGTGGAGAAGTTGCGCCTGCGCGAGGCGCAGTTGATCGCAGCAGGCTGCCGAATTACTGAGCGCGCCGAAGCGGCCGAGGCGAAGGTGGGTCGGCTTTCCGTCCTGCTGGCATCTGGAACGATCACCGATCAGTACGCGAGCCGCGCTATGCGCGTCGCACTCAACGAAGGGGATGGGGAATGAACAAAAACCTTTACGTGTTCGCTTTGAACTACGGGCGGATGGGCCAGATCGAAGGTCTTTTCATCGCCAACAAAGAGGACTTGGAAGGCGCCTATGGCCGGCAGTGCTATTTCGGCGAAGTGCTCGGCAAGCACTCTGAAGTTGAATGCGAATTTAGCCCCGGCATGATCAAGCTGATGTCGGATGACCAGCCCTTGATCGAGTCCCTGGAAAAGCTGTTTGGCAATGAAACGATCATCGGCTTCAATCCTCTCGCTTACCTCAGCGAAGATGAGGATGAAGGCGATGAATAACACCGATAGCGGATTGCGAGACCAAGTCGCGAAGTTGCTTGCTGATCGTATTGGGCACGGCTTGCGCGAGAAGACGGAGTCGGTTGCCGCTGAGGTTGTTGCCCTCCTCACCGCCGCCGGCGAGGCGCAGGCGCCGCGAGTCCGCCACTCATGCGAGACCGACATGCTTTCGGATTGTCCCGGGTGCATGGCGGATGCGGCCCAGCCAACTGCGACAGCGCCCGCCGACATCCCCGACGATCAACTGGACGGCGAGTACAAGCACCCGATGACGCTGCGCGAGTGCATGGAAGCTGAGGAAGGCACCGCAACCGCGCCGGCCGGGATGGCGCCGGAGCCGAAGCCGACTGCGTTCGGCATGGATGGCTTTATCAGTCGCGCAGCCTGGCGCGAGAAGCACGCGGAGCACGCGGGCTGGAATGCCTGCCGCGATGCCATGCTCGCCGCCGCGCCCGCTGCGCAGGGGGCTGAACTCGCAGATGTCATCGTGCCGGTCCCGGATGGCGCTTGGTTGCCGGCCGACATCACCCCGGACCCGAGTGGGTCCGACGAAACCGGATCGACCACCGGCCTCGCGCTCTACATCGAGCTGCCGAACGACGGTGGGCCGAACATCAGGCAAGGCCGTTACGACCATCCGATCCGCACCTTCATAGACAGCACGACGGCGATGCCGATCTATCCGGACTTGTGGTCGGCCCCGGGCGACGTCACCGAGACGTTCAGGGCTGGCGAACTGTCCGACACACGTGCAGCTGCGCCTGCGGTGTTGGTCGATGAGGCGAGCGACGGCTACTACCTCGCGAGCTTCAAGCGACCGCAGCCCGGCGCGCCGGTCGTGTGGTGGGGGCCGGACAATGCGGGCTACACAACCAACCTTCAGGACGCAGGAATTTACACCGAGTTGAGGCCGGGTTATCACGACAGCGAGCACACCGTGCCCGTTCCTGTTTCGTTCGTGCGCGGTCTTCGCATCCGCCTCGAAGTTGATCCCGGCGACAGCGAGAACGTCGCATTTTGGAGCGCCGAGAAGTTGCGCACCGCCATCGGCGCCGCGCTGAAGCAGGGGGAGTGAAATGGATAGCCGAGAACCTATGAAGCGCCAGGGGGACGACATGGACCTGCCAGACGGCAAGACCTGCGCCGATTGCTTCCACTGCCGGCGTTGCGTCCTGATGTTCGGCCACATACCGGCCGACGAAGTGTGCGATTGGAGCCCGTCACGATTCCGGGAGGAGCCCAGCTATGACTAAGTCATCGGACCGCGCGCTTGCGCAGGCGTTTCGTGCATGGGCCGACCGCGCAAGAGCAGGTAATGGACACGGCGTCTTCAAGGATGCGGCTACGTTCATTGAGCAACATGCGGCGGAGATCGACGCCGCAGCGCCGGAGGGCGCGCAGGCGGTGGCGCTCAGCCTCAGCGACGCCGACGAAATCGCCAAGGTCTGCGCCCACAAGCACGGGAAGGATCACGCCTACGTGCGAGAGGCCGGCTTAGATTTCGAGCCCCACCTATGGGTGGTGGAGGCCGTCCGCGCCGGCTTCGCCTATGCGCGGGTTACCGCCCCGCCCTCGCAGGACGCCGAGGATGCGGCCAAAGATCGCGAGGATGCAGAGAAGTGGCGAGCCCTAAATCGGCCGTGGGTTTCGACGCCGCGGCCGCCGCGTGCAGACGGGGCTTGCTCGCGTTGCGGCAATTGCCGGCGTGGGGACTTCGCCAACTGCAAGAACCGCCAGTATTTCGACGCCGCCCGCGCCGCCGAGGGGGATGGGCATGGCTAAGAAGCTCCTCTCCGTAACCGTCAAGGGCGAGCGCCGAAAGTGGGGCTTCAACTTCTATGGCGACCCCAAATACCTCGACGAATGGCGCGCCGACGGTCTGGACGTGGTCGAGATAGTGAACTCGATCCCGACGTGGCTGCCCGCCTGGGTCCCGGTCCGCTGGTGGTGCTTCGCCCAAGACATCTTCAACTTCAAATGGCCGTGGAGCAAAGCATGACGGCCTACTACAACGAACTCGACCCATACGCCGCGCAGTGGCTGCGCAATCTCATTGAAGCCGGCCTGATCCCTCCTGGAGAAGTGGATGAACGATCCATCGTCGACGTGGAGGCCGCTGACCTCCGACAGTTTCGGCAATGTCATTTTTTCGCCGGCATCGGCGGATGGGCTCTCGCAGCCCGTGCCGCCGGTTGGCCCGACGACCGCGAAATCTGGACCGGCTCGCCCCCGTGCCAGCCGTTCTCCGTCGCCGGTCAAGGCAAAGCCCAGGCTGACGATCGGCATCTGTGGCCCCACCTTTTCCGCCTGCTCAGTGCCCGACGGCCCGCTGTCTTCATGGGAGAGCAGGTTGCGGCAGCGGTTGGCAAGAACTGGCTCGACGGAGTGCTCGCTGACCTGGAAAGCATCGACTACGCCGGGCGGGGCGTCGTTGTCCCGGCTTGTGCCGTCGATGCGCCCCACCGACGCGACCGCCTTTGGTTTGTGGCCGACACCAGCAGCGCGGGACTATCGCAGCGAGAGCGCATCGCCGGAGTTCTACGCAGCCTGGGCCGCGAATCCGAAGGGCAAGACGCTGCCAATGATGCTCGCGCTTTCGCTATGGGCGACGCCAACGGCATCGGCGGACAAGTCGATCCGCACGCCGGAAGGTGCCCGCAAGGAAGTGGAGCGCGGTCGATCACCGGACTTAGCGGCACAGGCAATGGCCCTGTGGCCAACGGCGAAGAACTCGGATCATCGAGGCGGGATGCCGCAGCGCTGGAAGGGCGAGCAGAGCCTTGGCGGGAAACGGTCGAACCTCAACGACGCAGTAGCAGCCCATGGAGTGACGGTGGATGGGTCGCCGGCCATGACGGCAAATACCGTCGGACACCTGAACCCAGCATTCGTCTGCTGGCTCATGGGGTTCCCGCCCGAGTGGGACGCCTGCGCGCCTACGGCAACGCGATCGTCCCGCAAGTCGCGGCTGAGGTGATCGGGGCCTATCTCGACAGCATGACAACCACGAATACCAGCGCTCGGCGCGGGGAGGGGTGATGGGGGCTGCCGACCGACTGTTTCTAACGCCCGGATCGCATGGCGAGGTTGCCGAGTTGACCGGCGCGCATACCAAGGCGGGACAGATCCGAAACCTGCTTCAGAACGGCATCCGCCATTCGATCAACGCGGCTGGGTGGCCTGTCGTGCCCGTTTCGGCGGTCGACGGCACACCGGCCGCCCGCGACCCGAAAGCCTGGACCCCGCGAGTTCTTTCTAAGGCGAGCTGACGATGGGGCGGAAGCGATCCAGGTTCCATAACCTGCCCCCGCGCATGCGTGCGCGTGTCCGCGGCAAGGTCACCTATTACTTTTACGACCAACGCCCCAAGAAGCCTGGCGAGCTTTCGCTCGGAAGGGTATATGCGGAGGCCGTCCGACGTTGGGCTGAACTGGAATCCGCACAGCACTCCGTGCCCGACATCATCACCTTCACGCACCTGGCCGATCGCTACACCCGCGAGGTGATCCCGACGAAGGCAGAGAGCACGCAGACGTCTAACCTCAGCGAACTGGCCAAGCTGCGCGAGTTCTTTGGTTCGCCGCCGGCGCCGCTTGCGAGCATGCGGCCGATGCACGTCGCCCAGTATCTGGACTGGCGCACGGAACACAGCACCAAAGCGAAGGTGCGCGCGAACCGCGAGAAGGCGCTGCTGTCGCACATGTGGAACAAGGCGCGGCAGTGGGGCTATACGGACGCGGAGAACCCGTGCAAGGGCATCCAGGGTAGCGAAGAGCGCGGCCGGGACGTGTACGTCGAGGACGACGTGTTCGCCGCGGTCTATGCGCAGGCAGACCAGCCGCTGCGCGACGCGCTCGACCTGGCCTATCTCTGCGGGCAGCGGCCAGCAGACACCCGCAAATACGACGACACCGACATTCGCGATGGGTTATTGCACCTCAAGCAGGGCAAGACGAGGGAGCGGCGTCGGATTTCGGTCGAAGGGCAGCTGGCGCAGGTGATCGAGCGGATCAGGGCCAGGAAGCGCGCATGCGAGGTCTACCACACGAGGCTGATCGTCGATGAGGACGGCCGCCCGCTCGCCCCTGGCGCGCTTCGCTATCGCTTCGACAAGGCGCGAAGGCTGGCCGGGGTGCCCAAGGCAGCCTTCCAGGTGCGCGACCTGCGCGCGAAGGCGGCCACCGACAAGGCGGAATCCGCCGGCGACATCCGGCAGGCTCAGAAGCAATTGGGGCACGCTTCCGTGACGATGACGGAGCAGTACATCCGCAACCGCAGGGGCGACAAGGTCACCCCGACGAAATGAGTTGCGGAAAGTTTCCGTAATTGCGGAAACGGGGGTTTTGATGAAACCCCTTGTAATTTGGTGGGTCGTGAAGGATTCGAACCTTCGACCAAAAGATTAAAAGTCCAGCGAAGAATCCATATGCACCAATGGATCGACTCCAATTCCGTTCCGCAAACGGCTTCGTTTGAGCCCGCTGAAACCTTTGCCTAGCAAGGGGGCCTCGGAAATTGCGGAACGTTTTCCTAGCCTCAAGCCCCCTCTATCTCGGCGACGATCCGGTCCGCGTACTTGGCCGCCCAGGCGGCCACATAGCGCAAAGCCGCGTCGCGGCTGCCGAACTCGCGGTAGAGCCGGTGGCTGTAGAGCTTGCGATGGGTACCGAGGTTGGTCGACCAGCGCCCTACCCCCTCAGACACTGCGGCGACGAACATCGGGTGCCCGAGCACGACGATGTGCCGCGCAGCGGGCGTAGGCCGTCGATGCTGTTGGACGTGAGGGAGGCACCAGGCGAAGCCTGGCGGCAGCTCAGGCAACGAGGCGACGTCGGGCGGGACCAGGCCGGGCGGTAGGGAGACCATGCCGGCATCGTAGCGCCGGCGGTCTCAGGGGCCGAGATTAGCCAGCGTGAGCCCTGAGGAAAGCCAGGACCGTGGCCGGGTCGACGGCGCCGGCGGTGTCCTCGGCGTGGCCGCCGGGGACGGAGTGCAGCTCGCACTCATCGGCCTTCGTTGCGAAGACCTGGGTGAAGGCCGGCAGGCACAGGGCATCGGTCGCCCCGTACCAGCACTGGATTGGGATGCCGCTCAGGGCTCCGGCCGCGGCGAAGGTCGCGGGATTGCGCGCTGCGCCCATCGTCGCTTGGTTGTAGCCGCCGGGATAGGCGCTGTCGATCGAGGCGGCCAGCCCGCGGTTATCGCGTATGTCGGCCAGGTCGATAACGGGGATGATCGCGACCACGCAGTGCACCAGGGACGGGTTGTTCTTCGCCCAGACGAATGCGTTCTGCCCGCCCATCGACTGCCCGACCAGGATGACGCGCCCGGCGCTGACGCCGCTCAGGGACTGCAGGTAGGCCCGCGCCGCGCTGATCCGCGCCAGCGCCGTGTCGTTGCCCCAGGTGGCGACGCCGCCGAGGTCGGCCGAAACGATCGTATGGCCGGCGCCGGCGATAGCGCGCAACAGCGGGATGCGCTGCGGGACCTTCATCCAGGTCAGGCCGCCGCCGGGCTCGCCCTCGGCGCCGTGCACGTAGATCACGCCGGGCCCCGCCGGACCGAAATTGGTCGGTCGAATGATGACGTCCTGCTCGCCGGCGAACACGCGCCCTGCCCCTGCGCTCGTCCACATCATGCGGTGCGGACCTGCAGATAGGGCTTATCGTTGGCGTCGGCGTAAAGCTCGGCCGTGCCTGCGGTGATCGCCATCAACTGAAGCTTGAAGGTATACGACGTCCCCGGCGTCAGCCCCGAAATCCGAGTCTCGCGGCTCATGGCCTGAAATCCGGCCGTGCCGAGGATCGTTAGGTTCGACGAGTTGACCCCGTTGGCGATCGCAAGCAATCGGGCGTAGCCGCCGGCGTTGGTATTGCGCAGGTTCCCGCCATAGGCCATGACGATCGGCCGCTCACCGACGACAACGGTCACGCTCAAACCGGCGATGTCCACCGCGGTCGTCGACGCCGTGCTGAACGTCGAGGTGATCTCGGCATAGCCGAGTTCGGACCCACCTGCGGGCAGCAGCGTCCAGGTGGTCCCGTTCGAGATATAGGTCTCGCCGACGTTCGTCGCGAAGTAGACGGTGTTGGGCGCAGCCGAGGCCGCCGGGCGCGCGGCATACGTGCCGTACGAGATCGCCGAGGTCGACAGGGAGGTCGTCTTGATCTCGAAACCGACGCCGTCCGCATATTCCAGGGTCTCGCCAGGGCGCAGCGTCACGACGGCCAACGTCCGGAAGGTGCCGTTGTCGTTGACCCGGACCGTAGCCGTGACCGCCGCGGTGTCGGCGTTGTAGAGGCTCAGGTACTTGGCTTGGCGCACAGTGCTCGCCGCCGGCGCCGCTACCCAGGTGACCGCGGTCGTGCTGTTCGTGGTCCCGGTCACCGGCGCCGGCGTTGTGAGCGCGCCCGCGGCCAGGTCGACGTAACCCGCATAGAACTGGGGCTGGGCCGTTGTAACGGCGCCGGCGAGCAGAATCTGCAGCGACTGAAGGTTATTGAGCAGGATCATCAGAACCTCAGCGAGACGAGGTATAGAGCCTCGCCGTGGGTGGCGTATTGGGGGTGCGGATCGGCGGCGGCTTCGTGCGCCGCGACCGCGACGCTGCCCTTGTCCGTGTTCGTCGCATTGATCGCGTTGGCGCCATCGTTGTAGTCCAGGGTCACGCCATCGCCGGTGCCGGCTGCAATCGCCGCCCCGGTCGCGTCCTGGGCGCGCTCGGTGGTGAAGTAGAGGTTGCTGACGCCCTCGGCCAAGTCGTCGGTCGTGGCGGCGCTGGTGCCAGAGACACGACCAAACGCGTCGCGGTCGAACTTGCGGATCTCGCCGCCGCCGGCATCGGCCAGGCCGGCGAGCGCTATCTCGGTGACGCCGACCGTGTCCACCGTGAGCGCGATGCCCTCGCCCTGCACGAATGCGCCTGCGACGGCCTTGTATCCGCGCTGGCCATCGGCGCCGGTGCCGTAGTAGTGCGTCGGTAGCGGTTCGAACTCGTCGTTGACTAGGGTGATCGAGACGATGCCCTGGGACAGGATGCCGTTCGTCTCGACCGAGTAATCGCCCAGGACGTTCGCCGTGATCGGCATGTAGTCCCTGGGCGAGAACGGCGGCAGCCCACTGAGGGTCCCATCCGTCGACCCCAGGTAGAGCAGCAGATCGCGGAACTCGTCGGAGCTGACGCCGCTGCTCGCCGCCGCGCGCGCCAGGGCCTGCCAAAAGCGGAAGTAGGCGGCGGTCGGCCGCGGCACGCCGTCCCGGCCGATGTCGATCAGTCGCTCTTGCGACGAAGGAATGCCGATGGCCACGGTCAGACCGTCTTGAAGCCGATCGCGATCCAGCCGAACGGCACCGACGAGTTGATGCGCGAGCCGTTGCGGGTGTAGTCGTCGGTGTTCATGGCGAGCGAGAAGCCCGACGGTGTGGAGCCGATGACTGCGACCGCAGGCAGTTGTCCCTCGGCTGCGACGGTGTTCGACCGGCCGATCGGCAGAACGAAAGGCGCCTCGTCGAACGCGAAGCCTCCGGTGAAGCTGAAGCTGCCAGCCGCCGCGGTCTGACCGCTCGCCGCCATCGTGTCGCTACCCCACAAGATCACGGCTTTGCGCGCCACGGCGCTCGTGCCGATCTGGATCTTGCCGGCCGAGCCGTCGCCGGTCAGCACGATGTCCGGCGCCGCCGGCGTGGGGATGGTGATCGGCTGCCACGAAGCCCCGGTGCCGTCGGTCTGGAGCCACTTCCCGGCCTGGCCTGTCGGATCGGGCAGGAATAGGGCCAGGAGCCACTGCAGCAGCGCGCCGTCGTTGCTCAGCACCGCGCCGGCCTCCAGCGGGGTCGGGATTTCCAGGCCGCTGCTGGTCGTCGGCTGGATGTTGTCCAGCTCCTTCACCAGGGTGTCGTCGGCGTCGTACTGCCGGACCCGGTAAGCGCCGTCGCCCCAGCAGTCCACCTCGAGCCGGCCGGCGGCGTCGAGGTCGATCGAGCTGCCGTTGCTGGTCGTCAGGCCCGGGTCGGCATACACCGCCTTTGGGGTACTCGTCCCGGACTCGAAGAAGTCCACCCGCCCGCCCGCCGCCGGCGCCGTGCTGTCGAGGTTGAAGAAGGTCTGGAACGGGTCCAGCACACGGAAAGCTGCCATTTTCGGGGCTCCAGAAAGCAAAAACCCGGCTCAAGGCCGGGTTCGTCGGGGTGCGGTAGGATTGGCGCGCAGGCGCCATCGGGGCGCCCAGGCATTCGAGGGCGTCATGGGTTGGTTAATCGGATTTGCGGTCTTGGCGGGTATCGCAGGCTGGGCCGCTTTGGCCCAGCGCCTCGATCGAGTCGAGAAGGATTTGAAACAAGCGAGAGAAGACGCTCGCCAGGCCCTCGAGCTTGCGCAGCAGCCCGCCGGCAATGAGCAGGACAGCGAGACAGATCGCGCACTGCGTCAACACCGCCGTGACCTGAAGGACCTCGGAATTTACCCGGATTGATGGAGGTCGCATGACGATGCATCGCAAAGAACCCGGGTACGACGCCCACCGAGCCTGGAGCGAAATCAAACGTGCAGACTGGGAGCGGGCCAACCCTGTCCCGTGGTATGCCGGATTGCTGGCGATTGGCGGCGCCGTGGTCATTCCCCTGATGCTGGTCACCGCATTTGCGCTACTCGCTTTGGGCATTAGCGGCGCGCTGTAACTGCTGCGCTGCATCGGCGAGATCCGCATCACCCGTGCGTTCCGCTTCTGCAAGCGCCTGCCGCGTGGCCTGCAGAAGTGCGCCTCTGGGTAGTTGAGTGGATCGGGCGAGCCATCGAACCACAGTCGGATTCGTAAACCATCGAGCCGCCGCATTCGCCGCGGCACCGCCCAGGACCAACCCCCCAGACGAGACGAGCGACGGGTCGAACATCGACCCCACCAGCGCGCCGCCATAGGTCAAAGCCGCTGCACGGTTCGCCGTCCCCGACGGGTTCGCATAGACCTTGCTGCCTTCCTTGATGTTGCTCGCGACGCGCGCGATGCGATCCATGTTGGCGCTGAAGTCCTTTCCGTAGCGGTCGAATAGCGAGCGTTTGGCCTCAGCGCTGAGCTTGCTCCAGTTGGTCATGAAGGTGCTCGAGCTGAAGACGTCGCCCGCAGCGTCCTGCGCTCCCGGCGTGGCCAGGCCCATGCGCTTGATCACGGCTCCGGTGAGCGCCTGCTGCCCTTCCCTCGGCAACGACTGCATCACCGCGCGCAACGTCGTACCACCGTCCCGCGTGCCGCTCATCGCGGCGTTGAAGACATGCTCGGGGCCGCCGTTCTTGTCGATGACGCGCTGCACCTGCTCGATCCGATCGGCGGCCGCGCGCGTGTAGTTATTGGCGCGGCGCGCCGCGCGCTCGGCCTGGGGCCCAGCCGCGCGAGCCGCCTCCTCTAGATCCTGAGACAGCGAGGCATACAGCCGCTTGAGTTCGGCGGTCGGCCGATCCGCCGAAAGCGTGAAGTCCGACAGCTGCTCGCCGATCTCGCTGCGGATCTTCTTGACGGCTTCGTAGGGGATCCCGGCGCCGCCGGTGGCCTGCGCCGCGGCGATGTCGGCCGTCAGGTTCTCCGCCATCTGCTGGATGCGCGGCTTGATGAGTGCCCCGGTGGTGGCCTCGGCGCCGGTGACGGGCGTGGTCAGTTCCTGCAGGGTTCGCTGCGTCCTCGCCAGCGGCATCTGCGTGCTACCCGGGATGAACTGATCGGCCTGCCAGTAGAGCGCACGCTTCATCGCCTTGGTGTTGTTGGCGAAGGTCTCCGCCCCCCTCTCGATGGCGCGGCCGGCGCGCTCGGCGCTCGCATTCGGCGCCAATAGGTTTGATAGGCGCTGGAGCCCACCGCCGATGTCGTCGGCCTGGCGCTCCGCGAATCGAGACAAGACGCCAGTGCTAGTTGGGGCTCCTGCAAGAAGGTTTTCCAACCCCTGTATTGCTCGATTTCCGGAGGCCTGGCCGACCGACGGTGTGGCGCCCACCGCGGCGAAGTCGCCGACGGTTTGCTGCATCTTTTGAAGGCCGCTCAACTTCGACGGATTGCTCGGCTTGAAGCCTGGCCCACGGACGAGTCCGCGCAGGCTCGCAGCACCGAGGGCTCCAAGCCCCGCTGGCGTAAGGGCACCAGCCAGTCCGGCCAATGCTTGCCCACCAGCGCCGACGCCGGACTCGCGCGCAGCCCCGGCAGCCGCGGCACCGCCGCCGGCCGCGATCACCTGCTGCACCGGCTGGGCCGTCAGTAGGTCCCCAAGGCGGCTCAAGCCGGACGGCGCGGCGGCGGCGGTACGGCCTCCCTGCAGCAGGGTCCCGGCGCCCATCGTGAGTGCGGTGCCGGTCAGCGCTCGACCGATGTCGCCAGCGACGCGCTCGCCCTCGGTCTCGGGCTGGGGGACGCCTATCGCGGTCAGGGCATTGCCCCAGGCCTGGCGCGTCGGGACTTGCGTATCCCCGGTCAAGGCGTTCCAGCCCGAGATCAGCGGGTCGGTGACGATGCCGGCGAGGTCGGCGGCACCCTCGACCACGTTGCGCAGCCCCAGGCCGCCGACTTCGCGCACCAGCTTCTCGCCGGTCGTGCGCTGTTTCGGGACCTGGGCCGTCGTCGACGATGAAGTAGTGACGTCGCCGAAGTCCGCAGGGGCTTCGACCGGGATGCCGCCGAAGCGGCCACCCGCGCGCGGTGCCTCCGACGGAGCCGGCGCGGCATCGACGGGAATACCTTTGAATCGCGGCATGGGTCAGGGCTTCCGGTAGGTACGGCCGTCGTCGGGGTCGATGTAGGTCGCACCGGACGGGAGGGCGGCGAAGTCGGCTTCAGTCTGCGGACGGGCGACGGAGGCTGGCTGCGTGGCCGGCGCGGCCGCCGGAGCGGCGCGCCCGGCCCGAGTGCGTAGCGAGTCGAGGTAGACGGTCATCGCCGCGCGCTTCTGGTCGCGCACGCCCTGGCTGTCGCCGCGCTGCGGAGTCAGCTCCCGAACTTTCTGCAGGGCCTCGTCGCGGTTCACGCCGGCGCCGGTCGCGGCACGCAGCACCGCCTCGCCGAACGAGCTGGAGGCCTGGACATAGCGCTGGCGCTCGTCGCTGCGAGTGCGGTTCGCGATCTCGTCGATCGGGATATAGGTCTCCAGGAAGCCGGGCTCGTTCGCCGACGAGTCGTCCTGCAGCGCCTTCTCCATGTTGGCGTAGGCGTTGGCTGCTTGGCTCAGCCAGCCGGCCGCCTTGCGCTCGTCCTCGGTGGCCGCGGCGCCGGCCGGCTTCGGGCCGCCCGGAATCGGCTCGAGCGTACCGTCTTGCTTGAAGCGGAAGCCCGCGGGCGCGTCCGGCTTGCTGACGACGTTGATCTGCCCCGTGCGCTGGTTGCGTTGGGCGACGGTTCCCATCGGCAGACCGGCCTGCACCACCTCGTCCGACGTGAGGGGCGTGAAGGTGTCCCGGATACCGCCTGCCGGTGCGAACATCGGGCCGCTCTGGGCCGCGGGTGCGGCTTGCGGCGGAAGCTGCACCCCCGAACCGTCCTGAGCCTGCGACCACGCCTGCTCGTTGCTCCGGATGGCCGCCTGCACCGCAGGGGGCAGGCTCGGGTCGATCGTATAGGCCTGGCCCGACTCCGGGCCGCGCGCGGCCACTGGCGCGCCGCTGGGCGCATTGACGGGCACGGGAGCTTTGCCAGGCTCCAACCACCAGCCCTGACCGTTCACGTCTTCCTGGAACTGCGGCTTCACCGGCGCGAAATCACGCTCGTAGATCACCCGGCCGGTTTCCGGGTCGACGATCGCGCTGCCGGGCGACACCGCCAGGTTGCGCTTGTTGTCGCCGCCGCCCCAGGCCTGCACAAGCTTGGCCGCGGTGTCTGCGACGTCGGGCCCATAGGCGTCGGGCGTCTGCAGGCCGAGCTGGTTCAGAGACGGCCGCATCCGCGCATAGAGCATGGGCTTGTCGGTGTCGGGCGCGGCGACGAGCAGCCGAGCCATGGAAAGCAGCTCCTTGTTCCGGCGATCGTCGCCGCTCGCGAACTGCTGTTCCTGCTCCTGGGCGGCCTGCGGATTGAGCGCGGCCATCTGCGACAGCAGCGACGTGCGCTCTTCCTGCGGTGCGCCGTATGCCTGCGATGCGAGCCTCGACAGGGCACTGCGCCGCTCTTCGCCTTCGCGCATGTGGCGCTGCTGAGCGCCGAAGGCCTGCCCCTCGCGGAAGCTAGCGCCGATGTCGGGAAAGATGAGTTCTGCCATGTCGGTCTCCGTCAGCCGGTGTAGCGGTACTTGGGGATTTCGACCGCGGCGGTGGGCCGGCCGATGTTCTGGCGCGTCACCGGTCCGACCGAGTTGGCGTACGAGGATTGGCGATTGGCGGCGTACTGACCCGCGATGCCGGCCAGGCCGCTCAAAGCGCTGCTGGTCGCATTCGCGGAGTTGATCGCGCCGGCGCCCGCGGCCGCGCCCTGCTGCCCGTATAGTCCGCTGATCGCGTTCGCGCTTTGCTGCCCCAGGCCGCCGGCGCCTACCGCTGCGTTCTGGCCCATCTGCGCCAGGCCCATGAGGCTGCTGCGATAGTTGCCGAGCTGCTGGGCCGCCATGTTCTGGCCGTACTTGACGAGGTCGGCCGAGTTGCCGCCGCTCCGGAGTCCGCCAGTAGCGGATGCGCTTCGATTGATCGCCTGCAGGCCTTGGTCGAACGCGGCCGCATAGTCCGGCGCCTTGTAGAAGTCGGTGTAGTTGCCGTCGTTGACGGCCTGCAGTCGCGACAGCGCGCTCGTGCCCGAACCGAGGAACGGAGCGATGTTCTGCTGAAACTGCTCGCGAGCCGCCCGCTGCTCTTCGATGCCCGCCTGCGCGGACTGCTGCCCGGCGCGCGAGGCATCCTTGGCGGCGTCGCCTTGCTTCTTCGCGCTGTAGATCGTCGCGCCCGCGGCGAGCGCAGCACCCGTGATTGCGGCCATGTCAGGTCACCCGCTTGGTGAAAGAGGATTCGGTGTGCCGGTAGCCCATGCGCTCGTAGAGCGCGGCGGCCTGCGGCGGACTGTTGCTGAGGTGCACCATCTGGATCGCGGAGACACCGCGATCGCGGCAGGCCGGCTCGATCGCCGCGAGCAGCGCTTTGCCGGCGCCGGCGCCCTGCGCTGCCGGATCCACCCACCAGATCACCTCATAGGCGACGCTGTGACTGCCGTTGAACATGAAGGGCGCGACCACCAGGCCCACGACGCCAACCGGGCCCGTCTCGGCCTCGGCAACGAGCAGAACGCCGTCACGCATCAGGTCGATGAGAGCCGACACCGTCGCCTCGTCGTACTCGGCGAACTCGCTATAGCTGGTCGTGGCGTAGAACTTCGCGCCCATGGCCAAGAGCGCCGGCGTGTCGGCCGGCGTTGCGTTTCGGACTTGCATCAGGCGCTCCGGAGGTTGAAGAACGCGACCGCGATGAGTCGGCCGTCTTGCGGACCGGAGCCAAATGCGGCGAAGGGGTAGCGGCTGTGGAACAGCGCGCTTTCGTAGATCACGGCCCGGTTGAACTTCAGTTCGGCCAGGTCGCGCAGGTCCCAGGCCTCGGGCCGGTTCCAGTCGTCACGGACGGCATGCCAAAGCCGCACGTCGCCGGGCTCGATGCGGTGCTCGCCGGTGACCTTGTGCCGCCAAAAAGCCGTCCCGCCCTCGCCTTCGCAGAGGTACAGCACCAGGGCATGCGTACCCCAGCCGATATCGGAGTGGATCGCCGCATTCGGCTGCTCGCCAGCGAAGTTCAGGCGGTAGGCGGTCAACAGCATGTCGACCGGCCCGACCGCGGCCTCGAGCGCGGGGATGAGCCCAGGAACCTCAGTGGCGCAGACGCGCTTGTAGACCTCGCCGTCCGGCGCGTGCACGTCCTCGAATGGGGCGCGCAGCGCCAGGCCCCGCACCGCCTCGGCGTCGGGTAGGAAGTCGTCGACGATCTTCATGCGTCGGTCGCCTCGGGTGACCAGGCCGCGGCGATGATGTCGCGCTTCGCCGGGCTGCTGACTTCGATTTCCCACACCCGTTGCCGCGCGCGGCCGAGTCGACGGGCAACCGCCTGTTGCCGGTAGGCGCCGGCGCGGCCGATCGAGAGCAGCCGAGCAGCGCTCCAGTTGTGACCGCCGTCGTCGCTGTAGCGGATGCTGCAGAAGTGGTCGGTGAGGCCGACAGGGATGCGCCCAACGTCGAACTCGATGCGAGCAGCGCAGACGATGACGTAGTTGCCGCTGGCATGGCTCACTCCGGTGCGCCGCCGCGAGACCAGCGGCTGCGCACCTTCCTGCATCACGTCCCAGTCGACGCGGGAGATCGTGCCGTTCGAGAAGTCGCCGCTATACCAGCCGCGGCGCCATCTGGTGAGCGTGTTGATGCGCCAGCGCTTGAGATCCTTGGACTCTCGCCGGTGCCATTCCCGCGACAACACGTCGTACCCGAAGGTTTGTCCGTCCGGGAAGGTCAGGTAGAAGACCTTATGCCCTCGATCCTCAAAGGTGAACGCAAAGGCGTTCTTCCAGTTGAGGTCCGAGATCGCTTGTTCGAGGGCGCTGGTGCTGATCCGCACCGGCGTGTTGCCCTGGAGCTGGTAGACGTTGCCGTCATGGCCCAGCCAGAAGACCGAGTTATCGAGCCGCGCCCGGGCGTGCGCCGATGCGCAGCCGATATCCATCGAAACACCGTCGACGCGCTGGAAGGTTCCCGTCGCCTCGCCGGTGTTGCGGAAGAACTCGCCAGTGCGCTCGCCGAAGACCAGAACCTCGCCGTTCGTGACGATCAGCGTGACGATCTTGTCGGGTTGGGATTCGGCGTCCGACCGGTCCAGCGAGCTGTATTCGGTGGCCTGGCTCAGGTCGCTGGTGAACCAGAAACGGCCGAACGGGTCGACCCCGAGGATGTACCCGTCGAGGTAGTCGACGATCGGTGAGCCCGGGAACGCCTCGTCCGTGATCTGCGTCAGGGCCCCAGCGACCGTGTTCCAGACGTAGCCGGACTGGCCGTTGACGATCACGACCTGGTTGCCGTTCTCGATCTGGTTGTGCGCGATCGAGACTCGGGTGACGCCGGGGATGGTGCCAAGCGCCGTCGTCGTGCCGTTCGTGTTGACCCGATACAGCGTCCGGCCGGCCACGACTAGGAACAGGCCCTCGGCATCGTGCGCGCCGCGCACCGGCTTGTTCTGGGTCTGCGCGTAATCGACCAGCCCAGGCGCGCTCCGCAGGATGGCTTCGGAGCGCGCTCCCTCCTTCTCGGCGGGCAACGGCAGGTAGTTGACGGTGTCCTGGCACGTCCAGGGCTTCGTGTCGTCGGAATAGGCCCCGCCAACGACGTTCACCTCGCGCCAGGCCATCAGAAGTACTCCGACCGGACGACGCCGCCGGCATAGCCGGCCGTCTTCAGCGACCGCAATCGGCGCATGCCCTCATCGTTCCCGGTGGAGAGCTTCACAGCGCGATCCCCGACGATGCCGAAAGCCTCGATCAGGTCATAGGCGACAACCTTGGACAGCGCTTTGTAGTGCGCAGCCGGGATGGCGTCGGTATCAACGTCGAACGGGATCAGCCCGTCTTCGTATAGGTCTTCCAGGGTCGTTTGCACGGCCTGGTCAACGGTGGCGGCGTCCTCCGCGGAAGTCGCCTGAGCCGGATCGAGGACTCCGAGCCGCTCCAGGACTTTTGCCCGGAGCTGCTCGCGATCGTAGGTCGCCACGGCTCAGCCGCCGCTGACCTTGAAGCACGGGTGGTCCTTGAGCTTGGCCCAGGTCTTCTCGTCGACCTCGATGGGCTCGTCCTTCTTGAACTTGTAGCCCCGGAACTCCACGGACTTGCGGTCGTCGATGTAGGCCGCCATCAGCTTCTTGCCCTTGGTGGTCGGCGCCGGATCGGTGGTCGTCTTGGTGGGGTCAGTCATAGCGTTCGCTCCAAAAAGAAGGGGCGCCAGAAGGCGCCCCGTACGAGGAAAGTGTTGTTGCTGTGGAAGGGGGGGGGGCTTAGGCGTCCGCGGCGGCGGCGACGAAGCCCGTCACGACGCCCCAGTCCTTCGAGTTGGCACTGTCCTGGTCCCAGAGCACCTTCTCGACTCCGCGCAACTCGTAGAAGCCGACGCCGTGCTTGAAGCCGTAGTCGTCTTCCTTGCGGATCGTCGCCTTCGTGGTCTGGGCCCAGGCGACCGCCAGTGCCTGCGCGCCGCAGAGGTAGACGGGCGAAATCAGCGCACCGGCGGCGCCGACCGCGCCGAGGTCCGGGATTTCGGGGATCTCGCGGATCACGACACCGTCCCAGTAGAGCGAGGTGGTCCCAGTGAACAGCGGGTTTGTCTTCGCGCGCTCGCGGGCCTGCTCGTGCACCGTGGCCATGTCGTTCTTCAGGTCGCGGTAGGCACGGGTGCCTGCGAAAATGACGAAGGTCTCCTCGTCCTCGCCGTAAGTGAACGGACGGATGCCGTCGCCGTTCACCGTCTTGGCATCCTGGGCGATGCGCTTGAGCTTCGAAACCATCGCGCGGTTCAGGATCTCGGCGCCGGTGATCGCCAGGATCGACGCCGAGTTGTCGCCGGCCACGCGGTTGGCGATGTCGGCACCGTAGAGGATGCGGTCGGCGTTGTCGGTGTTCCAGTCGTCGCGCTGCGCTTCGGTCGCCGTGGCGTAGACGATGCCGCGGATGGAACCGAGGGCGTTGATGATCGCGGTCCGCAGGTAGCGCATTGCCAGGGTCTTCAACGCCACCTTGCCGGCGTTGAGGATATCCATCGGTGCGGCCTGCTCTTCTTCCATGTTGACGACGACCGCGTCGCGAACGACGCCGACCTTGATCTGGAAGCCCTCGTTCGGCAGCGCCTTTTCGTTGCCGACCAGGGTGGTGGTGCCCGTGTTCGGGCCGCCGGTGTCGTCGAGAGCGCCCACCAGCGGGATGGTGATCGCGTCGCCTTTCTTCTTGGTCAGGTCGTTCTTGACCTGGATGATGCTGTTCTCGTCGCTGCCCATGTAGCGCTTGAAGCGATTGGCGCGCACGTATTCCTTGAAGAATTCGCGGCTCCACTGCTTGACGCGATTGGCGGCGGATACGGTGGTATCGGTCATGGCTTATGCCCCTTTTAAGGCTTGAAAATCTCGTCGAATACGGATTCCGGCGGCGGGGGCTCGTTGCCCTTCGCGCTCCGGGTGTCGGTGAGGTCCGGCGGAATCGAGTCGGCGACTTTCGCGGCGGCGGCGGCCTTGTCGGCGGCCTCCTTGTCCAGCTCTGCGCGAATCTCGGCCTTCAGACGCTCGCGGTAGGCCGCGGGGTCCTCGAGCACCTGTTTCGTTTCGCGCAGCTTCTTGCCGAGCTTGTAGGCAGCGAGCGCGGGATTGGCCGACTGCATGACCTGCGCCGCGAGGGCGGGGTTCTGCTTGGCCTGCTCCTCGACTTCCTTGAACACTTCGTCGAAGTCGGGGTGCATTTCCCGCGCCTGCTCCTCCAGGGCTGCAAACAGCCGGTCCTGGGCCTGTGCGTTCGCCAGCTGGACGGCGTTCTGCAAGCTCTGTTCCGGGTTGTCCCAGAAGGACGTCGCCGGAGCCGCTTGCTCGCGCTGCCTGCGAAGCTCCGCAAGCTCTCGCTCGGCCGCCTCGGCCTTGCGTGCCGCTTCCTGTCGCTTGTCGCGTTCCGCCATCAGGGCAGCCAACGGCACGTGACTCTCGGGGGAATTCGAAGCCGCCGGCGCTTCGACCGCCGCAGGAGCGCCAGCCGGCGGCGTTGCCGCGGCGGGTTCACCCTCGACGGGTTTATCGGCCGTCCCATTCGCTGCCGGCGTTGCTACATCGTCTGCCGGGTTCAGCGCCTGGTCCTCCAGAAAATCGCGTTCGTTCTCGCCCATGTCTGCTACTCCATCGACCGATCGCCGTCGTCGCGTATCGCGCTAAGCCCGTGCGCGTCCGGCGCCGCTTACTGCGGCAAACCCTGATCGCCGCCCATAAAAAAACCGCCTTGCGGCGGCTGGGGGTCGGCGTTGTTCTGTTGTGGCGGCGGCAGTGGCCGCATCGCCTGAATTCGGTCTGTCTTTGCCCGGTATTCTTCGATATCGAGCTTTCGGCCCTCCAGATCCAGCTTGGCAAGCTCGATCTGGCGTTCGATGCCGTCAGCCTTCGCCTCTTCAAGTTGCTTGGTCAGGGCGTCGATCTGCTTCTGTTGCTCCTGCATCTGCTTCTGGGCCTCCGGCGGCACGCCGCCCTTCTCGAGGTGCTCCAGAATCCGGTCCTTGTTGCGCAGGCTCGACGCTTCGATGATCGCCGCGGTCGGGATCGAGGCCGGGTCGGCGGTCTTGAGCTTTACCAGCTCCTCGAACTGCTCGCTCTGGATCGTGATCGAGTCCGGCGCGTCCTCCAGGATCAGGTCGACGTCCAGCTCGGCCAGCGCGTTCTGCACGCCGACCTGCTGCTGCCCCATCGGATCATTGGGATCCAGCATTTGGACTGGCTCGCCGGCCTCGGCACGCTGCTGCATCTGCTCGGCGAGGGTCAGCGGCTTGTTCAGAGCGACCCATCGCAGGTTCTTCTCGTCGTCGGTGACGCGGATCCAGCGCTCCTCGGTCCAGAACTGTCGGATGCGGTACCAGACCTGCCGGTACACGGCCAGGCGCCAGCTCTTGAGCCCCTTGAAGGCCTTCGACATTTCGGACAGGCCGGCGGCGGTCAGCATTTCCTGCGCGCGGCCGGATGGCGCCTGCGCGTCGCCTTCGAGCGCCGGGTTGATGCCGCTGGCGTCGATCTCGTTCTTCGCTTCCTGCAGGAGCTGGAACTGGCCCTGCACCAGCTCGGGCTGATCGACAAACTCGAACCGCATTTTCGGGTTGACTTTGATGAACCCGTCGGGCTTGGCCACCTCGCGGCGCGCCTGCGCCTCGTCGGGGACCGCGCCGTCCTCGACGATCACCTGCTTGCTATTCAGGAGGTGCAGCGCCTTGGAGCGGCGCTTGTTGATCTCGTCCTGCGGGCTGATGTGCCGGCGCGCGACGCCGTAGCGATTGTTCTCGCGGTCGATGTAGCAGCTCGTCGCGACGATGTCGCACTGCGGAACGCCCTTCTCGTCGACGTAAGGCGAAACCTGCGGATCGCGGAGGTAGCCGCCGCGGCAGATCACCGCGGTCATCCACTTGCCGCTCTGCTTCCACCGGTGCTGCAGAACGCGGATGCGATGGCGCTTCGCGTCGGACCACACCACCTTTGGCCGGTCGCCGAAGGTGTCTCCCATCGAGATTCCTTCGGCATAGCAGCCTTGGATCACCTCTTCCTTGCCGGGGAACAGCCCCTTTGCCTCGTCCTCGTCCATCCAGACAACGACGCCCATGTACTTGGCATCGGTGAAGTCGCGCTTTCGGCTGTGCGGATCGCGGTAGAACCGGTCCCACGGCACATGATTGATCGTTACCTCGTAGCCCTTCGCCCCCTGGCGGACGCCGACCGTCGCGGCGCCGATGCCTTCGATGAAGTTGTTCTCGGCGACCTCGCCCTGAATGTCGGTGAACAGATTCTCGTCGCACACGAAGCGGATGGCGTCAGTTGCGGCCTGGGCCTCCTCCTCGTGCTTGGGCGTGCGCGGGTAGGCGCGCGGATCGGTCCGCATGCGCTCCTCGTGGCCGAGCAGCGCGTCGATCTTGGGCCCGATGCGATTTGCCACGACCGGGGGCTGCCCGCGTTTGGCGAGGGCCGAGAGTTCGGCTTCGGTGAGCTGCCCGCCGTCGTAGTAGTCGCGGTCGCGCTCGGCGAGGCGCCGTTCTTCCTGGGTCTGGTCGAACGACTCCTCGAACTGGCACAGCAGCTTCTCGAGACCTTCGAACGTCTCGTCAGCCTTGGCGGTCTTCGTGGTCATCGGGTCTTCCAGTCTTCGTCGTCTTCGTCGTCGACGGCGTAATCCGCCTGCCGATCCTTTCGGTTGCCGGCGCTGGCCGGGATACCCGCGTTTGCCATGCTGTCGAGTCCGCGGCCGATGAGGCTGCAGACGTCCACGCCGTCGTCTTGCCGCCCGTCTTCGCCGTTGAAGGCGCAGAGCAGGTTCAGCAGCCGAATCGCCCAGGGCTTGCCGCTCGGCAGGTACACCGCGCCGGCGGATGCTCGGGCTGCGAAGCCCAGGGCACGCTCTGCCTTGCCGCCGGCCGACGCGAGCGGCACGCGGTTGAGGAACTTGCCCGTTTCTCGCATGCGCTTGGTGATCGCCGATTCGACGGCACGCAAGATCACGCCCTTTTCCTCGAAGGCCGCCAGGGGCTTGTATTGCGCGCCGAGCTCGATCCACTTATCGATCCACTCGGCGGGGTCGGTCTGGCCATACCACCAATCCACCGCGTACAGATCGCCGGTCGCAGACAGCCCGAACACGCCGTGCTCGGTGAAGTCGCCGCCGTCGGGTGTGACGGCGTAGTCCGACGCCATGTAGTAGTTCAGGCGCTTGGGCAACACGTCGTAGAAGTTGAACCAGTCGCGCTTGAACATCAGGCCGGCCAGGGAGCGGCATTCCCCCTCCCAGACATGCCGGTAGAGATCCAGGTTTATGCGCTGGAGCTTCAACCGCTCCTTCTCCAGCTCATCCGGGAACCACGGGTTGTCGCGCCAGTTGATGTCGACGACCAGCGTGTCGTCGTCGTCCTGCGCGGCAAGCTGATGAACAAAGTCCTCTTCCTGGTCCGGGTTGTATGACCACCACAACTCCGATCCGGCCTTGCGGATCGTCGGGATCAGGATCTGCGCCGATCGTTCACTGACGGTGTGCGCTTCCTCGATCCAGACGCCGTCGAAACCCTCATAGGACTTGATGCTGTCGGCGGTGTGGTCCCGCAGGCCGACGAAGGCAAATTCGGTGCCTTGTGGCCCTTTGATCACGTCCCGCTGAACGTCGTAGTACGGCCCAAGCTTCATTGCCTGGATCTGGTCGGCCAGCAGCCGATGCGAGGACTCTTTGATCGACTTCTGCGTTTCGCGGCAGCACAGCCAACGGGTCGGGCGAGCGATGCCACGCGCAGCAAGGATGCGGGCGATGCTCCAGGACTTAGCCGAGCCGCGGCCGCCGCGCGCGATCTTGTGGCGTTTCTGTTGCGACTGGAACGGCAGCATCTTCGCTGGCACTTCCAGGCGCAGGACGGTCATTCGGTCTGCGGCTCCACGCCGATGACCTCGATTCGGGTCACCATTTCCACGGCGCCGCCGCCGGGGCCGGTGTGCTCCAGGGTCTGCTTGTCGCCGTACCGGCGAGGGTCCCATTTCGCGAGCAGTTTCAGGCGCGTGTCGATCTGTAGCTTGCGGTGCGCAAGCATGTCCTCGACCTTCCGCTCCGTCAGTTTGAGCTCGGATACCGGCTCCCCATCGGGATCGTCCGGGTTGTCGATCAGGACCTTCTCGTACTTTTCCGTGACGCCCTCGACGGGCGTATCCGCTATCCGCAGGCAGTCATTCGCGATCTGGTCAAAGCCCTCGTCACGAGCGGCGAGGAACGCCGTGTCGAAGTCCGCGTGCGCTTTCCGCCAATCGCTGACCGTGCGAACCGCCGGCATGTGCTCGTCACGGCAGATCTGTGCGAGCGTCTCGCCCGTTGCCAGACGCTCGCAGATCTCGGTGGCCAGGTCCTCGGTGTAGAGCGGAGTCATCCGACCAGCTCCAGAATCCCCAGCTGCGCGAGCTGCACGCCCCCGTCGACGGCAATGACCAGCTCCAGCCGGTACAGGTTGCCCGGCAACTGGCGCTCGGTCGTCGCCTGCGGCAGGGTGAACTCGACCATGCCCAGGGCATCGGCAGTCGCCGACAACTC
>Ga0307406_10000179_pt1 | contig 37960 bp, 34 predicted proteins | sample 322Cmetagenome_3_FD_203706 | JGI IMG/M metagenome (GOLD analysis project Ga0307406, IMG submission 203706) | Maize rhizosphere microbial communities from greenhouse at UC Davis, California, United States - 322HYB-C-2 | ecosystem: Host-associated > Plants > Roots > Rhizosphere > Soil | place...
CGCCGGACCGGGCTTGGCACCCGGGGCCGCCGGCTTGGCGGCCGGGCGTGCGGGCGCGGGCGTGGCGCCGGCGGGCTTCGCCGAGCCTTCCGCCTCGAGCGCGGCCCGCAGCTTGCGAGCCACGGGGGGCTCGATGGTGGACGAGGGGCTCTTGACGAACTCGCCGAGCTCCTTCAGCTTCGCGAGGGCGACCTTACTGTCGACGCCGAGTTCGGAAGCGATCTCGTGTACGCGTGGTTTTGCCACAATTCTCCTGTCTGGGGCCTACCCCGGACAGGGCAGACCGTTACGTGCGGACGGGTCTCATTTCGAGCCGTTCACTTTGAGTCCATAGCCGTTCAGCCGTTTCGCTGGTGGGTGGTTTGAAAGGTCTGCATGTCAAGCTGGCCTGACACGCGCAGTGCTCGTCCGAAGGCGCGGCGCCGGAGGGCGGTGTCCACGCACGCATCCGTGTCATGCACCCACGCGCCCCGGCCCGGGAGGACGGCCTTCTCGTCAGCGACGAGCTCACCGTTCCGGACGACGACCCTCAGAAGCGAGGATCGGGGGGCACGCGCGCGGCATCCCACGCACGTTCGAACAGGCTCCATCCTACCCCCGTTGCCGGTGCGCGACGTCACGACTCCAGGATGCTGTCAGGCTGGATGTCGATCTTCGCACCGGTCAGCTTGGCGGCCAGGCGGGCGTTCTGCCCTTCCTTGCCGATCGCGAGAGACAGCTGATAGTCGGGCACGAGCGCGCGGACGGCCTTGCTGTTGGCGTCGAGGATGAAGCTCGACGTCACCTTCGCCGGCGACAGCGCGTTGGCGACGAACTTGGCGAGCTCCGCGTCGTAGTCGACGATGTCGATCTTCTCGCCGCCGAGCTCCTCGGTGACCGCGCGCACCCGCCGCCCGAGCTCGCCGATGCAGGCGCCCTTGGCGTTGATCGCGGGGTCGTTGGCCTTGACCGCGATCTTCGTGCGGTGACCGGCCTCGCGGGCGAGGGAGACGATCTCGACGAGTCCGGATGCGATCTCGGGCACCTCGAGGGCGAAGAGCTTGCGGACGAGGCCCGGGTGGGTGCGAGAGACGGTGATGGCCGGACCCTTGGTGCCCTTGGCGACCGACGTCACGTACACCCGGACGCGCGAGCCGTGGGCGTAGTCCTCGCCGGGCACCTGCTCCTCGGGCGGGAGGATCGCCTCGATCGTGCCGAGGTCGACGTGCACCATGCGCGGGTTCGGCCCCTGCTGGACGACGCCGGCGACGATGTCGCCCTCCTTGCCCCGGAACTCCCCCAGGATCGCGTCGTCGGCGATGTCTCGGAGCCGCTGGCTGATGACCTGCTTCGCGGCGAACGCGGCGATGCGGCCGAAGTCCTCGGGCGTCGACTCCTCCTCGCCGATGACGGCGCCCTCCTCGTCGAGCAGGGGCACGAACACGGCGACGTGACCGGTCTTGCGGTCGAGCACGGCGCGAGCGCCGTCAGGGAGCTCACCCGTCGGGGAGGTGTGCTTGGCGTAGGCGGTGAGGATCGCCTGCTCGATGATCCGCACGAGCTCCTCGAAGGGGATCTCCTTCTCTCGCTCGACCGTGCGCAGCAGTCCCAGATCGATGTCCACAGGTGCCTCCCTCTTCAGATGTCCGCCCCGGCGTCACCGCCGTGGCATCCACACAACGTTACCCGATGCCCGGCCGCGTCGCCCTGGCATCACGCCCCGTCGATCGCCATACTGACCGGATGGACGCACTCAACGACTTCCTGCTGACCGGTGGCGACCTCCTGTGGACATGGCTCGTCCTGCCGGTCGTCGTCGGCCTCGGCCTCTACTTCACGGCACGCTCCGGCGTCGTGCAGTTCCGGCTGATCCCGGAGATGTTCCGCACCCTCACCGACAAGACCCCGAGGGACGCCGCGGGAGAGCCGCAATCCGTCTCCGCCTTCCAGGCGTTCACGATCTCGGCGGCCTCCCGGGTCGGGGTGGGCAACATCGCCGGCGTCGGCACCGCGATCGCGGTCGGCGGGCCGGGCGCGGTCTTCTGGATGTGGCTCATGGCGTTCATCGGCGGGGCGTCGAGCTTCATCGAGTCCTCGCTCGCGCAGCTCTTCAAGACGCGGGACCGAGGGAGCTTCCGCGGCGGGCCCGCGTACTACATGGAGCGGGGACTCGGCGCCCGGTGGATGGGCATCGTCTTCGCCGTCATCCTCATCATCTGCTTCCCGTTCGCGTTCAGCTCGCTGCAGGCCAACACGATCACCAGCACCCTCGTCACGACCTTCGAGGCGGACGCGACGTGGCTGCCATGGGTCATCGGGGCGGCAATCGCGCTGCTCACCGGCATGGTGGTCTTCGGCGGGGTTCGCCGCATCGCCTCGGTCACGCAGACCCTCGTGCCGCTGATGGCGATCGCGTACCTCCTCATCGGCCTGGCGGTCGTCGCGCTCCACATCACCGAGGTGCCGCGCGTCTTCGCGGCGATCTTCACGCAGGCATGGGGGTTCAACGAGGTCGTCGGCGCCGCCTTCGGCTACATCGTGCTGACGGGTGTCAAACGCGGCATGTTCTCGAACGAGGCGGGCCTCGGCTCGGCGCCGAACGCCGGCGCCAGCGCGGCGGTGACCCACCCGGTCAAGCAGGGTCTGGTCCAGACCCTCGGAGTGTACTTCGACACGTTCCTGGTCTGCTCGATCACCGCGTTCATCATCCTGGTCTCGGTCCCCGATCTGGCGGGAGCCTCGCGGGGCATCGACCTCACCCAGGGGGCGCTGGTGTCGACGCTCGGCGACTGGTCCAACGTCGCACTCAGCGTGATCGTCTTCCTGCTGGCGTTCTCGTCGATCCTCGGCAACTACTACTACGGGGAGTCCAACATCGAGTTCATCACCCGCAGCGAGGCGGTGCTCACGGGGTACCGCGTGGTCGTCGTCGTCGCCGTCCTCGCGGGCTCGGTGGCCTCGGCCGACCTGGTGTGGAATCTCGCCGACGGCGTGATGGGACTCATGGCGCTCATCAACCTCATCGCCATCGCCCTGCTGTCGCCGGTCGCCTTCCGGCTGCTCAAGGACTACACGGCGCAGCGCCGTCAGGGACGGGACCCCGTCTTCACCCGGGACCGGCTCCCGGGCGTCACGGGGATCGAGTGCTGGGAGGACGAGCTCACCGTGACCGGGCCGATCGACGTCCCGACGCAGCGCCGCCAGGCCCAGAAGCACCGCGATCACCTCCACGGGACCGAGGAGCGGTGAGGACGTCCCGGGAGGCGAGCACCGGACCGGTGGTGGGTACCGTGGTCGCATGACCACTGGTGCGGGCTCCCGATCGGCCGCCAAGCGCGCGGCCCGGGATGCCCGGTCCTCCCCAGTCCTGCGCGCTCTCGCGCGGGGAGGCTACGCGGCCAACGGCGTCGTGCACCTGATCATCGGAGGGATCGTCATCGCGGTCGCGCGCGGCGCGGGCGGCGAGAGCGACCAGGCGGGCGCGTTCAAGGCGATCGCCACCATCCCCCTGGGCTTCGCCGCGCTGTGGCTGCTCGCCGCACTCCTGGCCGCCCTGGGGGTCTGGCACCTCGCCAACGGCGTGCTCGCCAGCCGGGGGTCCGACGTCAAGAAATGGGCGGTCCGGGTCGGCGAGTGGGGTCAGACGCTGGTCTTCCTCGCGATCGCGGCCATCGCCGTCGCGGTCGCGCTCGGCGCACGCCCCGACGCCGACGAGTCGGCGCAGGCGGCCAGCCGCGGCATCCTCGTCATCCCCGGCGGCCCCTGGCTGCTGGGGCTCATCGGCACCGGGCTCGCCGTCGGCGGCGTCTCGTTCCTCGTGATGGGCGCGCGGCGCTCCTTCCGCACCAAGGTGGAGATCCCGCCCGGCGCCCTGGGCGCGGTGGTGACCGTGCTCGGCGTGGTCGGCTTCCTCGCGAAGGGCTTCGCGCTGCTGGCCGTGGGGATCCTGCTGATCGTCGCCGCGGTGCGAGTCGAGCCCGAAGCGGCGGGCGGACTCGACGGCGCGGTCCGTGCCCTCCTGGAGATGACGGCGGGGCCGCTGCTCGTCCTCGCCATCGGCGTCGGACTGCTCGCGTACGGCGTGTTCTGCGTCCTGCGCGCCCGCTACGCCCGCCTCTGAGGCGGGGCGGCGGGCGGGGCGCTGGCCAGCTCGTTCACCGCTCGGATCAGGTGGAACAGCTGGCCCACACGGAACTGGTCGTAGGTCATGATGAGGCGCGGCAGGTCGACCCGGTCGTCGTCCTGCACCTCACGACGTCGCGGACCCGAGCGCTCGATGCGGCCGGTGGTCAGCAGGTGCCCGAACCGTTCGTTGAGCTCCGCGACCTCGGCATCCGTGGGCTCGGCACGGAGCCGCAGCACCAGCCGCTCCCCGATCCAGCGGAGCGAGTCGTAGTTGCGCCAGAAGCCGGTGACCTCCTCGGCCGCCTGCTCGACGGAGTCGGTGACGAGCACGCGATCGAGATCGTCGGGGGAGATCACTCCGGAGGGGATCAGGTGCTCATCGGCGAACTGCTGGAGTCCGCGCCAGAAGTGTCCGCCCGGCGCATCGAGCAGCACGATCGGCGTCGGCTCCGCCTTGCCCGTCTGCTGGAGCGTGAGGAGCTCGAACATCTCGTCGAGCGTGCCGAATCCGCCGGGCATGCAGACGAACCCGCTGGACTCCTTGACGAGCATCAGCTTCCTCGTGAAGAAGTACTTCATGGCGACGTTCTTGGAGTTCGCGGCCACGATCGCGTTCGGCTTCTCCTCGAACGGCAGCCGGATCGAGACCCCCAGCGAGTGATCGGCGCCGGCGCCCTCCGCGGCCGCTTGCATGATCCCGGGCCCGGCGCCCGTGACGACCATCCAGCCACGACGGGCCAGCTCGCGGGCGAGATCCACCGTCGTCGTGTAGAGCGGATCGTCCGGGCGGGTGCGCGCCGAGCCGAAGACGGTGACCTTGGGGATGTCGCGATAGGGCGCGAACAGGCGGAACGCCAGGCGCATCTCCGACAGCGCCGCCGAGGTGATCTTGAGGTCGAGGCGGCTGGTGTCGTCGAGTCCGAGCCCGACACCGGTCACGAGGATCCGGGACACCAGCTCGGTGTCGTCGGTGATGCCCGCGTCGGCGAGGACCCGGCGGACGTCCTCGGTGACCTGGGGCGGGATGGTGCTGTCCGTCATGGTGCCAGGGTGCCACGTCCGGGAGCCGGAAGGTGAACATCGGCCCAACGCCCGCGGGATCGCGCGAGACGGCGATCGACCCTCTGTCACGCTCCTGTCAACCCCCTCGGGCGCCGACACCGCGAGTGGGAGTCTCAGCCCATGACCGACGAACACACCACGCACGGCGACGACGACGAGACCGGCCCGGAGGCGCTGGCGCGAGTGAAGGAGCTCGTCGAGGACATCGACGTCACGATGCTCACGACGCACGATGAGGCGGGGAACCTCGTCAGTCGCCCGATGAGCACGCGCGAGATGGACGCCGCGGGCGACATCTGGTTCTTCACCTCCGACGACACGAAGAAGGTCGACGAGGTCGAGGCCGACCACGCCGTCGGCCTGGCGTACCTCGACGCGAAGGGCATGCGCTTCGTGTCGGTGGCCGGTACGGCCCGCGTCGTGCACGACCGCGGCCGGATGGAGCAGCTCTACACGCCGTCGCTGGACATCTGGTTCGAGGACGGTCTCGAGACCCCGGGCATCGCCTTGCTGCGCGTGACCCCTCGGGAGATGGAGTTCTGGGAGCCGGCGCACGGCAAGGTCGTCATGGCCGCCGGGATGCTGAAGGCGCTCATCACCCGCGACACGCCCGACGACACGATGCGACACGGTCGTATCTCCCGCTGAAAGGCCCCCCGCCGCGAGCGGCGGCGCACTAGCGTGAGGCTGTGACCGACCGCACCCGCCCCCGCGACATCATCGCCTCCTCCCGCCGCGCCGACCCCGGTCTCATCGGCCTCCTCGGGTTCGTCATCGCCACCCTCACGGCGCAGCTCGAGCATCTGGGCGTGCAGACCGAGAGCTCGGTCTTCTGGGTGGGCGCCGTCTTCGGCGGCGTCGTCCAGGTGATCGCGGGGATGCTGTCCTACTTCGTGGGCGACGACTTCCACTTCCTCGTCTACAACGCGTTCGGCTGGTACTGGATCTGCATGCCGGGATTCCTGCTCGGCGGCGAGCTCGGCTTCTTCGAGGTGACCGGGACGCCCCGGGGCGTCTTCTCGCTGATGTTCGCGATCATCGCCCTCGGCTTCGTGTTCGCCGCCGCCACCCACAACACCGTGCTCCCCGTGACGCTCGTGTGCGTGTCGGTGGGACTCGCGCTCGAAGCGGTGAGTGCGTTCGCGGGGATCGAGGCACTCGGCATCGCGGGTGCGATCGTCCTGCTCCTCGCCTCGGCGCTGGCGACCTACATGCTCGTCGAGAAGTTCTACTGGCGCACGATGGGCCGGCGGGTCGTGCCGCTCGGGCGACCCTGGATCGCAGGCGCGTCGGACTCCGAGTCGTGACCTGACGCGGGATCTGTCAGCGGGCGGAGAGTCGGGCCGCGGCCTCTGCCACGGGGACCACCTCGCGCTCGCCGGAGCGACGGTCCCAGAGCTCGACCTCTCCGTCGGCCGCGCCACGGCCGACGATGACGATCCGCGGCACCCCGACGAGCTCGGCGTCGGCGAACTTCACCCCGGGAGAGACCTTGGGCCGGTCGTCGTACAGCACGTCGAATCCGGCCGCCTCCAGGTCCGCCGACAGGGTCTCGGCGAGCTCGAACGCCGCACTGTCGCGGCCGGTCGCGACGACCTGCACGTCGAACGGCGCGACCGAGGACGGCCACACGAGGCCCTTCTCGTCGTTGTTGAGCTCGGCGATGATCGCCAGGATCCGCGTGACGCCGATCCCGTACGAGCCCATCGTCACGGTGACCTGCTTGCCGTTCTCGTCGAGCACCTTCAGCCCGAGGGTCTCGGCGAAGAAGCGGCCGAGCGCGAAGACGTGCCCGATCTCCATGCCGCGAGCGAGTTCCACCGGACCCGAGCCGTCGGGAGCGGGGTCGCCGGGGCGGACGCTCGCGACCTCGACGAAGCCGTCGCCACCGAAGTCGCGGCCGGCCACGACCGAATGCGCGTGCTTCTGGTCGATGTTGGCGCCCGTGATCCACGAGGTCCCCTCCACGACCCGCGGATCGAGCAGGTAGCGGATGCCCGTGGCCGACTCCTCGCCGAGGATCGCACCCTGCGGCGACCAGGGGCCGATGTAGCCCTTGACCAGCAGCGGGTGGCGCTCGAAGTCCTCGGGGGTGGCCGGCTCGACAGCGGCGGGGGCGAAGGCCACCTCGGCGCGCTTGTCGTCGATGTCGCGGTCCCCCGGAAGGCCGACGACCACCAGCTCGCGCGTCCCGTCGAGATGGGTGAGGGCGAGCACGACGTTCTTCAGGGTGTCGGCGGCGGTGAACTCGCCGTCCAGCACCGCGTTGGCGTGCGCGACGAGCGTCTCGATCGTCGGCGTGTCGGGCGAGTCGAAGATCACCGGCTCGGGCAGGCCGTCGAACGGGATGGGTTCGGGGGCGACGGTCGTGAACGCCTCGACGTTGGCCGCGTAGCCGCCGGCCGACCGCACGAACGTGTCCTCGCCGACCGGCGTGGGGTGGAGGAACTCCTCCGACCGGGCGCCGCCCATGAGGCCGTTGTCGGCGGCGACGATGACGTACTCCAGCCCGAGCCTCTGGAAGATGCGCTCGTACGCGTCGCGCTGCGCCTGGTAGGAGCGGTCCTGGCCCTCGTCGGTGTAGTCGAACGAGTAGGCGTCCTTCATCGTGAACTCGCGGCCGCGCAGGAGGCCGGCGCGAGGGCGGGCCTCGTCGCGGTACTTGTCCTGGATCTGGTAGATCGTCAGCGGCAGGTCCTTGTAGGACGAGTAGAGGTCCTTGACGAGGAGCGTGAACATCTCCTCGTGGGTCGGTGCGAGCAGGTAGTCGGCGCCCTTGCGGTCCTGCAGCCGGAAGATCCCGTCGCCGTAGGAGGTCCAGCGTCCTGACGCCTCGTACGGGTCGCGGGGCAGCAGCGCCGGGAAGTGCACTTCGAAGGCGCCGGCAGCCGCCATCTCCTCGCGGATCACGGCCTCGATCTTCGCCTTCACGCGCAGGCCCAGCGGCAGCCAGGTGAAGATGCCCGGGGCGGCGCGGCGGATGTAGCCGGCGCGCACGAGCAGGCGATGGCTCGTGACCTCGGCATCCGCGGGATCTTCACGGAGCGTGCGGAGGAAGAAGTTCGACAGACGTGTGACCACGAGTGTCTAGCTTACGGGGCGGCGAGCCTCACGCCTTCGAGTACTGCGGCACGGAGACCGCCTGGAACTGGGCGCACTGCCGGATGTCGCAGATCGAGCACTCGGTGCCCCGGCGGTAGTGCTCGTGGGCGTCACGGTCGTGGCCGCATTGGCACTGATCCGAGAGCGCGTCGTCGCGCTTGCGTCCCCACACGTGCGTCCTCCTGATGACCGGCGTCCGATCGCGCCTGATGAGGCCATCGTACCGCGCAGGAGGGCCGGCCACCCTGGGAGTGTCCTCCATCCGGCGGACACGCGGACGGGTGCTGTCCACCGGATGGCGGACAGTGCCCGGCCTGGCTTAATCGGACTGCTGTCGGCCGTTTATCCGGCCGAAACACGACGGCGGGAGCATCGAGTCAGAGATCCACCGCACCGGCACCATCCCTGCACCTCCCCCCGCTGCGCATCGCAGCGGACCCGCCCTTGTCGACGAGGGTCCGGGGAGTCAGGGCGTGAGATCGCAACGCCGCGCAGGAGATCGCTTCTGCGTGCCAACTGAACAGCTCTGGTCATCAAGTCCTGTCTCATCTCTGCGAAAGGCACCCTCCCCCCATGACCGATCTGCACTCCCCCCGAATCTCGATCATCGTCCCGGCACGGAATGAGGCGAAGAACCTCGAGATCGTGCTCCCCCAGCTGCCGGAGGTCCACGAGATCATCGTCGTCGACGGCCATTCGGTCGACGGCACGGCCGAGGTCGCGCGACGCGTCCGGCCGGATGTCGATGTGATCACCCAGACGCGCCGCGGCAAGGGCAACGCCCTCGTCTGCGGGTTCGAGCGCGCGACCGGCGACATCATCGTGATGTTCGACGCGGATGGCTCGGCGGACGCCGCCGAGATCCCGCGATTCGTGGACGCGCTCATGCGCGGCGCGGATGTCAGCAAGGGCAGCCGCTACATGGCCGGCGGCGCCAGCGAGGACATCACGCTGCACCGCAACCTCGGCAACCGCATGCTGAACCTCCTGACCAACGCCCTCCTCGGAACGCGGTACACCGACCTCTGCTACGGCTACAACGCGTTCTGGCGTCGGGTGCTCCCGGCCCTCGATCTGCCCCCGGTCCACCTGCCCGACGAGGCGGGAGCGATGGCATGGGGCGACGGCTTCGAGATCGAGACGCTGCTCAACTGCCGGTTCGCGCAAAACCGGCTGCGGGTCGTCGAGGTGCCGAGCGTCGAACTGTCGCGCATCCACGGCGAGAGCAACCTCCACGCGATCAGCGACGGTCTGCGGGTGCTGCGGACGGTCCTCGACGAGCGACGCCGGTGGCGCGCCCGCACCCGCCTGGAGCCCGCGCTGCGGGAGGCGGCCGTCGAGCCCAGCGGGGCGATGGGCTGACTCCCATGTCGATCGCCGTGGTCATCTGCGCGTACACGCTCGACCGGTGGGATCAGCTCGTCCTCTCGGTCGAGTCGGTGCGCGCACAGCAGCCGGCGCACGAGACGATCCTCGTGGTCGACCACAACGACGCGCTCCGCGCCCGCGCCCTCGAGCGCTGGCCCGACCTCACGGTCATCGCCAACGTCGGCGCTCAGGGCCTGTCCACCGCGCGCAACACGGCGCTGGCGGCGACCGATGCCGACGTGGTCGCGTTCCTGGACGACGACGCGTGGGCCGACGCGGGCTGGCTCGCGGGTCTCACGGCGCCCTTCGACGACCCCGCCGTGGTCGCCACGGGCGGCCGGGCGCTGCCGATCTGGCCAGACGCGGCTCCGGCCGTGCTGCCGCCCGAGCTCCTCTGGATCGTCGGCTGCAGCTACCTCGGGCTGCCCGAGTCCGACGCCGACGTGCGCAATGTGATGGGGTGCTCCATGGCCTACCGGACCGCACCCCTCCGGGCGCTCGGCGGGTTCAACCCCGACACGGGGCGGGTCGGGCGGCTCCCCATCGGCTGCGAGGAGACCGAGGTGTGCATCCGGCTGCGGGCAGAGGACTCCGCGCGGGTCATCCGCTACGTGCCGGGTGCGATCGTCCACCACCACGTCAGCGCCGACCGCGTCCGGCTGCGCTACGTCGCCCACCGCAGCTGGTGCGAAGGCATCTCCAAGGCGGCGATCAGCCGCACCGTCGGACGTCAGAGCGCCCTGGCCTCCGAGTCGGCTTACGTCACCGGCGTGCTTCCGGCCGGCATCGTCCGCCAGCTCGGGAACGGTCCCGGCGGATGGATCGGCGCGGGCGCCATCGCCCTCTCGGTGGCGCTGGCGGCGGCCGGATTCGTGCGCGGGCGGCTGTCCCCCGGCCCGGTGCCGTCACGTCGCCCCCTGATCGCGGAGCCGGCGGGAACATGACCGCGTACCCGCCGCGCGCCCTGCGACCGCCCGCCCCCGCCGTCCCGGGGACGCGCGAGTCGGCCGGGAGCAGTGCGGCGCGCACCATCTCGCGGGACGCCGCCTGGCTGTTCACGGGGTACGCCTTCGGCAGCGGGTCGGGAGTCCTCTTCTGGGCGGTCGCCGCCGTGGTGCTCCCGCAGACGACGCTGGGCGTGGAGGCCTCTCTGCTGTCGATCGTCATGGCTGCGGCCGCGTTCGCCGCGGTGGGGCCGGGAAGCGCCCTCATCGTGCTGCTGCCGCCGGGCGGACCGGCCTCTGCCGCCGTGATGTCGCGCGCGGTCGCCGTCACCGCGGGCACCGCCGTGGTCGCCGGGGCGGGCGCGGGCCTGCTCGCCGGCAGCCTCCTGCCGGGCGACCAGCCCGCACCCGTCGTCGTGCTGATCGTGACGGTCGCCACCGTGGTCTGGGCCCTGTTCAACCTGCAGACGCAGGCCCTGGCGGGGGCGGGTTCGGCGCGGGCCACGGCCTGGCTGAGCGCGGTGGCAGGGGCGGGGAAGGTCGCCCTGGTCGGCGCGATGGGCGTGCTCGCGCCGGATCAGCCCTACCTCCTGCTGATCGCGACCCTCGCGCCGGCGCTGGTGGCCACGGCCGTCAGCCTGCTGGTCGTCGTGCCTCGGGCGCTCGCCGCCCTCCGCACCGCAGGCGACCCCGGCCGGCACTGGGACCGCGCCCTGTCCGGGGCGTTCGTCCGCTTCACGGCGCAGAACGCCGTCGCGACCGGATCCGTCCTCGCGCTCGGTCTGTCGCTCTCGTTCCTCGTGACGGTGCTCTCTTCGCCTGCCGAGGGCGCCGTGTTCGCCCTCACCTACCAGGTGAGCGTCGCCCTGGACCTCATCGGCGTCGGGGTGGCCACCTCGCTCGCACGCAACGCGTCGATCGACTACGACGCGAGCGCGGAGGCGACCCGGCACCTCGCCGCGAGGGTGTCGCGCATCGTGCTGCTGCTCGGCGCCGCCGCCACCGCGGCGGCCCCGCTGGTGATGTGGCTGCTCGGCGACGACTACGCCCCCGCGCAGGGCCTGCTCCTCGTCGCCGCCCTCGTCCTCGCGAGCGCGCTGCGCCCCCGCTACGACCTGTGGTCCGCCCTGCTGCGCGCCCGCCAGCGCGTCGCGCCGGTGATCGCCGCCAACGGCGTGTGGATCCTGCTCGTGCTGGCCGGCTGCTTCGCACTCATCCCGCCGCTCGGTGCCGCCGGCGCCGCCCTGTCGCTGCTCGCCGGCGCCGGCGCCCTCGCCCTCATCGCCGGCCTCGCCCCCGCACGCCTCCGCGCGGCCGCCCCCGTCCCTGCCCCTCCCTCTCCCCTTGCCGGAGGCATCGCATGACGACGCTGCACCTGTCCCCCGCCATGCCCCTGCACGGCGAGGTCGAACGCGAGGAGGCGACGTGGGTCGGTCTGCTCGACGCCGACCGGCTCACCGCATCCACCGACGTGCTGCTGCTGGACGGCGGCGAGCGCTTCGATCGCGCCCGCCTGCTCGTGCGCGACGACGTGGGTGTCCGCGGGTACGTCGGCGTGCCCGTCTCGGACGGCGCGGCCGATCCCGCACTCGTCCGCGAGGCGGTCGCCGCGCTGCCCCCCGTCGCCGGGCGACTCCCCGAGCCTGCACCGGTGGCGGTCACCGTCGTCGTGTGCACGCGGGAACGGCCGGAGACGCTCCGGGAGACGCTGGACTCCCTCGCGGCGCTCGAGTGGGACGACCTGGAGGTGGTGGTCGTCGACAATGCGCCCACCACCCGGCGCACCGCCGAGCTGGTCGCGCACGAGTTCCCGGCCTTCCGCTACGTGCGCGAGGACACCGCGGGACTCTCCCATGCCCGCAACGCGGGCCTGCACGCGGCGACCTCGACGATCGTGGCCTTCACGGACGACGACGTGATCGTCGACCCCCAGTGGGTGCGCTCGCTCGTCGCCGGATTCTCGGCCGGCGAGGACATCGGCTGCGTGACAGGGTCGGTTCCCAGCGGGGAGCTCCGCAACGCGGTGCAGAGCTACTTCGACGCGCGGGTCAGCTGGTCCAAGCTCATCGTCCCCCGCGTCTTCCGGCTGAGCGAGCCGCCGCCGGACCTGCCCATGTTCCCGTTCTGCGTCGGCGAGTTCGGCACCGGCGCGAACTTCGCCGTGCGCCGTGCCACGATGATCGGTCTCGGCGGTTTCGACTCGGCCCTGGGTGCCGGCACGGTCACCCAGGGCGGCGAAGACCTCGACATGTTCCTGCGGATCCTCTACGCGGACGCGGCCATCGTCGTCGTCCCCGCAGCGGTCGTCTGGCACCGCCATCGCGCGGACCTCGCGGCGCTCACCGCGCAGGCGGTCGGCTACGGCCGGGGGTTCGGGGCATGGGCCACGACGGTGCTCCTGGATCCGAGGATGCTCGGCGCCGCGGTCCGCCGCGCCCCGCGCGCCCTCGCACGGCTGCTCCGCAAGCCCATGACCACCGTGGACGACTCCTCGGCGGCGCGCCCGGCCTCGGCGGCCGACCGATCGGTGGCCCGGCGGGAGCTGCGCAGCATCCTCGGCGGCCCCGCCAGCTACCTGCGGGAGAGCCGGCGTCAGCGGGAGGCGGGCGTGTACGCGGGGCCGTCCTCCCGCGGAGTGGTCCTGGAGCGGCGGCTCTGGGCCGCCATCGCCGGCGCCGCGGGAGTGCTGGGGCTGCTCGCGGCACTGCCGCTCCCGACAGGTGTCTCGCTCGCGCTGCTCGCCTGCTTCGTCCTCCTCGGCCCCGGGGCCGTCGTCCGCGCCTGGGTGCCGCTGTCCCCGCCGCTGACCTCGCTCGCCGTGCCGGCCCTCGGTCTGACGGCGATGATCCTGCTGGTGACCGCCTCGGCGTTCGCCGCCTGGTGGGAGCCCGCTCTCGCCCTGGCGGCGATCTCGGCGCTCACCCTCGCCGGCGCCGCGCTGACCTTCCGTGCGGGGGTGCGCGCATGACCGCGATCCTCACCCGCCCCACGCCGGCCGGCACCGCGCGCCCGCCGCGCGCAGAGGGCCGCCGGACGGCACCCTGGACGGCCCCCGCCGCGCTGGTGGCCGCCGCAGGTGCGGCGTGGGCGATCTCGGCGACCACCATGCGGAACGCGCCCTGGAGCATGTTCGGGCTGCTGACGGCGGCGAGTCCGCTGTTCGCGGCGTCGATCTTCCTCGCAGCGCTCGGCTTCTGCCTCGCGATCGCGGTGCAGGCCCGCCGCACCGCGATCGCCGCCCTCGTGACGACGGTCATCGTGATGCGGCTGCCGATGACCGTCGGGGTGGCGGAGCCGTCGTACTCGTGGACCTACAAGCACTTCGGCGTCGTCGACTACATCCAGCGCTACGGAGCGGTCGACCAGTCGATCGACATCTACCACAACTGGCCGGGGGCGTTCGCCCTGGTGGCGTGGCTCAACGACGTCACCGGGACCGACACGACGAGCGTCGCGCTGTGGTTCCCGGTCCTCGTGCAGCTGGCGATCGCGTACGCGGTGTACCACCTGTGCCGGTCCCGGGACATGCCGGTGTGGACCTCCCTCGTCGCGGCCTACCTCGCCCACGCCGCCAACTGGGTCGCGCAGGACTACATGTCGCCGCAGGCGATCGCCTTCACCCTGGGGATCGTGGTGCTGGCGCTGCTCCTGTCCTCGACCCGCTCCCGCGCCGCCGCGTGGGTCGCGGTGGCGATCTTCGCCGGGATCGTCGTCACCCACCAGCTGACGCCGTTCTGGCTGATCGCGGCGACGGCCGCGCTGACGATCCTGGGGAGGATCCGGCCTCGGTACCTCGTGGTGGTGCTCGTCGCGATCGCCGTCGGCTACATGCTGCTCCACCTCGATGTGCTCTCGCGCTTCGGCAGCCTGCTGAACTTCGATCTGCTCGCGAACCTCCAGACGCGCTCCCAGCAGTCGGGGGGCACGCCGAGCATCGGCCAGTCGGTCAACTCGCTGGCCGCACGCATCGTCTCGGGGGCGGTGTGGGTCTCGGCGGCGGCGGTCGTCGTCCGCCGCTTCGTCCGTCACCCGCGTCAGCGGCGCGAGACGCTCACGGTCGCGACGATCGCCTTCTCGCCGCTCCTGATCCTCATCGGCCAGGGGTACGGCGGCGAGGCGATCTTCCGCGTCTTCATGTACTCGCTGCCGGGCTGCGCGATGATCCTCGCGCCCGCGGTGACCGCGCTCCTCCAGGCGCGGCGGCGCGGACGCACGGCACGGACGTCAAGCGCGTGGGGACGACGCTCGACGGCCATCGTGGGCGTTGCGGCCATGACCCTGCTGTCGGCCCAGGCCTACTACGGCGGCTGGTTCGCGAACCTGGTGACCACCGAGTCCGTCGACGTGGCGACCCGCATCCTGACGGAGGAGGACCCGAGCACGCTCACGATCGGCGTCGCTCCGGGCGCGCCCGGCCGGCTCGTGGCCGAGTACGCGGACTTCGTCCGCAGCAGCGCCGCGTTCGACACCGGCATCGACACCTGGCTGAACTCCTGGTGGGAGGACGAGGACTTCTCCGATCCGACGCGGATGAACCGGATGACCGAGACCCTCCTGGGGACCGGTCAGCGCTCGATCATGCTCATCACCCGCCAGATGCGCTACTACAACGACTACTACGGCACGCTGCCGGCGGGCGCCCTCGACAACCTGATCCGGATCGTCGACGCGGATCCCCGCTGGATCCTGGAGTACGCCAGCGACGACATCCTCATGTACCGGCTCGACGACGGGGCGGGCGGATGAGCGCGACGACGCCCCTCGCCGTCACCGCGGCCCCGGGCAGCCCCACCACGCCGCACCGTGCGCCGGCGTCCGCCATGCGTGCCATCGTCACCACGTACAGCGCCCGCGCCGCCACACTCGTGGCCTACCTGGCGCTGCTCCCCGTGGTCCTGCACGCCGTCGGCCCGGACGCGTACGGGCTGTACGCGCTGACGGTGGCCCTCGGCGCGATCTTCCAGCAGGATCTCGGGATCGGCGACGCCACGACGCGGTTCATCGCGCATGCGCATCCCGCCGGGGACCGGGACCGCATGCGGCAGATCGCCGCGGCCAGCGCGGGGTTCTACCTGGCGGCCGCGATCGTGATGGGCGCGGCGGTCGCGGTCTCCCTCACCCTCACGATCGGCGCCGCCGCCGTGCCGGCCTCCCTGGGGACGACCGCGTGGCTGCTCGTGGTGCTGGGCAGCGCGAACGTGTTCCTCCTGCTGGCCCTGTCGCCGGCGCGCCAGGTGCTCGCCGGGATCGGCCGCATCGACGAGGTCAACGTCGCGCTGATCGTCCAGGCGGTCGTGCGCGTCGCGCTCACCCTGGCGGTCTGCGCGCTCGGATGGGGCATCCTCGCGGTCGCCGTGGCCGATCTCACCGCAACGCTCGTCCTCGGGGTTCTCACCCTGTGGCTGCGCCGCCGGCGCGCGCCGGCGATCACGGTGCGGCTCGCCGACTTCCGGTGGGCCACCTTCCGCGAGCTCTTCGCGATGAGCGCGCAGCTGATGGTGATCGGGCTGTCGGCGGTGGTCGTCACCCAGATCGGCGGGGTGCTCACGGCCGTGCTGCTCCCGCTGGCGTTCACCGCGCTGTTCACCGCGGGGCAGCGCATGTACCTCGTCGTCAAGGAGGTCACCTCATCGCTGTCGACGGCCCTCCTCCCGATGGCGGCGATGCAGGAGCGCACCGCGGGCGCGGACGCGCATCGCACGCTCTACCTCTCGGGCACCCGGTACGCGAACATGCTCATGACGATCGTCCTGGTGCCGGCGGCGCTGTTCATGCCCGTAGTCATGGCGAGCTGGATCGGGCCGACGGGGGCACCCGCCGCGCTCGTCGCGCAGATCCTCATCCTGTCGCTGTTCGCCAACAACAACCACCTGCTGGCGATGCCGATCCTGATCGCGCAGGGCCGCGTGCGCCCGTACGCGATCCTGCATGCGGTGTGGGCGGTATCGGGTACCGCGCTGGCACTGCTGCTCGGATCGGCCTGGGGGCTTCCCGGGATCGCCCTCGGCATCGCGCTGCCGATCGTCGTGCTCGAGCCGGTGTACGTCGCCGTCATCCTGCGACGGGTCGGCGCGCGCCCCCGGGCGTTCCTGGTGCAGTGCCTGCTGGGCCCCCTCCTTCCCGCCCTCCCCCTCGCCGCCGCACTCGGTGCGGTCGCGGCGCTGACGCAGCCGGGCCTGGCCGCCGCCGCCCTGCTGAGCCTCGGCTGGGCGGTCGCCCTGGCCGCCGCCTACCTCATGACCGATGCGCCGGCGCGACGGGCCCTCGGCGGCCTGACGCGCCGCGGCGCGACCGCACGACGGGAGTACGCGGGATGAACGCCTACATCGAGCGCATGCAGCAGACCTCGTTCGACGCCCTCTCACGCCTGCACGAGGGGGTGGACGAGCTCATCCTCACCGACTTCCCCGACTACGAGAACATCGGCGACTCCCTCATCGCGCTCGGCCAGGCGGAGTTCTGGCGTCGCGCCGGGATCCGCGTCGCCGCGACGTACTCGTGGCTGACGATCGACGACAGCGTGCACGCCTCGACGATCCCCGTCGCCATCCAGGGCGGCGGCAACTTCGGCGGGCTCTACCCGCAGCACTCCGCACACCGCTACCGCCTTGCCGAACGGCTGCGCGGCGACACCCTGCTCATCCAGGAGCCGCAGTCGGTGCACTTCGCGAACGCCGACGACCACGAGCAGTTCCGGCAGCGCATGGCCACGCGCTCGGCGTTGCGCCTCGCGGTGCGCGACAGCACGTCGCTCGCGACCGTCGCGCCCGCGGTGCCGGGAGCCTTCCTCGCGCCCGACAGCGTGCACATGCTGGGCGCGCTGGAGGCGCCGGAGCCCGTGCAGGAGCTGCTCTTCGTCCTCCGGCGCGACGCCGAGAGCGCCGTGCGCGAGCGCGTCGACGACGGTGGTGCGCGTGAGCGCCGTGCGGTCGAGGACAGCGTCGACTGGCCCGCCATGACCCTCGGCGACCGCGCCCGTCGGCGCCTCGCCCGCATCGTCTGCGAGGGGGCGCTGACCCGCCGCACGAACCGCACGACGGCGCGATGGTTCGCCGACGCGGAGGCGCGCCTGCAGACCGGCGTCGGCTTGCTGAGCGTCGGTGAGACGATCGTCACCGATCGCCTGCATGCGATGCTGCTCGCGCTGCAGATGGGCCGGCGTGTGATCGCCATCGACAACGCGAACGGCAAGCTCAGCAGCTACGTCGACACCTGGATGGCCGATCTGGACGTGCCGCTGCTGCTTGTCTCCGACCTCTCCGCCGCACGCCAGGCGGTGCACTGACCGATGTCGCCCCGCACTCTCGCCCTCGCTGCCGCGCAGGATCTCCAGCCTGCCGGCGACGGTGGTGCGCCGATGGGCGGGAAGGTGCGGACCGCGGACCGGATGTCGGCGCAGACGCGGATCGCCGTGCTTCTGCAGCCCCTGCGCGTGCCGCCGCGCGCCGACGTCGTCGATCGGGTGCGCGCCCTCTTCGCCCTGGGCGCCGCCGCGCGCGCCGGACGGAGCCTTCTCGGGGACCGCTGGGCCTACGACCCGTCCACCGTCGACGAGCGCGCCGAGCGCGCCGTACGGGAGCTTCCCGCCGTCTGCGCCACCGAGGCTGGCCTCCCCCGCCTCCGCGAGCACGCCGATCCGGCGTCGCCTCTGACCGTCTTCCTGGGCGCCGACCGCGTCGCCGTGCACGTCGACCACCGCATCGGCGACGGCTTCTTCGCCGTCTTGGCCGTGGCGGCACTGTTCGCCGACACCCGGATGCCGAGGGTCTTCACGGAGTCCGACGACCGCGACCCGCTGCCGGCGGCGCTGGCGGCGACGTTCGGACGGCATCCGTCGCGCATCGCACGGATCGTGCGCGACAAGCTCGTCACCGCGGCGCCGCCGTACCGCTACGGCGTGCCGCACGTCCCGGCGGTGCGCGGCTCCCTCGATCTGCGGACCGCGACGATGTCGCGCGGCGCCCACCACGCCCTGGTGACATGGAGCCGGCGCCGCGTCCCCCCGACGGTCGCGCTGCTCGCCGCCTTCCGGGCGGCGCTCGTCGCCGAAGGGGTCCCCGCCGACGACACCGGCGTGGTCCTCGTGGACCTGCGGCGGTACCTGCCGTCCGGCCGGGCGACACTCGCCAACTTCGTCACGGGTCACCCGGTGGACCTCGCCCGCGGGGTGGACCACGCCGGCGCGACGCTGACCCGTGATCTCCACGCCGGCCGGCCGCTCGCCGCCCTCGCCTCGTCGCGGTTGCCGGGCCGTCCCGCACCGCGTGGCGGCGCCGCCGTCCCCTCGGCGGCCGTCCCGATCGTGAGCGACATGGGCTTCCTGCGTGCGCTCGAGAGCCTGCCCTGGGCCGACCGCGACGACCGTCCCGCCGCGGTCGCCGTGTCGGTGGATCCCGCTGCCCGCAACGGGATCACCGCCCTCACCAGTGTGCTGCGCGGCCGCTTCGGCGTCTCCGTCAGCTTCGACTCGACCCTGTTCCCCGCCGAGCGCGTGGCGGCCGCCGCCGAGCGGCTCTGCGCCGACCCCCTGGAGCTGTTACCCCGATGAGCATCACCCTGCCTCCCGCCACCGTGCCCGCCGCCGATCCCGCGCCCCCGCCGCGGACGTCGCGCGCGATCCGGGTGCTGATCGCCGTCGCCATCGTGCTCGTCGTCCTCCTGATCACGTCCGTGGTGTGGCTCCTCCCCTACGCCGTCACCGACGGACCGCGCACGCTGTCCGAGGACTTCGACGGTCCGGCCGGTTCCGCACCCGATCCGTCCCTGTTCTCGCTCGACACCGGCGGTGGGGGGTGGGGGAACGCGGAGCTGCAGGAGTACACGACCGATGCCGTCGCCCTGGACGGCGAGGGCGCCCTCGTCATCACGGCCACGATCCCCCGCGACGGCGGCCCGATCACATCGGGGCGCCTGACGACGAAGGGCTCCTTCTCGTTCCAGGCGGGCCGGCTCGAAGCCCGGATCAAGCTCCCCGAGGGCCAGGGACTGCTCCCGGCGTTCTGGCTGCAGGGCGACTCCGTGGACGTCGTGGGCTGGCCCGGCAGCGGGGAGATCGACATCGTGGAGACGCCGTCGACGACCGCGACCAGCTCCCACCACGTGCACGGCCCGGTGACGCTGACCAAGAAGTGGTCCGTCGGCGAGGGCGTGCGCCACGACGCGCTCCTCTCGGACGACTACCACGTCTACGGCGTGACCCGGGGCCCGGGTCTCATCGAGCTCACGATCGACGACGTGGTCGTCATGACCGTGACCCCCGACGACATGCCCGAGGGCGGGACGTGGGTGTTCGACCTCCCGATGCACATGCTGTTCACCCTGGCCGTGGGCGGCAATTGGCCGGGAGACCCCGACGCGACGACCCCGGAGGTCGCCGAGATGAAGATCGACTGGATCCGCTTCACGCCGGCCGGCTGAGCGCCCCGGTCACCACGCGCGCACGGCGCTGCGGGTGAACCACGCCGGCGCGGCGTACAGGAGCCGGGTTACGCGATGCGCCTCGGCGGCTCGTGCCAGCAGCAGGCTGACGACGATCGCGACCACCGCCATCAGCAGCGGCAGGACCGGCGCCAGTGCGGCGAGGCTCGAGCCGCCGCCGAGCGCCGTGAGCCCGGTCGTCAGAGCGGACAGCACGATCACGTGCGTGACGTAGACCTGCAGGGTCCGCCCGCCGAGCGCGGCGAACGGCCTGCCGAGCGCACGCCGTGCGAGCAGACGGGAGACGCCGAGGGTCCCGAGTGCTCCCGCGACCGCGACCGGCAGGGCGGTGAGCACGTCGACCACGGTGCCGGTCGCGCCGCGCAGTGCCAGGCCGGCGACGAACCCGGCGAGGAGCACGGCGACAGCGAGCCCGTTCAACCGCTCCACGGTGCGCACCAGGAGGTCGCGGAACATCACCCCGGCGAGGAAGAACACGAAGTAGCGGAGGATGCCGTCGTAGGCGACGTTGCCGGTGGTCGCGCCCGCGTGCAGCACGAGCGAGGCGAGCGTCGCGATCCCCAGCGCGATCGCGCGCGCGGCCCGGCCGGCGGCGAGCTTGGTGACCACGAGGAAGACGACGAGGGCGAAGAGGAACCACAGCCCGTTGGACGGGCGGACCACGGAGAGGACCAGATCGATCCACTTCGACTGGTTCAGCTCGATCGGTTCGGGCATCACCCGGTAGTAGAGGAAACGCAGCACCGTCCACATCACGAACACCCACACCAGCACGGCGATGCGGGTCGTCCAGAGGCGGCGCCACGACCGCTGCAGGGCGCCGACGGACAGCGCCCCGGCGAGGAGGAAGAACAGGGGCATGCGCACCAGCGCGAACGCCAGGTTCAGGTCCGTCCACCACGCCGGGGCCAGACCGGTCGGGACGGCGAACATCCCGGCGTGGAAGAGCACGACGAGAGAGATCGCGATGCCGCGCGCGACATCGATCCAGGCGATCCGCCCGGCGTCCCGCTGCGCTCCGGCCTCGTCCGACATGGTGCGACGCTAGCCGCGCCGCCCGCCCCGCCACAGGGCGCGAAACGCAACTTCTCGGGGCTTTTACCGGCCCGAAACGACCCTCGCGCGACCTACACTGGGGCCCGTGCCCGCTCGTCGATCCCGACTCGTCCCGACCCACGTGCGGGCCGAGCTCGCCGCCTCCCTGACCGCGCTCCGGGAGAGCCTCGATCTGGTCGCCTCCTTCCCTCCCGCCGTACAGGAGGAAGCCGAGAAGGCCGCCCGCGACGTGCCCCTCGATCCCGCCGGTGCCGGGCTGGCCGATCTCCGCGACATCGAGTTCCTGACGATCGATCCGGCCGGCTCGACCGACCTCGACCAGGCGCTCCACCTGGAGCGCACGGCCGGCGGCGGCGTGCTCCACTACGCGATCGCCGACGTCCCCGCCTACGTCGTCCCGGGAGGCGCGGTCGACACCGAGGCGCGACGCCGCGGGCAGACGATGTACGCCCCCGACGGACGCATCCCGCTGCACCCGCCCGTCCTCAGCGAGGACGTCGCATCGCTCCTGCCCGAGCGGGATCGTCGCGCGTTCGTCTGGCGCTTCGTGCTGGACGAGGGTGCGCGGCCCGTCGAGACGACGCTGACGCGGGCGATCGTGCGCTCGCGCCGGCAGTGGAGCTACGAGGAGGCGCAGCGTGCCATCGACGACGGCTCGGCGCCGCCGACGCTGGCCGCGATGCCCTGGTTCGGCGAGCAGCGCACCGCGCGCGAGCGCGATCGCGGGGGCGCGAGCCTCAATCTGCCGGAGTCCCGCATCGTCGCCGAGAGCGACGGCTACCGCCTCGAGCGCAGCGAGGGCGTGCCTCTCGAGGACCACAATGCGCAGGTATCGCTGATGACGGGCATGGCGGCGGCGGAGATCATGCTCCGAGGTGGCGTCGGGATCCTCCGCACGATGCCGCCCGCCGACGACGAGGACGTGGCGGAGTTCCGCGCCCAGACCGTCGCCCTCGGTCTGCCCTGGCGGACCGGCACCGCCTACGGCGACTACCTGCGTGGGCTGGACCGCTCCCCCGCCGCGCGATCCGTGATGGAGTACGCGGCCGGACTCTTCCGCGGTGCGGGCTATGTCGCGTTCGACGGCGAGCAGCCCGAGGAGACCGTGCAGGCGGCGATCGGCGCGCCCTATGCGCACACGACGGCGCCGCTGCGCCGCCTCGTCGACCGCTGGTCGCTCGTGATCTGCCACGCACTGGCCAACGGCCGGGACGTCCCCCCCTGGGCGCGGGAGAGTCTCACCGACCTTCCTGCCCTGATGAGTCGCAGCAGCCAGCGCGCGAGCCAGGTGACGGCGGGGGCGCTCGACCGCGTCGAGGCCGCCGTCCTCCACGGCCGGGAGGGCCAGGAGTTCGCGGCGAGCGTGGTCAGCGTCCGAGCCGATGGCCTCCGGGTTCAGCTCCAGGATCCGCCGATCGACGCGAAGGTGGCCGGTGCCGATGCCGCTGCCGGCAGCTCGGTGCGGGTGCGCCTGCGACGCGCCGACGTCACGGCGGGCACGCTCGATTTCGTCGTCGTCGCCGGCGGCGAGGCGTCCGGGGAGGCACGATGACCACCGTCCTCCTCACCGGGTTCGAACCGTTCGGCGGGGACCCCGCGAATCCCAGCGGCGATGCCGTGCGGGCAGTCGAGAGCACGTGGGAGGGGCCGGAGAGCCTCGTCGTCGACATCCTGCCGGTGACCTTCGCCGGCGCGGCGGCACGGTTGCGGGCGCTCATCGATGCGCACCGGCCCGACCTCGTGGTCGCCACCGGGCTCGCCGGCGGGCGCGCGGCGGTCGGCGTCGAGCGCATCGCCGTCAACCTCGTCGACGCGCGGATCCCCGACAACGCCGGTGCGCAGCCGGTGGACGAGCCGAGCATCGCCGGGGCGCCGGCGGCGGCCTTCTCGACGCTGCCGGTCAAGGCGATCGCCGCCGCGATCCGCGCCGCCGGCATCCCCGCCGAGGTGTCGCACACCGCAGGGACGTTCGTCTGCAACCACGTGTTCTTCACCGCCCTCGACGCGGTGTCCGCAGGCGTCCCGGCGGGCTTCCTGCACGTGCCGTGGGCGACGGGTCAGGCACCCGCGACCCCCGGCCGTGAGCGCGCGCCGGAGCTGCCGGCCGCCGACACCGCCGAGGCGGTGCGGATCGCGATCCGGACGACGCTGGCGGCGGCGTCCTCGGCGGACATCCGGGCAGACGCCGACCTCCCCGGCGGCACCCTGCACTGACCCGCCGCATCCCGCCGATCCCCGATCTCCCCTGCTCCGAGTCCGATCAATCCGGAGTGTGGTGCACGCCGACGACCGGGTGCGATATATTGCATATCGTGCCCATCCCGACCACCTCTCTCCCGCCGCGCGCGCTGCTGCGCGACGACGTGTTCGCACGCCTGCGCGACGCGATCGTCGACGGGACGCTCGCGCCGGACGAGCAGTTGCGCGACACCGAGCTCGCCGCGTGGCTGGGCGTGAGCCGCACGCCCGTGCGGGAGGCGCTGCTCGAGCTCGGCCGTGCCGGACTCGTGCGCGCCATCCCGGGCCGCTCGACCGTGGTGGCACCGCTGGACCGGGCGAGCGTGCGCGACGCGCAGGCGGTCGTGGCGGCGATGCACGGCCTGGCCGTGAGAGATGCCGTTCCGCGACTCACCGATGAACAGCTCGACCGGATGCGCGCGGCCAACGCCGACTTCGCGGACGCACAGCGCCGCGGCGACATCGACGGGGCCCTCGCCGCGGACGAGCGCTTCCACGCGGTGGCGGTCGACGCCTGCGGCAACGCCGCGGTCCGCACCGTCCTCGCGCAGTACGAGCCGGTGCTCCGCCGCGCGGAGCGGCTGCGTTTCGCCTCGCACGAGGGCACCGCCTCGATCGTTCGCCACGAGCGACTGATCGCCCTGTGCGCCGATCACGACGCCGACGGTGCGGCCCGCCTCGCAGAGCAGACCTGGCAGACCCTGACCATCGAGCACGCCCCGGCACAGCCGGGCGACCACGACCGCGCCACAGACGAACGGACCACTCCATGAAGCTCGCCGAGTTCCCCCGCTACCCGCTGACGTTCGGGCCGAGCCCGCTCCAGCATCTGAAGCGTCTCACCCAGCACCTCGGCGGCGCCCAGGTGTGGGCCAAACGCGAAGACGTCTCCAGCGGCCTGGCTTACGGCGGCAACAAGATCCGCAAGCTCGAGTACATCGTCCCCGACGTGCTCGCCTCCGGCGCCGACACGCTCGTGTCGATCGGCGGCTACCAGTCCAATCACACCCGCCAGGTCGCCGCGGTCGCCGCGCACCTCGGGCTGAAGGCGCGCCTCGTCCAGGAGAAGTGGGTCCCCTGGGACGACCCCACGAACGACAAGGTCGGCAACATCCTCCTCTCGCGCATGATGGGCGCCGACTCGCGCTTGGACGACGCCGGTTTCGACATCGGGATCCGGGACTCGTGGAAGCAGGCGCTCGCCGAGGTCGAGGCCGCGGGCGGCACCGCCTACCCGATTCCCGCAGGCGCGTCCGAGCACCCGCTCGGCGGGCTGGGCTTCGCCAACTGGGCCTTCGAGGTCGCCGAGCAGGAGAAGCAGCTCGGTGTCTTCTTCGACACCATCGTCGTCTGCACCGTGACGGGTTCGACGCACGCCGGGATGATCGCGGGCTTCGCCGCCCTCGAGGACCTCACCGGCGTGAAGCGCCGAGTCCTCGGCATCGACGCCTCGGCCACCCTCGACAAGACCCGCGATCAGGTCGCGCGGATCGCCCGCAGCACCGCCGCGCTCATCGAGCTCGGCCGCGACCTGCGCGATGACGAGATCCAGGTGCTCGAGGGCTGGGCAGGCGAGCTCTACGGCCTGCCGGTGGAGTCGACGATGGACGCCATGGCGCTCGGCGCGCAGCTGGAGGCCATGATCACCGACCCCGTGTACGAGGGGAAGTCGCTGGCGGGCCTGATCGACCTCGTGTCGTCGGGCGACATCCCGAAGGACGCGACCGTCCTTTACGCCCACCTCGGCGGACAGCCCGCGATCAACGCGTACCACTCGCTCTGGAGCTGACGCGAGACCTCTCCCTCCCGCGCCGAGCTTGCCCCGCGCGCGCCCAGCTCGCCCGGCGCGCGCCGAGCTTGCCGGCAAGCTCGCGGGAGCGGGGGCAAGCTCGCGGGTCAACCCATGTCGGCGAGCACCCTCTCCGCGATACGGATATCCACCAATCCGCCTTGGACCTGGACCGACAGCACATTCGTCCCCTCGGTCGCCCACGTCGTGGCGTTCGGGTTGCTGTCTTCTTCGTCGATGATGCGCCGCACGGCGTCGTCCGCGCCGGCGGCCTCAGCGGCGTCGAAGTCCTCCGCCGCTACGACATCGGGCCAACGCCATGCGCCACCGGGCTCCAAGGTCAGGGACACGATGTAGTGCTGCTCGCCTTCGGGGATGGCCGAGGAGTTGCTGGACCACTGGCAGAACTGTCCAACGCCGGCCGCTTCGAGGAGCAAGTCCTCGTGCTGCGGCGATCCCTCCCAGTAGCCGTTGTTGTAGTCGGGACCGAGAAACTCGGCGAGGTCGATGGCCTTCCCGAGCTCGACGCAGTCGCGGATATCCCACCACGAGGCTTCTTCCGCCGCAGCGACGGGGGCCGGGTATGCCGAGAGGTTGCTCTCCGCGGCATCCAGCGCCGCGAGGAGCAGATCGTTCGGCGGCGTCTCGAGGTAGCCTCCCGCTCGCGCCATCAGCCATGTCGTGCCGCTGGTGCGTCCCAATCGGCAGCTGCTCGCGTCGTACTGGGGGTCGCAACGCGCCTCCGCAAGTGCCGCGATTTCGGCTTCGCCCGCAGCATCGACCGGCATCGCGAGGACGGCGATCTCCGTCATCCCCTCGGGAAGTCCTTCTGCGCCCTCCGCCGCCATCCACCGGCAGTTGATGCCGCCTGCCCGCTCCAGCGGCCCGCTCACGGACACGGTGAGATCTGGCTGGTAGATGGCCCTCCACTCCGCGAGTGTCATGGCCCCCGCGCCGAGGATCGCCTCGATCTGTCCCTGGTCGAGCACGTTGTCGCAGTCGCCACCGAACGCCACGATGCCTTCCGCCGGCACGGACGGCGTCGGACTCGGCGTTGGAGACGCGGGATCCTTCGCGGTCGGCGTCGGCGCATCGATGGGTTCGGCGGTCGGTGCCGCGACGCAGCCGCTGAGCAGGAGCACGGTGGCGATGACGAGGGCCCGGAGAGGTCGCATGCGAGAAGTCAAACACCCGGACGTCGCTGCGCGCTGCGGTAGATGCAACGATTCGATCTCGCCCATGCCGGCTGCGGCATATCCGATCCCCCCGAGCTTGCCCCGAACCCGTCGAGCTTGCCGGCAAGCTCGCGCCCGGGGCGGGAAGCTCGCGCGCCGGGCGACAAGCTCGCGCCCGGGGCGGCAAGCTCGCGCAGTCAGGCGGACGAGGGCGCGATCCGCGACAGCGGTCCGACGCCCTCACGGCGCTCGAAGACGAGGTTCGTCTCGGTCGTGCGCACGATCTCGTGCACGGTGATGTGCTGGAGCACGACGTCGCGCAGCGCGGCCGCGTCCTCGACGGCCACGTGCACCAGGAAATCGTCCTCGCCGGCGACGTGGAAGACCTCGATCGCTCCGGGTGTGCGCACGAGGGCGTCGAACAGGCGCTCCACGCCCTCCCGTGTGTGGCGCCCGAGGCGCACCCGGATGACGGCCTGGAGCGGCAGCCCGAGAGCGGCAGCATCCAGCACCACGCGGATCCCGGAGAGCACACCGCGGCTTCGCAGCGCCCGCACGCGGTATGCGCAGGTCGACTCCGCGATGCCGAGATCGTCGGCGAGGGCCTTGTTGGACCGTCCCGGCTGACGCACCAGTGCGGCGAGGAGCCGCAGGTCGAGGCCGTCGAGCCCCGTCGGAGGCGCTTGCAGATCGGCCAACGGGTCTCTCCTTCCTCGCCGCAATCCTGTGGATTCCTCAATGCGCCGCCATCTTTCGAATGGCATCCGCAATCATTCTGGACTCAGAAGCCGCATTCGGCAACGATGTGCGGCATGACCCCCGCCACGCACCTGGAGACCATCGCCGTTCACGCCGGTCGCGACGACCTCGCCGACCTCGGAGTGCACGCGCCCCCGCTGGATCTGTCCTCGACCTACCCGCTTCCGGGAGTCGAACTCGGTGGCGACTCGTACGAGGCACTGGCCACCGGGGGCACCCCGCTGCCCGGCGGCAGTCACGTCTACGCACGCCTCTGGAACCCCACCGTCGCGCGGTTCGAGGAGGCACTGGCGCGGCTCGAGGGCGGGGCGGCAGCCGTCGCCTTCTCCTCGGGCATGGCCGCGATGACGGCGGCCCTTCTGGCTCACACGACGTCGCGCGGCCTGCCGCACGTGCTCGCGGTCCGTCCGCTCTACGGCGGCACGGACCACCTGCTGGCGACGGGGCTCCTCGGCACCGAGGTCACCTACTGCGCTGCGGACGAGATCGCCGCGCACCTGCGCTCGGACACCGGGCTGATCGTGGTGGAGACCCCCGCCAACCCGACCCTCGAGCTCGTCGACATCGCCGCCGTCGTCGCCCAGGCCCACGGGGTGCCGGTGCTCGTCGACAACACCTTCGCCACGCCGGTGCTGCAGAACCCGCTCGCCCTCGGTGCATCGATGTCCCTGCACAGCGCGACCAAGTACCTCGGCGGCCACGGCGACGTCATCGGCGGCGTGATCGCGTGCTCCGAGCAGACGGCCGAGGCCTTGCGCCCCGTGCGGGCGATCACGGGTGCCGTTCTTCACCCGCTGGCCGCCTACCTCCTCCATCGCGGTCTCCCCACGCTGCCGCTGCGCGTGCGGGCGCAGCAGACGTCGGCGGAGCGCGTCGCCGAGTGGCTGGCCACCCACCCCGCCGTGGACGAGGTGCACTACCCGGGGCTGTCGGGGAGTGCCCTGATCGGCACGCAGATGCGCGGGGGCGGCGCGATGATCGCGATGCGGATGGCCGGCGGGTATGCCGCCGCGGCCCAGGTCGCCGGCGGTCTGCGTGTGTTCACGCACGCCGTCTCCCTGGGTGGTGTGGACTCCCTCGTGCAGCACCCCGGTGCGCTCACGCATCGCCCCGTGGCGCCCGAGGCGCGGCCCGACGGCGGCATCCTGCGACTGTCGATCGGGCTCGAGCACGTCGACGACCTCGTGGCGGACCTCGCCCAGGCGCTGCACGCCGTGACCGTCAGCGACGCCGCGGGCGTCGCCGTGGGGGCGGCAGGTCGCTGAGCGGCGGTGACCGCTCCGCCGATCAGGCGGTGACGACCTGGGCGGTGCCGAGCGGTGCGTCGGGACCCATCTCGGCGGCGAGGCGGTTCGCCTCCTCGATGAGGGTCGCGACGATATCGGCCTCGGGGACGGTCTTGATGACCTCGCCCTTGACGAAGATCTGACCCTTGCCGTTGCCGCTGGCGACTCCCAGGTCGGCCTCGCGCGCCTCGCCGGGACCGTTGACCACGCAGCCCATGACGGCGACGCGCAGCGGAACGGTCATGTCCTTGAGACCCTCGGTCACGTTGTCGGCGAGCGTGTAGACGTCGACCTGCGCGCGCCCGCACGACGGGCACGAGACGATCTCGAGCTTGCGCTCACGCAGGTTCAGCGACTGCAGGATCTGGTGGCCGACCTTGACCTCCTCCGCCGGGGGCGCCGACAGCGACACGCGGATCGTGTCGCCGATGCCCTCGGACAGGAGGATGCCGAACGCCGTCGCCGACTTGATCGTGCCCTGGAAGGCGGGACCGGCCTCGGTGACGCCGAGGTGGAGCGGCCAGTCGCCGCGCTCGGCGAGGAGACGGTAGGCCTTCACCATGACCACAGGGTCGTTGTGCTTGACGGAGATCTTGAAGTCGTGGAAGTCGTGCTCCTCGAACAGCGACGCCTCCCAGACGGCGCTCTCCATGAGCGCCTCCGGGGTGGCCTTGCCGTACTTCTCCAACAGCCGGCGATCGAGCGACCCCGCGTTGACCCCGATGCGGAGGGACACGCCGGCAGCCTTGGCCGCCGCGGCGATCGCGCCCACCTGGTCGTCGAACTTGCGGATGTTGCCCGGGTTGACGCGCACGGCGGCGCAGCCCGCGTCGATCGCCTGGAAGACGTACTTGGGCTGGAAGTGGATGTCGGCGATGACCGGGATCTGGCTCTTCTTCGCGATGATGTGGAGCACATCGGCGTCGTCCTGAGACGGGACGGCGACCCGCACGATCTCGCAGCCGGATGCGGTGAGCTCGGCGATCTGCTGGAGCGTCGCGTTGATGTCGGTGGTCGGCGTGGTGGTCATCGACTGCACGCTCACGGGAGCGTCCCCTCCCACGAGGACCTTCCCGACCTTGATCTGACGGCTCTTGCGACGCGGGGCGAGGACTTCCGGCACGCGCGGGATCCCGAGGTTCACTGCTGGCACATCCACAGCCTACGCCGCGCGCTCGGCCGCGAGGCGCGGCCCAGGTGTACGTTTCCTGCATGACGCTGACGCACGGGTTCTCCCGACTGATCGGGCGGGACCCGCAGGAGCCTCACCGCACCGCCACCCCGCTGGAGCTGCTGTTCGACCTCACGTTCGTCGTCGCCTTCAGCCAGGCGGGCGCGCAGGCGGCGCACCTGCTGGAGCTCGGGCACACCACCCCTGCGGTGGTCGGGTTCGCCATCGCGGTCTTCGCGGTCACGTGGGCCTGGATCAACCATGCCTGGCTGGCGTCGGCATTCGACTCCGACGACGTGTTCTTCCGGGTCGCGACCTTCGTCCAGATGATCGGCGTCGGCGTGCTGGCGATCGGGCTGCCCCCGTTCTTCCATTCCCTCGACGAGGGCCATCACGTCGACAACGCGGTGATGATCGCCGGCTACGTGATCATGCGCGTCGCCCTCATCGGGGTGTGGCTGCGCGTCGCCGCCCACGATCCCGCGCACCGTCGCACCGCCCGGACGTACGCCGCCGGGATCGCCCTCGTCCAGGTCGGGTGGGTCGTCGCCATCGTGGTGAACCCGCCGCTGTGGGCGGGGCTCGCGCTCATGGTCGGTCTCGGCGCTCTCGAGATGGCCGTGCCGGCGGTCGCAGAGCGCCGTGGGGGCGCCACGCCGTGGCATCCCCACCACATCGCGGAGCGCTACGGGCTGCTGGTCATCATCACTCTCGGCGAGGTGATCCTCGGCACCGTGCTCGCGATCTCCGCGGTCGTGGAGCTGGCCGGCTGGACGCTCGAGGCCGCACTGATCGCCTTCGGCGGAATGCTGCTGGCGTTCGCCATCTGGTGGGCGTACTTCACCGTGCCCACTGCGCGACTGCTCCACGTCCGCCGGGCGAGCTCCTTCTGGTGGGGGTACCTGCACATCGCCCTGTTCGGCGCCGTCGCCGGGGTCGGGGCGGGGCTGCACGTCGCGGCCTACGTCCTCTCGGGCACCGCGAAGGTGGACGCCACCTACGCCCAGCTCACCATCACGGTGCCCGTGCTGGTGTTCACGATCGTCCTCGGCGTCCTCTACGGCATCCTGGTGGGGCGCTCCGACCGGTTCCACCTGTGGCTGCTGGTCGGGACGGTCGCCGTGCTGGCGGTGGCCGTTCTCGCCTCGGCGGCCGGGGCCTCCCTGGGCACGACGATCGTGATCACCGCGCTGGCCCCGCTGGTCGTGGTGGTGGGCTACGAGCTGGTCGGACATCGCCACCTGGAGGACGACCTCTCCCGGCTGGCGGCCTGAGGCGTCGCGCGCACCGCCCGCGCGGCCGCGGAACGCCGCGAACGCCGTGCTACTCTGACCGCATGTTCGCGAACACCTCCTGGTGGCCCACCCGCTGAGGCGGTGTGCTCGCGACCCTGATCACAGACCGCCCCTCGAGGCGGTCTTTTCGTTCCCGCGACGACCGCCCGACCACACGAAAGGCCCGGCGATGACCGCGAGCCCCGCACCTCTGCCCGCCGCGCTGTCCTCCGCCCTGCGCAGCGGCGGCCCGTTCGCCCTGCTCGCGCGCGACGACGCGAGCGTCGAGGTGCTGACCGGGACGGTCGTCGATGTCCCCCTCCTGCGCGACATCCCGCTCCACGACGCCGAAGGGCGCGCGCGGGAGGTCCTCGCCCTCGTGCCGTTCCGGCAGGTGGTCGAGCGCGGATTCGTCTGTCACGACGACGCGGCTCCGCTGCGCTGCCTCGTCGTCGAGGAGCATGCGTCCGCAGCACGGGACGAGATCCTGCGCACTCTGCCGACCGCCGAGATCCCGCTCGCCGAAGCCGGGTTCGACATACCCGATGAGGAGTACGCCGACATCGTGCGCCGCGTGATCGCCGATGAGATCGGGCGCGGCGAAGGGGCGAACTTCGTGATCCGGCGCGACTTCACCGCCAGGGTCGCCGTCGATCCGGTGACCGCGGGGCTCACCTGGTTCCGCGCGCTGCTGGAGCACGAGCGGGGTGCCTACTGGACGTTCCTCGTCGTGACCCCGGGACACGTCGCCGTCGGCGCGAGCCCCGAGGCGCACGTGAGCGCCCGCGGCGGTGTCGTCACCATGAACCCGATCTCGGGGACGTTCCGCCATCCCGCGGGCGGAGCGACCGTGGAGACGCTCACCGAGTTCCTCTCCTCGACCAAGGAGACCGAGGAACTCTTCATGGTCGTCGACGAAGAGCTCAAGATGATGTCGGCGGTGTGCAGCGACGGCGGTCGCATCACCGGACCGCACCTCAAGGAGATGTCGCGCCTCACCCACACGGAGTACATGCTGCGAGGCCGCAGCACCATGGACCCGCGGGAGATCCTGCGCGAGACGATGTTCGCCCCGACCGTCACCGGATCCCCGATGCAGAACGCGTGCACGGTGATCGCACGTCACGAGCGCTCTCCGCGTGGCTATTACTCGGGCGTCGCAGCCCTCTTCACTCCGAACGGCCAGGTCACCCCGACAGGCCAGGTCACCCCGAACGGCCAGGTCACCCCGAAAGGCGAGGTCACCCCGAAAGGCGAGGGCCACGACCTCGACGCGCCGATCCTCATCCGCACCGCCTACCTCGCGGACGGCAGGCTCCGTGTGCCCGTCGGAGCGACGCTGGTCCGCCACTCCGACCCGTACGGCGAGGTCGGCGAAACACACGGCAAGGCGGCCGGCGTGCTGGGCGCGCTCGGCGCCGTCGACCGCGACGTGCCGGCGGCCGACCTCGACGAGGACGCCCCGGCGGCGCAGCCGCGTCTGCTGGCCGACGATGAGCGCGTGGCGACGCTCCTGGCCGCCCGCAACGACCGGCTGGCCTCGTTCTGGCTGAACCCGCAGGACTCCCCCGCCGAGGTGCCGCGCGCCGCCGTGGGGGCCGGGCGGTCGGCGGTCGTCGTCGACGCCGAGGACCGCTTCACGACCATGCTCGCCCACCAGCTGCGCCATCTCGGCTTCGACGTGACGATCGTGCCGTGGGCCGATGCCGACCCGGCAGCGATCGACGTCGCCGACCTCGTCGTCTCGGGCCCGGGTCCGGGTGACCCGCGTGACCCCGACAGCGCACGTCTTGCTCGGATGCGCGCGGTCGTCGACGCGCGGATCGCGTCAGGACGCGCCCTGCTGGCCGTGTGCCTGAGCCACCAGATCCTCGCCGACCGGCTGGGCATCGCCCTCGCGCCGCTGGCGGCGCCCCATCAGGGACTCCAGAAGGAGGTCGACGTGTTCGGCCAGCCGGCGTCGATCGGCTTCTACAACACGTTCACCGCCAGGGTCGAACCGGGGACGACCACGGTCGGTGCGACCGAGGTCTCGGCCGACCCCGCCTCGGGCGACGTCTACGCGCTGCGCGGGCCGGGGTACGCGACCATTCAGGGACACCTGGAGTCGATCCTGTCCCGCGACGGTCTGGAGACGCTCGAGCGGCTGGTCCGCCACGCGCTGGAGAGCGCAGCGTAGATCGCCGCGCCGGACCGGACGGCTTCACCGCGTCAATCGATCGGCGAGGAGCCGGCGTTCGGCGCGATTGTCCGCCAGCTCCAGCGCGCGCCGATCGGCGGCGTCCGCGTCGTCCGTGCGTCCGAGATCGCGCAGGAGACGTCCCCGGACCGCGTGCCACAGCCGGTAACCGGAGAGACGGGCGGCGAGGGCGTCCACTTCCACCAGCGCCGGACGCGCGCCGGCGACGCGCGCGAGGACGACCGCGCGGTTCAGAGCGACGATCGGCGAGGGATCGTAGCCGCGGAGCATGTCGTACAGCACGAGCATCTGCAGCCAGTCGGTGCGCTCCAGCGAGGGCGCGTCGATGTGGCACGCGGCGATGGCCGCATGGAGCTGCCAGCGGCCGGGTGCGTGGAGCGCAGCGGCGCGGTCGAGCTCGGCGCGGCCGTGCGCGATGAGGTCCGGATCCCAGCGACTGCGGTCCTGACGGTCCAGCAGCACCAGCTCACCGTGCGCCGAGCGGGCGCCCTCGCGCGCGCGGTGGAACAGCAGGAGCGCGTGGAGGCCGGCGGCCTCGGCCTCCCCCGGCAGCTCCTGCGCGATCACCCGAGCGAGCCACAGCGCGTCGTCGGCGAGGTCGCGGTCGGCCACCGCGTCGGCCCCGGCGGCGAGGTGGGCCGTGTCGTAGAGGACCGATACGACCGTCAGTACGAGGTCCAGTCGATGCGAGCGCTCCGCGGGACCCGGAATCCGCAGCGGGACCGCGATGGCGGCCATCCGGCGCTTGGCGCGGGAGATCCGCTGCCCCACGGTCGCCTCGGGCTCCACGGTGGCGCGGGCGATCTGTGCGGTGGTGACCCCGAGGACGGCGCGCAGCGTCAGGGCGAGCTGCGCCTCGGGTGCCAGCGCCGGATGGCAGCAGCCGAACAGGAGCGGCAGACGCTCGTCCGGCTCCGCCTCCGCGTCCGCCTCCGCCTCGGCCGAGGGCGCTGCCATCGCCGCGAGGCGCTCCAGCTTGGCGCGGTAGGTCTTGTCGCGGCGGAGCCGGTCCAGCGCGTTGTGGCGCGCCGCCTGCAGCAGCCAGCCGCCGGGCCGGGGCGGCACGCCGCGCCGTCGCCAGTCGCGGAGCGCCTCCTCGATCGCTTCCGCCGTCGACTCCTCCGCGATGTCGAGGCTGCCCGTCGCCGCCGTCAGCACGCCGACGATGCGGGCCGTCTCCTCGCGCACGAGGCGCGCGAGCTCGCGATCGGATGCCGCGGCGCGACCGGCCGGTCCCGGCGCCGCGGCATCCTCGCGGGTCACTGCTCGAACTGGCTGTAGTCGGTCACCATCGGCCGGATCTCGACCGATGTGCCGGGGACCTCCAGCATGGGCCAGCTCTGAGCGAGCGAGATCGCCGCGTCGATGTCCTCGACGTCGATGATGGTGAACCCGCCGATGACCTCCTTGGCCTCGGAGAAGGGGCCGTCGACGACGACCCCGCCGGCGCGCACGGTGGTCGCGGTGTCGGCCGGCTGGAGTTCGGCGCCGGCGTCCTCGATCACGTCGTCGTACTTCTGGAACCACTCGTACACGCGGGCGTAGAGGGCTTCGCCCTGCTCGGCCGACAGCTGGGCGTCGGCCTCGGGGGTGGAGGTGAACATGATGACGTACTTCACGGTGGCGTCCTTTCGTCCATGGGAACCGTGTCACCACCACAGCGAACGGGCAAGGGCGATTTCGACAGCCGCCGTCGGATCGGTCAGCCGAAGAGCTGCACCGGGTTGACGATGTCGGCGAGAATCAGGACGCCGCCCATGACGATGAGCGCCACGACCACCACGAAGGTGACCGGCACGAGCGTGGTCGCGTCGACCGGCGCCGGCGGGGGACGGCGGAACAGCTTCGCCCAGCCGCGCTTGATCCCGTCCCACAGGGCGACCACCACGTGTCCGCCGTCCAGGGGCAGGAGCGGGATCAGGTTGAAGACGAACAGCGCGATGTTCAGGCCCGCGAGCAGCTCCAGGATCGCCGCCGCGCGGTTGAGGATCGGCGCGTCGACGGCGGCCACCTCCCCCGCCAGTCGTCCGGCGCCCACGACAGAGAGCGGCCCGTTCGGGTCGCGCTCGGCCCCGGTGAACATGTCGACGGCGGTCTGATACACCTTCGCGGGGAGCTGCCAGATGATGCCCGCGATCTGTCCCGTGCGCTCCAGCGCGGTCTGGGCACCTTCCCAGATCGGCTGCGGAACGTACGCGACGGTCGCGGTCATCCCGACGAAACCGACCTCGGCGGTCATGACCTCTCCGTCGGCGCCCATGACCTCGCGCTCGGCGAGCATCGGGGTGACCTGAAGGGTCACCTGCTCGCCGTCCCGGTCGACGACGATCGGTATCCGCTCGTCGGGGGCGGCCTGGATGATGATCGACGCCTCCGCGAACGTCGACACCGGTGTCCCCGCCACCGACACGAGCACGTCGCCCGGACGGATCCCGGCGGCCGCTGCCGGCGACGCGGGATCGCCCTCGGCGCATTCGGTCTGCGTGGACCCCGCGGGCAGGACGCACTCGTTGACCGAGGCCACCGTGGTGGTGGCGGTCTGCAACCCGATGCCCGACAGCACGATCGTCAGCAGGACGATCGCGAGCAGCAGGTTCATGATCGGTCCACCGAGCATCACGACGACGCGGCGCCAGACCGAGAGCTCGTAGAAGGCGCGTCGGCGACCGTCGGTCCCCTCCAGGGTCTCGTCGTTGGCGGCACGCGCATCCTGCACCATGGTCGCGAAGAAGCCGCCGCCGAGACGTCCCTCGCGCCGCGAGGGCGGGTACATCCCGGCCATCGAGATGTAGCCGCCGAGCGGCAGGGCCTTCAGCCCGTACTCCGTCTCGCCGATGCGGCGCGACCACAGGGTCGGGCCGAACCCGATCATGTACTGTCCGACGCGCACGCCGAACGCCTTGGCGGGGGCCAGGTGTCCGATCTCGTGGAGCGCGATCGAGACCGCGAGTCCCACCACGAGCAGGACGACGCCGATGAGGAAAGCGAGGACGGTCACGAGCGCCCACAGTACCCGCGTCAGCTAGGAATTGGCCGCAGAGACGACCCCCGCCGCGATCCCGATCGGACGGTCACGACCACGTGTGGTGCACGTGCCACCCGGCCGCCGAGGGATACACGTCGAACACCACACTGACACCGGCGTCGTCGGTGCCCTGGAATCGCCAGCCGTAGAACCCTCGTCCCCCCTCGGACGTGCCCCACACCGAGTCCCGGAGGCGCGTCGGCGCGTCGGTGACCCGCCAGCGGCGCCCGGCGTAGAACATCCGCGACGGGATGTCGTCCACCATCCATATCGTCAGGTCGTGCTCATCGGTGGCGTGGGTCATGTCGGGGAGACTATCGAACATATCTTCGATGCTCAAGTGCTCGGGTAGGCTCGGATCGTGGAGCGGGATCGACGCGGGGATGGGCACGGGGTGAAGGCGGCATCGCGCCGTCACCGTGCCCTGCGCGGCACGGTCGCCGCGACCGTCGCGACCGTGGTCGCCGCCACCGCCCACACCCTCGCCGGCGGCGGAGCCCCGCCGTGGTGGATGCTCCTCTCGCTCGCCCTCCTGACGAGTCCTCTCGCCGTGTGGCTCATCGGCCGCCACCCGTCCCTCCGCGGGACCGCCGCGGCCGTCGTCGTCGCCCAGCTGGCTCTCCACGTCGCGTTCGCGGCAGTGGGCGCCGGAGGCCCGGCCGCCGGCTCGCGGGTCCCCACCGGATCGGGCCACGCGGCCGGCCACCCGGGGTCCGCCGCGGTCGAGGGGGCTGTCGGCCCCCCTCTCGCCGCCGCGGGTCACCTCCACCTCGACCCGGGCATGATCGCCGCCCACCTTGTCGCCGCTGCGGCCACCGTGCTGCTGCTCGCCCACGGCGAGCGCCTGGTGCGCGCGATCGCCCGGGGCCTGCGCCGAGTGCTGAGCCGCGCACTGCCCGTGCTGCCGCCGCCTGCGGTGCCCGCCGCCCTCGCGGACGCCCCGACCACTCCGGTCGCCGCCGTGTTCCTGTCCGTCCTGTCCCGACGGGGTCCGCCCGCTCTCGCGCGCTGACTCATCCGCGGCCCGGCCCCGCACCACCGGGCCGCACCACCGCTGCATCGCCCCGCCTCCGGGGCGGCGGCGTCCCGTCGATCGACCACAGGAAGCACATCATCATGACCACCATCACCCCTGCACGCCGCCGCGCCCGACTCGCCGGCGGGCTCGCCCTCGCCGCCACCCTCGTCGTGGCCGCGCCCCTCGCCGCATCCGCCCACGTCCACGTCACTCCCGAGGCGGCGAGCGCCTCGGCGTCGACCCGTCTGTCGTTCAGCTTCAGCCACGGCTGCGACGGCTCGCCCACCACCGCACTGGTCGTCGACATCCCCGACGGCGTCGACGGCGTCACGCCGGTCGTCGACGGCGCGTGGACCATCTCGCGGGAGCTGGGCGACGACGGCATCGCGACCCAGGTCACCTACACCGCCGTCACCCCGGTGGAGGACGGCCTCAGCGCAGCCGTCGCCCTCGATGTCATCTTCGCGTCGTCGGCCGCCAACACCGACGTCGCCTTCCCCGTCGTGCAGCGGTGCGAGACGGGACAGACGGACTGGATCGAGATCGCCGAGGACGGCCAGAGCGCCGACGACCTCGAGGCTCCCGCTCCCGTCGTCGCCGTCGGCTCGGTCGCCGAGGGGGACGGGCACGCGCACGGCACCGGCGACGCGGGTGAGGACCACGCCGACTCGGAGGACCACGCGAGCACCGACGCCGAGGGCGCAGCGCAGAGCGCCGCGGAGGCCGACCCGGTCGCCCGCTGGCTCTCCGCCGGCGCGCTCGTGGCCGCCCTCGCCGCGCTGGGACTGACCGTGCTGCGTCGCCGGCGCGCCTGACCGGGAGGAGCGACGGCGGGGTCGGATGAGAGGATGGAGGCGCTATGGCCGACATCGCCCCGACCCCGCCCGTCCTGCGCCCCGAGAACCCGCCGCGCCGCCGGCTGACGGAGCTCGCCGAGCGGTTCGCCGCGAG
>Ga0307406_10000181_pt1 | contig 37859 bp, 33 predicted proteins | sample 322Cmetagenome_3_FD_203706 | JGI IMG/M metagenome (GOLD analysis project Ga0307406, IMG submission 203706) | Maize rhizosphere microbial communities from greenhouse at UC Davis, California, United States - 322HYB-C-2 | ecosystem: Host-associated > Plants > Roots > Rhizosphere > Soil | place...
TCATTTAAAGGAACGTGATCGGTCAACAAACCTACTCTCAAATTATCCTGCACCATCATCATCAGCGCATTTCCTTCCAATTCCTGATCTAAATAATCTGTATGGCCTGGAAACTTAAACTCTTCTGACTGAATATTATATTTATTGATTGGAGCTGTTACCAAAACATCAATCTGATCTTCTTTTAGGGCTTTTGTAGCAGCCACAAAAGATTTTATGGCATACTCACCAATCTTCACATCATTTACTCCAAAATTGATATCTACACCTTCGCGCCAAAGATTAAAAACATTCACCTTACCTGGTAAAACCTGATCTAATTTATCAACTCCATGAAACTGAACTGTTGAAGTAACGCTTTTTTTAACAAAGGAAAGAATCTTCGCATTTGCAAAAATAACAGGCGTACAGAGTTCTAACATACGAGGATCTTCGAATGTTTTTAGTATAACTTCGCTTCCAATACCGTTTAAATCTCCTATTGAAATTCCAACAATTATATTTTCTGCTTTTTTATTCATGAGCTCAGTTTATTTATTACTAATTTTGATGTGCAAATTTAGTAAAATAAAACTACAATGTTCACAGGAATTATAGAAACACTAGGAAGGATTCACAAAATAGAAAAAGATCAAAACAATCTTCATGTAACGGTTGAGTCTTCTTTCACTAACGAATTAAAAATTGATCAAAGCGTATCGCACAACGGAATTTGTTTAACCGTTGTTGCTATCCAGGATACTTTTTATACGGTAACAGCTATTGATGAAACTATTTTAAAAACCAATATTGGAGACTGGAAAGTAAATGATATTGTTAATCTGGAGAGAGGAATGAAACTTGGAGACCGTCTTGATGGACATATTGTACAGGGTCATGTAGATCAAACTGGAACCTGTATCGATATTCAGGAAGCAAACGGAAGCTGGAATTATACTTTTGAATATGATGAAAAGCTAAACAACATAACGATAGAAAAAGGCTCTATAACAGTAAACGGTGTAAGTCTTACTGTTGTAAATTCTAAAACAAATCAATTTAGCGTTTCGATAATTCCGTATACTTTTGAAAATACAAATTTCAAAAATTTTAAAGTTGGAACTAAAATTAATCTAGAATTTGATGTTATAGGAAAATACATTTCCAGACTTTATTCTATAAACAAATAATTACAATTGCTTAAAAAAAAAGAAAAGCTTCAGTTTAAACTGAAGCTTTTCTTTTTGAATTATATGTATATATAGTACATGTTCCGAAAATTAATGCACTTGCGATCAAAATAAGCAAATGTTGGTCTATTGGTGCTCCCGGTGGCGCAACGGGTCCGGCAGCAGCTGCACTAGATTTTGCCATTTGCGGCGATGGAGGAACTGTTTCAGCTTTGATATTTGAAACGTTTATTAATATTAAAAAAAATACCAGTAATAGGCTCTTAGATACTTTCATAAATTCCAGTTTATTGAAAATCATTTAATTATAATCTTCAAAATTACTTCTTATATTATAATTCCCACAAAGAAAAACCTTTGTGAATTCCTTCCGCAAATGTATAAGAATTTCATTCAAATACAAGTTTTTTGAGCAAAAAAAAAGCTTCATAAAATTTATGAAGCTTTTTGTGGTCCCACCTGGGCTCGAACAAGGGACCACCTGATTATGAGTCATATTTTATTTATTTTACAATGGCTTACTTTTACTTATTATAGCTGAAAATCAGTAATTTATAAAATTTAAAAAACAAAATACATTATTATAAATGATAATATTTGTAGATTTGTTCGTCAAATGTTCGTCAAATTTGCCTGAAGAAGAACTCGATTTCCTGAAAAAAGCAAATTTATCTGAGAACAATGATTATTATTGCAAGAGATATGTTTTTACTAAGCTATTATGGAAGAGGCATCAATTTCATTGATCTTATGCAATTAAAGAAAAGAGACTTGTATAAAGAGACTATCACATATAAAAGAAGTAAAACAGGAGTATTTGTAAATTATAAATTAAACGAATTCTGAAAGCAAAAATTAGCGAATATGCCTCTCCTGTTGACTCTTTATATATATTCAATATCATTCACAATAATCAAGATTCCGAAACCTATATAAATAACAGAAAGGAAAAATTTCTAAAACTTTATATAAACAAACCTATTAAAAAAATTATTAATGATTTGGGGATCCAAAAGAATATCACTTACTATTGCGCAAGACACACATTTGCTACAATCCTGAAACTTAATAATATATCAATAGATATTATCAAGGAAGCTTTAGGACATAAAGATATCAAATCCACTATGTCTTACTTAAACACACTTCCAAGCAACACTTTAGATAAAAATGATTGATGATATTATTTTTTAAATAAGACAAACTGGATTTATTTGCTTTCTCTTATCGTTTCCATTTTTTTTAAAATTTACAAAGTTCATTACTATTTAACTACTTTATCTAGGTCCTATTTCCACAATAATACACTTCCATGATCAAGCATTGTAGTTTATGAATCAACTTCCTGAACAACCTCTTCTTTGCGAGAATTAACAACAAATAATAAAGAAATGAATATGCAAACAAAAACTGGAGAAAAAGTTCCCCACCTTACATATTCTTGATAAACTTTCCAGTCTTTTAAATTTTTCAAAACAGGAATTATTGGTTTTCCGTAATCTGTACTTATTTTACAAGACATAAATAATGATAGAAATAATAGAAAGTATATTGGCTTCATTTTATGTTAACAAAAGAAGTATTGTATTTTAATAAAAGAACACAATACCTCTTGTTAAGTTAATAATTAGCACTCTACAGCAATGTAAGCTGCCACTACATACTACAGCTCCTGCTGTACATTCACTACATTTACCATTATCATTGCAAAATCCATAAGAATGATATGTTGACGAGTAATTAAAAAGAGTATTGAAATTAGAAATATATATTAACATTGCCATTATTTTGATTGCAATGGTAACTTAATAGGCAGGGTATAGAGACACCTTACCTTTTTGCCCTTATTTTCTCCGGGAATCCATTTTTCAGATTTACGCAAAACCCGAACAGACTCTTGTCCTGTACTGTATCCAATATCTCTGAGAATCTTAATATCTGATAGTGAGCCGTCTTTTTCGACGATGAAAGAAAGATAAACTGTTCCTTGCAGTCCTTCCTCCTCTGGCGTTATAAAATTATCATGAAAAAATTTATACAAAGCATCAATACCGTTTGGGTACGAGGGTTTTATTTCTAGTGCTCCTGATTGGTATATTTTATTTTCTAAATCTTCGTCAACAGAAGCCTCTGTTTCATTCTCCCTTTCGGGATCCCCTTTTATCGTTTGAGTATATATCACTTCTTTTCCATCTTCTGTATATTCTTTAGATTCCCCATTTTTATTATATCGATAAATTTTTCCGCTTGGATAATATTCTGTTTCTATTATATAACTTTTGCTGATATGGTTTGACTTGTGAGTTTTTTTGCTCTTGGTAATTGTTCCGTCTGGATTCCAAATTTGATCTTCATCAAATTCCACCTTTTTTATTGCAAGTTTCCCATTTTCATAACCTAAAGTTTGGATTTCTTTTGTTTTCCAATTATAGTCGATTTGTTCTGTCAACACTCCCAAACTATCATATTCTTTGCGATAATAGAAACAGGTTTCATCTGCTTTTAATGCTCCATCTTCATAATAAAAATATTTTTTCAAATCATCTTTATGACGTCCATAAGTTTCTTCATAAATTTTCCCTTTTTCATCAAAGCGATAATTAGCATAAACTAGCAGAGATTTGGGCTCCCATTTTTTTAGCGTATTATTGTTGTTTTGTAATCATTTTTTCTTGGTTTTTAGTGTTTTGGGCGCAACTTCCTAGGGTTACTGACACCCAAAACACTAAAAACAAAAATTTATTTTTTGCTAACATTATTTTATCGTATTACTTCTAATCGTGCACCAGGTGCAGGACGGTAAAAATATTGAGGATAAAATTTGTACGTTTTTTTTGTTTCATTTCTGATTATTGATCGATTACGGAAAGAGCCATTCTCTATTAAAACAGTTACCAGCTTACCATCTCCCATTATTTTCATTTTACCTTCTAATAGTTCTGTTTTTAAAGAATCATCTAAAGACTCTTGTATTAATTTTTCCCATTCGGCAGAATTTTCTTTGGTGTTGTTGTACATCGATTGGTCTACTTCTTTTACTCTTTTGTAATGTTCTCTGGCAAGCCCTTCTATATCTTTGCTTTCATACAAACTCGCAATTTCTTTTAGTCTGCCTAACACTTCTTCTTCTAGTTTTTTAGGATCTTCTTTACTTAAATCCGTTCCTTTACTCCAACCTTCTACTTCATAAGGCACTACAGCTTCAAATTCGCCTTTTAGTTCTATATAAGGAACATCTACAGTTACTTTAGGGAGTTTCATGCGGAAAACTTCTTTAAAATCTTCAACTTTCATTTTGTAATATTCTCCATGAACAATTCTTATACTAAAATCGGCATTTTTGTCAACCAAGTTTTCTAACTCACCCTTTTTTATTGCTTTGGGGTATATTTTAAAACGAACGGTTTGCTTCCCGCTTTTTAGTATATATTGAGGAATATCCATATTTTGCTCTCCTGCGGTTCTTCCCGGAGTAAACGAAAAATCTACAAGAATGTCATTTATGTAGGCTTCATAAGTGCATAAATTTGTGTTTACTTTTAGCTGGTAAGTCGGATTGTAATCGTATGTTTTTACTTCTTTATAAATGTTTTTTATTTTGTCTCTGTATTCTGTACTCCTGTTTTCTTGGTTTTTAGTGTTTTGGGCGCAACTGCCTAGGGTTACTAGCACTAAGAACAAAAATTTATTTTTTGGTAACATCATTTTATCGGATTACTTCTAATCGTGCACCAGGTGCAGGGCGGTAAAAATATTGATCAAAATAATCAGAATATCCTCCTTCGATTCTATTTCTTATAATAGACTGATTAAATAGCGAACCTTTATTTACTAAGATTGTAACAATTTTACTATTTCCCATTATTTTCATTTTACCTTCTAATAGTTCTGTTTTTAAAGATTCATCTAAAGATTCTTGCATTAATTTTTCCCATTCAGCAGAGTTTTCTTTGGTGTTATTGTACATCGATTGTTCTACTTCTTTTACTCTTTTGTAATGTTCTCTGGCAAGCCCTTCTATATCTTTGGTTTCATACAAACTCGCAATTTCTTTTAGTCTGCCTAACACTTCTTCTTCTAATTTTTTAGGATCTTCTTTACTTAAATCCATTCCTTTGCTCCACCCTTCAAGCTCATAAGGCACTATAATAGCCTCAAACTCCCCTTTTAGTTCTATATAAGGAACATCGATAGTTACTTTAGGTAATTGAACACGGAAAACTTCTTTAAAATTTTTCCAATTTTTCATATCTTCATATTCACCGTGAACTATTCTTAAAGTTAATAAGGCATTTTTTGAAACGAATTTTTCTAAATTTTTATTTTTATCTAATAAAGGGAAAATTTTTATTCGAATGCTTTGCTTGCCGCTTTTGAGAATATATTGTGGTATATCGATATTTTGTTCTCCCGCAGATTTCCCTTCACTATTTGAATAGTATGCTAAAACATCGTTGATATAGATTTCCATTGGACAATTAAATTTTTCATCCCTTACTTGATAAATAGGATTGTAATCATAAGTTTTTACTTCTTTATAAATGTTTTTTATTTTGTCTCTGTATTCGGTACTCCTGTTTTCTTGGTTTTTATTGTTTTGGGCGCAACTTCCTAGGGTTACTAACACCCAAAATACTAAGAACAAAAATTTATTTTTTGCTAATATCATTTTATCGTATTACTTCTAATCGTGCACCAGGTGCAGGACGGTAAAAATATTGAGGATAAAAGTCATAAGCTTTATCTACTTTTGTACGGATTACAGATTTATTACGGAAAACACCATTTTCTATTAGAACAGTTACAATCTTACCCTCACCCATTATTTTCATTCTTCCTTCTAATAGTTCTGTTTTTGTAGATTCATCTAAATATTCTTGTATTAATTTTTCCCATTTGGCAGAATTTTCTTTGGTGTTGTTGTACATCGATTGGTCTACTTCTTTTACTCTTTTGTAATGTTCTCTCGCAAGTCCTTCTATATCTTTAGTTTCATACAAACTCGCAATTTCTTTTAGTCTGCCTAACACTTCTTCTTCTAATTTTTTAGAATCTTCTTTACTTAAATCTACCCCATTGCTCCAACCTGCTAGTTCGTAAGGCACTACGGCTTCGAACTCACCTTTTAACTCAATATAAGGAACATCGATAGTTACTTTAGGGAGTTTCATGTGAAAAACTTCTTTAAAATTTTTCCAATTTTTCATATCTTCATATTCACCGTGAACTATTCTTAAGGTTAATTGAGCATCTTTTGAAACGAAATTTTCGAAATTTTTGTTTTTGTCTAATAAAGGAAAAATTTTTACTCGAATATTTTGCTTTCCACTTTTGAGAATATATTGTGGTATATCTATATTTTGCTCTCCAGCAGATTTCCCACTAGATCCTAGATAAAAAACCAAAACATCGTTGATATACAATTCCATTGGACAATTAAATTTTTCATCCCTTACTTGATAAATAGGATTGTAATTATAAGTTTTTACATCTTTATAAATATTTTTAATTTTCTCTCTGTATTCTGTATCCATTGTATCTGGTTTTTTAGTGACTTGTGCGCAACTGTTTTGCAACAACAACACATTAAAAAACAAGAAAAATTTATAAATCGATTTCATATTTATCTAATAATTTCGAGTTTTGCTCCTGGACTGGGGCGGTAAAAATATTGAGGATAAAAAGCATATGAATCTCCAATGTCCGTGCGTATTATACCTTCATTAAAAAATACACCTTTATCAACTAATATTGTAGCCAATTTTCCGCTAGCCATTAGTTTCATTTTGCCTTCTAAAAGTTCTGTTTTTTTTGACTCGTTTAATGATTCTTGCAGTTCAACCAATAAGTCTTCTGAGTTTTTTTTAGTATGGAAATAATAAGATTGGTCAACTTCCTGCATTCTCTTATATTGTTCTCTTGCTAGTCCTTCAATGTCTTTATTTTGGTACAAATCGGCAATTTCTTTCATTCTGCTTTTCACTTCCTGTTCCAGTTTTTTCGGATCTTCTTTGCTTAAATCCTCTCCTCTGCTCCAGCCTTCTAATTCATAAGGCACTGAGGCTTTAAATTCTCTTTTAAACTCAAGATAAGGAGAATCTTCTTCAATTTTAGGTAACTCAGCCTTAAATACTTCTTTGGCATCAGCAGTTTTATCTTTTTCGTAATCTTGATAAGTAACTCTTAATTTTAACCAGAGATCTCTAGAAACAAATTTTTCAAAATTTTTCTGTTTATCTAACAACGGATAAATTTTTACTCGAATAGTTTGTACTCCACTTTTAAGAATATATTCTGGAATTTGTATAATTTGTTCTCCCGCAGATCGATCATTATCTAATAATGATACAACCAATATTTCATTGATATACATTTCCATAGGGCAATTATATTTATCAAAACGTATTTGATATATAGGATTGTAATCGTAAATTTTTACATTTTTATAATTATTTTTTATTTTGTCTTGGTATTCAGTACTCATACTATCTTGTTTTTTAGTGTTTTGCGCACAACTATTTAGAGTTATCAAAATCGTTGCTAATGCCATTGTTCTTAAAATATATCTGTTCATAATGTTTAGATTTTAGCTTAAATAAAATTTATCTGATTCGAAAGTGTGTTCTAACATGGTGATTTCTATTTCTACTTTTGATTCTCCTCCAACTATTTCTATTTCTTCTATAGTTCCATCTTTTTTAATAATCTTCTTTTTAACTCTTGCTCCAATAACAGCTGTAAAAGTTAATTTTATACCATCAAAAACCAGGCTCGATTGCATCCAGATTCCTTGGTCATCTACACCTAAAGTGCCAACAATACCCAAACCTACTTCTCCTTTGGCACCAACACCAACTTCTGCGACAGAGGTATATTTCTCTACAACTAATTTACCTTTAATATTTATAGAAATTTCAACACCTGCTGTAATGTGCGCATCGCCCTTGGCTATTATTTTTTGGGGTCCTGCCAGTGTGTTGCCTTTATAGCTTAGATCAGTGCTTATTTGTCCTTGTACCCAAAAATCTACTATTATACCATCAGGATTATCTCCTAAAGCGGCGAGTAAGGTTTTTACAGCTGCCAGTACAGCATAGGCAATGGGGTGTCTGCGGCAAAGCAAATCAAGAATATGCCACGTAATTTTCATTCCTATTAATGGGCTAGCCATAAAAACAACATTGTAGCCCAATCCTGAGCGTCCTGCCAATTCAGGGTATTTTTGGCCATCGACAAGCTCAAATTGCCAATCAGCTCCAATTTTAAATTCAGGAAACAAGATCTCTACTTCTTGTGTAGATCGAGTGAGTGATTCTTCGAGGCCTTTGATTCTTGATCTTGCTTGCGTATCACTTAAGAGATTATTTATCTCTTTGTCTCCCTCTGCTTTGTTTTTGGGTGTGTCTTTTTTACCTTTCATGGTGTCACATACCCATTCTACCATCGCAAGAAGGTCTTTGTACTGTTTTGCTAAAGCAGCTGTGTTTTCCAAAAAATCTCTTGTAAGCTCTAGCTCAGTGTCTTCATATATTTGTGCTTTTACGGACACATCTACATCTTTCATGATTTTGAGTAAAGTCGATAGTTTTCCTTTCTTGGTTGTGGGGCTATCTATAGTAGGTGTGGCTTTTGCTTCACCATATACTTTTTTATAAGTATCAAGTGTTTTTTGATTTATCTTTTCTAAAGTTTCTTTTTTATTCTTCTCATTATCTATTTTTTGCTGTATTTCTCTCTTGATATCTTCATTAGTCTCAGTATTGAGTTTTGCCTGAAGTTTATCTGTAAACTTGTTGCCATCCCAAGTAAATTTCGTAATTGTTTTTTTCTGATCCCAAGAAGGAATAAGTGTTTTTAGTTGATCTTCTTCAACATTAAATCCAAAAATAAGACTCCATTTTATGTCTGGATAAATAGTAATATTTACATTTTGGTGAAAAGCACAAGTGCTTGCGAGTGCTTTTATTTTTGAAAGTTTGCCTCTTTTTTCGAGATTGCCAAGCCAAAAATATTTTGCAACATCAATATATCTAGCAGGGCTATTCATAGAAATGTCATAATTATAAAACGCATCAAACTCTATTTGATTTTGTTTTACGGTTATTATTCCCTTTTCTTTGTTTACCTCTTCGTTTTGGGTTGTTTTTATCCCACCCATGTATGAAATACTAGAGCTACTTTTTGATTCCGTTTTTATTAATTTTTTTTCTTCTTTTTCAACTTTATGCTCAGCTTTAGAACTGGAATCAATTTTTAATTCATAATCTTTTGGAATGCCAAGTATTGTAAGTTCTTTGTTAATGTGTTTTACAGGTTTATTTTCGCATTCGACAGTTTGAAAATTAAAATCCAGAAAGCGAGTTTTTTTCTTTCCTGCAATAACTTCTACATCGATTGTCGTTTTTATTCGTTGATAAATATTACCAGAATCAAAAACAGAGGTACCATCCAGCTTAATACTATCATACCTGCAATGCTTAAAATGTGCCACATTGGTCTCAACATCCCCTACAATCAAGGGCATATTGGTAGCAGGAATTGGCTCCTTATCTAGTGGTATGCTTTTTTTCTCTGTACTTACGTGTATATAGCTCTTGGTAAACTTTTCAAAAAAAGTTCCTGTTTTTATGGATTTTACAACAGCATATATTTTTAAATTTTCTCCTGCCGTTTTTATCCACGCATTATCAAGAACTACTTCTATTTCTATTTTTTGGGCGTAATCTACCTGATCGTTATCGACTGTTAGAATACCAGAGATGCCTTTTTTATTAATATCGTTGGGTTTTACTTTATGAACCTTTACCTCACGGGTAAAAAAATCTTCTCCAGCAATTTTTAGTTTATCATTAGGCGTAAATACATCACTATCTGCCAAATGCACCTCAACTTCCTGACCATAAAGTCCGGCAGTGTAAATATGCAATATAACCTTAGATCCAAAAGCTACTGTTGTACCCTGATTAATTGTATTGTATCTTAAATCAGTCCATTCTGCACCAACAATTTGGGCAACACCTTCTGCCTGCACGTACATCCCGAAGGGAGATATTCCTTTGGGTTTTTCATTTTCATGCCAGGCCTCGAGCCAGGCAATACCTCCTCCTTCTAAAAATTTAGGAAATGAGATACGCTCATGAATGCCTTTTTCAAAAGCATCATAATGTGTTATTTTATTGGGATCTAATCCGCTATATACTAATTGCCAGGTCCAGTTTAAGTCGTCAAATTGTTTTAAACTTTCATTATATACCTTTATTTTTTCATTGTATTTTTTTAAATCACTATTATATTGCTGTATATCAACATCGTAATTCCATCTTGCTGTTCTGCTTAAATTACTAGATTCCTCTTTAGATAATTTGGTTACTTTTTTAGGAACTATAGGCTTATGTTTTTTTAAGTCTTCTATTTCTTTTATTGCTATATTAAAAGGTTCTGCTTTTTTAATACCAAGCTGTTTAGTTTAGGATCGTATTTTTGTCCTTCTTCGACCTTTTTGGGTATGATGTGCACTTGCTTTTCCATCTAATTTGTATTATAAATTATTAGGTATTTTTAAAATATCATTTTCTGAATCATCCAAATCGAAGCCGGGAAATAACTCGGTTGCAACTTCAGGACTGGTATTTTTTACATTTTGCTTGCTTAGTTCCGCAACTTGTCCGTGATTTTTTATGCTTATGCAATCTGATCCTCCTATTGGGCAGGTGGCTTTACTGTCTTCAAGCAGAATTTTGCCCTGGTTAGAAAGGGTAACTTCCTGATAAAAATTACTCCACTCTGTAATTACGGCCTGACAAGGCCTGTAACTAGAGCCCATAGGCTGCTTTTTGCATTTTCCAAAGGTATTTGCCTCCAGGGTCTGCCCAATTTCTTTAGTAGTAGCAATAAGTTTTTTAGACCCATCTTTGTCATTGCCATAATGTTTGGAGTGGGTTTTGACCTGTAAAATATCGGTTTTAGGAGTTTCGCTAAACTTGCATTCGCAAGTAGCCCCATGAACAACTACGTGTTTTTCTGCCATAATTTTTTATTTTTTCAATTCAAACAAAATCTATTGTTGATATATTTCTATCTGAACTTTGTTGATTTTTTTGTTGCTCATTTTGGTACTGAAAGTTCCTATTATAGAAAATATGCTATTATCAGAACTATTGAGTTTATATTGTACATTTCCCTCAGATTGTATGTGTTGGATATTTGGGCGCTCTTTTTCTAATATTGTTTTATTTTGCAAAACTTCATCAATAGTTCGGTGCTCTGCTATTTTTCCCGCATGATTGATTATTACTTTACCGCTCTTAGTATAAACATCTTCCAAGGTTTGTTTTATTTCGTATTCTACTAATCTCTTTGACAAGAAGGGTACTTTAGTTATGTATTGAATTTCTCTTTTTTCAGGATAATTTTTATATATAGGTTTGAAGAACAGATTGAAAAACCAATTATTTGACAGCATTCCTATAAATTCTTTTTCATTATTAAAGTACAAGTCTGCTTTTTCTATAATAGTATCTGATTGTTCTTTTTTATAATACTGCGTTAGTTCTTCTTTATTAGCAAGCCAGCGTTTTTTGATTTCTTTATGGTTTGCAATTGCTTTTATTTCTCCGATATCGCTAATTCGGAGCGCAATAGGGAAGATGCTTTGGGCAATTTTATCCAATAGTTGTTCGACCGCGACATCTGGCATTTTATAGTTTACATATACTTGTTTGCGGTTTATTTCTATAATATTTAAATTAAAGTCATTTTCTTTATAAACGGCATCTACCTCATAATGAATCTTATTTTTTAGCAGATCTCCCTCATAATTTTCAAGGGTATAACCATACGTTTTTGGGTTATAAAATGCAATAGGAAATATGCCGTGTCTTATCTCTTTTTTCCTCTCTTTTTCAGATGATTGTTCAACCAATACATCCGAATAAACATAAATCTCAGTCAGGTGTTTAGGGAACCTGCTTCTTATTTTGTCCCAGAATCCAGCCTTAGCATTGTGTACCTCTTTTAAATATTCTGTCTCAATATTTAATTTTTCAGCAACACTCTCTGGTGTGTCTCCTTCTTTTATTGGATATTTGGCAAGATAAATTATACTCATTTTCTGTGTTATAGTATTTATGTCTTTTTTGATTGTTTTTTCGCTCTTTGATTTGCGTGAGATTTTAAAAATATTTGGCTATAATTTCTATAATATAGAATTTGAAAAAAAGATAAACATTCTATAAAATGAGAACAATAAAAGTATAGTTCCTAAGATATACATCTCAATTCTGTTGATTTTCCTTACTCCAAATATCCAGACACAAATTCTGTCTATTCCTGCCACTACTATTATAAACGGGCTATAGTAAAGACTATATATGGCTATGTAGAAAATTAGAATATTACAGTTGCTAATTAGAAATTTTATAATTATTGACGGAATAATTACTCCCAACAAAATAATTAAGCTTATTCCAAAAAATATTGTTACTGTCTTTAAATATCGTGTCATAAAAGCATAATCGTCTATACGTTTCTTGATTTCGTACTTCTACATAATTCTGGAAAATCTATTTTCCTGATAGCAATTTCTTTGTCTTCTTGTTTAAAAATTAGACTATGCTTAAATTTATCACTGCAGATTAATGGAAGTAATTAGTAAAAAACAGCCATGTCACATTGAGACTTTCAGGCACGGCGTTTCTATAAAATCTACACTACCTACGCCACCGCCTGAGTTACGAAAACCTCTGGCTAAAAAACCTCATCATTTACAAATACAAGGATTATTTTTTATTGCTTTTTTAGTCGCTTGAGTAAATTCATTAATTTGATATCTTTTATCTTCTTGCTCTAAATAAAAATCTGACACTAATTCATTTTCAATTTTTATTACAATTTTAGAAGGAATACTTTTTTCTGTTTTTTCTTTAAATAGGGTCAAAATTTGATTTTTATCAAAATTTAATGGAAGTTCTTCTTTTCCAAAATGACGATATTCTTTACTTTTTGTAAAAGCAATTTTACTTACAAATTTTTGTCCCTTTTTATCTTTCCATTCAATTTGAAAAAAATATGGAAGTGCTCTTTTATCTTTATTGAAAGATAATGTACTTTGTATAGTTTCTTTTTCGCCGTTGCACATTTTTATGTCTAATTGAGAAACACTAAAACCTTCTGGCAACATTATTTTTGGACTCCAAGGATATTTTTCTCTGTAAACATCAAAAATCGTAATTGGTGGGTAACCAAACTGTGCTATATTTTTTTTTAAATTAGCTCCAATTATTTTAGGATCATGCAAAGCCTTATTTATGAAATCTTTCTCGAACATAAATTTTGCGTTATCATAAACATCTTTTGATTCTAAGGTAATTTGTTCTGCTTGATATCTGCCAATCTCTATTTGCACACCTTTATTATTTAAAATCCACATAATTGCAACCCCTTTTGGGGCCAAGCCAATTTGTAACACATTAGAATTTGCCTTTTTGTCTGTAGGGTAAGTGTTTTTTTTAAGAAATTCTTCTATTTTGTTTTTAGGCAGTTTCCATTTTACTTTATAAAACTTTTTTTCTACCAAAGAAAGCCAAGTTATCTCAAATGTTTCGGGAACTGTAAAATCTTGTTTTTTTGCAACTTCAATACCAATTCCCCAGCTTGAATTTACACATGACGCACCAAAAAATGATTTGCCAATAAGTCCTCTATGTATCACTATGGGATACTCTTTTGGAGCTGAAATTTCTACAGACCATTGATACTTTTTTTCCATACATGAACTTACTGTTATTGCAAAAAGCAATAAAAGCATTGTTTTTTTTAAGCTTCCTTGTGTTTTCATTTTCTCTTTTTATTAAAATCCTATTAATACGGAATAGGTTTTGTAAACGACTCCTGCAAAACAATCGCTTCTTTCATATCGATTTCTAAAGACGCTGTTTTTAGTTTTATCTTAATTCCTGTTGTTTCCCTTGGCTTAGTATTTCGATCAATTTCAATGACAAATTGTATGCCTCCGTTAGGTTTGGTTTTCTCAAAAAGAGCCATTGCTTTTTTCTCATCAAAAAACACATCGCTTTCCATACGCCTGTCATTTATATCGTGCCAAACCACATTTAACTTTCTTGGCACAGCACGTTGCTGTATAGGCATAACATTATTGTTTAAACTCAAAAAAATAGATTCAAATTCGCCATTGATATAATTAAGTTTTATCGTTTCTACTTTGTCCTCTGCTTTAACCACAGGATTTAAATTATATTTCCTGAAAAGTTTTTCCCAATATCCAAATGGTATTGTTCCATTTTTAATTTGATCTTTTATTTCTTGGGGTAAATCTTTAGTCACAACCCCAACTACTTTATCAATTCCTGCCTTATCTTTCATTATCTCATGCGCAGTTGCCCAATCTACATTTTTATCTTCATGTGCCTGGTAGCTACCAACAATAGTCATGTTAGATTGACTAAATACATACAAAACCACGATACCACCTGGAAATAAAGCTGCATTAATAACAAAATCATAATCTTTTACAATACCAACCTTTTTTGTCATTACATTCCAATATGGTCTTTTACTGCCGTTTATCATTAATGCATCAATTTTATTAGAATCAAGTTTGAAAATTCCTGAATAACTTTTATTTTCCACATAAGACATCCATGTAATATCTAACATTTTTGGTGGTCCTGTAGCTTCATCCGAAGTTGAATTTGTGTTTTCTCCAAGATTATAACTATTGATAACCTCATCAAAAGGCATGTATACATAAGCACTTTTTGGGTCATCCCCTACTAATAAATGCCCCGAAAAAATTTCAGCAGGATAATTTTTGGGTGTGCATACGGCGGATGACCAATTGTATTCTTTTTGTTCCCTATTGTTTTGACACGAGATTAGTATAAAATTGCACATAGTAATAAGTGCCATAAATTGAATTATCTTTTTCATGGTTATCCTGCTATTATTTTCTCTCTTGTCAAAATATTACAACTAATACGGAATAGACTTTGTAAAAGACTCCTGCGAAACAATCGCTTCTTTCATATCGATTCCTAAAGTCGCTGTTTTTAGTTTTATCTTAATTCCTTTTGTTTCCCGAGGTTTTGTTCAATCTTTGATTTGCATGAATCTTAATTCTCATACTTCCACATATTCTCGAAATCAATTTTCCTGATAGGAATTTCTTTGTCCTCTTGTTTAAAAATTAGACTACGATTGCTAAAATCTTCATTCATACGCAAAACAATTTCAATAGGTTTTGCAGCATCTGCCTGTTTGAATAAACTAAAGATTTCTTCTTCGTCAAAATCTTTGACTTGAAAAATAATTATGACATCTTTACTGTCTTTGAACGCAAAAGACAAAAATTTAGGAATTGCTCTTTGTCTAAAATCATTTTGTTTATCAACACCATTGAATAAAGTCTCTTCTTCTCCGTTGTACATCTTTATTATAGTTCTTTCAAATGAATGATTCGGAATTTCAATACGAGCGCGCCAATTGTATTTTTTTCTATAAATGTCCCAAATGTCGTATTGGATGCCATTCTTTTTAAGATTTTCATAAGCTTCGGGTACTGATTTTGATACATCAAAATATTCTTCAAAGGTGAGAGCTGGATTTGCAGGTATTAAATCTTTCATAGTAACATGGGTTTCTGTAGCCTGAAAGCGAGCGATTTCTATTTGCTGGTCATCACCATATACCCAAACCACTACTATACCTCCGGGTGCGCAGCCTACTCTTATATCTGAGTAATTGGAAACTCTGCCATTTCGCCAGGCTATAGTCCCTTTTTCAAAGAGTTTTTTTAGGGTATCAAGAGGCATCTCCCAACTGCCTGTATAAAATTTGTTCTCAATATATGATGCCCAAGTAATATCTAGTTTTACCGGCAATGCTTTTAAGTCTTCACCTTGAGTATGTGTCGAGCCATCATTACCCCAGCCATTATGATTTGTTCCAGAAGTGGGGATATAGACACTACCGCCATCTTCTAAATAAAAATGACCATCATGAATGTAAGTTGGGTATAATTCTGGTGCGTTGGATGTTGGTAACCATTCGTATTTTTTCATTTTATTTTGACAAGAGGTTAGTAGTGTTGTAAATAATAGTAAACAAAGAAGTATTTTTTTCATGAGTTGGGTTCTATTTTACGAAATCTAACAATAGTTTTGCCTACAATTTTGTAGCTAGACAAATAAGCCCTAAGCATCTCAAAATTTAGAATTTCAATCAATGTATTTGTGCGTTTCTTGATTTTTGTTCAATCTTTGATTTGCATGAATTTTAATTTTCATATTTCCACATATTCTCGAAATCTATTTTCCTGATAGCAATTTCCTTGTCTTCTTGTTTAAAAATTAGACTACGATTACTCAAATCTTCGTTCATCCGCAAAACAATTTCGATCGGTTTTGCAGCATCTGCTTGTTTAAATAATCTAAAGATTTCTTCGTCGTCAAAGGGTTTGACTTCAAAAACAGTTTGAAGTTTTTTGTTGTCTTCAAAAATAAAATTTAACTGTTTAGGTACCGCTCTTAACTTAAATGGATTTTCTTTAATAGGATCTGTAATTTTTTCATTAAAAACAGTTTCTTCTTCTCCATTAAACATCTTAAATCCTATATTAAAAAGTTTATGATTGAGAATTTCAACACGGGCGCGCCAATTGTATTTTTTTCTATAAATGTCCCAAATATCGTAATTGATGCCATTCTTCTTAAGATTTTCATAGGCTTCAGGTACAGATTCTGATCGATCAAAATATTTTCCGTAAGAAAGTGTTGGATTTGCAGGTATTAAATCTTTCATAGCAACATGGGTTTCTGTAGCCTGAAAGCGAGCGATTTCTATTTGTTGGTCATCACCATATACCCAAACCACTACTATACCTGCGGGTGCACAGCCTACTCTTATATCTGAGTAATTGGAAACTCTACCATCTCTCCAAGCAATAGTGCCTTTTTCAAAGAGTTTTTTTAGGGTATCAAGAGGCATATCCCAACTGCCTGTATAAAATTTGTTCTCTATATAGGATGCCCAAGTAATATTTAGTTTTACCGGCAATGCTTTTAAGTCTTCACCTTGGGTATGTGTCGAGCCATCATTACCCCAGCCATTACAGTTTACAAAAGCTGTAGGTATGTAGACACTACCGCCATCTTCTAAATAAAAATGACCGTCATGAATGTAAGTTGGGTATAATTCTGGTGCGTTGGATGTTGGTAACCATTCGTATTTTTTCATTTTACTTTGACAAGAGGTTAATAGTGTTGTAAATAATAGTAAGTAAAGAAGTATTTTTTTCATGAGTTGGGTTCTTTTTTACGAAATCTAACAATGGTTTTGCCTACAATTTTGTAGTTGGGCTCATAAGCACCTACTCCGTCTCCAAATTTTGAATTCCAGTGTATATATTTGCGTCTTAATTTGTTCAGCATATTATGGTCATTTACTTTTATATTAAAACTTGCTACATCCTTTGTGTTTTTTAAATCAAGTTTTTTTCGCATTTGTTCAATTTCATTACTGGTATAATACGTCATTTTGGGCTTATCACCGTTGATATAAGCTACCAGGCGTTCTTTTACTTTATGCAAATCTAATTCGTCTGGTTTTATAGGTTTTGGAATACCAAACTGGTCATTTAGATCAGTCATTTTAATAGTGTCAGTATATTCATTATTCAGTTTTTCAGCCATGAGATGCAGGGTTACAAAACTATACGTATTGCGAATGCCTTCGCGGGTCATGTGGGTTTGGTGGTCGCTATCAGGCTTTACAACTTTTAAAAAACCCCAGCCTTGCGCACTTAAGTCCTTCAAATCATTGTTTAGAATTTCGTCGTAATCCTTATCACTACGACCATCTCCCCAGGTGTTATCTAAATCCATAATCTGAAAATTACGTTCATTCATCATATCGGTATAGCAACCTCCAACGTCCGAATGTACTCCGGGCAAATAAAAATCTTTTCCACCAGCAACCCTGGTTGGAGTTAGCATAAAATTTTTACGATGTTCGTCATCTGCACAAAAATGAATAATTTGTTTTGCTTTGTACAAATCATTAATTTCCAAATTGAGGTCATTTAGATGTAACTCACTCACATCATTATCGAAGTTTGGATCTCCTGTGCTGGTGTTTGTAGCATTTGGATCATACGAAGAAACCGTATCATACAATCCTACAAACCGCACCTGTAGACGATTATATTGTATTTTGTACACCAACAATTGCGAACCCCAAATAGCGGTACTGTTTTTTTTACTCAATTCATAAATAAAGTTTCTTGCTGCGGCCGAGCCTCGACTAAAACCAAATACATCTACCGTTAGGGTATTTATTTTGTCTTTACCTTTTAATTTAAAGGCTTTTTTTGCGGTCTCTTGACATCCTTTTTTCACTTTGGCAACAACACCTTGATCTCCAGAACCATAAGCTACCCCCAAGTGTCCAACTCCAGTCACGGTAGATACATCATCTGTATCTGCACCCAAATCATCAGTACCAATGCCTTCTATATACACACTATCGACATATGCGCTTTTTGCATAATGTAGTTCTTTGCGAGCCACATTAGAGAGGTCATTCATGTAACTGTCCGTCTCTTTATCAGACATTTTATTGTAAGCTATTTTGGCTTCACTTCCATTTTTTGCTAATCTCGCGTTGGTATTGGTTCTGTTGTTTTGTGTACCATCAAAAAAAACACCAATTCTGATATCAATTGTTCCTTTTGGTAGAGGCGGTGGTGTATAATTGCCAAAACTAATGTTTGTTGCCATTATTTAATTATTTTAATTATTCACAGGTTATAGTTGCCTTTTTTAGTTCTATTTCTTCTGTATTGTTTTTTACAAAAATTCTACAGTTTTTATTGTTTGGGGCTACTTTAAAAATCAACTCAATATTCTCTTTATTCCCTAATTTCTTAAATGCATTTAATATTTCCTGTTCGTCAAAAGGATCTGCCCAAACCCCATAACTATCAGTTGTTTGGTTTTTCCAAAAAGCTACAAAATAAGAGGGAATTGCCCTGCTTTGAAAATCATTTTTTAAGACTTCATTTCCTTGTAATGTTTCTAACTCCCCGTTTAGAAAATGTAAAGTAGATGATTTCCAAGCCCCTCCCTCAGGAAGCAGGATTACAGGTCTCCAATTGTACCGCTCCCTGTAAAGGTCGTATACAGCGGGGTCAGGTCTGCCATATTTTGCTATTTTTTCCTGTATTTCGGGTTTAAATAAAAAATCACTTTGCAATCTACGCTCTTGATAACCTTCCTTTAGCATATATTGTGCATTTTCGTAAGCTTTTTCTTTGGTAATAATAGTATCATGTGCCTGAAAAACACCTACTTCTTTAGTAATTCCTGCAGCACCTGCCCATAAAACCACACGACCTTTGGGAGCTAAGCCTATGATAAAAGTGTCGTAGGTGGCTCTTTTATGAGTGTCATAATTCATAAAACCTTCTTCAAACAAGGCCGTGATTTTTTCTTTGTCCAGCTGCCATTTACCTGTATAGAATTTTTTTTCTACCAATGAAAGCCAGGTAAACTCTAAAGTGTGCGGAATTTCCATTTGCTCAGTACTCACACTCATTGTACCTCCCTGATTACCCCAACCTGTATTCTGTGTTCCCCATATTGCATCAAAGCCATAAGAGAAATCATCGGCAATTAAATTGCCTAAATAAACTTCGGCAGGATATTCCTTAGGAGCAGACGCCGTTGCCAGTCATTGGTATTTTTTTTCTTTTTCCATACTTTTACAAGAAATTAGAGTCAAAATGAATAAAAATCGAACTATTTTATTTATTTGTTTCATTTGTTATTTTTCTAAAATTCATTAGACAAGAAGTCTTAACTTTTTACGATGGTGTGTGTTATAAAAACTATTTTTTATTGCCATCTGATATTATCTTTTTATTGGAAACTAAAATCAGGTTCTCCTGAGTAGCTTCAATATTAAATTGATTTGTGATTTTAGTTAATTTACCACCTACGATTAAATTATAGTCTTTATTCACAATTACTTTTCTGTTTTTAGAAATTTTGTTTATTGCCATACTTTAAAACATTTTAGATTTCTCTGCACTATTAAACTCTACTGTCTTACCGCTTTGCAGGGTTAAATTTTCTTTATTGCTAAAAATAGTAACCTCGGAAGCTACTTCATTAGAAATATCTGCCTGGCGTATAAAATCCTTATCAACCATTTCTTTTCTATTGTTGGAACTTTCCGCAATATTGCCCATTGCTCTTTGGGTTAAATCATTACCTGCCGTTTGAGAAATATCTTTTCCGGCATCACAATCCATATTTTCTCCGGCATCAATTTTTACATTTTTACCTGCGTTAACAATAAAATCCTCGCCTGCCTGCATGGTAATATTCTTTGGTGCTGTAACATTAATATTTCCTTTTCCATCCATAAACCAGGTATTGCCTGATGGGTCTTTTACCAGAATACTCGAATTACCTTCGTCAAAAGTAATTGTGCTTCCTGTCCGGGTATAAATACTTTTGATGTTGTTTTGTGCTTGTCCGCCAACACCTGTTTTACCGTTAAATAAACTGCCAATTACAAATGGCCTGTTGGGATCGTTATAGCGAAACCCCAGCATAACCTGATCCCCCACTTCGGGAATAAAAACCATACCCCGATTGGTACTGACCTCGCCACTGGTTCCTGCATCGGGCGTCATTACACGCAGCCATGGCGTGCGTTGCTGCTTGGCAGCTTGCCATAACATTTTTACACGTATCCTGCCTTGTCCTTTTGGGTCGTCATTAGCAACCACTTCAGCTTGTTGCATTTGGGCCATAGGAAAGGAGATATTGGGCTCGGGTAACTTGCGTATTTTGGCTGGCAGGGCTTTAAAACTGTTTTCGTACTCACCTATGTCACTGGCTTTATGAGTTATTTCTGTAATGATATAAATCCCTACTTCATTAGTTTCATAATTGATTTTATTAATGTCTTGTCCGCTATTAAATGCATCTAATTTATCTTTTACCTGCATGGCATCTATACTAATGCTCATACCAATTCGTAAGTTTCTGTTTCGGCTTGTTGCTGTTATAAAATTAGATTCTGCTGCTGCACTTTGCTGACGGCTTTGCAGTATGGTTTGCAAATACATATCATCACCGGTGGCAATTCTGCCATATTCTAATGATGTTGTAGCGTATAGTTTTTGAGAAGCCGCTATGGCATCAGTACCCAATTTTGGAAATCCTTCTATTTGGTCTCTGGTTTTGGCCTGATACAGTTTGTCTACATCTTCATTATAAGTAAATGCCCCAAACTGGCTGGGAATTGCCTGAACAGAAATATTTAAGTTATAAAGATCTTTGTTATAAATCAATTTTGTAAACTGTGTAGTAGGATTTGGTTTGCCAAAAAAAAGTTTTTCTCCATCATAATACAGCCATTCATTGTATTGTTTGGCTAAACGTTGTATAAATTGAAAATCAGTTTCGAGGTATTGGGTCTGATAGTCTAAATTGTTACCAAACTCTGGTTTGATGTCGCTTTGTAATTGTTCACCTGCTGCTGTTTTTATCACTTCCTCAATGATACCGTGCAAATTGGTATCTTCCCAGGAATTTAGTTTTGGTCCAGATTCAAGAAGTATCGTTTTAGAATACCCTGAAATAATAATCTGACTTCCCACATGTCCTAATTCCTGGGCATATTGAATATTGGTTACTATTCCCAAGAAATTATTATTGTTTGCAAACACAATGTGCAAAACGCCTCCAAGCCATTTTTGAGCACTCTGCATCGTGTAAGCTCTTGGCTGTTCGATTACAGAATGTGGAACACTAATTTTAAAATGATGATGGTTATTAATAGTTTGGTGTAGCTCAATAGCCGTGAAATGTGAGATTTCTTTTCTATCGATGCCAAATATTATTTTAGGAATGAGCATAATATGTTTAGTTATTAGTTTAAAAGAACTTTTTTAATTTATTTCTTGTAAAAGTTGAGAGATAATTTTTAATCAATATCATACGAATATATGACTTGAAATTAAATAAACAAATTATTATGTAATATTTTTCCTAAATAATCTATAGATATAGTAAGTAATGTATTATTATTACATTAAAGACTGTCTTAATTGTTTGTAAGTTTAAAATTATGAGTAAAGTTTACGGAGGTTTGGTCTATGTGGAAATCGTGTAAAAAACTTTACATTTTAAAATAAGTAATAATAAACCATTTCCTTTGTTTAAATATCTCCTTAGGATTTTGGAAACAATCTTTTACAATTTTAAATAGTTATAGTTTTTCGTCACAAACATATAAACAATGGAAATTGGGTAAAACGAGTAGAAGAGATTAGATAATATTGCAAGTACTTTATAAACAGAGTTTAACAATGAAAAACAACTACAAAACGATATACCGGAACTAACATTTTTTGTAAAAATTAGAATAAATGACAAGATGTAGTTTAATAGTTATTGCGATAATTTAATTTCTATTAAAATAAACAAACTCATTATAAAACACTTGACGTTCGTGAAATGCTCGTCACAAGAAAATAAAAAAGCCTTTACATTGCTGTAAAGGCTTTTTCTAAAACTGTGGTCCCACCTGGGCTCGAACCAGGGACCACCTGATTATGAGTCAGGTGCTCTAACCAGCTGAGCTATAGGACCGGTTTGAGGATGCAATATTACTACTATTTTTTGTTCACTCCAAATATTTTAAGCTCTGATTTGTATTTAATTTCAAATATCTATTGACATTTTTCAAAACTCAATTGATTTTCAAGAGCTTATTTATAAGAAAAAAAATGTTTTTTTATTTAATTTCCTGGCAAAGCTCTACCAAAACACCATTTGTGTTCTTTGGATGCAGAAAAACTACCAGTTTATTATCAGCTCCTTTCTTCGGAACTTCATTTATTAATACGAAACCTTCTTCTTTTAAACGCTCCATTTCTGCATAAATATCTTCAACATCAAAAGCAATGTGATGAATTCCTTCACCTTTTTTCTCCAGAAATTTTGCAATCGGGCTTTCGGGGTTTGTTGCCATCAAAAGCTCAATTTTACTTTCTCCAGTTTGAAAAAATGATGTCAAAATCCCCTCACTTATCACTTCTTCTGATTTATAGGATGCTACACCTAATAGTTTTTCAAACAAAATGTTAGCGTCCTGTATATTTTTTACTGCAATCCCTATATGTTCAATTTTATTTACCATTTCATTCAAGTATTAAATCCTTTTATTGGTTTACATATGTACTAAAGTAACCACATTCTGCTATCACGTCCTGATAGTATTTTGTATCTGAATACTCGTTTTTTAATGTTTTAAAACCATTCCAGGCAATGAAATTTATTTTATCGTCTTCAATCTCCCAATAGCTTTTGATGTTATTGTATTTCTTATTGTAATACTCATTTCTTTCGCACTTTGCCATCAAATAGATACATTTTGCTTTTTGTTCTTTGGTTGTGGCAGCCTCAAATGCTTTCTGATAATACATTTTTGAAACATTGCAATTGGTAATCATTTCCCGCATTTTATCTCTAAACGAATACGGACTTGATCCATAACCTACAATACTGATTTCATAAAATGTTCTGCCGTTTCCAAAATGAGTGATATTATAGAATGCGTTTCCAAGCAGCAAACTATTGGTATATACGTCTTCTTTTTGAGCCAGTTTATCCTGCATGTCTTTTATAGTAGTCAGGAATTCTATCTGAGAATATTTTCGCTTCTGATATGCTGCATGATCACAATCGTGACAATCTTTGATGTTACCATTAAACGGATTTCCCAAAAAAGTATAATACTGCACAGAATCCGTTTGCTGTATAAAGGCAATTGCTTCCGGAATTTTGTTTTTAAAAGTAGCCTGAATTGCCTGAAAGTTGTTAATGTCTTTTAATTTCAAGTTATAGATTTCGGCGCCTATTTTCTCAATTTCTGTTTTATTTGATTTGGATAAAAATGCTTTCATATTCAACAAATCCTTTTCATTGTCATAAAAAGAGTTTCCTGCGTTCCAATAACCATATGGAGAAGTACCAAACAATTCAGCCATCACAGAATCTGATTTTGCTCTATAAAGTACTGCCAGATAATTCTTGCTCCATTGTGCAGCATTTTGATAACGAAATTCCTCTCCTTTATAATTTTTCGGAAGTTCCTGATACAGCCAGTTCAAATCTGCCAAAACAGTTTTTACATTAGAGTCTGTAAGTTTATCTATTTTGCTCAGGTTATTTACAAAACGCAGTAAGCGCAGCTGGTTTGTTGCCAATTCTGTTTTTGGAAGTGTTTTTTCGGCTTTATCAAAATTCTTGTCTGCATTAGCAAAATTGCCTTCTAAAGTTTGCAGGTATCCATGTGCCATATCCCATAAATACGGCTTTTCTGTATTTCCTGCAGCCGAAATTTTCGCAATCAAATCGACTGCTTTTTTATCGATTTTAGCCTGATTTTCTGTTCTGTTTTCTGCAATTGTCTGTGCTTTTACAGGAAGATTATCTCCCTGATTTTGCTGAAATGAATTATTGATTTTTTGTTCCAGAGAATTAACAAGTCTTGTTGCCAGATAATTTAAATGCTCACTCTTCGGATTCAGTTCATAAATTTTCTCAATAGCCTGTCTCTCATCTTTATAATATCCGTGTATCGCCCAAAGCGCAGCTTTCTCGTCATTGTTTTTTGCCATTGCGAGCGATTTTGTCCAGTCGCTTTCGTTTTTTGGATGAAAACTATAGGCCGTTACCACTCGCATTTGAGGACATTTGTCAAAAACCTGAGCATAGAGGTAGTTTGATATTGCATATTTTTTCTGTTGGTAATTTACTCCTGCTACATACGCAAGTGCACGATAATACAAAATGTTTTTGGGCACGGAAGCTTCTGTTTTATTAAAAAACAAAATTGCTTTTTGTTTATCATTACTATAAAAACGAGCTTTCATTGTAAGGAACCAATAACGATTCTTCAAAAATGGATCCGATGTCATATTATATACATTTTCAATAGACTGAATCATTTTTGAGTCATTAAAAATTTTGGCCACAACAGGATCATAACTCCAGTAATCTTCTCCTATAGAAACTGTTTCTATTTTTTGCGCTAAATACAAAAACTCAATAAAAGCTTTTATTTTTTCTTCTTTTAAACTAATTTTTTTACCCCATTTTAAAGAGGCATTATTATTCTTCTTCGTTTTTAAAAAAATATGAAGCTGTTCAACTTCTGTTTTATTGGCAGCAATTTTATCTCTCTCTTCATAATATTTTGGCGATTGATCACCAATAAGAAAATAATGAATCGTTGCAGTATCTGCTTTTCCTTTGAGATAAATCTCCCAATCTGATTTTATATTTTCGTTGAAACGGGAATTGTGTTCTGTATCAAAACCAATTCCGTAAAAAATTCCGCCCGATAAAAAAAGCGGTGAATATGATTTGTCGGCAAAAGTTTCTGGTGTAAAATTAGAATTGTAACCAAAAAAATCCCAGTCATCGCCTCCTCCACAAGCATAAATTATTCCATACACAAAAAGTAATAATGTACTAAAAGCAAGAAACAACTTGTTCAAAAATATTCTTTTCATAGTTTTTTAAATTGAATTGGTCTAAATCGTAAAATATAATTTCTTTCGGCGACTGAGCCAGGTTTTCATCCAGTTCATTTGCCATTTGTTTTAAGTCTTCTGGAGTAATGCCTTCTATTTTTAGCAAATCATTTTCCTCATAAAACACTCCATTTTTGTAGTTTGAATGTTTTGCTTTAAAAAACATCACGCTTATCTGCTCGAAATTTTCATCTTTTTTGAGTTCACTTACATACAACTTGGATCGTAACCCTATTACTTTCTTATTTCTAATATGAACACCCCAAGAATATATTGGCAATACAATATCCAGATGCAATGGATATTTTTTTAAACTTTTTAAATATTTTGCTGCCACTTTCTGGTCATAAATTGAATTTAAAGAATCTGCTGCTATCGCTCCCATGTTATAATACATCAAAACTCCCGAATCTACATTGGGAATCTTTGTTTTTCTGAAGTATTTTACCTGATGTAAACGAATGGTAGCTGATAATTTTTTGCGTGAAAGTTTTTTAAACCGTTCTATAAATTTGAGGTAATTGTCTTTGCTGGTTAATGTCCAGTCACAATCTATCTGAATTTCTTTGCATTCAATTTTGTTTTTTTCATTTATCTGATCTACAAAATGAATTGTTTTTTTTACCAGATCTTCGATATCTAAGCCAGACTGCAACATTACTTTATTCTGAATAAAAATGACCGGAACAATATTGAATTTACTAACATTTTCGTAAAACCGGATTGGACTAATCGGAATTGGTTCTTTGGTGTTTGCCTGCAATCCTATATCAAAATATCTTACATATAATTTTTGAACAGCATTTTCCGTTAGGATTTCGTTTTCGCTTTTGGAGAATTTGAGTATTGTTTTCCAATAATAAAAAGAGATTTTAGGCTGTTCGCTCTTACCACAGGAAACCAGCAGAAAAGTCAGCAATACCAAATAAAATGTTTTTAACAAAACCGGGGAAATTATATTTAAAATCAAAAATAAGAAATTATATCAAAAGGATGGATTCAAAATTGAAAAAGCATTTATCAGTAATTCTAAAATCCTAATAAATGGATAAAAAATTTCAATTAAAGCAAATATAATCGTTATTTTGTGCAATCAAATTCAAAACTGTTATGTTGAAAAACAACTTCAAATATATTTCATTTTTACTGGTATTTTTAATGTTCGGATGTGCCAAAAGAGGCAGCATTACCGGAGGATTAAAAGACACATTGGCTCCGGTTTTAGTATCAAGTACTCCAAAAAACTTAAGTACTGATTTTAAAGGAAATGAAATTACTTTGTATTTTGATGAATATGTAAAACTCAAAAACATCAACAAACAACTTATTATTTCGCCTCCAATGAAATATGAGCCGTTGATAACACCTACAAATGTCAGCAAATTTATAAAGATTCAGATTAAAGATACTTTGCAGCCCAACACAACGTACAGTTTTAATTTCGGACAAAGTATTACAGACAATAATGAAGGAAATGCGCTAAATCAGTTCAAATACATTTTTTCTACTGGATCATACATTGACTCCCTTACACTTAATGGAAAAATAAAAGATGCTTATGAAAAAAATGTAGACAATTTTGTATCTGTAATGCTTTATGAAGTAAATGATAAGTTTAAGGACTCTATGATTTACAAAGAAAACCCAAGATATATTACCAATACCCTGGATAGTATGAGGACTTTTAAATTTGAAAATTTAAAAGCAGGAAAGTATCTTATGATTGCCTTAAAAGACAAAGGAAGCAACAATAAGTATAATCCTAAAGATGACAAGATTGGGTTTCTAAAAAATTACATAACCGTTCCGTCGGATACTGTTTATGAGCTGGAACTTTTTAAGGAAACGCTTCCGCTAAAGACTTTCAAGCCAATTCAGGCTTCGGGAAACAGATTACTTCTGCCGTATGAAGGAAAACAGAATTTTAAAAATTCTTTGCCAAAGATTGTCCTTAAAAACAATAATGAAATATTAGAAACCATTGTAACACAATTCCCTAAGAAAGATTCGCTCCAGATTTGGTATAAACCTTTAAAATCTGATTCATTGTCTCTTGAAGTTAACAAAGATAATTACAGCAAGAAATTTACTTTTAGGGTCAAAGACCAGAAAAAAGACACCTTAAACATAAAAGCTGTTCAGAATGGTGTTATTAATTTTAGAGATCGATTTACATTAGATACTGAAACTCCATTGGTGAAATTTGACAAATCTAAAATCAGATTGATCAATAAAGATTCTGCTGCTGTTGAGTATACTACAGAATATGATGAATTTGACCAGAAACTGTATGTTGATTTTAAAAAAGAACCGTCTGAGAAATATAATATTACATTTTTCCCTGGCGCTTTAACTGATTTTTACGAAAAGACAAACGACACTTTATCGTACAAGTTAACCACCAAAGAATTGGCTGATTATGGAAATTTAGTTTTGAATTTAAAAAATGTAAAACGTTTTCCGATTATTATTGAATTAACCAACAAAAAAGGAGATCAGGTTCTTGCAAGTGCTTATTCTGAAGAAAAAACCACGATCGAATTTAATCTGGTACAGCCGGAATCCTTTACAATTCGTGTTATATACGATGACAATAAAAACAAATTGTACGATACAGGGAGCTTCTTAAATAAAACATATGCAGAGGAAGTATTCTATTATCAGGAAGAATATGATGTGCGGGCAAATTGGGATCGTAATGAAACCGTAGACTTAAGTATTCCTTTTAGTCCCGAAGTAGAAAAAAAGAGAGATGATAAAAAGAAAAAAGAAGAAGAAAAAAAACGGAAAGCTTTCTAGATCTTAACTTGAGACCAATAACAAATGGATAACGAATTGATTGAAAAGAAAATCTGGCTTAAACAAAATTGGAAATGGTCAGTTCCTGCAACTATTCTGTTGGTTTTTATTTTTGGTCTGTTTCTGACTTCAAATTCCTCGGAGGGCATCACTGATATTGTTCAGGCATATAATGACAATTCCCTTTATGAAATGGCAATTAAAAAGGCCAATTCAGACAAAAGAATAATACAATCTATCGGAATTATTCAACCGATAGATAGATTAGCCATTTTAGAAGGAAATACCGTTTATTCTAATAATAATAATTCAGTTTTATTATCAGTCAGAATTAAAGGCACTAAAGGAAATGGTAAATTAGATATTAGCGCTGATAAAATTAGAACAGTCTGGAAGTACAAAAAAATTATTGTACGAAACAAAAGCCCTAAAGAAGAGATTATAGTGGTAAGTGAATTTTAAATATTTATTTCAAAGCTATCTTTATCACTTAAGAAATCCAGTTTTTTTCTGGTTTCCAACATTATATTTTTATCCAGTTCAACTACAAAAACCCCAGATATTTCTTGTGGTTCAAGGATATAGTTTCCTAAGAAATCAACAACCTGAGAGTGACCTGTATGTTCGTAATTATGAATATCCAGTCCAATTCTGTTTACACCAACAGCATAGCTCAGGTTTTCAATCGCACGCGCTTTGAGCAATGCATCCCAGGCATTTGTTCGGACTTTAGGCCAATTGGCCACATACAAAAGCAAATCATAATTTTCGACATTTCTTGCAAAAACGGGAAATCTTAAATCATAACAAATTTGCAGACAGATTTTCCAGCCTAAGTATTCTACAATGACTTTTTCAGTTCCGCTGCTGTAAAACTTATGTTCGCCTGCCAATGAAAACAAATGCCTTTTATCATAATGTTTAATTTCTCCGTCAGGAAAAACAAATAACATTCTATTATAATATTGATTGCTTTCTACAATAATCAAACTGCCTGTTATGGCGCAATTTCTTTGTTTCGCCAATGATTGCATCCAATTAACAGTTTCGCCCTCCATTGTTTCGGCTACAGCTGAAGCATTCATCGTAAAACCGGTAGAAAACATTTCAGGAAGAACAATTATCTCAACGTCGTCAATCGTATTGATTTTAGACTCAAAATTATTTCTGTTTGCTAAAGGGTTTTCCCATTGCAGATCGGATTGTATTAAGGCAATTTTCATGTTTGAAAAATTATATTAGACAATAAAACTGCATTAAATGAGAACCAAATCTGACTTTCTATACGGCTCTAATTCTTTACTATCCGGACTCAGTTCTGTAATTATATAATCAATCTCTGAAAGATCGGCAATTTTCATTTTTAAAACAGTATTCAGTTTTTCAGAAATAGTTAAAATCGAAGTTTTTCTGGTAGCCTGAATCATAGCCTTTTTTACCTGTACGGTTTCCCAGTCAGAATCTGAATAACCACCGTTTACATCCAGGGCATTTGTACCTAACACTAAAAGATCCGCTTTAATATTTGCTAATTGATGGAATACTTCACCACTCACACACATTTGGCTATAAGAAGAGATACTGCCTCCAATCATAATGGTTTTAATGTTCGGTTTGTCCAAAAGCTGTACAGCAGACAAAGCTGTAATCGTAAAAACGGTAAGATTTAAATCATTTGGAATTAATCGGATAAACTCTCTGATTGTAGTACCTCCATCAACAATTATAACCATTCCGTCATGAAGAAGACTTACAGCTTTTTGTGCAATAACCTGTTTTGCTTCGACGGCATATGTTTGATTAGAGGATGAATAATGATATCCCTTGGTCATAGCGCCACCTTTTACTTTTATTATAAGGGATTCTGCATCAAGTTCATTTATGTCCCGGCGCACAGTATCTTCTGAAACGCCAAGTTTAGCCGAAAGAGTTTCAAAACTTACACGTGTATGCAGATTGATTTCTTTTAGAATATGATTTTTACGCTCTTCTTTGCTATAATTTAAAACCTCATTTTCAATACTCATGCCAATTCATTTAATACCTACAAAAATAAACATTTCATTATTATTTCACCGAAACAAAATCAGGTTTACTTTAAAAAACGTCAATATTTTCTTTTTTCTGTGATTTAAAAATCTTTTAGAACTTTTCGATTCCTATTTCAAAAAGCACTTGTTTTTCAAATGATTACCAAACATCTTATAGCTAATGTTATAAATTATTTTATATCAAATTTAAAAAACACATAAATAAAAAGATTTCATATTACAAATTATTAAAACCTTTTGCGTTTGATTGTTTTACTTTAAAAAGCTGACATGAAAGCAAAAAAAAACGCATTCAACTTAATGAATGCGTTTTTCTAATATATAAACTGGATTATATTACCCTTTCAAACTTGCAGCTAAATATTCACGGTTCATACGTGCGATATTTTCAAGAGAAATTCCTTTAGGACATTCCACTTCACAAGCTCCTGTATTTGTACAGTTACCAAAACCTTCCAAATCCATTTGGTGAACCATGTTTAAAACACGGTCAGTTGCTTCAACTCTACCTTGAGGCAATAATGCATATTGAGAAACTTTTGCAGCCACAAATAACATTGCCGAAGAGTTTTTGCAAGTCGCAACACAAGCTCCGCAACCAATACAAGCTGCAGCATCAAATGATTTATCTGCATCGTCTTTTGGAACTGGAATAGTGTTTGCGTCAATTGTATTTCCTGAAGTATTTACAGAGATAAATCCTCCTGCATGCTGGATTCTGTCAAATGAACTTCTGTCAACAACTAAATCTTTGATTACAGGGAAAGCTTTTGCTCTAAATGGTTCGATAAAAATCGTATCTCCATCTTTAAACATACGCATGTGTAACTGACAAGTTGTAACACCTCTGTCTGGTCCGTGTGCTTCTCCGTTGATAAATAATGAACACATTCCGCAGATTCCCTCACGACAATCGTGGTCAAATGCTACCGGCTCATCTCCTTTGTTGATTAATTGTTCGTTAAGAACATCAAGCATTTCAAGGAAAGACATATCTGGTTCAATCCCATCAATAGGATATTCTACAATCCCTCCTTTATCTTGTGCGTTTTTTTGACGCCATATTTTTAATGTAAGTTTCATTTTGTATAAGTTTTAAGTATTACGAAATAAGTATCAGGACTTTTTCAAATACTATTTATAGCTTCTTTGAACTAATTTAATGTTTTCGTAATTAAGAGGTTCTTTGTGTAATACGGCGTCACTTGGTTTTCCTTTGTATTCCCAAGCTGCAACGTATGCAAAGTTTTCATCATCACGAAGTGCTTCTCCTTCTTCTGTCTGGTATTCCTCACGGAAGTGACCTCCACAAGATTCGTTACGGTGTAAGGCATCTTTCGCAAACAATTCTCCTAATTCTAAGAAATCGGCAACACGAGTTGCTTTTTCTAATTCCTGATTAAATCCGTTCGCGCTTCCAGGAACTTTTACATCTTTATAAAACTCTTCACGTAAAGCGGCAATTTCTTCGATAGCTTCAGTCAAACCTTTAGCATTACGAGCCATACCTACTTTATCCCACATGATTTTTCCAAGTTTTTTGTGGAAATAATCTACAGAATGTTTACCGTTATTATTGATAAATCTATCGATTTGATTTTTTACATTTTTCTCAGCTTCAATGAATTCCGGTAAGTCTGTAGAAATTTCTCCCATCTTAATATCCGGAGCCAAATAATCTCCGATTGTGTAAGGCAATACGAAATATCCATCAGCTAAACCTTGCATCAAGGCAGAAGCTCCAAGTCTGTTTGCTCCGTGATCAGAGAAGTTAGATTCTCCAATTGAGAAACATCCCGGAATTGTAGTCATTAAGTTATAATCAACCCATGTTCCACCCATTGTGTAGTGAACTGCTGGGTAAATCATCATTGGTGTTACATAAGGGTCCTCGTCAACAATTTTCAAGTACATTTGGAATAAGTTTCCGTATTTACTTTTTACGATTGCAGTTCCTAATTTAGTTACCAAAGCTGCATCATTAGCATCCAAACCTTTTACGTAAGCTTCTTCAGTTCCGTAACGTTTGATTGCTGCTGCGAAATCCAAGTAAACTGCTTCACCCGTTTTGTTAACTCCAAAACCGGCATCACATCTTTCTTTTGCTGCACGGGATGCAACGTCACGAGGAACTAAGTTACCAAAAGCAGGATATCTTCTTTCTAAGAAATAATCTCTCTCTTCTTCAGATAAATCGGTTGCTTTTTTCTTTCCTTCGCGAATTGCCTGAGCATCTTCTAATTTTGCAGGAACCCAAATACGACCGTCGTTACGCAAAGATTCAGACATCAAAGTCAGTTTAGACTGGTGATCTCCTGAAACCGGAATACAAGTCGGGTGAATTTGTGTGTAGCAAGGATTTGCGAAAAATGCTCCTTTTTTATGAATTTTCCAAGCTGCTGTTGCGTTACTTCCCATAGCATTTGTTGAAAGGAAAAATACGTTTCCGTATCCTCCAGAACCAATTACTACTGCGTGAGCAGAATGTCTTTCTATTTCTCCTGTGATTAAGTTACGAGCGATAATACCTCTTGCTTTTCCGTTTACGATTACTAAATCCAGCATTTCGTGACGGTTGTACATTTTGATTTTTCCACGGCCAATCTGACGGTTCATTGCAGAATAAGCTCCCAACAATAATTGCTGTCCCGTTTGACCTTGCGCATAAAATGTACGGGAAACCAAAGTTCCCCCAAAAGAACGGTTATCCAAAAGTCCTCCATATTCACGAGCCAATGGCACTCCTTGAGCCACACACTGGTCAATAATATTTGCAGAAACTTCGGCTAAACGGTGAACGTTTGCTTCACGTGCACGGTAGTCACCCCCTTTTACAGTATCGTAAAACAATCTGTAAACGGAGTCACCGTCTCCTTTATAATTTTTTGCCGCATTGATTCCCCCTTGTGCTGCAATTGAGTGCGCACGACGAGGTGAATCCTGAAAGCAAAATGCTTTTACGTTATATCCTAACTCTGCCAAAGTAGCCGCAGCCGATCCTCCGGCTAAACCTGTACCAACAACAATAATATCTAAATTACGTTTGTTAGCAGGGTTTACTAAATTAATATGATCTTTATAATTTGTCCATTTGTCCGCTATAGGACCATTTGGAATTTTTGAATCTAATGCCATTATAATTGATATTAATTATTGAAATGATGAAATAATGCGATAATTACAAATGCGGCCGGAACTACAACTGCGAACCCGTAACCTATTTTTGATAAAAATCTTGAGTATTTGTTGTGCATCCCCATTGACTGAAGAGATGAACCGAATCCGTGCCAAAGGTGAAATCCTAAAAGCACAAAAGAAATACAGTATATTCCAGTACGAATCGGATCATGAAATTTATGAACTAAATCTTCATAATATCTGGTAGCATTTGGCTCTGTACCTGCAATATATTTGTAGGCAACTTCAGGAAACCAAAAATCATAAAAATGCAATCCTAAGAAAGCCAAAATAACCAATCCTGAAATAATCATATTTCTGGAACTCCACGAAGCATTTGCAGCTCCGTTGTAATTTGCATAAGCAATTGGTCTAGCAGCTCTGTTTTGAGCAGTAAGTACAAATCCCATAACAAAATGGAAAATTACCCCGAATGCTAAAATAGGTTGCATTACATATTGAATTAGCGGATTGTAACCCATAAAGTGTGAAGCTTTGTTAAAAACATCTTCACCAAAAATAGAAATGAAATTTAAGGTAACATGCAGCGCTAAAAACGTGATTAAGAATATTCCCGAAAGAGCCATAGCCACTTTCTTTAAGATGGAAGCATTCAACTGTGCAGATTGTGCCATAAGTGTTAAGTAGTTTGTTTTAAAAAATTAGACAAAAATAACTCAATTACAAAAGAACTACAACCATTTCGTTGTTATTTATAATGATTTTAAAATAGACTACGTATACGTAGTTTTACTTATAAATTTCATTGAATATCAAATAATTTTGGTATAGAATTTTTTAATTACTTATTTTAAAGATGTTATCGACATAATTCTCCACCGATCTTCAGAGCTTAAATGTTTATCAAATTATTATTTTAAGTAAAATTTTAATTTATTTTCTTCAAAAGTTGCTCTAAACCGAAATTTTATAAGGTTAAAAAATTGTCAGTCCGTCGCATAGTTTTACCTTTATCGGCTCAAAAAATTAAGAATGAAAACAGGAATTGATGCTATTTCATTTGATGTAGCAAACATACATTTACCCATAAAAACTTTGGCGAATGCCAGAAATATTGAACCGGAAAAATTAGAAAAAGGTCTTGGATTACTAAAAATGACTTTGCCGGACGTTCATCAGGACGCAGTGGTTTTTGGAGCAAACGCTTTAACCAAACTTTTGATTGAGAATAAAATCAACCTAAACGAAATAAGCCGAATTTATGTTGGTACAGAAAGCGGCATCGACGGTTCAAAACCAATCAGTTCTTATCTGATTAGTTTGATGGAACAGAAATTCGGAGACGATACTTTGGCAGAATGTGATGTTGTTGATTTTACTTTTGCCTGTATTGGCGGTGTTGATGCTTTGCAAAATTGCATTGATTTTGTAAAACTGAATCCGACAAAAAAAGCAATTGTTGTCACTACAGATTTTGCAAAATACGATTTAAATTCTACCGGAGAATACACGCAGGGCGCAGGAGCTTTGGCAATGCTTATAACTTCAAACCCGAGAATTATTGCTTTTGATGAAAATTGGGCGACAAGCACAAAAGGTGTTTTTGACTTTTTTAAACCATACAGAACTATCTCGAAAGAGGTGATTACAAAAAATAAAAACAACGATCCGTGGTTTGATAATTTAGAAACTGAAATCGAAATCCACAAAGATCAACCGGTTTTTGACGGTCAATATTCAAATCAATGCTATATGGATCGTACACGTAACGCTTACTTTTCATTCAAGAAACTAAAAAATTCAACTGAAACTTTATACAATACCTGGAACAGTATTATAATGCACTTGCCGTATTCTTTTCAGGGACGCCGAATGTTATCAGAAATTTATGCTTTAGATCATTCTGATAAAATTATTGCTGATGACATAGCACCTGCAGATTATCAGAATAAGATTAAAGAAGTTGGAAAATCAGACGAATACAAAAAGTTTGTAACCGAGAAATTACAGCCTGCTGAATTAGCTTCTTCTTTAATCGGAAATCTTTACACAGGTTCTGTTTTCATGGGATTATTGTCGACTTTAGCCCATTTTTATGACACCAATAAAGAAGTTTCCGGAACAAAATTTGGTTTTTTAGCCTACGGAAGCGGGTCGAAATCGAAAGTTTTTGAAGGAACGATTCAGCCAGAATGGAAATTGGCTTTGTCAAATGTAAAGCTTTTTGAAAATCTGGAAGAAAGCGTAGAAATTGGTTTTGAAACTTACGAAAGCCTTCATAAAAAAGAACAAAAACAAAGCGTTCGAACTCCTAAAAATGAATGGGCTTTAGATCGAATTGAGAAAGAGATTCCTAATTTGATTGGGGCGAGATATTATAAATGGGTTGAATAAATTTATTCTGAATACGGTAAAAAACCAAATAATTATTCATAAAAACCCCGAAGCAACTTATTTACTTCGGGGTTTTAATAGTGTTATTCTTTTCCTTCTAATTTAATATTAAAATGCCATGGATGTGTGTACCAAGTATCTAATTGATCAAGTGAGTTATTCTTACTAATATTTGATTCTCCGCTCCAACCAGAATTAAAACAAAATCCTGTTCCCGATTTGTCAGTATTTCCAGGGCTAGCTATGTAAATCCCAAGTGAATCACCATCTACAAGATACCAAAAAAAGTAATATTTTTTATTGGCTTCCAGTAATAAAGCTAGTTTACTCAGATCAAAGGGAATTAAGCCACCAGTAAAGTCAGCAGAAACAATTGCTGTAGTAGTTTTTATAACATTAGAATTTTCATCTCGTATGATTAATTTTAATGTAACTGGTTTATTGTATGGTGTCCGGGTTGAATAATACCCGAACCCCTCATTAAAACCTTGACCAAGTTCAACATTGAAAACCGAGGGAACTAGATCTTTCTCTAGCATGATTGTCTGACCGGTTCCTACATTTCTATCATAAGGCAAAATATCAGGTGCATTTGTTCTATCGTCTCCTCCAAACCATTTCCAAGCATTAGCTTCTGAACATGATCTTACCCTGTCAATATCCATATGTTCAAATTTAACTTGATAATTTTTTACTAATCCAGATTCAGATCTCACAGTGAATTTTACTGGCAGTGAATAATCTTATATAATTCAAGGATCAGGCGAAATTGTAGCATTTTCAGAAAATTTCAAATCTATATTTAAATCTTTCAAATTAATAAATTCCGGCAATCTTTTAGTTATCTCACCTGTTTGCTCATCAATAGCAGCTTTTATCAGTAAACTTTGATTGTTAATGTTAAATTCTAAAATAGAATTCTCAATATTTAGCTCTTTGGTTGGCATATCTTCTGTTGAAGAACATGCCTGAATCAATAAAGCAAAAAATGATAAGGTTGCAAAGTAAAATTTGGCTTTCATTTATGGTTTTGGTTTAAAAAAAATTAATTATTGCTCTTATTTTGAATAAGTGTAGTGTTTTTTTTGAAGTGCGAATGTAATTAAATTTAAATACAATGAAACGAAACTCTACATTAAAAATCAATATTTTCTTATGCTGTTCAATATAAATTTGACCACCTTTAATTCGAGTATTTCTATGTGCATTTCGTTTTGGCACTCCATATTATAAAGATAATTGTCATTAAAATCATTTTTTTGATGAAGTGTCGTCTTAATTGCTCTATATGTTTAATTTAGGTTTTTACATTGGAAATAATAAATATTATAAATTTTTATCTCATTACCGATTTTATTGATTTCTCCATAGCCCAAGATTGAATTCTTGGGAGTATTTTGATTTCATAATGTGATAAATGCATATCGTTTCCAATAGTTGAAACCATTGGCTATGTTTTTTTAGGACTGCATTTCACGCTTAATTATTCTTGGAATAACAAGATTATATAAAAACTTTGTGTCTTAGTGCCTTCGTGGCAAACTCAAACAAAATAAGAAAACTTTAATAACCCAATTATATCAACTTCTCCAAAAATCACTAATTTTGAAAATCGAAGTTCAAAAATCAATTTATTATGAAATATCATCAAATAAACAGCGCTCTTTTTGTAAAAAA
>Ga0307406_10000182_pt1 | contig 37749 bp, 32 predicted proteins | sample 322Cmetagenome_3_FD_203706 | JGI IMG/M metagenome (GOLD analysis project Ga0307406, IMG submission 203706) | Maize rhizosphere microbial communities from greenhouse at UC Davis, California, United States - 322HYB-C-2 | ecosystem: Host-associated > Plants > Roots > Rhizosphere > Soil | place...
CGAGCGTGCAGCGGACCTCGCTCATCGCGCCGCCGCTTCGACGGTTGCGCGCCTGGGCGGCAGGCCCGACCTCGAAGCGATCGCCGGCTAGCACGGCGGATTTTTCGTGACAATGGGGTCGCGACGCCGGGGTCCGGATGCGAGAGTGAAAGGAACCACTTCTGCGGCTGCCCCGGTCGCGCCTGTCGCACAGGTCGATGTGGCGGACAGAGGACGACGGGATGGGCAAGTTCATCTACGACGGGAACGTCAAGGTCGAGATCGAGGACCGTGCGCTGACGCACATCCAGCTCGTGGTGACGGCGAAGCTCCGGCGCGGGGAGCCGTTCGGTTTCACCTGGCGGGAAGACGTCAGCGTGGGCGGCGGGCGGACGACGGTGTGGCTGCACCCGGGCAGCTCATTGGTCTTCAAATACGCGGGCGGGAGGCAGCCATCGATCAACCGGCATTGGATCGATGCGCTCGCGTACACAGCCAACGCGCCGAGCGGTCTCTATCTTGTGCCGGAACCGGCGGATGTGGGCGCTACCGACGATAAGGGCCCGCTCGCTGCCGTGTGAGACGTGAGCGACCATTCCCCCGAGGTATCGTGGTGAACACTATGGGCGACTCCTTCGCATCCGCGCTCACCGAGCTCGAGCGCTCGGGGGATCGACTGGCGAGTCTCAGCGGATTCTTCGTCGAACTCTTCCCGGTCACGGGGGCCGCCGTGTCGACGGTCGGCGACGTCCTCGGCAGTGAGACGATCTCGGCCACGGATGACGTCGCCGCGCATCTCGATGAGCTTCAATTCGATCTCGGCGACGGTCCTTGCTGGGAGGCGGTGCGCACGCTCGCAGCAGTCATCGAACCGGACTTCCGGACGCGAGGCGTGGAACGATGGCCGGCCTTCGCGGCCGCTGTCGAGAAGGACGCGGTCGCGTCCATGTTCGCGTTCCCGCTGTCGGTGGGTGAGCTGAAGATGGGCGCGGTCGACCTGTACGCGTCGGAGCCCGTCACGCTCAGCCGTCAGGCACGTGCACAGGCGGCGACGATGGCGGAGGTCATCGGCCGGCACGTCCTCCGAGCCGCGTTGTCCGACTTCGCCGAGCGCGACGCACAGGCGGGTGTCTACTCGCGCAGGACCATTCACCAGGCGACAGGAATCGTGCTCGCCCAGCTCGACATCACGCCGGACGACGCGGTCCTCATGATCCAGGCTCGAGCATTCTCGACCGGTCAGCGGATGATGGAGGTCGCCCAGGCGATCGTCGACGGCACACTCCGCTTCACCCGCACCACGGGTGGTATCGAGGCGCAGTCATGACAGTGCCCACGCGCGAAGTGCGGTTGCTGCAGCTGTTCGCACGATTGGCCGACACGTTGGTCGACGACTACGACGTCGTGGAACTTCTGCAGACGCTGGTCGACGCGTGCCAGGAATTGCTCGACGCCAGCGATGCCGGCATCCTCCTGGCGGGGCCGGCAGGGGAACTCGAACTCATGGCCTCCACGAGCGAAGCAGCGGATCTGGTCGAGGTGATCCAACTCGGCGCAGAATCGGGTCCTTGCATCGAGTGCTTCCTCACGGGAACGGCACTGTCTATCCCTGACATCGCCGCGGGGTCTGAGAGGTGGCCGCTCTTTCGTCAGGCAGCGCTGGAGAATGGATTCGCGGCCATCGACGCGATACCGATGCGGCTGCGCAACACGACGATCGGCACATTGAACCTCCTGCGATCCGCCCCCGGCTCTCCGCCTGCAGAGGACCTCTCCGCGGCGCGTGCCTTCGCGGATGTGGCCACGATCGGCATCCTCCACGAAAGGACGATCCGTGAGAAGGAGACGCTGTCCGACCAACTGCAGACCGCGCTGAACAGCCGTGTCGTGATCGAACAGGCCAAGGGCGTCATCTCGTTCACGGCGAGCGTCCCCGTCTCCGAAGCCTTCGATCTGCTGCGCACGTACGCACGCACGCGCGGGCTCCGTCTGAGTGACGTGGCGCGGCTCGTCGTCCAGCGAGAAATCCGCATGGAGTCACCTGAAGTCTGAAAGCGCAAGGGGGCTCACTTTCCGGTCTGCACGGCTCTAGTGTGGGATCGCTGCCCCGGACCCGGTAGCAGGTGTATCCGCTTGCGATCCGGGAGTGACCATGAAAACCCTCATCACCCAGGTAGGCAGCTACCTCACGGGAGATGCAGTAGCCGACGCGGTGGTGCAGTACTGGCTGGCGTTGGCGGAGGAACGACGGGCAGACATCATCGACATTCCCGTGGTCGGCTCGGACGGCCGTCGATCGCACGTGCGGTTGGCCCTGGGCGCGACGCTGCCCATCGCTGTGGTCGACGCCGATCCCATCGACGGATACGACGACCACGACGCCGCCCGGATATTGCTGGCGCGCATTCCGTCGCTGTCGCCCGACGGCGGCACTGCCTTCGATCCCGGGGACCTTTCCGGCGTGCACGATGAATGGGACAGCTTCTCGGCCTGAGGCAGGCATCGAAGGCACACGCCTCATATAGCGATGCGAGCCGCACCGCGCAAGGCCGTGGTCGGCTTCTGCAGCCCGGCGCACGATGGATGGATTCCGCTCCAGCGACCGAGAGGGCCCCCATGTCTCGTGACCAGTACACCTTCGTCAACCCCGCCGAGCTCTACTCGGACATCGAGCCCGAGCGGCAGCACATGCCCGAGCCCGGCCTCGACGCGGAGCTTGCCCCGAAGTCCGACCTCGGCGAGGAGAGCTACCGTGGAACCGGCCGCCTGGCAGGGCGCAAGGCCCTCATCACGGGCGGCGACTCCGGTATCGGAGCGGCCACCGCCATCGCGTTCGCCCGCGAGGGCGCAGACGTCGCGATCTCGTACCTTCCCGAAGAGGAGGAGGATGCTGCGCGCATCGCCGGCATTCTTCGGGAAACAGGCGTGACGGTTGCGCAGATTCCCGGCGACCTGCGTGATCCCGAGTACTGCCGCAGCCTGGTGTCGAAGGCCGTCGAGACTCTCGGCGGCCTCGACCTCCTCGTCAACAACGGGGGCAAGCAGATCTTCAAGGAATCACTGACGGACATCACCGACGAGCAGTTCGACGACACGTTCAAGACCAACGTCTACGCGATGTTCTGGATCACGAAGGCGGCCCTCCCGCACCTGCCCGCAGGCTCGACGATCATCAACACCACGTCGATCCAGGCATACTCGCCCTCCGATATCCTCGTCGACTACGCCTCGACCAAGGCGACCATCAACGCCTTCACGAAGGGTCTCGCCCAGCAGCTCGCACCGAAAGGCATCCGCGTGAACGCGGTGGCGCCCGGCCCGATCTGGACCCCATTGCAGCCCAGCGACGGCCAGCCGCAGGAGAAGATCGACGAATTCGGGAAGACCACGCCGCTCGGCCGAATGGGCCAGCCTGCCGAGCTCGCACCCGCGTATGTGTTCCTCGCGTCCGCGGAGTCCAGCTATGTCGCCGGCGAGACGCTCAACGTCAACGGCGGCATGCCGACCCCCTGAGGACGGCGCGCTGCCGACCAACGGCAGGAACGAACGACCGAGACCACCGAGATCCAGGAAGCGAGAGACCTACGATGTCCGATCAGAAGAGCACGCCCGAGGACCAGCCGATGATCCCCGATGAACTCGTCCCACGCCAGGTGTCGGACGACCCCGTGGCCGTCGACCCCCAGGCCACCGGGGACCCAGACTCTTCAGAGACCGACGATACGGAAGATGCCGCTTCATAGTGCCCGGGTTCTCCGCTGAGACGGTTCGGGGACTGCGCTCCCTCATCGTCGACGACGCTCCGTCCATCCTCATCCGGGGCTACGGTTTCGGAGCGGGCGTCTGGCGTCGGGTGCAGCGCGGTGCCCGCTCAGCGCCGATGCGCCTGCTGGGACACAATGCGGTCTTCGTGCGAGGTGTCGAAGGCATTGACGTTTTCTACGACGAGTCGCGTATCGCGCGGCATGGGGCGATGCCCGCGCTCGTGCAGGAGACTCTCTTCGGCCACGGGTCCGTGCACAGCCTCGACGGTGAAGCGCACCGGCATCGCAAGGCGGCGTTCGTCGATGTCGCCTACGAGGACACCCAGGTGGCACGGTTGACACCCTGGTTGGAGCGCGAGTGGGAGACGGAACGGGCCGCCTGGCTCGACGGCGGCACCCGTAGCGCCTATCAGGCGGCGACGGGCGCTTTCGGTCGTGCGGTGATGGGCTGGGCCGGGCTGCCGGGAACGCCGGCCGCGAAAACGCGATGGTCGGCTCGGTTGGCGCAGATCGTCGACGGGTTCGGTGCTCCCTACTCACCCGCCTACGGTCTCGCCGTGCTCAATCGGCTGTGGTCCGATCGCCACGCGACACGTCTCATCGAAGCGGCGAGGGCGGGGAGACTGAAACCCGAACCCGGAACCGCATTGTTCGTCTGGGCGCACCATCGCGATCAGGCGGGAGAACTGCTGTCCGCCCGAACCGCCGGCGTCGAGCTGCAGAACAGCATCCGCCCCATGATCGCCGTCGCCCGCTTCGTCGCGTTCGCGGCGAAAGAACTTCACGATCGGCCCGAATGGCGCACACGCATCGCTGCCGAGACCGAGACGAACGGGCGCCTCGTCGGCGGTGAGCTGGCCACGTTGTTCGCGCAGGAGATACGCCGCACCGCACCTTTCGTGCCGATGCTCCCCGGGCGCGCGACCGCCGACATCGACATCGACGGCCAGCACGTCGCCGCCGGCGGCCGTGTCGTCCTCGACATCCTCGGCACGAACACCGACGAAAACTCCTGGGCGCACCCGGAACGCTTCGCTCCCGAGCGCTTCCTCGACGTCGAAGACTTCGAGACCCTCACCGCCTTCATCCCGCACGGGGGTGCCAGTGTCGCGACCGGCCACCGGTGCCCGGGCGAGAAACTCGCCGTCGCCGGCTTCACCGCCGGCATCGCCGTGTTGAGCGACCCGCGACTGCGCATCCTCGACACCGGGCTCGAGGTCAACCGCCGCCGGCTGCCCACCAAGCCCCGCTCCGGCGGCCGCGTACGATCGCTCGAGGCGCCACGGAAGTGCCCATTCCACTGACACCGTCTCCCAGGCACGGAGCGAATCGTCCTGACGGTCGTCGAGCGGATTCGGGACAGCGACATCGCCGCACAGGCTGACGATGTCGCTCGTCGGACCGAAGGATGCGTTGCTCCGGGAGCAGCTGGTAACGTTACCACACACCCCCCTCCCACCGGTCTCTTCCGTGTGAGCGCGGACGGGACGGCAACACGAAGGAGTGAACTGTTGGCTGACAACACCATCGGTGTCGGCGTCGTCGGATTCTGGCATGTCCATGCGGACGACTACGCCAGGGAGACGAACGAACACCCGGAGACGCGGGTCGTTGCCGCGTGGGACCCGGATGCCGCACGCGGACGCGAAGGAGCGGAGCGGCTGGGCGTCGCTCACGCGGACACCCTCGATGAACTGCTGGCGCGCCCCGACCTCGACGCCATCACGGTCACGACCGCAACGAATGAGCACACCGACGTGATCAGTCGGGCCATCGCCGCAGGCAAGCACGTGTTCACCGAGAAGCTGCTCGCTCCGACCGTCGCCGAGTCGATCGCGCTCGTCGATGCGGCACGGGAGCAGGGCGTCTCTCTCGTCGTCTCCTTGCCGCGCCTGTCCGAGCCGTTCATCGCGACCGCCACGCGCCTCGTCGACGACGGAGCGCTCGGCGATCTCACCTATGCCCGTGTGCGCGTCGCCCACGACGGATGGCTGGGCGGATGGCTGCCGGAGCGCTTCGCCGATCCGGTCGCCGCGATCGGCGGTGCCTTCGCCGATCTGGGATGCCACCCCGCCTACCTCGTGCAGCGCTTCCTCGGTGCGTACCCTGACCAGATCACGGCGTCGTACGGGCACGTCACCGGCCGTGCCGTGGAGGACAACGCCGTCGTCGTCGCCCTCTATCCCGGCGGGGCGCTCGGAGTCGCAGAGGCGAGCTTCGTCACCACCCCAGGTGCGTCGGCACTCGAACTGCGCGGCACCGAGGCTTCGCTGCTGTTCGGCTTTGGGCAGGAGCAGATGATCGCCAAGGGTGGTCGGTTCGGGGAGGACTGGACACTCGTCGAGCTGGACGAGGCGACGACCAGCCCCTACGGGCTCTGGGTCGACGCCATCCGCGGTGCCGCCGACCCGACGCAGAATCTTCAGACCGCCGTCGACCTCACCCGTTTCGTGGTCGCCGCCAACACCGCAGCCGCAGACGGTCGTGCCGTCGCGGTCGACTCGAAGGGACACTCATGACGAACCCCACCGGCAAGATCCGCATCGGTCTGATCGGCGCGGGCGGAATCGCCGGCGCCCACGTGGCCGGTTATCTCCGCAACCCCGACACGATCACCTTCGCGGCGATCGCCGATCCGGTCGCGGAGAGCGCCGAGAAGCGTCGCGGCGACGACGCCGACGTGCGCATCTACAGCGACTACCGCGAGATGATCGCGGCCGGCGGACTGGATGCCGTCGACATCTGTCTTCCGCACCATCTGCACGCCGAAGCGGTCATCGCCGCGGCGGATGCCGGCCTGCACGTGCTGTGCGAGAAGCCCCTGTGCCTGACGATCGAGGAAGCCGAGGCGATCGCCGCTGCGGTCGAGCGCAACGGTGTCACCGTCATGTGCGCGCACAATCAGCTCTTCCTCCCCGCGGTCGCCGCGGCGAAGGAACTGGTGCAGAGCGGCGCGCTGGGACGGGTGTACGAAGTGCGCACGACCGACAGCTTCTTCAACGACTTCACGCCGGAGAGCATGGGCTGGCGCGCACACGCGGCGACGGCGGGCGGCGGCGAGTTGATCGACACGGGCTACCATCCGCTCTATCTGCTGCAGCACCTCGCCGGTGGCACACCCGTCGAGGTCACGGCGATGCTGTCGCGCCATCGCCTCGAGTTCATGGAGGGCGAGGACTCCGCGCAGGTGCTCGTCCGCTACGACAACGGGGTCGTCGGCCATGTCACGACCAGCTGGGCCTACCAGGCCGCCGTCGGGACCGAGAAGTTCTCACTCGTCGGCGAGAAGGGTTCCCTGTCGTCCGACGGGAACACGCTCGTCTCGCGCGTTCGCGGCGAGGATCCGGTGACGCACGAGTTCGACCGGGTGCACGAGTTCGCGGCCGAGGTCGCGCATTTCGCCGAGTCGCTGCAGCAGGGCACGCGTCCGATCCAGACGCACGTCGAGGGCATCGATGTGCTCGGAGTCATCCTGGCGGCCTACGAGTCGGCCGCGAGCAAGACGATCGCCCCGGTGCAGAACGCGGCGCGCGTCAGCGCCTGAAGCTGCTCTGCCGGAACGCCGTCACGCGCGTCCCACCGTCTCGGCGACGGCGGGACGCGCGTGCGTCGGAAGGCCTTCGACGATAATCCGGGCGAGGTCCGCACCGCGCTCGAACTGCGGCCAGTGTCCGGCGGGCAGGTCGATGAGAGTCACGTCGTGCAACCGGTTCAGCTCGCGCGCGGGATCGTCGTCCTCGGCCATCCACCGGCGCACGTCATCGGCCTCGTATTCAGTCGCCACGATCGTCGTGGGCACCGTCAGACGCTGTTCGTCGGTGAGTTTCTGCAACGAGTCGACGCCGTTGCCGTGCGACTCACGCTGACGCTCTCTGAGGGCGGCGAGCACGCTGTCGTTCGCGCATCGGCTCCGGAGCTCCGGGGTCTCGCGGTGTGCATCCGCGGCGAAGCCGGTGAAGACGTACGTGCCGTCGGCGCTCGGGAGGCCGCCGACGTGGAACGCCCTCGCGACGCGATCGGGCCGGCGGTTCACGGCCGCGTGCACCAGACCGCAGGCCTCGGCGTGGCCCACGAGAGCGACCGGGCCACTCATCTGGTCGATCGTGCTGACGATGAGTGCGACGTGATCGGCGAGCATCACGCCCGTGCGATCCGCTGATCGCGCCGTCAGACCGCGCAGGGTCAGCGGGTGTGGCACGTGCCCGGCATCCGTCAGCCGCGTTGCGACGTCCTGCCACGACGAACCGTCGAGCCACAGCCCTGGCACCAGAATGACGTCCATCGCACTTCTCCTCGGGGTAGGACATCATCCTGGGGGAGTACCGGCCTCCCTTCGAGGGGCTTGACAGAATCAGCGGATGCCGACGGCGATCGCGTCCTCGCAGCCGAGCAGCAGTACCCCGGCGCTCCAGGCGTGCGAGAGCGTGAGAAGCATCCCCTTCGGCTGGAAGCACATGGTCTGGTAGTAGCGCTCGGTGACCATGCCACGGTAGGCGTTGAAGTCGCCGTCGAATCGTGCGACGAACTGCCGGAAGCAGGCGAGCGACTCGAGGGCACGTTCCCGGTAGTGGTCATCGCCCGTGGCATCTGCCAGGCGCAGCATCTCCCGCGTCATGATGAGCCCGTACGCGTGCAGGTGCTGATTCGAGGGCGAGGCCTGATCGGCGCCGCGGGTACCGAAGTCGTAGATCCCGAGCATCGAGGTCGCCGGGAACTGCACGTCGTACGTGTAGCGGAAGGAGAGTGCGAAGTCGGCCGCGCGACGGGCGAGGTCGAGCCAGCGGGACTCTCCGGTCGCTTCGTGGAGAGCGACGTACGCCATCACGGCGACGTACCCGTCTTCGCTCGTGCCGGCGAGATCGACGTCTTCGGGGGCGCCGTGCAGGTCCTCGTCGAGCACCAGACGCGCGTACCAGTCGCCCGCGCGCACGGCGGCAGGAAGGTAGCGCTCGTCCCAGTCCGCCGCCTCGGCCAGCGCGCCCACCCACGCGAGCCCGGCCGAGCCGTCCCAGACCAGCACCTCGCCGGTCTCGGCGTGATGGACGCTGCCGAGGTTGCCATCCTGCCGTTGGCGGGCGACCACCGCGTCGAGATTGGAGACGGCGGCGTTCCTCCAGTCCTCGCGTCCGGACAGGCCGACCGCGCGCACGAGGAACTGCGTCGCCTCGCCGAGGGTCCGGCCGTGCAGGCCACGGCGGTGCTGCGTCCAGCTCTGGGTCCAGCCGCTGCCGCGGTACCAGACGCCCCAGAACGTTCCGCTCGGCGAGAGATCGGCCGTGCAGAAGTCGATCACCCGCGCCGCCGCCTCCCGCAGCGGGGCATCGCCGGTGCGGTCGGCGTGACGCAGCATCGCGTACGCCCAGGGGATGCCGGACACCCAGCCCACGTGCATCGCCTGCCGGTCGACCGACTTGCCGTCGCGACCCGAGACCTCGCGGTCGAACCCGACGGTCTCCAGCAGCACGCCGGGGTCGGGATCGTAGTGCCAGCGATGCATCCCTTCGGCGCTCAGCGCAGCCGCCGTCGGGACGTCGACCCACGGACGAAGCGGAGCGGATGCCGCGCCTTCGGCGTGCAGTGCGCGCAGCACTCCGGCGTAGTCGTGGCGATCTTCGGAGAGCTCGTGCACCCGGACCGCGAGCTCGATGCTGTCTCCGGGCTCGAACATGTGACGGAGGGTCTCCGCCGGCCGAGGCTCGGCGTCGCCGTAGTAGGTGACCGGGAACTCGCGAGCCGGGAAGGTCGCGCTCAGCACCGCTTCACCGTCGTGCAGCGCGAAGCCGAGGCCCGTGAGGCCGAGCGCCGTGACCGGAGGCACCGAGAGCGCGACGCCCGGTCGACCGCGGTCGGGCCAGACGAAGACCGCAGGCGTCGCCGCGCGGTCGGAGCGGAAGTGCCATTCGGCGCTGACGAATGCGTCAGCGTCCACTGCGGGGAACGCCTCGAACCGCGGATACGGACGATCGTTCCCGGCCGGCCGGTTGTCGCCGTAGAAGAGCCCGGGGATCAGCCACCACGGCGCCGCGGCATCCGGCACCGCCACCGACACCCGCACGGCGCCGGCCACCGGATCAGCACCCTCGTACCGCACGGATACGACATGCGCTCCGCCGTCGGCGCGCACATCGACCGCGAACGACGACGTGTCGGCATCCAGGATGTCGACGGTCAGCGGATGACCCTCCACCGACGCGCTCACGCCGGTGGCTCGCCCAGAGGCCACTCCAGCAGATCGACCTCGACGATCTCGGCATCCGGATCCAGCGGCACACGGAACGTGCGCACCTGATGCGGTCGGAACTCGCCCTCGATCCCGCGATCGACGAACGGCAGCGCGATGTGCGCCTTCGTGGCGCGTCCGGTCGTCTCGACGGCGCGGACGATGATGTCGGCTCCGCCGGCATCCGGCATGTCCTCGCTGCCCTTGATCGCGGTGATCATCACGGCCGCCGCGCCGTCGTCGGCGAAGCTGGTCATCGCCGGCAGGTCGCCGGGGTGGAACGACTCCTGCTGTGCGCGCACCGGCGCGCCGAGCACGGCGGCTCGGCGCGTCGGCTGGGCGGTGCGCCAGTCGCCGGCGTGCGGGATGAGCTCGAGGCTGAAGCGCTGGATGCCCTGATCCTGGAAGGCGTAGATGCCCTCCGGGTCGAGCAGGCGCGGGTCGTGCCAGGAGTACACGGGGCTGCGCACCGCGGTGATGCCGATGCTCGCCGTCTCGAGGCCGGCGGATCCGGCGGGGGAGACGTCCCAGCCGTGCTTGGTCGTCGCGACGACAGTGAGGCCGGCGGGGGCGTCCTCGACCGTGCCGGTGAGGTCGACCCACGACTGCGCCGGCTCCTCGGCGCCGTCGACCGGCCGCTCGATCGTGCCGTACGGGATCTCGTACGTCGCCGACGGGTCGTCGAGTCCGACCGGGAAGCGGAGCTTCAGCAGGTGCGCCTTCTCGCGCCAGTCGATCGTCACGTCGACCCTGACCTCGCGGGCATCGTGGTCGAGCAGGTACTCCTCGACCAGGGTGCTCGCACCCCAGGAGCGCTCGACCCGCACGCGCGAACGGAGCGGACCGGTCTCGCGCACCACGATGCGGTCGAGCGTCATGGCGGCGCCCGGCCAGGCATAGGTGATGACGCGGTGACCCCAGGTGTCGGTCGGGTCGTCGCACACGGCCGTGCGCGGTTGCCCCTTCGTGCCGGCGAGCGGATCGACGCCCGTCGCCTTGTCGAGGAGCGAGATCACATCGCCGGTCGCAGAATCGAGCTCGACCCGCAGGTGCGCGTTCTCGATGACCGTTCCGTCGGTCGCGACGGACAGTGACGAGGGCTGCGGGATCGCGGGACCGGGAAGCAGCCTGTGAAGCGCGTACCCGAAAGCGGGCACGTCGGCGCGGAACGTGACAGCGCCGCGGCTGCGGTCGCCGGTCGTCGCGGTCGACTGCGTCGCCTGCGAGAACACCTCGGTCCCCTCGTGGTCGACGACGCGCACGCCGTGCGGCTGGGATCCGAACTGGAAGTCGACGTCGACCGAGACCGCCCACGGATGCGGGTTGAAGACGACGATCGGCTGCGTCGCGGTGTCCATCGGGATGTCGATACGACGGGCGATGCGGTTGTGGGCGCGGGTGATGATGCGCTTCGAGATCGCGATGGCCTCGCCGAGCTGGTCGCGTGCGTCGTCGTACGACGGCTCGATTGCGGAACCGGGGAGGATGTCGTGGAACTGGTTGAAGAGGATCTGCTTCCACGCCCGCTCGAGGTCCTCACGGGGATAGTCGTCGCCGCCGAGGGCGAGCGCGACCGCGGCCCAGCGTTCGGCGGACAGCACGGCGTGCTGCGCCTTGCGCTGCCAGGCCTTGATGCCGGAGTGCGCCGAATAGCAACCGGGGGCGTGGTGCTGCAGGTCGTCGCGGCGGACGGCTAGACCGTCGAGGAAGCCCTCGCCGCGTGCGAGCATCTCGTCGAAGTAGGTGCGCGGTGACGACATCGTCATCCTCCCGAAGGTTCCCATCCGGTCATAGCGGTGGATGGAGTCGATGTTGGCCCTGGTGGGACCGCCGCCGTGATTGCCGACGCCGTAGAACACCATCATCGATCCCAGCGAGCGGTCGAGTTGCCCGAGCGACTTCTCGGTCTGACCGGACACGTCACCGGGAGGGCTGCAGTACTCGAACGGGATGCGGAACGCGAGCACGCGCGATCCGTCGGGCGACTCCCAGTGGAAGAGGGTCTCGTCGAGGTCGCCCTCGTGCGGGCCGGGGCGCAGGAAAGTGTACGAGTCCATGCGCTGGCCGCGGAGGATCTGGGGAATGCTCACGCTGTGGCCGAACGGGTCGACGTTCATGCCGACCGTCGAGATCTGGCCGAAGCGGGACTGCAGGAATCGCTGACCGTACAGTCCCTGTCGCGCGAAGGACTCGCCCATGGGCATGTTGCAGTCGGGCTCGACCCACCAGCCGCCGACGTTCACCCAGCGGCCCTCGGCGACGCGCTCGGCGATGCGGGCGAACATCTCCGGATCCTGCTCCTCGACCCACGACAGCAGCACGATCTGGTCGCACGTGAAAACGAAGTCGGGGTACTCGTCCATGCGGTCGAGAGCACTCGCGAACGTCGCGCGCGCCTCCTGGTACCCCTCCTGCCACGGCCACAGCCACACGGGGTCGAGATGCGCGTTGCCGATCATGTGCAGCGTGCGGTCGGGCGTCGCCACCGGACGCTGCGTCTCGGGGCGCCCCTCCGGCTGCGCGCCGGACGGGGCGTTGGCAATCGGTGCATGGTCGATCCGATCGCTCACGCGAGTTCCTCTCCTGCGGCCCATGCATCCAGGATCTCGGAAAGGGCGTGCAGGAAGAAGGTGTGCATCTCCTGGATCCGGGGAGTGTCCGACGAAGGCGACAGCAGCGCATGGTCGGCGAGCTCGAGCGAGGGGCCGCCGTCGCCGCCGCCGAACAGCAGCGTGGTCGCGCCGTTCGCGCGGGCCGAGGCCAGCGCATCGACTATGTTCTGCGATCGTCCGGAGGTGGTGAACGCGGCGACGACGTCGTTCGGGCGCGCGAGCGCCTGCACCTGGCGCGAGAAGATGTCCTCGAACGCGTAGTCGTTCGCGATGCACGTCGATACTGTGGCATCGGTCGACAGCGTCACCGCGGGGAGTGGTCGCCGATCACGACGGTAGTGCCCGATGACCTCGCCGGTGAAATGCTGAGCGTCGGCGGCGCTGCCGCCGTTGCCGAACGTGTAGAGCGTGCCGCCGCGTTCGAACGCGGCGATGATCACGGCACCCACCGCCTTCACCGCAGGCAGCAGTGCTGCGGCATCCGTCGCTGTGCGGATGTGCGCGTCGAGCTGTTCATCGAGCCAGTCAGACAAGGGATTCCTCCAGGAGGTCGAGAGCGAGGGCGCCGGCGCCGACGACGCAGACCTCGTCGCCGAGCCCGGCGAGGGTCACGGCGGCACGCGCCGCCGCAGGGGGCATGGCGGTGTTCTGCACGATGGAGCGGACCGGGTCGAGGAGCTGGGAGCCGGAGCGCGTGACGCCGCCGCCGAGCACGACGATGTTCGGCTCGAAGATGTTCACGAGATCGGTGACCGCCTGACCGAGCACGTCGGTCGTCTCGTGCCACAGCTCGGTGGCGATGGCATCTCCGGCGAGGGCAGCTGCGGCGACGTTCTCGGCGCGCACGACGTCGAGTTCGCGCAGCGTCGAAGCGCGGTCGTCGGATGCGAGGAGGTCGGCAGCGCGGGCGGCGATGGACGTTCCGGAGGCGTAGGCCTCGAGGCATCCCTTCCTCCCGCAAAGGCAGTCGCGGCCGCCGGGGCGCACGGTGAGGTGCCCGAACTCGCCGCCGTTTCCCGCGGCGCCGCGGTGCAGGCGTCCGTCGATGATCGATCCTCCGCCGACCCCGGTCGACAACGTCAGGTAGAGGGCGATGTCCGCACCCCGGGCCGCACCGTAACGGTGCTCGGCCAGCACGGCGGCCGTGGCGTCGTTCTCGACGACGGCCTGCACGCCGAACTCCTCGGCGGCCATGGCGACGATGGGGATGCCGATCCAGCCGGGAAGGTGCAGGGGGTGCGTGAGGATGCCGGCCGGGGCGTCGAGAGGTCCGCCGCAGCTGATACCGACGGATGCCGGTGCGCCGAGACCCGCTGCGGCGATGCTGCGGTGCCCCATGTCGAACAGGTGGGCGATCACGGCATCCGGCCCGCGGTGCTTGTCGGTGGGCTCCGAGAGAAAGCCGTGCGTGCGGCCGTCTGCCGTCATCACGGCGACGGCGAGCTTCGTCCCGCCGATGTCGAGCGCGAGCACGCTCTGCTGCGTTGCCATTCGTTCCTCCGCCTGCATGTCCACGGTGATCGTCCATCGGTTCTGTGGACAGTGTGACATCGTTCCCACATCATAGCAAAGCGGAATTCCCATTCAAGGTTCGGGCACAACTTCGCAGAACGACGTGAACTTCGCAGAGGGAAGCCAGAAACTCTGCGAGATTCGTGTCGTTCTGCGAGATCGCGCCGGACGGCAATCGTCAGTCGGGCCAGCGACGCAGGCGCTCGGTCAGCTCTGTCAGATACTCCGGCGGACCGGCCTCGGCGAACCAGAGCCAGAGCTCAGCGGCATGGATCGGGGTCCATGCCCGCGCGAGGTCGCGGTCGGCTCCGTACGCGTCGACGAGAGCATCGAAGGAGCGCTCGTCCTTCAGCGATGCACCCCAGGCGGCGCGCGACACCTCGCGCAGCGGATCGCCCCGATGCGCGCCCTCCCAGTCGATCACGGCGGTGATCTCCCCACCTGCCGCCAGCACGTTTGCATCGGTCCAGTCGCCGTGACAGAACACCGCACCCGCAGACGGCGGGATCGTCAGCGGCAGAGGCGGCCCGCCCGCCTCGCGGTAGCGGTGGATGATGTCCCGGTCGTCGGGAGGATCCGGCAGTCCCGCCGGTGCCGGCACGGCGTGCAGCCGCCGCAGGAGAGGAGCGGATGCCGCGAGCAGACCGATCCGCTCGTCGGCGCTTCCGTGGTCCAACCGCTCGCCCGGCATGAGCGTCATCAGGATCGAGCCCGGCGCGTGGTCCACCAGCTCCGGCACCGGCAGATCGGTGTCCGCCAGCGTGCGCAAGGCCAGGATCTCGGTGTCATGGCGGTGAGCATCCGTCATCCGCTTCTCGACGAGCGTGCGTCCGTGGCGCTGGACGACGCGCACGTTGCCGACAGCACCCTGACGTATCTCGGGCACCCGAGACGTCATGCGCTCACTCCGCCGGCGCTGCGACCGAACCGCGATCGACGAACTGCGTCGGCATGACGATGGTCCGCACCGGAGCGTCCGGCGACTCGATGCGCTCGAGCAGAGCCCGGAGCGCCGCGGCGCCCAGGGCGCCGGCATCCTGTTGCCTTGTCGAGACGCCGGGGTCGACCATGCTCATCCACGGGGCGTCGTCGAAGCCGACCACGCTCACGTCGTCCGGCACGCGTAGCCCGAGAGCCGACGCCGCGCGCCACGTTCCCTCGGTCAGCACATTGTTCGCGGCGAACACCGCGGTGGGGCGGTCGGACCGGGAGAGCATCCGCTCTGCCGCGGCCCGTGCCTCTTCGGCATCCCAGCCTGCCTGGACGATGAGTGACGCGTCGACGGGCACCTTGCGGGCTTTCAGTGCATCGAGGTACCCCCGTTGGCGCTCGTCTCCCGTGGTCCACTCCGTCTCGTCGATCAGCAGTGCGATGCGCCGATGGCCCGCGTCGATCAGTCGCATGGTCGTGTCACGGGCGGCGGCGCGGTTGTCGACGACGATGGCGTCGGTGCTCTCGGCGTCGAAACGGCGGTCGACCTCGATCAACGGCACCCCGATCCGGCTGAGGTAGGCGCTCAGATCGGCGGAGACCGGGGTCGCGATCACCCCGGAGACACGGGAGCCGACCAGCGTCTCGGCCGCTTCGAGCTCGTCGGGACTGTTGCCGCGGAGATCGACGAGCACGACGGTGCGGCCGTGCGCTCGGGCCTCCTCGCCGATACCCGAGGCGAGCTCGGCGTAGAAGACGTTGCGCAGATCCGAGACCAGCAGTCCGACCGATCTGCTGGTGCCCTGCTTGAGGCTGCGAGCCGTCGCATCGACGACGTAGCCGATCTCCTTCGCGACCGCGCGCACCCGCTCGCGCACCTCGGGCGCCGCATAGCCGTTGCCGGACAGCGCGCGTGATGCGGTCGACCGCGACACCCCGGCGGCGGAGGCGACCTCGCGGATCGTCGGGCGCTCGAACGGAGGACGCGGCCGGTCGCTCACGGGCGTGATTCCCCGGAGTCGAGCGCGGCGACGTCGATCAGCGCCTCGGCGTGCTGACCGAGCCGGAGTCCGCCGATCGTGACGTCGAGGGCGAGGCGGTGGCGTCGCCCCGCGGAGGTCGGTGTCACGGTCAACTGCACGGCGGCCTCCTCATGGGGTCCGAGCTCGATATCGATCTCGCTCCGGGACGAGCGCCAGCCTACTGGCAACACCAGCGATACCCTCGCTGCCGCGCGTTCCCCCCGGGGATTGCGCAGTCGCACGGAGTACTCGACCGGCTCGCCGACGACCACGGCATGTCGGTAGGGGAGGAGCCGGGCCGCCTGCCCATCCGGCCCGATCCCTACCTCATCGAGCGGCAGGAGGCGCTGATGCAGGTCGTCGACCATCCGGCCGGAGTCCGCCAGATAGTCGAGATACTCGTCATCGACCGAGCGCGGTTCCCAGTGCCCGCTCGCCATCAGGCCCGGAGCGATGCGACGATAGAGGGCTGCGCTGCGCGAGTAGTCACCGAGTCGGAACAGGTTCCGGTACTGGTAGTTCATGATGTCGCGGCGTCCGTCCCTGCCGCCGAGCCCCTCCTGCTGATCGCCTGTGAAGACGACGGTGCGGCCGTCGATCTCCAGCGAATAGGCGACCGCGTAGAGCGTGTGCCCGGGCTGCTCATGCGCGGTGAATGTGTACTCGTTCCACATGAACGGCTCATCCAGCGGCAGAACGCAATCGGCGTCGATCGGGTCGTACCACTGGCACGGCAGGTCCTCGAGCCAGGGATCGGCCATGGTCGGGGCGACATTCTCGGGGATCCAGATCTCCGTACCCTCCACATCGCGCAGCAGCGGCATCCCGGCGATGTGGTCGTCGTGATAGTGGGTGGGAAGCGCGACGGTGATCCTGGTGACGCCGTGATTCCGCCGGAGCGCCGGGAGTGATGCGAGCCACGGTCGCCGGCTCGCCCGCTCCTGGCCGAGCACCAGACCCGTGGTCATGTCGTAGCCGTAGTCGATGATGAGCGCCTCGCCCGTCGCGGACAGCACGACGTAGGAGCACGACATCGACGTGCGATTCAGGAGGAGGTGCTCCGAGAGCGCGACGAACGGATCGTCGAGTCGTGCCAGCAGATCCCAAGGATAGGAGCGGCGGGAGTCGACATACTCCTGCATCGTCGCGGCGAGCAGGTCGAGCGCCGCGACGGCATCGTCCATGACCTCGCCGTGCGAGGGGGCGAGTCGTGTCGCGCCGTCCCTGGCCAGCATCCGCGCGCTGAGCACCGTCATCGCCGGGCCCTCGTTCTGCGTGTACGACCACTGCGTGGCGGCGAGCGACCACACCTTGCCCGGCGCGTAGATCAGGTCGCCGGAGAAGGCGATCGTCTCGCCGTCCCGTTCGAGCAGATAGGTGACCGAGCCGATCGTGTGCCCGGGAGTCGGGAGCACTCTCAGGCGCACGCCGGCGACCGCCAGCTCCCGATACTCCGGAACGGTGGCGTGCACCGGCACCGAGGCCAGCAGCGAGAAGCGGTCCTGACGCAGGTTGTAGTCGTTGTCGAGCGGGCGGCCCTCCCACATCTCCTCGACGCGGTCGAAGAGCTCGCGCTCGACCGGCGGCACGTGGATGCGGGCGCCGTGCGCGACCGCGAGCGGGAGGCCCTGGCCTTGATCGCGGTGGTGGTGGGTCATCAGCACGTCGGTGACGCGACGGATGCCGAGCGCGCCGAGCTCATCGAGCGCCAGACCCGAGCCGAAGTCGATCGCGACGGCATCGCGTTCGCCGTCCGGCGTCTCGGGGTCGGTCAGGAGATACACGTGGCAGGTGTCGTCGATGCGCCAGACGCCCCGGGCGATCTCCTTCGCGGTCATGTCAGCGTCTCCCGGTATTCATCCCACACGCGACCGATCTCGGCGAGATGCTCGATGTCGATGGGCTCATCGGGGCCCACCCGCTCCAGATAGTACAGAGCGGGCACGCCGAAACCGCCTTGCGCGCGGGCGTAGTCGAGCCACTCGTCGAGGTTCGGCATCGGCCACTGGTCCGTGTCGACCGGATGCTGCGGCAGCACCGCCGCCACGATCTCGTGCCGGGCGCGAAGCTGCGCGGCCACCGACACGGGCCGGCCGGCGGTGTCATGCTCGAGCACGTCGTTGGTGCGGATCATTCCCGACACAGCGCCGAACGACGGGTGCACCGTGTGTGTGATCACGAGGGCGTCCGGCTTGATGCCTGCGGCCGTGTCGTGCAGGTGCGTGACAAGGCGGTGGAGTGCGGCGATGCCCCACGGGGCGTCGCTGTCCGGCGCCGAGCGCATCGTCGTGCCGCTCGGCGTGCGCTGGGTGAAGTCGACCTTGAAGCCGTCGGCATCCAACCCCTCCGGCGATAGCAGGTGCTCGATGATGCGGGACAGGCGCGCGCGATAAGCAGGGCTGCCGGGGTCGACGGCGATCGGACGGCCAGCGGCATCCGTGATGCACTCGTCAGCGGGCAGACCGGTGGGGTCCCAGGCCTTCCACCAGAGCAGCACTCGGCGTCCTTCGGCGTGCTGCCGGTCGATCCAGCCGCGCATGTCGGGCCACGCCTCGGTGTCGGGCTCTGCCGTGCCGTACTGCGCCTGCCACCGGTCATCGATCACGACGGTCCCCGGATTCAGCGAGGCGGCGTCGAGGGTCTGCAGGAACTCGTCGTAGATCTCCTGCCGGCACAGGTCGGGTGCCGGCGCGCCGCCGCGGGCGACCTGAGCGCCCCAGCCGCAGAAGATCGGCTCGAGCCACCAGCGGTGCGGCGCGATCGGATTCTCCGGGGCGAAGCCGTGCTGCACCAGATCGGCGCGGTATCCCTGAAGGGCTGCGGTGGGCGATGTGACGGGGCGCAGCACGACGGTGGGCGAGCGCCAGCGCCCGTTCACCGACGTGTGGCCCTCGTACGTGAGGCGAAGGAGTGCGCCGTCGTCGACCGGGTCGAAACGCAGCACCGTGAAGCCGAGGCGGTCGACCGCATCGCGCAGCCAGCTCGCGAGCCAGGGGCCGTCGCCCGGTTCGAACGGATCGGTTGCGGGGCTGCGGCCGAAGGCCAGGGCCAGCGGAGGCGGTGAGAAGATGCCGTTCAATCGGCCCGGATCGGCGTCGCCGACCACGCCCAATGATGCCGCCGACCAGATCGGGCGGATGAACGCCACGGGTTCGGTGGGGCTCGGCACCGAGAGCGACTGCGCGTCGAAACCCGAACGGAAGGTGCCGCTCGCTCCCGTCGGCAGGATGCCGTCTCCGCCGAGGATCGTGACGTCCGTGAGCGTGCCCTCTCCTGCGGCCTCGAGCGTGACCTCGATCCCCTCGGCGGTGCAACGGATCTCGAGGAGACGCTCGCGCCAGGCACTCGACTCGGTGCGTACGGTCACCACGATCGCGTCGGGCTCTTCGCGGACCTCGGGCTCGAACAGGCGCATCGCCTCGTCCCTGGCGGAGAGGGTGTGCACGCTCGACAGAGCGCTGAGTCGCATCCAGCGGACGCCGTCGGCGGCTGCGAGTTCGAAGTACGGCGAACGGACCAGACCGCTCTGTCCGGTCTTCCATGAGAGGGAGTAGTCGGGGCCGCTGATGATGCGCCGGTCGGGGTCGCTCTTCGTCGAGAGGGCAGGAAGCATGGCCGCAAGTCTATGTGATAACGTTCCCACGTGAGCGCCGATGACACCGATTTCCTCGACCGTCTGCTCCCCCTTCCTCGCTCGATCGAGGTCGGATCGGGGGCGTTCTCCCGCGAGAGTCTCACCTCGTCGGAACGAAGGGATCCCGCGCTGCCACCGGAGGGCTATCGCCTGCTCGTGGATGCCGGGAAGGTCATGATCGACGCCTCAGGCAGGCGGGGCTTCCGGCACGCGAGGACCACGCTCGATCAGCTGACGGATGCCGACGGCCGGGTGCCGACGATCCGGATCGAGGACGCCCCGACCCTCCCGCGTCGCGGCGTCATCGAGGGTTTCTACGGTGAACCGTGGAGCCACCATCAGCGACTCGACGCGCTGCGCCTCGCCGGACGGCTGAAGATGAACTCCTACGTCTACGCTCCGAAAGACGATCCCTACCACCGCGAGCGCTGGCGCGAGCCGTATCCTGACGACGACCTCGCGCGGCTCGTCGAACTCGCCCGCGCGGGGGAGGAGCACGGCGTCGACGTGGTGGTCGCGCTGCATCCGGCCGGGTCGATGGTGTTCTCGGACGACGCCGACCACGAGCGTCTCGCCGCCAAGGCCGCGCAACTGCTCGATGCGGGCATCCCCGACGTCGCCCTGCTGTTCGACGACGTGCCGCCCACGCCGGCGAACGATGCCGACCGGGCGCACTTCGGCGAGGACGGACGGGCGCTCGGCGAGGCGCACGCGCTGGCGATCCGACGGTTCCAGGATGTCGTGGGCGCGCGGCTCGGCGGCGGTGAACTGCTCGTCGTGCCGATGGACTACGCCGGCGTGCAGTCGAACGACTATCGCACGTCCTTCTCCGTCGGTCTGCCGGAGGACGTGCTCGTGTGGTGGACCGGCCGCGACATCGTCGTCGGAGAGATCGACAGGGAGGCGATCGACGCGGCGGCCGGAGTGTTCGGCGACCGCTTGGTGCTGTGGGACAACTTCCCAGTCAACGACTTCGACCGCGGCCGCGCGTTCCTCGGGCCGCTGCTCGGCCGCACGTCCGAGGTCGCGGGATCGGCGCTGCGCGGCGCCTGGACCAATCCGATGGTCGAGTACGCCCCCGGCGGGTTCGGGATCGCGGCGTTCGCGGACTGGGCGTGGAATCCGGAGGCGTACTCGCCGATACGGTCGGCGGCGGCGGCCCTGCCGTTGATCGCCGGCGTGCAGGCGGACGCGCTCGCTCCTCTGGTGCGCACGCTGTCGTCGTGGCCGCCGTCCGCGCCGATGGATGCGGGCCTGGCCGATCTCGCAGCCGCGGCGCTCGACGGTTCGGCGGAGGCGCGGGCGGCACTCCGGTCGCGTCTGGCGGAGTGGCGGAACCCGATCGAGTCGGATGTCGAGCCGGCGAAGTCGCTGGCGCCGTGGCTGCGGGCAGCCGCCGACCTGGCGGATGCCGGGCTGGGCGCGCTCGACCTGCTGGAGGGCGCTGCCGCGGTCGACCGCACCGCCGTCGAGGAAGCACTCCTCCGCGCGGAGGCGCACGCGGCCAAGGTCGCGATCGACGTCATCCCCGCATTCGTGCGCGCGGTGCTCGAACGGCACTGACGTCGTCGAGCGCGGCGAGGAACGCGGCCGATCCCGACGCCGGTGAGGTCAGGACCCGTGGGTCGTCGCCGGCACCGGTAGCCATCGACGCCTGGGCGAGCACGATGACGTCGACCTCACCGGCCTGTTCGATGGCTGCTGCGATGAGCTCGTCGTGGCGTGCCTGGTCACCGGCGGAGCGAGTCGCCGCCGCCCCCGCCACCACCAGGGACGTCACATCGATTCCCTCGTGCGAGGCCGCCTCGGCCTCGACCAGTCGGCCGGTCGGGCGGAGGGTCGCCGCGAGCGTGGCGAGCACCAGGATGCGGCCGGAACCTGCCGATGCGCGCTCGGCCGCGGCCTTCGCCATCGCGGCGTCGACGCGGACGAGCGGTATGCCGACCGTGCCGGCTGCCTCGACCGTCGCCTCGCCGATCGACGAGCAGGTGACGAGCACGGCCTCGGCTCCCGCATCCCGCAGCGCGGCGAGGTGCACGCGCAGATCCGCGTCGACGTCGGCGGTGATCCCCGTCTCGACCGCGCGGGACAGCAGCGTCGGGTCGACGGTGTGCACGATCTCGAGGTCGCTCCGGTGCGAGGTCAGCAGGTCCTGGAAGACCGGTACGAGCCCGGGAACCGTGTGCAGGACTCCGACGCGCGCGCTCATGCGTCCTGCCAGCGGCGGGCGTCGGCGTCGACGACGTCGGCGAGAGCGGTGAGGCGATCGACCGAACGCGCGCGCAGCTCGCCGCGTACGTCGTCCGCACCCACGACGTCGCTCCACAGGGCACGGCCGGCGAGGAACCCGCTGGCTCCCTCGAGGCAGGCGGCGCGCACGGCATCCGCGAATCGATCGCGCTCGACGCCCTGCGAGAGGACGACCCATGGGCCCGTCATGCACTCGTTCAGTGCGGCGCTCGCGGCGCGCTGCTCGGCCTCGCTGCCGGCGCCGGTCATCGGCACCTGCGCCTTGTACAGGTCCGGATGCAGCGCCGAGAGCTCGCGCGCGGCCTCGCGGATCGCAGCATCCAGCTCGAAGTCGGTCTCGCCGGGGGCGGCGCGCACCACGGGTTCGAGCACCGACAGCACGCCGCGCTCGCGGGCTGCCTCGATGAAACGTGCCGCCAGAGCCACCCGGTCGTCGCGCCGGTCGTCGCGCCGCCAGATCACCAGCAGCTTGAGGGCGTCGACCTGATCGGGCAGTCCGACCAGGGCGTCCAGGTCGAGGTCGGTGTCCTCGACCGGGCGGCCGTCGGCCTGGTCGAGTGCGTCGACGGCCAGAATCAGTCCGGTCGTCTGCGGCACCGCGGCGCGGACCCGGTCGAACCCGAACTGCCGGTCGGCGAGGAAGGCGGAGGCGGAGGGGGCGAGCTCCTCGGCGACCGCGACCTTGAAGTCGATCAGCACCTCGTCGACCGGGCGTCCCCGGCCCGCCGTGTCGAACATGTGCCGCAGGCTCTCGCGCTGGTCCATGGCGACCATGGCGAAAGTCCCCGAGGGGCGGGCGATGGCATCGAGCGTGGTCATGATTCTCCTTGAAGGGGGAGGGCCTCGGCGCCGGCGGCGGCGAGGAAGCGACGGTAGGCGTCGTCGAGAGCAGGGTCGTGAACGCGGGTCACGCGGGAGCTCGGCAGGACCGAGGTCTCGGCGGCCGCCTCGTCGCTGCGGACGGCGGCGAGCAGGGCGGCACCCGCGGCCACCGGTTCGTCCGCGGCGCAGACGACGGTCGGCACGCCGGATGCCGCGGCGACGGGCGCCCACACCGGCACGCGTCGCGCGATCGAGCCGAGGAGCGTGAGAGCGGTGGTCGGCGACCCGGCGAGGTCGTCGGCGGTCTCGCGCATCCAGCGAGCGTGCGCGACCAGCGACTGCAGCAGGCCGCGAGTCCGCTCCTCCGCGTCGCCGGTCCCGAGGATCCGCACCTCGGCGCCGAGGTGCGGATCCGGGCACTGGCGTCCGGCGAGGTACGGCAGCACCGTCATCGGCGACGTCGACCACGAGCCGGCGGTCAGCGCAGCGAGACGCTCCAGCATCCGATCGTCGGGGAACTGTGCTTCCCACCACGCGAGCATCGCGCCGCCCGCCGGGCTTCCGCCCACGACGGTGGCCGCCGAGCCGTCGACCGTCCGGCCGACGGAGAAGCCCTCCGCGACCGCGCGACCGACGTCGACGCCATCCGCGATCCGCACGATCGCCTCGGAGGTTCCGAGGGAGTCGGCGGTCTCGCCGGGGCGTCGCGCTCCTGCTGCCCAGGCGCCGACGGCGTGATCGTGCCCGGCGATGTGCACGGGCAGGCCGACGCCCACGCCGAACGTCGCAGCGGCGGAAGACGTCGCACCCACCTCCTCGCCGGGCGCGCGCAGTGCGGGGAAGACGTGCTCGTGCAGCCCGAGGGTCGTGATCACGTCGCCGTTCCAGGCGTCGCCGCGCCCGGCGAGCATGCTGCGGGTGGCGAGCGTGTGGTCGGTGGCCCGGATGCCGGTGAGAGCGTGAGCGACGAGGTCGGCGACTCCTGCCCAGTGCCGCAGCGCGGCGTGGATCTCCGGCTGCTCGGCGCGGAGAGCCGTGAGCGTCACGGCAGCAGGCTTGGAGGTGGCGGGGACGCCCGTGATGCGTGGGAGGTCGGGGTGCTCCGCGAGGAGAGCGTCGAGGTGTGCGGGATCGACGCGCCGGTTCCAGCGCAGGAGCGGTGTCAGCGCCCTGCCGTCGGTGTCCAGTGCGGTGCCGCTCTCCGCCATCGATGCGATTCCGATGGCGACGATGGGGCCGGATGCCGCCTCGGCGCACTCTCGCGAGACGGCGGCGGCCGTCGCGATGAGTTCGGCGACTCCCGTGGGGGTGGGTCGGCGCGCGAGGTGCACGACGGACACGCCGGCGGCCACGTCGACGAGTGCTGCCTTCGTCGTCGTGCTGCCGATATCCAGACCCAGGACGAGTGTCACTCCTCAAGTTTGTGACATTTTGAACAGAAGATGCAAATGTGTTCGATAATCGACATGACGAGAGGACGCCATGCGCTACACCAACGCCCCCGAACGCCGCGCCCATCTGGAACGACGCATCGCCACCGACGGTTATCTGTCGTCGCTGGCCGCAGCGCACGAGCTGGGCGTCTCCGAGATGACCGTCCGTCGCGATCTGCGGATGCTGGAAGAGCAGGGAGCCGTCCGTCGCGTGGCCGGTGGCGCGACCGTCGTCTCCCAGGGCGTGCCGTTCGAGGGTCGCGATGCCGTCGGTATCGCCCAGAAGCGCGCGATCGCCGAGCTCGCCGCGATCGAGGCATCGGCCGCGGCGACGATCGCGCTCGACGCGGGGACGACGGTCGCCGCGCTCGTCCCCCTGCTCCACGACGCCACCGTGGTGACGCACTCGCTGCCCGTCATCGAGGCGCTGACTCGCACAGGGTCCCCGCGACTCATCGCCGCCGGCGGGCACTATCAGCCCGACACCCGCAGCTTCGCAGGTCCCCTCACCGAAGAGACCCTGCGCGGGATGCGCTGCGACGTCGCCTTCCTCTCAGCCACCACGGTCGGTGCCGACGGCCTGTGGGGGACGAATGCGCTCGATGCCGCGATCAAGCGCGTGCTCGCGCGGCAGTCGACGCGCGTCGTGCTCCTCGCAGACGCGGGCAAGCTGTCCGGCACGCACCCCGGCAGCGCGGCGGTGCGGATCGCCGGGCTGGACATCGTCGACGTGCTCATCACCGACGGCCGTGCGGGGGCCGAGGCGCTCGCCCCGTTCGAAGCGGCCGGTATCGAGGTCAGGATCGCCGGATGACTCTCGAGCTCGCTGTGATCGCTGATGACATCACAGGCGCCTGCGATCTCGCCGCGGGCGTGAGTGCTGCGGGGCTGGAGGCCGAAGTGCGCATCGGGGTGCCCGATGCCGCCTCCCGAACCGATGCCGCGTGCGTGATCGTCGCACTGAAGTCGCGCACCGCGCCCGTCGCCCAGGCGGTGGACGAGAGCGTCGCCGCCGCCCGGGTGCTCCGAGGGTGGGATGCGCGCCGGCTCTATCAGAAGTACTGCTCGACCTTCGATTCGACGGATGCCGGAAACATCGGCCCCGTCACCGACGCGCTGCTCGCCGAACTGCCGCCCGATGCGGTCTCGGTCGGCACCCCGGCAACCCCGGCGGCCGGGCGCACGATGCATCGTGGACACCTGTTCGTCGGCGACCGCCTGCTTTCGGAGTCGTCGCTCGCGCAGCATCCGCTCACTCCGATGACCGACCCGGACCTGATCCGCGTGCTCGGGCGGCAGACGCCGCATCGCGTCTGCTCGGTGCCGATCGAGGTCGTGCACGAAGGGGCCGGCGCGATTGGTGAGCGGATCGGCGAGCTCCGCACAGCCGGTGTGCGGCATGTGCTGCTCGACGCCGTGGAGGATTCCGACCTGGACGCCGCGGCCGAGGCGCTGGTCGCATCGGACGCCGTGCTCGTCGGCGGCGCGGCCGGTCTGGCCGTGGCCTTCGCCCGACGGCTCGGCACCGACAGACCGCTCGCGATCCGGTCGCCGCCGGCGGGGCGGACGCTGATCCTCTCCGGCAGCGGCTCCGAGCGCACGCGCAGCCAGGTCGCCGCGCACACTGGTCCGCTGCTCGCTCTCGATGTCGACGCGCTCGCCGCCGATGCGAACGCCGTGGTCGAGCAGGCGGTGGAGTTCGTGCGTACGGCATCCGGCGTCCCGCTCATCTCCGCCACGGTCGATCCGGGTCAGGTGCGGCGGGTGCAGGAGCGCTGGGGAGTCGAGTGTTCGGCGGCTCTGGTCGAGGACGCGCTGTCGCGGATCGCCGCACTCGCGGTCGAGCGCCTCGACGCGCGGCGCATCCTGGTCGCAGGTGGCGAGACGTCAGGAGCCGTCGCGGCGAGGCTGGGTGTGAGGGCTCTCCGCGTGCGTCGCGTGATCGCGCCGGGCGTCGCGTGGACTTCGGCGACGGATGCCGAGGGCCGCGCACTCGACCTGTGCTTCAAGTCGGGCAACTTCGGCGGCGAACGACTGTTCGTCGAGGCGTGGGACGAAGAGGAGGCCTCATGACTGCGGACGATCTGGTCGCTGCCTGTCGAGCGCTCGCCGCCGCGGGGCTCTCTCCGGGCAGCTCGGGGAATGCGAGTGCCCGTGACGGCGATCGCATCCTCGTCACGCCGACCGGATCGGCGCTGCGGCGGGTGACGCCCGAGCAGATCTCCGTGCTCGCGACCGACGGCACGCATCTCGGCGGCCCTGCGCCGACGAAGGAGTGGGCGATGCACGTGGCCGCTTACCGCGCGCGTCCGGACGCCTTCGCGGTCGTCCACCTCCATTCCCGGGCCGCGACGGCGGTGTCGTGCCTCGTTCCCTCCGGCGATGATCCGCTGCCGGTCTATACGCCGTACCGTCTGCGGATGCTGGGCCGCATCGAGCTCGTCGAATACGCCGCCCCGGGGTCGGACGCCCTCGCCGCCGGGGTGCAGGAAGCGGCGTCCCGCAGTCACTGCTTGCTGCTCGCGAATCACGGCAGCGTCGTGTGCGCACCCGACCTGGTGCGCGCGGTCGACCTCTGCGAGGAGCTCGAGGCTGCGGCCGAGCTCACGTTGACGCTGCGCGGTCGCGACGCGAGGACGCTCGATCCCGCCAAAGCCTGGGGCTACGTGTATCAGAAGTGATACACGTTGGACGCGTCCCGCACACGGCTGAACTCGTACCTGGCCGGCAGGGTCACGCCGGCCGTGGACGTGCTCGTCGCGGTCGAGCAGATCGCCGAACGGCGCCGGGCACCTGCGCGCGCTCAACCTCGTTCTCGACTGACGCGAACGTCGAACCGCTCACACCGCGAGGACGGCCCCGGCATCCCGCAGGGCCTCCTGCAGCCGTGACACGTCGATGTCCTGCACACGCCGGCCCGCTCGCGCCGCGAGGGCCGCAGCGGCTCCGGCGGCCTGACCGAGCATCTGGTACTGCGGCTCCATCCGGATCGACGAGAACGCGACGTGCGATGCCGACACGCAGACGGCGACGATCAGGTTCTCGCATTCGTCGCGCCGCGGCACCAGGGCACTGTAGCCGACCCCGTAGACCGGCACGGGAACGGACAGGTAGCCCTCGGTCACGATCATCGCGATCGGGTCGGGGTGCTCATGCACCCAGCGCCAGGTGCGCTGCACCTCGCGGATGTCGAGGTGGTACGACCCGAGCGCGATCACATCCGCGGGCACCGCCCCGGCGCGCAGATCGTGCTCGGTCAGGATGCGCTCCGCCACCATCCGCCGGGCCTCCCGCACATAGAGCTGATGCGGCAGATGCCCGGTGTCGCTGAATTCGTCAGCGGGTAAACCCCATGTCTGCATCTCACGACGGACGGATGCCGGAACCGCGGGGTCGTTCGTCAGGAACCACAGGAAGTCCTGTGTGTGGTGCAGATGATGCAGCCGGATCTCCTCGCGTCGCACCGGGTCCGCGTCGGGGTACTCCCAGGCCGACCCGTCGAGCACGCTCAGCGAGAAAGGGCCGAGCGAGTTGCCGTCGGCCTTGCCACCTGGGAGGTTCGGCTCGAGACCCAGGTGCCTGCCGGCGCCGTGCACCTCGCCGCGCTGCGCGGCATTCGCGAACAGTCGGCGGCCGAGCTCCCAGTGCGCGTCGTCGTAGCCCTCGCGGCGCGGGAACGGGATGCGGTCGGGTGCCTGCGACAGGCACACTCGGTATCCGTACGACATGATGCCGCCGTCACCCGCGCCGACCTCCGCGAGCGCTCCCGGTTTGACCTGTGGAAGCAGCGGCCCCGGCATCCGCCCGCTCTCATCGGAGAGGAACGGCGAGATCCACGGCGGCGTCGCATGCCGCCCGGGGAAGATCTCCTGGCGTCCGGCGAATCGCTCGCCATGCAGGTCCCGCGACTCACGGCCGACTCCGTAGGCCACTCCCGCCGCGGCCAGGAGGTCGCCTTCGTACCCGGCATCCACGAAGACGTCGGCGCTGACGGTGAGGTCGGGGGAGAACCGTGCGGAGACGATCCGCGCGTCGTTCATCTCGACGCCCTGCAGCTCGCCGCCGAAGACGAGATCCACCCCCGCGCGATCCAGCCAGCGCAGGAAGATCTGCTCGGCGACGTGCGGCTCGGGGCCTGCGTAGCGACCGACCGGAACGCCGTAGTGCTCGGCGACGGCGGCGCGGAACTCGGCGGCCATCCCGCCCAGCGCGCGCACGTCGCCGACGTCGGTGTAACCGAGCCCGCCGCTCGTCATCCCGCCGACATTGCGCCCGGGCTCGATGAGCACGACGTGCGAGCCTGCACGCGCCGCGGAAACAGCAGCGCAGACGCCGGCCGCGGTCGCGGTGAAGACGGCGACGTCAGCCTGGATCATGCGCGCAGCCCTTCCCGAAGCACATCCAGGGCTCCTTGCGCAAGGCCGGTGGACGACGCCTGCACTCGCTCTACCATCTCTGCGGGATCGAGCGCCGTCGGTTGCGAGAAGGCGAACTCGACCCGTATAGTCACAGCCATGTGGTAACGATGCCACAGGTCGACGGGAGAAGCGACATGAGACACACGAACCGGTGGGACTCCTCCGCGAACGAGGGGGAGAGATGAGCCTCGGTTCCGATTCGGAGACTCGCACGATGAGCCTCGCGAAGGACGACGCGGGCGCTCGTCTGAAGCGACGCCGCAAGGATCGCGCACCCCGGATCAAGCAGCACTACAACAAGCGCGAGGCCATCGCCGGCTACCTGTTCATCTCGCCGTGGATCGTCGGCTTCCTCATCTTCACCGCCGGTGCGATGATCTACAGCCTGTACATCTCGTTCAGCAACTACAACCTGGCGACGAACACCGCGCGCCCTGTCGGCATCGACAACTACGCCCGTCTGTTCGAAGATCCTCGCGTCGGCGTCTCGTTGGCCAACACCCTCTTCTACGTCGTGATGGCCGTCCCGCTCGAGATCGCCTTCGCGCTCATCCTCGCGATGCTGCTGAACCGGGTGGGCCGCGGCGCCGGATTCTTCCGTGTGCTCTACTACCTGCCCAAGATGACGCCCGCCGTCGCGACCGCCGCCGTCTTCTTCCTCCTGCTGAACGGCAACTCGGGAGCCATCAACGCCTTCCTCAAGATCTTCGGCATCCAGGGACCGCAGTGGTTGGTGGACCCGGCCTGGGTGAAGCCGAGCATCGTGATCATGACGCTGTGGGGCGTCGCGGGAACCATGGTCATCTTCCTCGCCGCGCTGAAGAACGTGCCGGTCGAGCTCTACGAGGTGGCTTCCCTCGACGGTGCGGGACCCATTCGCAAGTTCTTCTCGATCACTCTTCCGATGATCTCGGGTGCGATGTTCTTCAACGTGATCGTGCTGTCCATCGCGGCCTTCCAGATCTTCGACCAGGCGTATCTGCTGTTCTGGCGAGATCAGAGCAACTCCTCGCCCGAGGCGTCGCTGTTCTATGCGATCTACCTCTTCCAACAGGCCTTCCGCCAGTTCAACTTCGGCTTCGCGGCCGCGATGGCCTGGCTGCTCTTCGTCATCATCATGATCATCACGGTCATCCAGGTGAAGTTCGGCAACCGATTCGTCTACTACGAGGGAGACCGTTGATGTCGTCTTCACTGCGCCAGGTTCCCCCTGCCGTCGAGCCGGCTCGCGAGTCCGAGACCCGCGCCATCACCATGCCGAAGCGCTCGCGGTGGCGTCGCGCGATCTCCCAGCCCAAGACGCTCCTCGGCCGCATCGTCCTGACGATCGTCCTGATCGGCTTCGGGCTGCTGTTCCTCTACCCGTTCCTGTGGCTGCTGGCGGCGAGCCTGAAGCCGCGTGGCGAGGTCTTCGACAACCTGCTGATCCCGAAGACCTTCGTGCCGGAGAACTACATCGAGGTCTGGAACCAGCTCCCTCTGCTGAGCTGGGTGTGGAACAGTGTGGCGATCGCACTGCTCGCCGCCGGCACGGTGGCCGTCACGAGCTCGATCGTCGCGTTCGGCTTCGCGTACTTCAAGTTCCCCGGTCGCAACCTGCTCTTCGGCCTGGTGCTCGGAACCATGATGCTCCCCGGCGCCGTGACCATGATCCCGATCTACCTGATCTGGAAGGAGACGGGGATGCTGGGCACGTGGGTGCCGCTGTGGGGCATGAACCTCTTCGGCTCCGCGTTCTACATCTTCCTGCAGCGGCAGTTCTTCCTGGGGCTGCCGAAGGAGCTGTTCGAGGCCGCCCGGTTGGACGGCGCGAGCTACTGGGGCCTGTTCTGGCGCATCGCGATGCCCCTGTCCATCCCGTCGTTCATCATCGTCTTCCTCTTCGAGTTCCAGGCGAGCTGGAACAACCTGCAGTCCGCGTTGATCTACCTCAACGCCGGATCGGTCGAGGACTTCACCGCCCCGCTCGGCATCGCCTACGCGATGACCAAGTACAGCCCGACCGCCGGCGGTCATGGCGACTACCAGTACGTCATGGTGGCATCGCTGATCGTGACCATCCCGATGCTGATCATGTTCGCGTTCGGCCAGCGCTACTTCATCGAGGGTGTGGCGACGCAGGGACGCAAGGGATGACCGTGCGCGGAGGAGATCTATGGCATCGATTCCACAATCAGAAAGTCACAAAGCAGTAAACACCTGGCGAGACCATTGCCTCGGCCCGACCGGTCCGTTAGTTTCTTGTGGGAAGGTTCCCACACTCGGAACAGTCGAGTCGGCGGAGGCGATGGCGCCGCCCCAATCGAAAGGGAAAGAAATGCGGAAGCGCATTCTGGGATTCGCCGCGATGGCCGCGGCATCCGCAATCGTGCTCGCCGGCTGCAGCGGCGGGGGAGCCGGTGAGAACGGCGGTGACGCCGACTTCTCGGGTGACGCCACCGGCACACTGAACGCGTGGGGCTTCGAGAACGCCGACGACGTCGGCACCTCGCGGATGGACTACGCCGCCGAGCAGCTCGGTGACGTCGACGTCAAGCTCGACGCGACAGCGTTCGACGCGCAGAAGTTCACCACCCGCATCGCGAGCGGCGACGTCCCCGATGTCGTGCAGATGGACCGCCGGTACGTGACGACGTACGCGGCGCAGGGGCTGATCATGCCTCTCGACGAGTGCTTCGCCGCACAGGACGTGACTCCGGAAGAGCACTGGTACCCCTCCGTCGTCGACGACGTGACCTTCGACGACGAGGTCTGGGCGGTGCCGCAGTTCTACCAGCCGCCGGCGATCCTCGTGAACAAGAAGGTGCTCGCCGAAGCCGGTGTCACCGCCGATCAGATCGACACCTCGAAGCCCGACGTCCTCATCGATGCCATCGGAAAGATGTACCAGGAGTCCGGCGGAGTGCCGACCCGACTCGGACTCGACCCGGTCGCGACAGGTCAGGGCCCGCTGTGGATCCTCGGCATGGGCGGGCAGCTCACCGATGACAAGGGTGCGCCGACGCTCGACGACGAGAGCAACATCGCCGGCATCGAGCTGCTCAAGCAGATCACCGACGCGCAGGGCGGATTTGCGGGTGTGAAGAGCTTCACCGACTCGTTCGACACCTTCGGCGACAACAACCAGTACGTCGCCGGTCAGGTCGGCGCCCAGGTCAACGCGCAGTGGTACCCGAACGTCCTCGGCCCGTACGCCGACCAGATCGACATCGAGGCCGTGCCGTTCCGGGACGCGGACGGTGAGCCGTTCTCGGTCGCGTCGGGCACCGCGTTCGTCGTGCCGGTCGGCGCGAAGAACCCGGCGGCGGCGTGCGCGTGGATGGTGAATCTCACCTCCGACGACGCGTGGATGGCGGCAGGCGAGGCTCGTGCCAAGACGCTCGAAGAGGACGGCGGTCTGAACACCGGCCTGTTCACGGGCTCTCCCGCCTCCGACCAGGCGATCCGCGACAAGTTCGTGGTCGAGACCGGCAATGCCGGATTCGACCAGGTCATCTCGACGTTCTACGACGTCGTCGACTACGGGCAGTCCTTCGGATCGTCTCCTGCCGGCCAGGAGATCCAGAACGAGCTCAACAACGCGATCACCGCGGCGCTGCTCGGCGACAAGACCCCGGAAGAGGCACTTGCCGACGCGCAGGACGCGGCGATGCGCGCCTACGGGAACGCCACCGCGGGCTGAGAATCCCGCACCCCGGGCGGGTCGACTTCGGTCGGCCCGCCCTTCTCGTGCAACGACGACGAAGGAACGCAGAGAACCCGATGCCGATCCGACAGATCCTCCTCCTCGGCCATACCCACCACGACGTCGGCTACACCGACAGCCCTCGACTCATCGACGCGCAGCACGCCCAGATCGTCGATCGGGTGCTCGAGCTCGCCGCCGAGCATCCCGGCGACGGGCCCGACGCCTTCCGGTGGACCTTCGAGGTCGCCAGGCCGGTGCTGAACTTCCTGCGCACCGCGAGCCCCGCCCAGAAGGAGCAGCTGGCTGCACTTGGAGGCTCCGGCATCCTCTCCGTCACCGGCGGGTACCTGAACATGACCCAGCTGCCGAGCACCTTCGAGTTCGACGCGGCGTACGAGCAGCTGGGCCGTGTCCGCGAGCTCGGGATCGACATCCGCACGCAGCAGCACGGCGACGTCAACGGCCTGTCGTGGGGAGCGGTCGACCAGATGGCGGATGCCGGAATCGACCGGCTCGTCATGGCGCTCAACCCCGATCACGGGCGGGCGCCCTTCCCTCAGCCCAGCGGCTTCCGGTGGGAGGGGCCGTCCGGACGCCGGGTGTTCGTGTGGCTGTCGACGCACTACGGCTTCGGCGAGGAGTGGGGGATCGTCGACGGCGACGTCGACAAGGCCGAGCGGCACATCGAGGCCTTCATCCGCGAGCTCGAGAACCGTGACGACTATCCGTGGACGACGGCGATCGTGCATGCCGGCAACGACAACCGGTGGCCGACCGCACTCTTCCTCGACGTCGTGCGCATGTGGAACGCGCGGCATCCGGAGGTCCCGATGCGCACCGTGACGATCGACGAGGCGCTCGACGAAATCGAGCACGAGACCGTGGACGCGGACGTCGATGTGCCGATCGTGCGCGGCGAATGGGCCGACTGGTGGTCGCACGGACACGGGTCCACCGCGCGCGAGGTCGCCGTCTATCGCGAGGCGCGGAGCTTCGCCCGTGCGGCGCAGACCTCGCATGCACTCGCGCGCCTCGCCGGCGACCGCGGAGTGCCGGGGTTCGATGTGCTCGGGTACCGACGGGGCCCCGTCCGGCACCGCTCCGACGACGAGGTGGCTCAGCTCCTGGAGCGCGTCGATGAACAGCTGCTCCTCTACGGCGAGCACACCTGGGGGAGCTGGGAGACGTACTCGAAGGCGCATTCGACGTTCAGCCACTCGCACCACAACGCGAAATCGGGCTTCGCCTACGATGCGTTCGATCACGCGAGGGATCTGGCCATCGAAGGCTGGTTCCGGTACGTCGGATCCTCGGGCACACAGCAGGAGGCCGAAACGGATGCCGTCGTGATCGTGAACCCGACCGAATCGCGACGACGCGAGGTGGTCGACGTCGAGATCGGCGGAGTGCGCCGCGGGCGCGTGCTCGCCGATGTGGAAGCCTTCGGCGTGCAGATCGTGCCGACGCCTGCCACCCCCGCGGAGGAGGTCGCGAGCGGCCCGATCACCGCCGGCCGGTATCGGGTCGAGATCGATCCCGCGCGGGGCGGCATCGTCTCCCTGGTCGACACGGTCACCGAGCGCGAACTCGTCGATGCGGCGGCCGTCACTCCGTTCGGCGCCCTCGTCGACGAACGGGTCGTCGATGGCTCTCAGCATCCGATGATCACCGAGTCACCGAAGCTCTTTCACCCCGAGCATCCCGGTCCGGACTTCCGCCACGACGTCGCGGTCGGCCACGGACCGATCCGCATCCGGCGCGCGGGATCCGTGACCGAGGTGAGTTGGGAGTCGGCGGCGTCCGGCATCCCGAAGGTCGTCACCACGCTCGTGCTGGCCGACGACTCCGCCGAGATCGGTCTGGACGTCTGGCTCAGCAAGCCCGAGCGTTTCGGGCCCGAGAGCGTCTTCGTCGCGTTCCCCTTCGCGATCGCCGAACCGCGGTTCCTGCTCGAGACGGCGGGCGCGGTGTTCGCCGCCGACAGCGAGCAGCTGCCGGACACGAGCAAGGACTGGTACTCGATCCAGCACGCGGTGGGAGTAGCGGGCACGTCCGGCGGAGTGCTGTGGGGATCGATGGATGCACCCCTCGTACAGCTCGGCGGGTTCCACACGGGCAAGTGGGCGGCGCACCTCGACGCGGCCTCCGGTCAGATCGGCAGCTGGCTGATGAACAACCTCCACTTCACGAACTTCCAGGCCCGCCAGGAGGTCACCCGGCGATTCCGGTACCGTTTCACCCCGGTCGCGCAGGTCGCTTCCGCAGACGTGCGGCGCTACGGGCGCGATCTGCTCGAACCGCTCCAGGCGAGGCACCTGCCCGCTGCCCCGAGCTCTCCGCCGTCGCCGCCGATTGCGGTCGAGCCGGCCGAGGCGCTCCTGGTCGAGCTTCGTCCGGCCGGCGCCGACGTGCGGGTGCGGGTGCGCAACACCTCCGATCGGGATGTGACCGCGATCGTCAGGGTGGCGGGGGAGGCCGAGCCGCGAGAGGTTGAGGTGGGTGCTCTCGGCGTCGCCGACGTGCTGCTCGCCCGGTCATGAGCGCGCGGCCGCCCACGGGGGATCACGAAATCCCGTCCGCGACGAGCGAACCCGGTCAGCCGAAGGCGCCGAGACTGTCGACCTGCGGGCCGCGGGCGCCGACATCCGCCACGAGCCCGCGGTCACGCACGATGCGGGCGTAGTCCCTCGCGCTGTCCTTGATGATGCGCTCGCCTGTGCGGAAGTCGACGTAGACGAGTCCGAAGCGGGGGCGATAGCCCAGCGCCCACTCGAAGTTGTCGAGCAGCGACCAGTGCGTGTATCCGCGCAGCGGCACCCCGGCCTCGAGTGCCTCGGCCATCGCGGCCACGTGCGAACGGAGGTAGCGGGTGCGCCGCACGTCGTGCACCTCGCCGTCGTGCGTGGGCGAGTCGCCCGAGATGGCGCCGTTCTCGGTCACGATCAGCGGCACACCGGGGTAGTCCCGGTGGATGCGGATGAGCAGATCCCGGAACGCGTCGGGCACGATCTCGGTTCCCTCGTCGGTGCGCTCGACCTCGCCGGTCGATCCGACCACCTGCCAGGGGAACGGCCGGTCCGCGCCGGCCGGGGCTGCCGCCATCACGCGATGGGTGTAGAAGTTGATGCCGAGGAAGTCGCTGCGTCCGGAGATGGCCGCCTCGTCGCCGGGCAGGATGATGTCGTCGAGAGAGTCGCCCGTCGCCCGCTCCCAGTGCGCCCGCATGTCGTCGGGATAGCCGTCGCGCAGCAGCGGATCGAGGAACCACCGGTTCACATAGCCGTCCGATCCCCACGCGGCTGCGGCGTCGTCGGCGCTGTCGGTGGCCGGGACGCACGGCAGCAGGTTGAGCGCCACCCCGATCCTGCCGTCGGTGGTGGCGCGCATCGCGTCGGCGGCCTTGCCGTGCGCGAGGAGCACATGGTGCCCGGCCGTCACCGCACCGCGCAGGTCGCGGATGCCGGGCGCGTGCAGGCCCAGCTGATAGCCGAGGAGCTGGATGATCCACGGCTCGTTCTGCGTGATCCACCAGTCCACGCGGTCGCCGAGTCGTTCAGATGCCGCGACGGCGTACTCGACGAACGCGTCGACGCTCGACCGGCCCATCCACCCGCCGTCGGCCATGAGAGCCTGGGGCATGTCCCAGTGGTTGAGTGTGACGATCGGCTCGATCTCACGCCGTCGGAGTTCGTCGATCATCCGCTCGTAGTGATCGAGTCCGGCGGCGTTCACGCGCCCCCGCCCCTCGGGCATGATCCGCGACCATGCGAGCGAGAAGCGATACGCCTTCATGCCGAGCTCGGAGAGGATGTCGAGATCCTCTTCCCACCGGCGATAGGAGTCGCAGGCGATCCGCGCGTCGCCGCCGCCTTCGATCGCTCCGGGGCGTTCGGCGAAGGTCTCCCAGATCGAGCGTCCGCGGCCGTCGACGTCGAGGGAGCCTTCGATCTGGTACGCACTGGTGGCGGCGCCCCACAGGAAGTCAGAGGGAAATGCGGTCATGCTCTCAGTCTGGCGGAGATGTGGGATCGATGCCACATTGGGAGACGGAACGAGGGAGCCCGGCATTTTTGCAGGCCGGGAATGACGTGTCCACCTCTACCGAAGATCGCCCTCGGTTGGAAGACTCGGCGCATGGTGTTCATCGGTTTTCATGCGTCGCACGAGCAGGTCGCGCCGAGCGCTCTCCTGGATGCGGTGGTCGGAGCTGAGCGTGCGGGATTCGACGGCGCGATGTGCTCCGATCACCTCGCGCCATGGTCCCCCGTGCAAGGTCATTCCGGTTTCGCGTTGAGTTGGATTGCGGCCGCGCTCGCCCGTACCGACTTCTCGATCGGAATGGTGAACGCTCCAGGACAGCGGTATCACCCGGTGATGATCGCGCAGGCGTTTGCGACCCTCGCCGAGATGTTCCCAAGACGCTTCTGGGCGGCGATGGGGAGCGGCGAAGCGGTCAACGAGCATGTGACGGGCGATGGCTGGCCCGCCAAGCACATTCGCAACGAACGGCTGCGGGAGAGCGTGGATGTGATCCACCGGCTCCTGGGGGGTGAGGAGGTCGACCACGACGGCCTGGTTCGGGTTCACCGAGCCAGAGTGTGGAGCCTGCCGGCGGAACCGCCCCCGCTGTTCGCGACCGCGGTGAGCGCGGAGACCGCGGCGTGGGCCGCGTCGTGGGCCCAAGGTCTCGCGACGGTCGCACAGGAGCCGGAGTCGTTGCGACGCGTCGTCGACGCGTACCGATCGGCGGGAGGCGCGGGCCCGTGCATCCTGCAGGTGCACCTCAGCCTGGCGAAGGACGACGAAGCGGCATTCGCGATCGCCCGCGAGCAGTGGAAGAACGGCCTGCTGTCACCGCCCGTCACCTGGGATCTCGAGCAGCCGGAGGACTTCGATGCCGCCGTGGCCGGGCTCGACGAGCAAGATCTTCGAAGAGCCGTCCTGATGGATGACGATGCCTCCTCGCTCGCCGACCGCATCGCCGACCTGGTGCGGATCGGATTCGAGCGTGTGTATCTGCACCACGTCGGCACCGACCAGTCGTGGTTCCTCGATGCCGCGGCATCCGAGCTGATCCCTGCGTTGAAGGAGCGAGTGTGAAGATCACGGACACCAGCGACCTCTGGTGGAAGACCGCAGTCGTCTACTGTCTCGACGTCGAGACCTTCCTCGATTCCGACGGCGACGGCGTCGGTGACCTGCAAGGACTCGCACAGCGGATCGACTATCTCGCCCAACTCGGCGTCACCTGCCTCTGGTTGATGCCGTTCTACCCGACACCGGATCGAGACGACGGGTACGACGTCAGCGACTTCTACGGTGTCGATCCTCGTCTGGGCAACCACGGCGACCTCGTGGAGGTGATCCGCACCGCCCACGATCGCGGCATGCGCGTGATCGTGGATCTGGTCATCAATCACACCTCTGATCGGCATCCGTGGTTCCTCGCCGCCAAACGCAGCGTC
>Ga0307406_10000184_pt1 | contig 37320 bp, 31 predicted proteins | sample 322Cmetagenome_3_FD_203706 | JGI IMG/M metagenome (GOLD analysis project Ga0307406, IMG submission 203706) | Maize rhizosphere microbial communities from greenhouse at UC Davis, California, United States - 322HYB-C-2 | ecosystem: Host-associated > Plants > Roots > Rhizosphere > Soil | place...
CGGCACGGTGCGCAGCGCCGAGGGCCTGCTCCTGCAGGCCTACACCGACAAGGCGCGCATGGCCGTGCCGCCCGCGCTGCGCGAGCTGTCCGGCGCCGCGCTCTGGAACATCACGCCGCTCGGCGAACCGGCTTCGGTCGCGCTGCGCGTGCGCGCGGAGCAGGGCCTGCCGGCCGGGCTGAGCCTCGACTACCCCGCCTCGGTCGTTGCCGTGGCCGAGGCGGATGGTGCCGACGTGCAATGGAGCGGCACCCGGCTCGAAGTGCTCTCGCCCGCGCTCGGCGCAGGCGCAAGGGCGCTGCCGGCCGATTCCGCAGCCGCGCGCCGGCATCTCGAAATGCTGGCCCGGCTCAAGTGGCTCAACCAGCTCTACACCATCGCCAGGGATGCGCAGTTCGATGGCTTCGAGGCGCTGTTCGAGGTGTGGAACGGCGATCGCCTGGTGCGCAGCGGCCCGGCCCGGCAGGCCGGCGCCGGGCTGCTGCCGCTGCGCAGCGGCGAGCGCGCCGTGCTCAACGTGCGCAACACCACCGGGCGCTCGGTGGACCTCGTCGTCGTCGGCATCGACCCGCAGGGCGGCGCGCGCCAGGTCTACCCCGGGGACCCGGGCGAGACCAACCGCTTCAAGCGCGGCACGCGCGACGCGCCCGCCGTCAAGCGCTTCGAGCTGCCCTGGTTCAACGCCGAAGGCGGCCGGCTGCTGGTGCTGGCCGCGCCCGCTGCGCCCTACAGCGCGCCGCGCCTGTTCGGCGCGGGCACGGCCGACGGGGTGGCCCAGGTGCGGGTGCGCGGCGCCCTGCAACAAGACAGCGAGCGGCAGAGCTTTGCCGCGATGGTGCATTGGGCGGGCGAAGCCTTGTCCGCCAGGTAACGACAGACCACCGGATTTTTTCAGGAGATCGACATGAGCTGGACCTACGATGGAAAACTGGACCCCGACGAGGCCCTGCGCCTGCTCGACTACCTGTCGGGCGAATCGGGCAACGACTTCGCGATGATGATCGAGAGCAAGGGTTCGCCGATCGAAGGGGAGTCCAAGCGCACGTACGAAGACGGCAAGCAGCGCATGGACATCGGCGGCTATTCGTACAAGTCCGACGTCGTCGTCCCGCCCGGCTCCAGCAAGGGCAAGCTGCGCAACCACGCCTTCATCGTGATCCGCGACTGCGATGCGGCCACGGCCTCCATCGCGAGCCTGCTCAAGAGCCAGGACAGCGACCTGAAGGTGACCATCTCGGTCTTCAAGGCCGGCGGCGACAGCTCCAAGGACCAGCAGTCGCACCTCGAATTCGTGCTGGAAGGCGCGCGCGTGAACTGCCACGCCATCGTCACCGGCGGCACGCCCAAGCGGCCCTGCGACCTGATCTTCTTCGACTACACCAAGCTGGAGATCCGCTCGGCGCCGCAGCAGCAGACGGGCGCGCGGGGAGCCGTGCGCACCTGCACCTTCGCGGGGAACTGAGATGGCCACCTCCGCCGAACTCCTCAAGTCCGCCGATCCCGTCGCCGCGCTCAAGGCCCTGAGCGACGAGGTCCGCGCCAAGCCTGCCGACAGCAAGCACCGCGTCTTCATGGCGCAGCTGCTGTGCGTGCTGGGCCAGTGGGAACGCGCGCTCAACCAGCTCACCGTCGCGGCCGAGCTCGATGCGCTCGCCGTTCCCATGAAGCAGGTGTATGGCGACGCCGTGCGCTGCGAAGGCCTGCGCGCCGAGGTGTTTGCCGGCACGCGCACGCCGATGATCTTCGGCCAGCCCGACGAATGGCTGGCGCTGCTGATCGAATCGCTGCTGCGCCAGGGCCGCGGCGAGAGCGAGCTGGCCGAAGACCTTCGCCAGCGCGCCTTCGACGGTGCACCCGCCATCGCCGGCACCATCGACGGCGTTCCTTTCGAATGGCTGGCCGATGCCGACATGCGGCTGGGCCCGGTGCTCGAAGCCTTCGTCAACGGCAAGTACTACTGGATTCCCTACGCCCGGCTCGCGCACATCAAGATCGAGCCGCCCGAGGACCTGCGCGACTGCGTCTGGATGCCCGCGCACCTGCAGTTCGAGAACGGCGGCGAAACGCTGGCGCTCATTCCCACCCGCTACGAAGGCACCGAGAAGAGCGAGGACGGCGAGCTGCTTCTCGCGCGCAAGACCGAGTGGCGCGAACTGCGCCCCGAGGTCTGGGCCGGCACGGGCCAGCGCGTGCTCGGCAGCGATGCCGGCGAGTACGCGCTCATGGACGTGCGCGAGATCCTCTTCACGCCCCACGCCGCTGCCGCGGGGCAGGACGGCCCTGGCGACGCAGGCGGCTGAACGTGGCCGAACTCACCGCCCAGGAACGCCTGCAGCCGTCGCTGCTCGACCGCCTGGTCGACGACGCGCCCACCGAGAAGCGCGAGAGCGACGACAAGCGCACGCTCACCAAGCAGGCGCTGCGCTCGGCCGTGCTGCGCGACCTGAGCTGGCTCTTCAACGCCACCGGCTTCGGGCTTGCGATGGACGACAAGCAATACCCGAACGCCGCACGCTCCGTCATCAACTACGGATTGCCTATGCTGTCTGGCCAGTTCACCTCGTCGGTGCAGCGTGTCAGCATGGAACAGGCTTTGAAGAACGCAATCCTGCAGTTCGAGCCGCGCATTTTGTCCCGCACTCTCGAAGTTGAACTCGTCATGGAAGGCTCGGCACTCGATTCGCACAACAGCATCGGCCTGCAGATCCGCGGCATGCTGTGGGCGCAGCCCGTGCCGCTCGAGTTCCTGATGCGAAGCCGTGTAGACCTGGAAGAAGGACGCATCGAGATCGTGGACATGGCGCAAAACCCAAGGTGAGTCCGACATGGACCCTCGGCTGCTGAACCTGTATGAACAGGAACTGCGCTATTTCCGCGAGAGCTCCTCGGAGTTTGCGCGCGCCTTTCCGAAGATCGCGCACCGCCTGGGCATCGAAGGCCAGGAGGTCGCCGATCCGTACGTCGAGCGGCTGATCGAGGCCACGGCCTTCCTGTCGGCGCGCGTCAACCTCAAGCTCGACGCCGAATACCCGCGCTTCACGGGCCACCTGCTCGACATCGTCTATCCGAATTTCCTCGCGCCCACGCCGGCCATGGCGGTGGTCTCGTTCTCGCCCGACCTGGACGACGCCAACCTCGCGACCGGGCCGAAGCTGCCGCGCGGCGCCGGGCTGCGCGCGCGGCAGGCCGTGGGGCAGAACACGCACTGCGAGTTCCGCACCTCGAGCGCGCTGCGCATCTGGCCGATCGAGATCCAGCGCGCCCAGTACTTCACCTATGCGCCCGACCTGCCGCTCGCCACGCACCCCCAGTCCCGTGCCATCCGCGGCGGCCTGCGCATCACGCTGCATGCAACGGCGGGGCTCAACTTCAGCCAGATTCAGCTCGACGAGCTGGTGCTGCATCTGGGCGGCGCCGAAGACGTGGCCTGGCAGCTGCAGGAGTGTGCGCTGGGCCAGCCCATCGGCGTGATGGTGCGGCCGCTGTCGCCCACCGGCGCGCTGCAGGGCGCGGCGCAGAGCCTGCCGGCCACGGCGATCCAGCCGGTCGGCTTCGAGGACGACGAGGCGCTGCTGCCGGTCACGGCCACCGGCTTCTCGGGCTTTCGCCTGCTGCAGGAGTACTTCGCGTTTCCGCAGCGCTTCCAGTTCCTGCGCATCGCCGGGCTGCAATCGGTGCTCTCGGCGATGCCGGTCGCCGAGGTCGAGCTCGTGCTGCTGTTCTCGCGCGGCGATGCGGCGCTCGAAAAACTGGTGAGCGCCGACAACGTGCAGCTGCACTGCGTGCCGGTCGTCAACCTGTTCAACAAGCGGCTCGACCGCGTGCCGCTGACCGAAGGCGTGAGCCAGTTCCACCTGGTGCCCGACCGCACGCGGCCGCAGGATTTCGAGGTGCACACCGTCACCGAGGTCATCGGACACGGCGCCCCGGGCGTCGATGCAGCGGCGGCCGAACAGGTGTTCCGCCCTTTCTATTCGGCCTTCCATGGCACGCGGCACAGCCACCCGGCCTACTACACGACCACGCGCGAGCCGCGGATGCTGTCGGTGCGCCAGCGCACCGAGGGCCATCGCAGCAGCCACATCGGCTCCGAGGTCTACATGCAGATCGTCGATCCGCAGCAGGCGCCGTACGCCGCCACGCTGCGGCAGCTGGCGGTGACGGCCATGTGCACGAACCGCGACCTGCCGCTGCTGATGCCGCTCGGGCGCGACAACGACTTCGATTGCGTCGATTCCTTCCCCGTGCAGCGCGTGCGCATGGTGCGCGGCCCGTCGCGGCCGGTGTCGCCGGTGGTGAGCCAGGGGCTGGGCTGGCGGGTGGTGGATCACCTGGCGCTCAACTACCTCTCGATCTCCGACAGCACGCCGGAACAGGGCGCCGCCGCACTGCGCGAAACGCTGATGCTCTATGCCACGCATGCCGACGAGATGCGCCAGGGCCAGGTGCGCGGGCTGCTCTCGGTCAGAGCCAAGCCCGTGGCGCGCCGCCTGCCGCTCAAGGGGCCGATCGCCTTCGGGCGCGGGCTCGAGGTGACGCTCGAGGTCGACAAGGACGCATTCCACGGCCACAGCGTGTTCCTGTTCGGTGCGGTGATGGCGCGCTTCCTCGCGCGCCACGTGGAGGTCAACCATTTCGTCGAGACCGTGCTGCGCGTGGCGGGCAAGGGCGAGACCATGCGATGGAGGCCGCTGTGCGGGACCCGGCAGATTCTGTAGCCGGGAGAGTCGACACCGCGCTGCGCGGATGGTCGGCCGAGCCGTGGTCCTTCGATTATTTTGCGGTGCTGCGCCGGCTGGAGTCGGTGGCCGCGACCACGCCGCGGTGGGGCCGCGCATTGCTGCCCAGTGCGGAGCCGGTGCGCGTGGGGCAGGAGCCGTCGCTGTCGTTCGCGCCGGCCAGCTTCAGCCGCTTCGAGCCGGCAAGCGCGCATTCGCCGCCGCGCCTGCGGCAGCATTTCTTCAGCTACGTCGGGCCCAACGGCCCGCTGCCGGTTCACCTGAGCGACTTCATCCGCGAGCGCAGCCTGAACCATGGCGATCCGACCTGGCTGGCTTTTCTCGACAGCTTCCTGCACCGCTTCTCGCTGCACTTCTATCGCGCATGGGCGCAGGCGCGGCCCGCAGTGGCGCTCGACCGGCCGGGCGAGGACCGCTTCCGCCTGCAGGTCGGCGCCTTCGTGGGCATCGGCACGCCGGGGCGCATCGATCGCGACGAGGTGCACGACGATGCGCGCCTGCATTTCTCGGGCTGGCTCGCGCGCCGCGTGCACAACGCAGAGGGCGTGGAATCCGTGCTGGGCAGCTATTTCGGCGTGCCGGTGAAGCTCGAGCGCTGGGTCGGCCACTGGATGAGCCTGCCCGCCGGCGAGCTCACGCGGCTGGGGCAGGGCGAGAGCTCGCGCTCGATGGGCATGGGTGCGATGCTCGGCACGCGCGCGTGGGACCGGCAGCACCGCGTGCGCCTGCACATCGGCCCGCTCACGCTCGCGCAGTACCGCATGTTCCTGCCGATCGGCAATGCGCAGCCGGTGCTGCAGCGCTGGATGCAGCAGCTGCTCGGCGACGAACTCGAATGGGACGCCGAGCTGGCGCTCGAGAAGGCCGAGGTGCCCGTCACGCGTCTTGGCCAGGCCAAAGGCAACGCGCCGCGCCTGGGCTGGGTCTCGTGGCTCGGCCAGCGCACGCGCGCCAGGGATGCGGCGGACGTTCGCATCGGCAACCGCCCGGTGAGCGCCCGTGCCGCCCAGTCCACCGTGGGAGCCGCCGCATGACGACGACGCCCGTGCAGCCGGACACGATGACGCACGCGGCCGCGCTGGCGCAAGCCGCGGCCCTGGTCAAGGCGCAGCAGCTGGACGCTGCGGGCGAGTTGCTGGGCCGCATCCTGGAGGCCGCGCCGGACGACCCCGACGCCCTGCACTACCAGGGCCTGCTGCGCCATGCGCAGGGCCGCAGCAACGAGAGCATCGCGTTGATCGGACGGTCGCTCACGCTGCAACCCGCGCACAGCGGCGCCTGGAACAACCTGGGCAACCTGCTGGTCGAGGCCGGCCGCATCGACGACGCGATGCGCGCCTACGGCAACAGCGTCTCCTTCGCGAAAGGAGGCGGCGAGGGCGCCGATGCGCTGAGCAACATCGCATCGCTCGAACGCCGCAAGGGCCATTGGCAAGCCGCCGAGCGTTTCAGCCGCCAGGCGATCGAACTGCGGCCGGAATTCAGCGAGGCCTGGTACAACCTGTCGATCGCACTGATGGAGCAGGGGCGCATCCATGAGAGCGTCATCGCCAACAGCCGTGCGGTGCTGCTGCAGCCGCGCAACCTGAGCGCCCGCTCGCAGGTGATCCGTGCGCTGGAACTGCTCGGCGAGAACGAGCAGGCCCTCGGCATGTACCGGGAGTGGCTGGCCGAAGATCCAGGCAATCCCGTCGTCACGCACCTGCTGGCCGCCTGCGAGGGGCATGCGCCCGCGCGCGCCAGCGACGGCTATGTGGAGACCGTGTTCGACAGCTACGCCGGAAGCTTCGACGCCAGCCTGGAAAAGCTGCACTACCGCGCGCCCGAACTGGTGGCGCAGGCGGTGCACCAAATGCATGGCGCCCCGGCAGCGAGCCTGGCCGTGGTCGATGCCGGCTGCGGCACCGGACTCTGCGCCCCGCTGCTGCGGCCCTGGGCCGCGCACCTGGCCGGCTGCGACCTGTCGGTCGGCATGCTGCAGCGCGCGGAGCAGCGCGGCGGCTACGACGTGCTGCACAAGGCCGAGCTCACCCACTACCTGCAGACCCAGCCCGGCCGCTTCGACCTGGTGGTATCGGCTGACACGCTGTGCTACTTCGGCGACCTGCACGAGGTGCTGGCGGCCGCCGCGCGCGCGCTGCGTCCTGGAGGCGGGGTGGTGTTCACGGTCGAGGCCATGCCCGGGGGCCGGGACGACTTCGGGCTCGAAGGCAGCGGCCGCTACCGCCATGCGGCTGCGCATGTGGAGGCCTGTCTTGCGGCTGCCGGTTTCGGCGCCGTTCGCATCGAGCCGATCGTTCCGCGCCGCGAAGCGGGACAGGACGTGCAGGGTTGGCTGGCCAGCGCAAGGCTTTCTGCGCATTGACGCCGGGCACGGGTCGCAGAACTTCGAAATTTCCGGCATGAATCGTCTTCAACAGATACGGAGTCTTCCATGAGTGAAATCAGTCGCACCGCCCTTTTCGGCAAGCTCAACTCGCTGGCCTACAAGGCCATCGAAGGCGCCACGGTGTTCTGCAAGATGCGGGGCAATCCGTACGTGGAACTGGAGCACTGGTTCGCCCAGCTGCTGCAGGCGCAGGACTCCGACCTGCACCGCGTGATCCAGCACTACGGCCTCGACGTGTCGGTCATCGCCAAGGACATGACGGCCGCGCTCGACCGCCTGCCGCGCGGTGCCACCGCCATCAGCGACTTCTCCCCGCACATCGAGAATGCCATCGAGCGCGCCTGGACCTATGCCACGCTGCAGTTCGGCGAGGCGCAGGTGCGCACCGGCTACATCCTGGTGGGCATGCTGAAGACGCAGAGCCTGCGCAATCCGCTGTTCGGTTTGTCGAAGCAGTTCGAGAAGGTCAAGGTCGAGGACCTGGCCGACAACTTCGCAAAGATCTGCGACGCCTCACCCGAATCGCAGATGCGCGCGCAGGACGGCACCGGCATGGGCAGCGGCGCACCTGGCGAAGATTCGGGCGCGATGGCGCCCGCCGCCATGGGCAAGGGCGATGCGCTCAAGAAGTTCGCGGTCGACCTGACCGAGAAGGCCAAGAAGGGCGAGATGGACCCGGTGACCGGGCGCGACGAGGAGATCCGCCAGATCGTCGACATCCTGATGCGCCGCCGCCAGAACAACCCGCTGCTCACGGGCGAGGCCGGCGTCGGCAAGACCGCGGTGGTCGAGGGCTTCGCGCAGCGGCTCGCGCGCGGCGACGTGCCGCCGCAGCTGAAGGACGTGAAGCTGCTCACGCTCGACATCGGCCTGCTGCAGGCCGGCGCGAGCATGAAGGGCGAGTTCGAGCAGCGGCTGCGCCAGGTGATCGACGAAGTGCAGAGCTCGCCCACGCCCATCATTCTCTTCATCGACGAGATCCACACGCTGGTGGGCGCGGGCGGTGCGGCCGGCACCGGCGATGCGGCCAACCTGCTGAAGCCGGCGCTGGCGCGCGGCAACCTGCGCACCATCGGCGCCACCACCTGGGCCGAGTACAAGAAGTACATCGAGAAGGATCCGGCGCTGACGCGGCGCTTCCAGGTCGTGCAGGTGCCCGAGCCCGACGAGGTCAAGGCCATCCTGATGCTGCGCGGCGTGGCCAGCGTGCTCGAGAAGCACCACCGCGTGCAGCTGCTCGACGAGGCCATCGAGGCGGCCGTGAAGCTGAGCCACCGCTACATTCCCGCGCGCCAGCTGCCCGACAAGGCGGTGAGCCTGCTCGATACGGCCTGCGCGCGCGTGGCCGTGTCGCAGCACGCCACGCCTCCCGAGGTGGAGGACTGCATGCGCCGCATCGAGGGGCTCACGGTCGAGCAGGAGATCATCGGCCGCGAGGAAGCGATCGGCATCGACGTGACCAAGCGCGCTGCGCAGGTGTCGGCGCTGCTGGCCGAGTCGAAGGTGCAGCTCGAGGCGCTCAACGCGCGCTGGCAGGAGGAGAAGGGGCTGGTCGATCGGCTGCTGGAATTGCGCAGCAAATTGCGCGCGGGGAGCAAGCCGGTGGACACGGCTTCCGCCGAGGGCGATGCGAAAGCCGATGTGCCCCCGCCCCAACCCTCGCCCGGCGGGGGAGGGAGCGAAGACCGGGCCGCGCTGCTTGAAGAGCTGCATGCGCTGCAGGCAAAGATCCATGCGGTGCAGGGCGAATCGCCGCTGATCCTGCCTTCGGTCGACGAGCAGGCCGTGGCCTCGGTGGTGGCCGACTGGACCGGCATTCCCGTCGGTCGCATGGTCAAGAACGAAGTGGAGGCGGTGCTCAAGCTCGCCGACACGCTGAACCAGCGCGTCATCGGCCAGAAGCACGGCCTGGAAATGATCGCGCGCCGCATTCAAACGTCTCGCGCCCGGCTCGACAACCCGCAAAAGCCCATCGGCGTGTTCATGCTCTGCGGCACCTCGGGCGTGGGCAAGACCGAGACCGCGCTGGCACTGGCCGAGGCGCTCTACGGCGGCGAGCAGAACATCATCACCATCAACATGAGCGAGTTCCAGGAGGCGCACACCGTCTCCACGCTCAAGGGCGCGCCGCCGGGCTACGTGGGCTACGGCGAGGGCGGCATCCTGACCGAGGCGGTGCGCCGCCGGCCCTACAGCGTGGTGCTGCTCGACGAGGTCGAGAAGGCCCACCCCGACGTGCACGAGATCTTCTTCCAGGTGTTCGACAAGGGCTGGATGGAAGACGGCGAGGGCCGCATGATCGATTTCAAGAACACGATCATCCTGCTCACCACCAACGCCGGCAGCGAGCTCGTGATGAGCATGTGCCGCGACCCCGAGCTGCTGCCCGACTCCAACGCGCTGGCCGATGCGCTCAAGGCGCCGCTGATGAAGGTGTTCCCGCCCGCGCTGCTGGGCCGCATCGTCACCATTCCCTATTACCCGCTGTCGCCCGAGATGATGAAGAAGATCGTGCGGCTGCAGCTGGGCCGCATCAAGAAGCGCGTGGAGACCAACCACGGCGTGCCCTTCGAGTACAGCGATGCGGTGGTCGAGCAGGTGGTTGCGCGCTGCCAGGACCCGGAGTCGGGCGGGCGCGTGATCGACGCGATCCTGACGAATACCGTGCTGCCGACGATTTCGGTCGAGTACCTGCAGCGTCTGGCGTCGGGCGGCGAGATCCGCCGCGTGGCGCTCGATGTGAAGGACGCCGACTTCACCTACGCCTTCGACTGAGCTGCTTCCACCTTCAAGAGAAAAAGAATGGCCGACCACGAGTTCCGCATCGAGACAGATTCACCCGCCAAGGACGACCTGATGTTCTGGCGCATCGTGGGCCACGAGGCGCTGGCGCGTCCGTCGGCCTACGAGCTCACGGTGCTGTCGAAGAACAAGGCGCTCGATGCCAAGGACATCCTCGGCCGCGCCTTCGACGTGGTCATCCAGTTCCAGGACAAGGACGGCGGCATGCACGAGCGCCACTGCCAGGGCCACGCGGTGCGCTTCGTTCGGGCCGGGCATGTGGGCAGGCATTTCGAATACCGCATCACGCTGCGCTCCTGGTTCTGGCTGCTCACCAAGCGCACCAACTCGCGCATCCTGCAGGACAAGAAGGTGCTCGAAGTGCTCGATGCGGTCTTTGAAGACAGCCCGATCAAGCGCTTCAAGAAGACCAAGGCCGGCAACGTGATCGGCACCCACACGCCGCGGCGCTACTGCGTGCAGCACCAGGAGAACGACTACCAGTTCCTCTCGCGCCTGCTGGAAGACGAAGGCATCTACTACTGGTTCGATTCGCACGATGCGCCCGGCACCATGCACCTGTCGGATGCGAGCGACCTCGCGCACGAGAAGCTGCCGGTGGATGGCACCCTGCGCTACATGCCCGGCGACGCCAGCGAGGCGCGCCACAACGAGATTTCGCGCTGGGTGAGCTCGCGCCAGTTCGACACCGGCAAGCAGGCCTCGCGCGACAGCGACTTCAAGGCGATCAAGAAGAAGCTGGGCGCCGCCATCGACGCGAAGGACGACCATGAACTGGCTGACTTCGAAGAGTTCGAGTTTCCGGGCGGGTACTTCAAAGGCGAGGAGGCCGAGAACCGCACCAAGCTGCGCGGCGACGAGCTCAATGCGCGCCGCGACCGCCACTGGGCGCTGACCACCTGGCCCGACGTGAGCGCGGGCCGCAGCTTCAAGTTCGAAGGCGACCCCGACGGCACGCGCAACGGCGAGTACGTGATCGCGGCCTGCACCTTCATGGCAAGCCACCCCGGCTATGAAAGCGTGGGCGCCGGCGCGGCCGTTTCGCAGGATGTGCGCTCGGCGCTGGCCGACGTGCTGCAGGGCGATGCGGTGAACGCCGACACACTGCAGGTGCTGGAAGACCTGATCGCCAGCACGCCGATGCTCAACACGTCGCAGCCGGGCACCAGTGCCTTCCTGATCACCGCGATACCGATGGAGCGCGCCTACCGTCCGCCGCGCCTCACGCCGCGCGTGACCATGCCCGGTCCGCAGACCGCCATCGTGGTCGGCCCCGCCGGCGACGAGCTGCACGTGGACGACCACGGCCGCGTGAAGGTGCACTTCCACTGGGACCGCTACGACGAGAGCAACGAGAAGTCGACCTGCTGGGTGCGCGTGTCGCAGCCCTGGGGCGGCAAGGGCTGGGGCGGGTACTTCATCCCGCGCATCGGTCAGGAGGTGATCGTCGACTTCCTCAATGGCGACCCCGACCGTCCGATCATCGTCGGGCGGGTCTACAACGACGACCAGCCCATTCCCTACAAGTCGCCCACGCAGAGCGGCTTCAAGACCCGCTCCACGCCCGGCGGCGGTCCTGCGAACTACAACGAGATCATGTTCGAGGACAAGAAGGGCGAGGAGAACATCAACATCCATGCGGAGCTGGACATGAGCCGCAGCGTGGAAAGGGATGACTCGACCAAGGTGGACCGCGACCAGGCGGTGACGGTCAAGCGCGACCAGACCACCACGGTGGTGCGGGACCGCAAGCTGACCGTGGAGAACAACGACACCACGAGCATCCAGCAGTTCCAGAAGCTCACGGTCGGCAAGAACCAGGACAACCACATCGTCGGCCACCAGACGACCCACGTGGACATCGATCATGCGCTGCTGGTCAAGGGCAATCACAAGATCGATGTCCAGGGGGCGCGCACCGACTTCACGAAGGGCAACGAGAGCCGTTTCGTGACCGGCAACCAGACGGTCGCGGTGACCGGCAACATCAGCCAGAAGGCCGCACGCATGACCTTCGAGGCCGGCCACATCGAGTTCAAGGTGACCGGCGCCAATTCGATCAACTGGGACGGTGGCGCGGCGCCCTACACCGCGGCGTTCCAGAAATACAGCCTGACGAGCAACACGCACATCAACATGATCGCGGTCGGGGACATCAACCAGACATCGCTCGGCTCCAACACCACCGTGCTCGGGGCCAACACCAGCGGCTACATCGGCAACAACACCGAAGCCAACCTGGGCATGGCGCAGACCACGTTCCTGGGCATGAGCACCGACAACGCGGTCGGCCTGGCCATGAGCAACTTCATCGGCATGCAGATGGAGAACACGCTGGCCATCCAGCTCATCTCGGTGGCGGCCATCGGGGTCGAACGCAAGAACGGCGACCTGAAGGAGGCGCCGTTCCACATCCTCAAGGCGGGCGGCGCGGGAGGCGGAAATGCCGCCACGCCCCGCGTCGACAAGTTGGCGGGCGCCTTCTCGGCGGTGAGCGCCATCTGGGGCTTCTACACGGGGCGTGCCGGCGTCAACGCCACCTTCGACCAGTACACGGAAGCGGCCGCGCAGCTGCGCGCCGCGGCCAACGATCCGGCGTGCGCGTCCGTGCCCGGGCTCCAGGCCCGGCTCAACCGCATGGCCGACGCGACCGACACGCGCCAGGAACAAGGGCGCGCCCTGTCCGGTTCGCACTACGGCACCGACACTGGCATCGGCGCAGCCACCGGCGCCGGTGTCGGCGCGGTGGCCGGCCTGGGCATCTTCGGCATCGTGACGATTCCCGTGGGAACGGCCGCGGGAGCGGTGGTGGGCGGACCGGTCGGTGCGATAACGCGGGCGGCCACCAGCGACGCCGGCGACCAGGCGGACGCGCTCAAGCCGCTCAAGGACGGTTCGGTGCCGCCTCTGCCACCGGACAATCCGGCGCCGCAGACACCGACACCCCAGGCCGCGCCGTCCGACAGCAGCCCTGGCACGCCGCAGTCCGCCGGGCCGGCGTCCTCCCAGCCGGCCGGTCCGACCTCGTCCGAGCCGGGCCCGTCCTCTTCCGGCTCCGACGAGCCCTGAGGTACAGCCGCATGCAAGTCGTCAAGCCGCAGGCCATGGGCCTGAGCACGAGACCGATCGAATACCGCCAGCGCTTCGGTCTTTGCATCACCGCGGCCCTGCACGTTCCGTTCGCGCAGGGCGAGAAGGGCTCGCTCTGGGGCGAGCAATCGATGTGGGACTTCCTCGCCGCGGAGATGGGCGAACCGCTGATCGACGAAGGCGTGGCCAAGCTCACGCCGGAGTTCCTCGTGCACGGCAAGGCCTTTGCGCCGCCGCACCAGCCGGCGGCGTGCGCGGTGCGTGCGAGCCTCGGCGGTACCAGCAAGACCTTGCTGGTCTTCGGCCACCGCTTCTGGGACGGCAACCGCGCCAGCGCGCCGCTGCCTTTCGAGGACATGCCCATCGACTGGGCGCATGCCTACGGCGGGCCGGACATGCCGACGAATCCGGCGGGCGTGGGCCGGCAGCTGCGCGACGGCCACCGGCCGCTGCCCAACATCGAGCGCGCGGACGATCCGTTGCGCCATCCCGACCATGCCGCGCAGCCGGCGGGCTGGCATCGGCTGGACCCCGGCCACCCTCAGCGCCTGCAATACCGCGGCACCTACGACGCCGACTACCTGAAGCTGCATGCACCCGGGTTCGCACCCGATCTGGACTGGCGCTACTTCAACCTCGCGCCCGCGGACCAGTGGCTGAGCGGACCGCTGCGCGGCGACGAGCCCTTCGTGCTGGAAAACCTGCATCCGCTGCAGACGCGCATCGAAGGCCGTCTGCCCGGCCTGCGCGCGCGCGTCTTCGCCAGCTATGCGGTGGCCGGCAGCGAACCCAGGCTGCGCGAGGTACCGATGCGCGCGACGACCGTCTGGTTCTTTCCGCATGCGGAGCGCCTGGTGCTGCTCTTCCATGGACTGGCGGAGGTCGCGAGCGACGACGGTTCGGACGTGGTGGGCCTCACGGGCGCCGTCGAGCGGCTCGGCGAAGCGAAGGAAGATGCCCACTACCTGCACGTGCTCGCCCAGCGCGCCGACCCGCGCATGGGCGTCATCCACAGCCTTCGCGACAGCGACCTGCTGCCCGAGGGCCTCGACGACACCGACCCTGCGGCCGAACGGGCCGGCGAGGCGTTCGCCATGCAGGGCCTGCAAGCGGAGGCGCAGGTGCGGCGTGCCCAGGTCGATGTGGCGCTGGCGCGCGAGGAAGCGCGCGCCGCCGGACGCGACCCCGATGCGCTGGGCATCGTCATGCCCGAGCGCGAGCCCCAGCCAGCGCCGAAGGAACTGGCGCAGTACGTGGAGCGAAAGATCGAGCAGGCCGAACGCCAGCAGTGGGAGGCACTCAACGAGACGCTGCTCCAGATGGAAAAGGCGCTGACGATCGCCACCGAGCGCGGCATCGATCTCGCGGCGCTGCAGCATCGGGGCCCACCGGTGTTCAAGGCCGAGCGCGAGGTGGAGCGGCTGCGCGGCGTGGCGCAGGCCGCCAATCGCAGCTTCGACGCCCGCGCCGTCTATGGCCCGTTGCTGCAGAAGGAACTGGTCGAGGTGACCGGCTACCTGGCCAGCGCACACTTGCAGCCGCCGGCACCGCCCATGGCAGCGGCGGAAGCCGCCCAACTGCGGGCGGAGATGGCGGTGGCCGTGCCGGCCGGCCTGAAGCATTTCAGTGGCATGGACCTGACGGGCGCTGACTTCAGCGGCCTCGATCTGCGCGGCCTGAATTTCTCGGGCGCCTGGCTGGAAAGCGTCAACTTCGAGAATGCCAATCTGTCGGGCGCCAACCTGTCCTACGCCGTGCTCGCCCATGCCAACCTGCGCGGCGCGATCGCGGTGGGCGCCTCGCTGGTCGGGGCCAATCTGGGGGGGGCGCGCCTGGCAGGAGCGGTGCTCGAGGAGGCCGACTGCGGCAACGCCCGCTTCGACGGCTGCGACTGGCGCGGCGCGCGCCTGCGCGGCGCCCGCGTGGACGGCGCTTCCTGGATGAACGTGGCGTGGCGCGACGTCGACCTGCAGCGTGCCCGCGCGGCAGGGCAGCTCTTCTACAAGCAGGACCTGCGCGGCGCGGTGTTTACCGAAGCCGTGCTGGACGATGCCAACTTCATCGAGTGCGATCTGCGCGGCTGCGACCTGCGCGCGGCGAGCCTGGCGCGCGCGAGCTTCGTCACGTGCAGGCTCGACGGCGCCCATGCGTCCGGCGTGCGCGCCGATGGCGCGGTGTTCGTGGAAGGTTGCACGCTGGTCGGTGCAGACCTCGGCCATGCCTCGTTCGGTGGCGCCAATTTCGGCGGCATGGACCTGAGCCAGGCGTCGCTCGTGGGCAGCGTGCTGGACGGTGCCAACCTGATCGGCACACGCCTGGCCGGCAGCGACTGGCGCCTGGCGCGTGCCAAGGGTGCGCTCCTGTGCAAGGCCGACCTGGCGCACGCCCGGATGGCGGGGGGCGATTTCAGCCAGGCCGTGCTGCAGCGCGCCGACTTGCGCGGCGCCGACCTGCGGCAGAGCAATCTCTTCGGCGCGGACCTCGCTCGCGTACGGCTCAGCGGCGACACGCGCTTCGACCGCGCGCTGCTCACGCGCGCGCGCACCTGGCCGCGCCTGACGCCCGAACAACAGGCGGCGCCATGAAGCACCCGCACCCACGCACCGTGCCCGCGGGCAAGCGCCGGGAGTCCCGCCGATGAGCCCCGAGCTGCTGACCATCGCCGTCGCCCTGGGCGAGCCCCTGAGCGGGCTGGACCTGTCGGGTCGACACTATGCGGGCAGCACGCTGGCCGGCGGCACCTTCTCCAAGGTGCGGCTGGCCGGCACCGACCTGCGCGATGCCGACCTGCGAGAAGCGGTGTTCGACGAATGCGATCTGCGCGGCGCGCTGCTGTCCGGCGCGCAGTTGCGGCGTGCGGTGTTCAACCGCTGCGAGCTGGACCACGCCGACCTGCGCCGCGCCAACCTGCACGCCGCGACGTTCAACGAATGCGGCGCCGCGCATCTGCAATGCGGCGAGGCGTGGATGTCGATGGCGGTGTTCGCGAAGACCCGGCTGGACCACGCCAACCTGGCGCACTCCAACCTGGACGCGGCACTGTTCAGCGGCTGCAGCCTGCTCGACGTCTACGCCGACGCGGCCGACTGGCACCAGGCCACGGTCATGGAGTGCAACCTGACGCATCTGAGCTGGAGCGGCGCATCGCTGCGGCGCACGATCTTCGTCAAGACGGCGCTGGTCGGCCTGTCCTTCGCCGGGCTCACGCTCGAGTCCTGCCAGTTCGGCGCGGCCGATCTTCGCGGTGCGGACTTCTCCGGCAACACGCTGCCGCGCTGCAATTTCCAGGGCGCCCGTCTCGACGGCGCACGGTTCACCGGCGTGACCGCCCCGATGGCGCTGTTCTGCGAGGCGCAGGGCGAGAACGTGGATTTCTCCGGCGCGCGGCTGCGCCAGTCGCTGTTCACCGGCGCAGTCCTTCCGGGGAGCGACTTCACCGGCGCGGACCTCTGGCAGACGCACTTCGCCGGCGCCGACCTGACGCGTGCGCGCATGTCGCGCGCCGAACTGAGCTATGCCGACCTCAGCCACGCCCGCCTGCCGGAGGCCGACCTGCGGGACGCCACACTGTTTCGTACCTGCCTGCACGGCGCCCACACCGACAACGCGCAGATGAGCGACCGCGCGCGCGCGCTGGAAACCGACCCCGAGCGTGCGCAGGCCGAGCAATGGCGCGCGCCGGTCCTGTGACATCCCATCGGCAAGATTCCCAAGGAGCTTTCATGAACACCGTTGCATCGGTCCCCGCCCATCGAAGTCGCCGCCCGGTTGCCGCACGTGCGCAGGCGCCGTCGTCCCTCGCTTGCTGGAGCGCGCACGTCGAGGTGTGCGACGGCGCGGCCCTGCGGGTCTCCGACGGCGAGCAGTCGTTCGAGGTGCGCCGTGCCGCCAGTTGCCTGCTGATGCCGGCGCCCGGCGACCAGGTGGCCTGCGTGCGAACCGGTCCGCAGGAGGTCTGGGTGCTCGCGGTGCTGCAGCGCGCGGCCGACACGCCGGCCGTGCTGGGCTGCGGCGGCCCGCTGGAGATCGTCGCCACCACCTTGAGCCTGCGCAGCGAGCGGCTCGATGTGACCGCGGAGCATGCGGTGCTGAGCGTCGGCGTGGCCGAGCTCATCGGGCGACAGCTTCGCGCCGTGGCCACCACGGTGAAGGTCGTGGGCTCGGTCCTGACCAGCGTAATGGACCGGGTGACGCACTTCAGCCGTCACTACCAGCGCACGACGCAGGGCACGGACCGCGTGAGTGCGATCCACATCGAATGCGAGGCCGAGCAGTTGCTGCGCATGCAGGCCGAGCACGTGCTGGCCAACGGCAGCAAGCTGGTGAAGGCGCGCGGCGCGCAGATCCATTTCGGCTGAGGAGCGCATCGTGTTCGCCAACTGCCAGATGATGGGCACCGACATGGGTTTTCCGGACGTGTGCATGACGCCCGCCGCGCCTTCGCCCATCCCGGTGCCTTACCCCAACATCGCCATGGGTGCCACGGCGATTCCCAATTGCCCGACCATCCTGATCATGGCCGGGCCGGCCCACAACCTGGGAACCACCATTCCCATGACCAATGGCGACAACGCCGGCGTCCTGCTGGGCGTGGCGTCCGGCACCGTGATGGGGCCGAGCCGGCACCTGACGGGCGCCTTCACCGTGCTTTTCAACGGCATGCCGGCAACGCGCCTGAGCAGCTCGAGCCTGCAAAACAGCACCAACTGTCCCGGCGTGCGCACGGTGCCGAGCCAGACCAACGTGCTGCTGCTGGCGCCTTGAGGCGCAACCACCACGGCAGGCCGCGAGGCCTGGGGCAGAAAGAGTCAGGGAACGGAAAAGACGGACGGGGGCCTCGAGCCGAAACACATGGCCGATCACGAATTCCGTATCGAAAGCGATTCGCCCGCCAACGGCGAACTGATGTTCTGGCGCATCGTCGGCCATGAGGCGCTCGCGCGCCCGTCCACCTACGAACTCACCGTGCTGTCGAAGAACCATGCGCTCGACGCCAAGGACATCCTCGGCCGCGCCTTCGACGTGGTCATCGAGTTCCAGGACAAGGACGGTGGCATGCACGAGCGCCACTGCCAGGGCCACGCCGTGCGCTTCGAGCGCACGGGCCACGTGGGGCGGCATTTCGAATACCGCATCACGCTGCGCTCCTGGTTCTGGCTGCTCACCAAGCGCACCAACTCGCGCATCCTGCAGGACAAGAAGGTGCTCGAAGTGCTCGACGCGGTGTTCGAAGACAGTCCGATCAAGCGCTTCAAGAAGACCAAGGCCGGCAACGTGATCGGCGCCCACAATCCCCGGCGCTATTGCGTGCAGCACCAGGAAAGCGACTATCACTTCCTGTCGCGGCTGCTGGAAGACGAAGGCATCTACTACTGGTTCGACGCGCACGACGCGCCCGGCACCATGCACCTGTCGGATGCGAGCGACATCGCGCACGACAAGCTGCCTGTGGAAGGCACGCTGCGCCACGTGGCCACCGACACCACCGAGGCGCGCCACAACGAGATCTCGCGCTGGGTGAGCGCGCGCCAGTTCGACACCGGCACCTACGCCTCGCAGGACAGCAACTTCAAGTCCATCAAGAAGAAACTCGAGGCTGCAGGCGGCGAGCCCGACAAGCACGAGCTGGCCGAGTTCGAGGCCTTCGAGTTCGCGGGCGGCTACTTCACGGGCGGCGATGCGGACGACAAGGGCAAGCTGCGCGGCGAAGAGATCGTCGCGCGCCGCCAGCGCCATTGGGCCCTGACCACCTGGCCCGACGTGGCGGCCGGGCGCAGCTTCAGCTTCGAGGGCGACCCCGACGGCACGCGCGATGGCGACTACGTCATCGCCGCCTGCATCTTCGCGGCGAGCCACCCCGGCTACGAGAGCATTCCCCATGCCACGCCGAGGATGCCGATCGAGCAGGCGCTGCGCGAGGCGCTCGACGACGACGCCGTGAACGCCCAGGCGCGGCCCGCCCTGGAAGCGCTGATCGCCGATGCGCCCGCGCTGCGCACCGACCTGCAAGGCACCAGCGCCTTCCTGATCACCGCGATTCCTGTCGACGTGCCGTTCCGCCCGCCGCGCCTCACGCCGCGCGTGGTGATGCCCGGTCCGCAGTCGGCCATCGTGGTGGGGCCCGCGGGTGAGGAGATCCACGCCGACGACTTCGGCCGCGTGAAGGTGCACTTCCACTGGGACCGCTACGACAAGAGCGACGAGAAATCGACCTGCTGGGTGCGCGTGTCGCAGCCATGGGCGGGCAAGGGCTGGGGCGGGTACTTCATTCCGCGCATCGGCCAGGAGGTGATCGTCGACTTCCTGAACGGCGACCCCGACCGCCCGATCATCGTGGGCCGCGTCTACAACGACGACCAGCCGATCCCGTTCGGCTCGCACACGCAGAGCGGCTTCCGCACGCGCTCCACGCCCAAGGGCAGCGCCTCGAACTGCAACGAGTTCCGCTTCGAGGACAAGAAGGGCTCCGAGCAGGTGTACCTGCACGCCGAGAAGAACCAGGACATCGAGGTCGAGAACGACGAGACCCACTGGGTCGGCCACGACCGCACCAAGACCATCGACCACGACGAGACCACGCACGTCAAGCACGACCGCACCGAGACGGTGGACAACAACGAGACCATCACCGTGCACGGCCAGCGCACCGAAACGGTGGACAAGGACGAGACCATCACGATCCACCAGAACCGCACGGAGACGGTGGACCTGAACGAAACCATCTCCATCGGGCAGAACCGCTCGATCACGGTGGGTGCGAGCGAGACCGCGACGGTGGCGCTGCAGCGCACGCATTCGGTGGGGATCAACGAGACCATCACCGTGGGCGCGGCGCAGGAGATCACGGTGGGGGCGATGCAGGCGGTGACGGTGGGGGCGAGCCAGACGATCAATGTGGGGGCGAACCAGTCCACGAGCGTGGGAAGCAATCGGTCGGTCACCGTGGGCTCCAAGCTCTCGACGCAGGTCGGTGCCGACGAATCGCGCAAGGTCGGCGGCGGCCGCTCGACGCAGGTGGCGAAAGACGAAGGCCTGAAGGTCGGCAAGAACCTGGTCATCGAGGCCGGCGATTCGATCCAACTGACCACCGGTAGCGCGAGCATCACCATGAAGAAGGATGGAACGATCATGATCAAAGGCAAGGACATCCGCATTGAAGGATCAGGAAAGATCACCGTCAAAGCCAGCAGCGATGTGACGGTGAAGGGCTCGAAAGTGGGGATCAACTGATGCGGCGCGAACTCTTCCTGGAGATGGATCCCTTTGAGGCCAGTGCGGTCCAGCCCTCCGCCGCCGCCACGCGTGCGGCGCATGGGCGCGAAGGCGATGCCGGGCTGTTCGGGACCGCGGGCATGCCCAGTGCATGCCTTGGCCTGCTGCAGGGCTTCGATGCGCAAGGCCAGGCGCTGGTGCGCGACGCGGCCGACCTTCAGGCGCCTGCGGTGCCCGCACGCACGACGGTGCCGCTGCACGCCGAGATGATCGGCGACACCGTCGTCGTTGTGTTCGAAGGCGGCGACAGGCAGCGCCCGATCGTTCTGGGTGTGGTCCAGCGTGCAGGCGGCTTGCCAACTGCGACCGAGCGCAAGCCGATGTCGGCGCTGGTCGACGACGAACGCGTCCTCATCAGCGCGGAGCGCGAGATCGTTCTGCAGTGCGGTCAGGCGAGCATCACGCTGACCCGTGCAGGCAGGGTCGTGATCAAAGGCGCGCACATCCTGAGCCACGCCAGGGGCTACAACAGGATCAAGGGCTCCGCGGTCGATATCAACTAGTCGAACACCATGTGGCAGATCGACAACCGCACGCCGTTCGCCGTCGGGCAGGGCTGGGTCCGCGATCGGGATGGCGCCGAAGTCTGGCTGGTGGCAGTCAAGGCCAGCTTCGACGTGATGCCCGATGGGGCGCTGGAGATCGCCCGGGAGCAGCCGCCGCTGTTGCGTGCCGCCCAATACGTCGGCGAGCCAGGCAAGAGCAGCCTCCGCTACGAATCGGACATGGTGTTGACCAAGACCACGACGGACGTGCTGGTGGTCGGCCATGCGTTTGCGCCCGGGGGGCAGCCTGTGACGACGCTGGACGTCGGTTTTCGCGTGGGGTCGATGCAAAAGGTGCTGCGCGTCCTGGGGCCGCGCGAGTGGGCCGCCCTAGGGCCCACGAAGCCGGAGCCCTTCGTCAGCATGCCGCTGGTCTACGAGCGCGCGTGGGGCGGCGTCGACATCCACGCGCCCGATCCCGGCACGGCCTGGGACTGGCGCAATCCAGTGGGCTGCGGCTTTGCGGTCAAGGCTTCCAATCTTCGTGGACTGCCGCTGCCGAACGTCGAGTGGCCCGACCGCCTGATCCGGTCGTGGGACGACCGGCCCGACCCGGCGGGTTTCGGCGCGATCTGCAGCCACTGGCAACCCCGCGCGTCGTACGCCGGCACCTACGACGACCACTGGATGGCAACGCGGCAACCCCTGCTTCCCGAGGACTTCGACGCGCGCTTCTTCCAATGCGCACCGGTCGACCAGCAGGCGCGCGAATTCCTGGTCGGCGGCGAGCAGGTCATGCTGCTGAATCTGGCGCCGGTCAGCCAGATGCAGTTCCGGCTGCCTGCGCTGCAATTCGACATGCAGACCCGCTTTTCCGACGGAGAGCGGCGCGAACACGAGCCGCCCCGCCTGCACACCGTGCTGCTGGAGCCCGACTTCCCGCGCGTGTCGATGGTCTGGCACAGCGCGCTCGAATGCCACGCCAAGGTCTACCAACTGCAGGACACCCGCGTGACCATGCGAAAGACCACCCCGGACGAAGAAGACGATGAACCCGTGGACAACCTCCTCGACCTGGTCTGAGCGCGGTGACGGGCTTGTGGTCGCCGGGCTCGGCGCCGTGACGCCCGTGGGCCGTAGTGCCTGGGCCGCGGCGGCGGCCGTGCGAGCGGGCGTCTCCGGCTTCGGGCCGCATGGCTTCATGGTCGATGCAGCCGGCAAGCCGATGTGCGTGGCTGCGTTCCCGTGGCTTCCGGCGACGCAGGGCGTTGCCAGCCGTATCGGCGAAAGCCTGGTCGCGGCGATCCGCGATGCGTTGCTGCCGCTGTGGACCGCGGCCGGAGCGGAGGGGGCTCCGGCGTTCTCGCTGCTTGTCAACCTGCCGTCGGTCCGGCCGGGACTGCCCGACGACCTCTGTGACACCGTGCGCGAGCATCTGTTGCGCGAGTTTCCGCATAGCGTCGATCGGATCGGCGTGGCGCCACTGGGGCATGCGGGAGGCATGATGGCATTGCGCTCCGCATCGGAGTACCTGCGGGCGACGTCTGCAGCGGTATGCGTCGTCGCCGGCGCGGACTCCTACCTCGACCCCGATGCTCTGGAGTGGATCGAAGACACTGACCAGCTCCACAGCGCGGGAGAGCAAAACAACCCGCAGGGATTCGTGCCCGGCGAAGGCGCGGGCGCCATGCTGCTGGTGTCGGCCGACACGGCACAGCGGATGGGGCTGCAGCCGCTCGGCCGCATCGATGGCCAGGGACTCGGGCGCGAGGCCCACCTGACCCGCACGGACACGGTCTGCATCGGCGAAGGACTGACGGCTGCCATGCGGGGTGCCCTGGGAGGGCTGCCGCAAGATGAGCGGCTGACCGACGTGTACTGCGACCTGAACGGCGAACCGTACCGTGCCGACGAGTTCGCCTTTGCCGCACTGCGCATGCGGGAACGCTTCGTCGCCGCCTCGGATTTCGTCGCGCCGGCCGACTGCTGGGGCGATGTCGGTGCGGCCTCGGCGGTCCTGTTGGTCATGCTCGCCTGCATCGCGGGACTGAAGGGCTATGCCAACGGTCCAAACGCGCTGGTGTGGGCCAGTTCCGTCACCGGCGAGCGGGGCGCGGTGGTGATCCGTACGTCGGCGCTGCCGGCGGCCGAGGAGTATTAGCTGCCATGGCCACCGTCAAGGTCAACGGCACCATGAACGGCCTTGTCCACAAGGGCGGCTCCTGGGCGTCTCCGGCGACCATGCCCGACGTCTGCAAAACGCCCACGCCCGGCGGCCCCGTGCCGATGCCCTATCCCAACGTGTCGGATTCGAGTTCGCTCACCGGCGGCTCGACGACGGTGAAGGTCGACGGCGGCAACATGGCTGCCATCAAGGGGTCGAAGTTCGCGACGAGCATCGGTGACGAGCCCGGCACCGCCGGCGGCGTGAAGTCCAGCACCTTCAAGAAGGCGTCCACCTGGATCACGTATTCGTTCGACGTGAAGATCGATGGCAAGAACGCCTGCCGCTTCACCGACAAGAAGTTCCAGAACGACGAGAACACTGTCGATGCCGCGGGCACCGTTCCGCTGGTGGTGGTGGTCGATCTCGACGACGTGAAGATGAAGTGCGGCGAGCTCAACCAGTACGGCGAGCAGAAGAAGGTATCGGGCAAGGGCAAGTCCGACCGCGACCACGTGCCCTCGAAGGCGGCGCTCAAAGCCAAGGCCGCCAAGCTAATGAAAGTAAACACGCCCGACCTTCCGGATTGCGTGGCCAAGAAGATCGATGCGGGGGCGCTGGCGATCGTCATTCCCAAGCGGGCGCACCAGGAATGCAGCGAAACCTACGGCCAGACGATGGCCGAGGCTGAGGCCGATGCCGATGACCTGAAGGGCGCCGCCGAACGCGATACCAAGACGCTGGAGAAAGAGATCGAGAACTACGACCCGGCCTGCAAGGAGGCCTACAAGAAAGCGGCGCGCAAGGTGCGCAAGATCACCAACCGGCAGTACACGAACTGGATAAAGAAGATCATCGCGGACTGCTGACTTACTTTTCGACGAGGACATTCCATGGACGCTTCCCAATTCGAACTCTGTCTCGGCAAGGCCGAGGACACACCCGAGGTAAGCGCGATGCTGGCCGCGCTGGGAGTCATCAAGAAACTCAAGCTCGGGAGCGAGGGCTATGTGCGGCTGAAGCTCGCCAGCCAGGGGCTGCTGCTGTCCTTCGTCCCCGAGGACCCCAAGAGCAGCAGGCTGGTGTTCTCCGGCGTGCAGTTCTACTCGGATGTGGAGGAGGGCTTCACCACGTTCGCGGGCGCCTTGCCGGGCGGGTTGACGTTCTCGGATTCGCCCGCGCAGGCGCGAGCCAAACTGGGAAAGCCCACGGAGATCATGAAGGATTTCCGTCTCGACCACTGGATCGCGGATGGCCGCCAGCTGACCGTGCGCTATACGAAGCCGCTCGACGGCATTGCCCATGTGCTTCGCGGATTCCCGAGGAAGGACCGCAAGTGACGCCTGCGAACGCAGTCAGCGGAGACGACCTGCTGCGGTTGCTGGGCCGGGGTGTGGACGACGCGGCCGTGCAGGCCTCGCTCGACCAACTCGCGCGCGGCATGCAGCCGGAAGTGGACGCGAACGACGATGGCGCCTTCGTCGATTGGGTGACAGTCAACGAGATCGGCCTCGAGTACGGGTTCCAGGACGAAGCCTTCGTTCGCGCGTGGGACCCGGAGCGTCGCGGGCACACCCGGCTGATCCTGACGCAGTTGTACTTCTACGGCGACACGCCCAGGACGCGGCCCTTTCCTTGGCCGCTGCCGTTCGGCTTGGACTTCAGGGACGACCGGCATGCAGTGCAGCGCAAGCTGGCGCAGATCGCCGGGCCCTGCAAGACTTACATCCGGGATGCATGGAAGCTGCCGGACTTCGACGTCACCACCGCGTATCGGGCGGAAACGAACCTGCTCGAATCGATCTACTGCCACATCCCCCCCGATCCGTGGCTGCCGCTGCGCGACGAAGTGGCGCTGGCACAGGCATTTCCGCCCAACCTGTTCATAGGGCTCTTCGGACTGCGGTGGTCGGACGAGCGCTTGAGGACCATCCTGGCGCCGCTCGGCTATGTCGAAGCGATGGCAGGCGTGCGCAGCGAGCACATGGCGGACTTCCTGTCCACGCACGGGCTCGAGCTGGCCTTTGCGCCGAGTCGCGAGTTGGCAATGGGCGATCCGCGCTATCCCCGCTCGCCGGCTCTGGCGGTTGCCACCTTCCACGCGAGCCGGGATATGGACGCGCGCGCATGGGCCGGCGAACTGCCGTGTAACCTTTCCTTTTCCGACGCGCAATCGGACCTCGCGGCGAAGGTGGGCGAGGCGCCGGACGAGCGCATCGACAGCGACCGCAGCGGCATCGCGGCGTGGCATCTGGCGGCGTATTCGCTCGTAGTTGTCTACAGCAACGTCGAGAACCGCATCCTGCGCGTGAGCGTCATGGCGCCGGGTTACTGGCATGTCGTCCACGCGGGCGATGGCGAATGACGCGATGCGAGGCTCCACCATGTGGATGACCTGCGCCGAACCCGTGATCGAGGTGGTCCGGCTCCATGTCGAGGAGGCGGCAATCCTGCGCGGCACACGCAGCCGCATGGTCGCGGCTGCGCACATCGGGCTGCAACTGCTGCGCCGGTTCGATGATCGGATCGCGGCGCACCTAGACGGCATCGCGGTGGCCGCGGGCTTCGGCGATCACTTCGTCGAGGCCGCGCTGGAGGCACCCGACACCGGGCCGTGGTTCGTTGCGGTAGCTGGCGCGCTGGAGCGGGGCGATGCGGCCAGGCTGGACGAACTCCTGGCGCGTTGCCCGGACCATCGGCCGGCCATGTCGGGCGTAATCTCCGCATTCGGTTGGGTGTCGCCGAGAAAGCTGCGCGGCATGGCCATCGAGTTCTTCGGTTCGAGTGATTCCTTCCGGCGCGAAGTTGCGCTCGCGGCATGCGGCATGCATCGGGCCGACCCTGGTTCATGGCTCGACACCATCCTGGCGGAAGCGGCCGGTCCTGCGCGCGTGCGGGCAGTCCGCGTCGCTGGACTGCTGGGGCGCACGGACTTGCGAGAGCCATGCGTGCAGGCACTGCAGAGTGCGCAGGGCTGGGACCAGTTGCATGCGGCGCGATCGGCGCTGCTGCTGGGGGAGCGTCATCTGTCGCTGAAGGCGCTGGCGGACCTCGCGCTTGCCGCCGGTCCTTGCCAGCGGCAGGCGACCGCGCTGCTGTTCAAGGCGCTGGACGTGCAGCAAGGCCGCAGGGTGCTGCAGCCGTTGATGGACGACCCTTCGATGGTGCGGATCGTCATCCAGGCGATGGGCGTCCTGGGCGATCCGTACGATGTGCCCCACCTGATTCACTTGCTGGACGAGCCTGCCTGCGGGCGGCTTGCGGGGGAGGCCTTCAGCCTTCTTGCCGGGATCGACTTGGTCGATGCGGGACTGGCCGGCGTGCAGCGGGTCGAGGCGCCGCAGGAGTTGCCGGGTGATGACGATGCGTCAGACGACTTCGATCTCGCGATGACCGAGGACGATGACCTGCCATGGCCTGACCCAGACAGGCTGGCGGCATGGTGGCAATCCAACAGCCACCGGTTTCCCGTCGGTCAGCGCTTCTTCATGGGCGAGCCTCCCAACGTCGGCAACTGTGAGCGCGTGCTGCGGTATGGGCAGCAGCGCCAGCGCATCGCCGCGGCCGAGCATCTGGCGCTGCTGCAACCTGGCACGCCGTTGTTTCCCACCAGTGCGCCGGCATGGCGGCAGCAACGCTGGCTCGCTGCAACGAGCGCCTGAGCAGCATGGCAGCCGCCTGCATCCTCGCCCTGTTTGCGTTGGCCTTCCTGCTGGCCTCCGCCCGGCGCTTGTGGCGCAGTGGTACTGTGCGCGACCCCGCCACCCGCACCTGGCTCCTCATCGCCCTCATCTTCACCGCCGTCGCCGCCTGGCTGCAATGGCATACCTCTTAAGGCGAGATTGCCAACCCGCTCCACGGAATGAATACTCCTTCTGAGTTTTTCGCCCGCATTCGCCCGCATTCGCGCGGGCTGTGTCGGGCATAGAAAGGCCTAGAGCCTCGGGGGCCGATTCATGATCCATATCGCTGTCATCACCCGGCAAGGCGCTCCGGCGGGGCAGCCCATTGCCGCGGATTTCGGGCCCAACGGGGGCACCATCGGACGGGCCGACACCAACACGCTGGTGCTCGTCGACCCTGACCGCACGGTCTCGCGCGTGCATGCGCAGGTGCTGTGCCGCGATGGGCAGTACTTCGTCATCGACCGCGGCAGCAATCCGATGCAGTGCAACGGCGTGTCGCTGGGCTCGGGCAAGGAGGCGCCGCTCACCGATGGCGCGCGACTGGTCGTGGGCAGCTTCGAGCTCAGCGTGCGCGTGACGGCCGCGGCGGCGGCGCCGTCGCTGGCGATTCCCAACACCATCATGTCGGCGCCGGCCGGCGCCGCTGCGCCCGCGAGCACCAGCGACGATCCCTTTGCCGACCTGCTTGCGGGATTGGGGGCGCCCGCCGCAGCCGCGCCTGCCGCGGCCGGCGCATCCCGCGCCAGGGCCGCCGCGCCCGCGAGCGCGGATCCGCTGCTCTTTCCCGACCCGATGGAAAGCGGCTCGCGCAACGCGCAGGCCGCTCAGGTCGATCCGTTCGCCAACCTGCTCGGGTCCACGCCGGCCTCCGCGCCGGCCGCGGGCATCGGCGCGCTCGACGATTTCTCCGACCTCGGCGCGCCGCCCGCGCATGGCAAGGCCTCGGGCATCGACGAGCTCTTCGGCGGCATGGGCGGTGGCGGCGGCATCGGCGGCGATCCGCTCGCGCTGTCGCCGCTGGCCGACCCGCTGCTGCAGCCGAACACGGCTTCTTCCGCCGATCCGCTGGCCGCGTTGCAGAGCGCGGCGCCGCCCACGCCGACACCGCGCTCCGACCACCTGCCGATCGACCAGTTCGGCTTCACGCCCCCGAAGGCGATCACGCCGGCACCGGCCGCCGCGCCGGTGGAAGCGCTGCCGCAGTTCGACGACATCACGGGGCAGCCGATCCGCATCAGCGGGCCTGAGGTTGCCAGCCGGCCGTTCGAGCCGCTGCCGCCCCCACCGGCGCCACCGCCGCCGCCGCCGCCCATCCAGCGGGCGCCCGCCGCGGCCCCGCGCACCGCGTCCGACGACGAACTGCTCGCCGCCTTCCTGCGCGGCCTGGCCAGCACGCACCAGCCGCCCGAGATGCTCACGCCGGGCCTCATGGAGCGCATCGGCTCGATCCTGCGCAGCGCCACCGAAGGCACGCTGCAGCTGCTGCTCACGCGCCAGGAGTTCAAGCGCGAGGTGCGCGCCGAGGTCACGATGATCGCGGCGCAGGCCAACAACCCGCTGAAGTTCTCGCCCACGGTGGAGGTGGCGCTTGCGCACCTGCTGGGCCCCGGCGTGCGCGGCTTCATGCCGCCGGAGGCCGCGATGCGCGATGCGTTCAACGACCTGCGCGCCCACCAGTTCGGCGTGATGGTGGGCATGCGCGCGGCCCTGGCTCATGTCATCGCTCGCTTCGAGCCCGAAGAGCTCGAAAAGAAGATCAGCGCGAAGTCGGCGCTCGATGCACTCTTCAGCGCCAACCGCAAGGCCAAGCTCTGGGACCAGTTCGTCGCGCTCTACGGCGGCATCGCGAGCGAGGCGGAAGACGATTTCCACAACCTCTTCGGCAAGGCCTTCCTCGAGGCCTACGAAGAGCAGATGGCGCGCCTCAAGTCGGACACCTGAAGAACGCTCTCTCAGGCACAAGTACAACAGCACCAGCAAACGCGAGGCACCCCGCTTGGAAATCGAAATCGTCACGCTGTCCCGGCAGGGCGGCCGCAACTACAACGAAGACGTCCACGGCCACTGGCACGACGAGCGCTACGTCGCCTGCCTGGTGGCCGACGGCGCGGGCGGCCATGGCGGCGGCGACGTGGCGGCGGCAACGGCGCGCAGCAGCGTGCTGGGCGGCTTCTCGGCGGCGCCGGGGCTGGACGAGTTCACCTTGCGCACGCTGGTCGAGCAGGCCAACCGCGACGTGGTGACGCGGCAGGCCGAAGGCGGCAAGCTCGCCGGCATGCGCTCCACGGTGGTCTTCGCGGCCATCGACCTGGAGAGCCAGGCGCTGGCCTGGGTGCACAGCGGCGACAGCCGCGCCTACCTGTTCCGCGGCGGCGCCATCGTGGCGCGCACCACCGACCACAGCCTGGTGCAGCAGATGGTGGCCGGCGGCATGCTCGACGAGGAAGGCGCGCGCCTGCATCCGCAGCGCAACATGCTGCTCTCGGCGCTGGGCTCGGTGGAGGAGGCGCCCGACATCACGGTGTCCGACCGCATGCGCCTGATGCCCGGCGACGTGCTGCTCCTGTGCAGCGACGGCGTGTGGGAGCCGCTGGGCGACGAGTGCCTGGTCGACACGCTGCACGCCTCGCGCACGCCCAGCCAGTGGACCGAGCAGCTCGACGCACAGATCAAGGCGCGCGCCAAGCCGGGCCACGACAACTACACGGCGCTCACGCTGTGGGTGATTCCCGATGACGTCGACGACGCCACGCGCCTGATGCCGGCGGCCGAGGAAGAGACGATGCCGGCGGCCATCGAGGCGAACCAGAAGCCGGCGGACTAGGCGAGGAGCTGCCGGCGTTCCGCCGGCAGGCTTCCTCAGGGCTTTTTCGGCCGGTAGGCCTTGAGCGTTCCCGTGACCGTCACGTCGACCGTGACCACCACGAGCGCCGACTCCATCTTTCCGTTGTCCTGCCGCTTCATCGGCTTGCGGGTGGTGGTGGAGGTCGAGCTGCCCTTCCAGCGGATCGTGCTGGAGCGCACCGCCTCCTTGTTGCCCATGTAGTTCTGCTCCAGCACCGTGATGGCGCCGGTGCCCGGGTTCTTGGAAAGGATCGAGGTGTGGTGCGGGTGGCCGACCGTCGCGGAGGGGCTGTCCACCCAGCCCGAGTCGTCGGAAAAGGTGACGTCGGTCGTGGTGGTCGTCGTCATCTCGTAGTCGCGGTACTGGAGGATGTCGCCGGGAAGCGCATCCTTGAGCGCGACTTCGTCGCCCCAGATGTAGTCGTCGTCGGCGCCCATCGGGCCGAAGTCCGACGAGGTGCCGGCGCCGGCCTGGCCGAGGGCCGAGTTGGCCAGGTCCCAGCATTCGCCTGCGCCGATCTGCTTGCCCAGCTGTGCGCTGGCCCACTGAAGGACCTTGGCGTTGAGTGTGGCCATCGCGTGTCTCCGGCTGGAAGGTCGATCAAGGAGCGGCCGCCGTCCGCCGGGCGGCCGCGGCGCAAGGCGCCTCAGACCTTCTTGTTGGCGGCGATGTCCCAGCCGGTTTCCTTGGTGCCGTCGCCGGAGCCGTCGGCCTTCTGCGGCGTGTACTCGTACTTGAACTTCGAGAAGTTCAGCGTGATGGTCTCGGTCAGGCGGTCTTCGCCGCCGCTGCCGCCGGTGTGGATGTTGCTGACGATGATGTCTTCCATCGTGAGCTTGATGTACTCGAGCGGCGTGGCCCCGGCCTTGCGGACCACCAGCGTGCCCTTCTTGATGTGCTGGCCATTGCAGCAGTCGAGCAGCAGCAGGTGCGAGGAGGCGTCCACGTACTTGGTGACCGAGAGGTCCTGCACGCTCACCTTGCCCGCGCCCGAGCCGCCGCCGACGTGGCCGGTGCCGGACTGGCTGGCGCCCCAGCTCCAGGAGAGAACGTCGATTTCCTTCTTGTGCGAATCGTCCTTGGATTCACCGTCGACGCCCTCGAGCTTCAAAAACATGTCTGCAGCCATGATGCTTACCTTTCAGTTGTGTGCGAGTCAGAGATAAAAAGGGCTTCCGTGCGGTGCCTGATCGGCGGTGGTGCCCGGGAGCTATGGAGAGAACGAGCAATGGGCCCCGTTTTCAAAGGCCCACCGACGGCATATGCCGCCCGTTACTTGCCGCCCTTGGCCGAGGGCAGCTTCGACACCAGCCGCAGCGACACCGTGAGGCCTTCGAGCTGGTAGTGCGGGCGCAGGAAGAACTTGGAGGTGTAGTAGCCGGGGTTGCCCTCGACCTCTTCCACCACCACCTCGGCCGCGGCCAGGGGCTTCCTGGCCTTGGTCTCTTCGGAGGAGTTGACGGGGTCGCCGTCCACGTAGTTCATGATCCATTTGTTGAGCCAGCGCTGCATGTCGTCGCGCTCCTTGAAGCTGCCGACCTTGTCGCGCACGATGCACTTCAGGTAGTGCGCGAAGCGGTTGCAGGCAAACAGGTAGGGCAGGCGGGCCGCCAGGTTGGCGTTGGCCGTGGCGTCCGGGTCGTCGTACTCGGCCGGCTTGTGCAGCGACTGCGCACCGATGAAGGCCGCGAAGTCGGAGTTCTTGCGGTGGATCAGCGAGAGCAGGCCGGCCTTCGACAGTTCCGCCTCGCGCCGGTCGCTGATGGCGATCTCGGTCGGGCACTTCTGGTCCACGCCGCCGTCATCGCTCGGGAAGGTGTGCAGCGGCAGGTTCTCCACCGCGCCGCCCGACTCGATGCCGCGGATGCGCGAACCCCAGCCGTAGAGCTTGTAGGAGCGGTTGATGTTGGTGGCCATCGCATAGGCTGCGTTGGCCCAGGCGTACTTGCTGTGGTCGGCGCCGGCGGTGTCTTCCTCGAAGTCGAACTCCTCCACCGGATTGGTGTTGGCACCGTAGGGCGTGCGCGCCAGGAAGCGCGGCATGCACAGGCCCAGGTACTTGGCGTCGTCGGAGTCGCGCAGCGACCGCCAGCCGGCGTACTCGGGCGTGAGGAAGATCTTGGTCAGGTCGCGCGGGTTGGCGAGCTCCTGCCACGATTCCATCTGCATCAGGTTGGGGCTCGCGCCGGTGATGAAGGGCGCATGCGCCGAGGCGGCGATCTTGGCCATCTCGCCGAGCAGTTCGACATCGGGCGGGCTCTGGTCGAAGTGGTAGTCGCCCACCAGCGCGCCGAAGGGCTCGCCGCCGAACTGGCCGTATTCCTGCTCGTAGATCTTCTTGAACATCGGGCTCTGGTCCCAGGCCGCGCCCTTGAACTTCTTCAGGCTCTTGGCGAGATCCGTCTTCGAGATGTCCATCACCCGGATCTTCAGGTGCTCGTCGGTCTCGGTGTTGTTCACCATGTAGTGCAGGCCGCGCCACGCACTCTCGAGCTTCTGGTAGTCGGGGTGGTGGATGATCTTGTTGACCTGGTCGGTCAGCTTGGCGTCGATCGCGGCGATCATCGACTGGATCGACTTGGTCACGTCCTTGCCGATGACGGTGCTGTTGCTCAGCGCCTGCTGCGCGAGCGTGAGCACCGCGGCTTCGACGGCGCTCTTGGCTTCGTCGCTGCGCGGCTTGAATTCCTTCTGCAGGAGCGACGAAAAATCGCTGCCCGCATAGGCGACATCCTTGAGTGCGCTCTGCTCGAGTGCTTCGGCCATGGTGGTTCTCCTCGGGGTCCGGTGTGTCGGGTGTGGGGGTCAGGCGGCCGGCTTGGCCGCTTCGTCGTCGGGCTTGGCGGTGGCCGCCAGCGACTGCAGCAGGGCCGGGTCTTCGAGCACCTTGGCCAGCAGTTCCTCGGCGCCGTTCTTGCCATCCATGTAGGTCACGAGGTTCGACAGCTGGGTGCGCGCCTCGAGCAGCTTGTCGAGCGCGCCGACCTTCCTGGCCACGGCGGCGGGCGAGAAATCCTCCATGTTCTCGAAGGTGAGCTCGACCTTGAGCTCGCCTTCGCCGGTCAGCGAGTTCTCCACCGCAAATGCGGCGCGCGGCTTCATGGCCTTCATGCGCGAGTCGAAGTTGTCCACGTCGAACTCGAGGAACTTGCGGTCGGCCACGGGCGCGAGCGGATCGGCCGGCTTGCCCGACAGGTCGGCCAGCACGCCCATCACGAAGGGCAGCTGGATCTTCTTCTCGGCACCGTAGAGTTCCACGTCGTATTCGATCTGCACGCGTGGCGCCCGGTTGCGGGCGATGAATTTCTGACTGCTCTTGGCCATGGCGATGCTCCTTGCGGGGGTAGATGGGGCGGTTCGATCAACAGGAAAAAAACGGAAAGGAAAAAAGGCGGCTACTCGGACGGGCGCTTGCCGGTCACGGTCTCGATCGTGTCCAGCGCGCCGGGCGCGAGGTTGGCCATGATTTCGAGGAAGCTCACGCCGATGAGCTTCTTGGCGCGCTCGATCAGGAGCGGCGCGGGATTGCCGGGCTCGGTCTGTTCGAGAAAGCGGATCACGCGGTCCAGCATCTGCAGCGCGTCCTGCCGGCTCTGGATCTCGCCGCGCGCGGCAGCGGGCCGCGGCGTGCCGCCGGCCTGCGAGGCATCGCCTTGCATCTCTTCGGCGGCGCCGGCTTCTTCGGGCGCACCGATGGCGGCGCTGCAGGCCTTCTGCAGCATGCGGCCGATGGCACGCAGCGGGGAGAGGTCGATCGCGTCGGAGCGGCCGGTGCGCTCCACCAGCAGGGCCTGCAGCTTCTCGACCAGGCCGGGCACGCCGATGGCGGCCTGGATCAGCTCGGGCCGCTCGGCATGGAGCGCTTCGAGGCCGCCCTGGATCTGTGCCGGCGAATAGGTGGCTTCGCCGCCCACCGCATTCAATGCGTTGTTGGCCACCGCGATGTCGCGCACGCGGATCGCGCCCACGCCGGGCGCCACGCCCACCTGCGCGTCGTACAGGTCGCGCAGGACCATCGTCTCGTCGCCGAGCGGCGCGAGCGCGTTCAGGCGCATGGTGGGATCGTTGTCGTCCTCGGCATCGAGCTTTGGATGTATGCCGTCCCAGAAGGTGTCGAGCAGGCGGGTGAGCAGTCCGAGCCCGGCAACGAAACCGGCAAGCCCCTGCAACCGCGTGGAGGCGCGCAGCAGCAGCACGGCGGCGCGCACGTCCTTGCTGCGGCGCAGGATCGCGTCGGACTGTTCGGCCACCTCGCGCCACTCCGGCTCCACCGCCGGGATGACGGTATCGCCGAACTGCTGCTCGGGCTTGCCCTGCGCTGCGGTGGTGAGCGCGGTAAAGGCCGCGTCGTACTCCAGATCGTCGCCGCATGGCGAGGCCTCGCCGATGGGCGTGAGCAGGGCTTCGACAAGTTCGTTGGTCAGCATGTTGCCTGTTCGAGTTGGCTGGTGATAATCAAAGATGCGTCCGAACCGGTCAATGCAACGAAGGGAATAGCATGCGCACGCTGGGTACACACCATTCGTCCTATGGACGCTCTTTTGCTGCGGTCTCGCGGCGCCTGGCATTGGCCTGCGGCCTTGCATTGACCGGCGCCCTGGTCGCAGGCTGCGCGAGCAAGCCCGTGGTCACGCCGGTGTCGATCACGCTCACGGCCGGTGCCGATGCCAACCCTGATGCGCGCGGCCGCGCCTCGCCGCTCACGGTGCGCATCTACGCGCTGAAGTCGCCCGGCCCCTTCGAAGGGGCCGACTTCTTCTCGCTGTTCGAAAAGGACCAGGCCACGCTCGGCGCCGAGCTGGTGCAGCGCGAAGAGATGCTGCTGCGCCCGGGCGAAAGCAGGAAGCTCGACCTCACCCTGCCGGCCGATGCCAAGGCCATCGGCGTGATGGCCGCGTTCCGCGACCTCGATCGTGCGCGCTGGCGTGAAGTGCGCGCGGTGGAGCCCGGCAAGCCGCAGACGCTCACCGTGACCTTCGGCGCGCGGCAGATCCGCATCGACAGCAAGTAAGCCGCGCCTGCGGGCCATTCATGCCTTCGCCGCGCTGGCGTTCGGCGGGCGGCCGGGCCGTGCGAGCGGCTGGTCGGCGGGCAGAAAGCGCTCGAACAGGTCGGTCACGAACGCACCGCCGGCCGCGCCCGATGCGGCGGCCGTGAGATAGAGGCCGCGCCACCGCGGGCCGCGCGAGCCGCGGCCTTGGCCTTCGAACAAGGCCTCGGCCACCTGGCGCAATGCGGGCTGCAGCGCACGCAGCGCCTCGATGAATTCATGGATTGCGAGCCGGCCTGATGCGCCCGGCTGTTCGCGCAGCAGCGCCATCCGCAGCGCATGCAGCTGGCGCGCCATGGGATCGAACAGGGCATCGAGCCGCCCGGCCGCGGTCTCGCCATGGTCGGCCGGGCCGGCCAGGCGATGGCCGATCACCTGCGCCAGCACCTCGGGCGGCAGCGCGCCGCGCAGCGTGGCATAGCCGGCCAGCTGTTCCAGGCCGGTCACCACCAGGTAGACCGGCAGCTGCAGGCGCAGCGTGTCCGCGGCCTCGTCGAGCAGCCGCCGCATCCTGGTGGCCAGCGGCTTCATGCCTGCGCTGGCCGGGTGCAGCAGTTCGCTCGCTGCCACGCAGACCACCACGCCGTTGATCGGCACGCGGTCGCGCCGCTCGGCCAGCGCGAGGAGCGCCTGGAGCCACAGCGCGCGCGTGTGCGGCGCCGCGGCCGCGTCGCTGACGGCGCTCGGGTGAAGTTCGATGGCCGTCATCGAACCGGTGAGCCACCAGCGCCAGTACGGTTCGCCAAAAGGCTCGCTGCCTGAAGGTGCCAGGTGCTCGGCATGGGCCGCCGCCAGCAGCCCCGGCAGGTTGGCCGCCGCATCGCCGAGAAAGAGAAACCAGGGCACCGGCGCGGCTTGCTGCCGCGGTGGCTGGCGCAGGAGCTGGCGTGCGTGCGACATGGCGTCCCTCATGGCTTCGATCGCGGCTTCGTCGGCTTCGGCCGCCGGTGGGCCGAGCGCGGCAATGCGCCGGCGCAGCGCGCGGCGGCGCGCACCGCGGCCGGCGTCGCGGACCGTGGCGTACAGCAGTGCAAAACCGGCCAGGCACAGCGTGAGCAGGAGCCAGAAGAAATGGGCGGACGACAGCGCGGCGTGCATGGCGGGGAGCGTGCTGCGGTTCTCAACGCGCGGTGGTTTCGAAGAACTCGAAATCGGCAAGCAGCCGTTCGGTGCCCTTGCTGGCCGCGAGCGCTTCGCGCAGCCGCAGCAGGTAGGCCGAAGCGAGTTCGTACGGCGGCCGGTCGGCGGCGCCGTCGAACGGCGTGGGCGACGAAAGCACCGTGACCAGCACGGTGCCGAAGGGCGGGGCCACAAGCCAGCTCGCGGGGATGTCGCGGCCCAGTTCCAGCTTCTCGCCGGCGCGCAGCCGGACCGGTGCCTGGCCGGTGTTCAGGTGCATGACCGAACCGTCGGCGGTGTAGTAGTCCACCCACAGGTAGCTGTCGTGCCTGGGCGCGGCCACCTGCATGCGCACGTCGTCTCCTTCGCGCAGCCGGCCGTTGCGGGCGGTCACGGCCGTCACGGCCAGTCCGTGGGCCTTCTCGCGGTTGCGCAGCTGGTAGGGCTTCAGGATGGCGAACACCTCGCAGTGGGGCCACACGCGCAGCCTGACATCGAACGTGGGCGAGCCGATGTCGGCCAGGCCGGCCACCTCGCGCTCCACCCGCTCGACGTCGGCCGGCAGCGAGACGAAGCCGCTCACATGCAGCCTGCCGCCCTTGTCGGCCGCAGCCGAGAGATCGGCGCATGCATAGCCTTGAAGATGCTGCTCGACGCGCTGCGCCGGCTCCGACTCGCCCGGGCGCGGCCCGGCCAGCCACTGCCACCACAGCAGATAGAGCAGCGGCAGCAGCAGCGCGAGCGCGCCGACCGCGCGCAGCAGGGTGCGGTCGCGGCGTTGCAGGTCGTGCGGGCCCGGCGGATCCGCCACGCCATAGGGCTGCGGCGTGATGCGGTCCTGCACCAGGCTGCCGAGCGCCAGGGGCCTGAGCCGCAGCTGGCGGCCGTGCAGTTCCTTCAGCTTGCCGAGCTCGCCGCGGTCATCGCTCTCGAAGTAGTACTGGCCCTTGAAGCCGTGCACCAGCGCGTGCCAGTAGACCTCGCGCAGCTCGTCGTCTTCGGCGCCCAGCGCGGACAGGTGATGGAAGAACTCGCTGTGCGCGTTGTTCGAGTTGAACAGCTGCACTTGCAGCGGCACTGCGCCCGCGGCCGCTCCAGGGTGGCGGGCCAGGATCTCGTCGATCCAGGCAACCATCGCAAAGACCGCCGATTCGACCTGCGCGGCGGGCTGGCCCGATGCGCTGGCGCGCGCCGCGTCGAGCAGCCGGCGCGCCTGTTGCTGCGCAGCATCGTGCGAGGGCGGCGCGGCGCGGCCGGCCGCGATCGATGCGTCGAGGGCGAGGCCGAAGGAGACGAATGCGGAAAAACAGTCGAGCAGCCGGACCATGGATGACCGCGCCCGCTCACCGCGCCTGCATTGCGGAGGATGCCTTGCACCGGCGTCTGCTGCGATGGCACATCCCCATGTCCCCGGTTCCTTCGAGTAAGGATTCCATCTTCCGAACGCCGGGCGGCGGGCGCCATATCGCTTGGGGACTATGCCGTTCGTCGGGCAAACCGGCTTGCTGCGCGGGGCAATCGCCGGTATCTTCGGCATCCGCTGAGTTCAATGCACGCTGGGACACTGGGACATGCCATGAAAATTCTGATCGCCGACGACCACCGGCTCGTCATCGAGGCGGTCAAGGCCAAGCTGTCGGAGCTCGAGCCCGGCATCGAGTTCGTCCTGGCCATGAGCG
>Ga0307406_10000185_pt1 | contig 37031 bp, 55 predicted proteins | sample 322Cmetagenome_3_FD_203706 | JGI IMG/M metagenome (GOLD analysis project Ga0307406, IMG submission 203706) | Maize rhizosphere microbial communities from greenhouse at UC Davis, California, United States - 322HYB-C-2 | ecosystem: Host-associated > Plants > Roots > Rhizosphere > Soil | place...
TTGACCAAGCCTTAGAAGAGGCGAAAGATGTCAATTTCTCTCGCACTCGCGCTCTCTACTACATGCAGCGCACACAAGACCAGGTGCTAGGGCGATACCGCTTGAAGTTCACAGAGGACTCGCTGGTAGAAACGCTCTCGACTGGATCTACCAACTACAGCTATGACTGTGAGCACCAAGAGATCATTCAGATCGTGTTCAGTCATGCGGATCTAAGCTCCCCGTCGATCCTTACCTATTTGCCCTCTGCCGAGTTCTTTGAACGCTTCCCAGACCCTGAGACGGGTACAGCCGGCCTTCCGACGTACTACACGGACTTTGGCGACCAACTGTACTTCGATGTCCCACTGGACAAGGGCTACAGCATTGGTATGCGCTACATCACCGCCTCACACCGCCTCGAAGATGACGAGGACTGCACGCCGGATCTTCCGCAGTCTTTCAGTGACATCTACATCAAGGGCGCTCTCGCGGGCATCGAGCAGTCTCGTGAGAACTTCGACATCGCTGCCGTCTACAAGCGTGAGATCGAAGACCTTACTGAAGATCTCGTGAACCGCTATAGCTTACGCAAAATGCAACCTGGGAAAGTAGGGACGACCAGGCGTCGCACGACGGCATGGTGAAGTCTCGCTTTGGCTACCGCACTCCAATCCCTTCGATTAGCTCGAACAAGGGACAGACTCGCCAGATCAGCTACAAGGATGGCGTCAACACCTTCAAAGACAACGATGATCTGAAATCTACAGAGGTGGCATCAGCCATCGACGCTCGCTTCATCAAGATTGGTCGCTACAAGACTCGCAAGGGACTCGACCGCTATTCAGTACCAGTAGGTGAGGCGATCAACGCTCAACAAGTCTTGACGGCCACAGGTTCAACCAACATCTTCGACGGGCGTGCACTAGCTCAGCCACTTACGATCACATCCAACGGACGAATCACTCGGGTGGATGTCCGCTTGCAGTCAACCGACGACAGCCGGGGCGTGCTGCTTGTTGAGGTGTACGACGACAACTCCGGTGAGCCCGGCGATCTCCTCTGCCGCAGCTCAGTCCTTCCAGCATCCATCACGGACTCATTCACGTACATCCCTGTCTACTTCGCTGAAGCACCGCTCGTGACTACCTCACAGGTCGTGTGGGTCGTTCTGAAGGCTCAGAACACGTCCGTGGGTGAGTACGAGGTTCGTACGACCACATTGGCGATCGAAGCCCTAGAGAGCTCTACAAACGGTGCTGCATGGACTCCTGCCACATCGTTCGCGGTTATCACCAGGCTCTACACATCGACCAGCGGGGGAGTGAAGGGACTCATCCGTGCCTACCGACCGAACGGCACGAAGCAGACACAGCTTGCGTACGGATCAACCGTTGCCAGCGTCAACGATGGAACGGGCGCAACTACCGTCCTCAAGAGCGACTTCAATAGCTCAGCGACTCACTACCGTGCCCGCATGGTGCAAGACGCCGTGTATTGGGTGAACGGCCTCGAGAAACCTTGGAGGTACGACTTCACCAGCTGGACACAGCTCACGGCGGCACCGTACACACCAAGCCTCATCGAAGAGCACAAGGGGCTGCTGTTCTTCAACGATGTGGACGACAAGACCAGGATCTTCTACTCCAACTTCGCGGAGTACGACGTGTTCACAAGCACAGACTTCATCTACGTTCCAGCGCCGAAGAGCTACGACTCCCTTACTGCCTTCGCCAAGCTCAACGGTGTCCTCTACCTCTTTGCCAACCGCAACAAGTTCACCCTGATGGGGGCAGACAACGACACCTTCAACCTCGATGAGGCCAGCTCACAGCGCGGCACCTTCTCGCAGGAATCACTCGTGTATGACGCGAACTTCATCTACCACGCTGACGAAGAGGGGATCTGGCAGTTCAACGGAACCAGTGAGAAGAACCTTGCTGAGCCGTTCCTAGAGGACTACCTGGCGATTTCTAACAAGTCCACCATCGTGCTCGACGTACGTGAGAACAGGTTGTACTGCTTCTACACTCCCGCCGGCGGCTCTGACAACACCGAAGCGTTTGTAATGAACCTTCAACTGGGCGTCTACGAGAGTCTTGATAAGGGTGCGATCGTCGGGCGAACCTTCGGGCGCTATGCACAGGACGACATCTTCATTCAGGCAAGCAACCGAGTAGCAGCCCTCTACTACGCAGAGGCAACCACCAATGACCACCACAACTTAGGCGACCAGCTGCAATTCGAGGTAAAGACGGCGTATGACCACTTCGACCGACCAGGCAACGACAAGCGTGCACCTAAGTGGCGTCCACAGTTCCCTTCACAGGTAGGTGACTACTCGATTCAAGCTGGCTACGACCGTGACATGCAGAACAACCCGACTTTCGCTGATGTAGCGCTGACAGGTTCAGGCCCTCGCTACAACACTGGGGTTCTCTACAACTCAGGGGCTCGCTACAGCGGCCAACGCATGATCGAACCAACTAGCCTCAACATCCCAGGTGACTTCAAGCGAGCACAGAGGATCTACCGACACATCGCAGCGCGGGAGCCTGTAGAACTCGACAGCGAGGTGCTTTCAATCGAAGTACAGGGGCTTAGGTAATGCCGTTCGACATCATGCCCGTCAACGGTGGTGATCTGAACTCGATCGTCAACCAGATGAACCGCAACTTCGCCAAGCTCGACCAACAGACCGTGACTAAGAAGTTCGGTAAGGGCGACAACCAAGTAGTCATCGGCCGCGCTGGTGAGTACGTTGGCATGGTCGTGGGCGATGTCACGGGTGATGCGATCATCTATGGCCGCTACCAGGAAGACAGACTCGGCACCCTTCACATTCAGGACGGCATACCGACTGAACTCTCAGGGCAACACCCTGTAACTGGTGCGATGGGGCACTGGATAGCTCGTGCTGGCTTGAACGTCATCACTGAGCTAGGGGGCACATGGTAGATGCCCGCAACTTCTTACTGAACAGCGACTACCCGATGGATCAGATCGTCGGCTTCATGAGCGGATCTATGACTGTTGCGAATGGCGTACTGGACTCAGTAGACACTTCACACGGCCTGAGCTTCACACCGCTTCCTGTGGGCTCGTGGAGCTATCAAGCGGCCTTCGATACGTCTTACCCGACTGTCGTGGACTACAACGGCAACGGGGCACGCCCTAGCGTCAAGGTACAAGCCAACGGCTCAGTGCTGAGGGTGACGGTCAACAACAACACGGGCAGCTCGAAGACTATCTACTGGCGTGTCTTCTTCCTTCTGCCGTCAACCGTTGATCCTGACGTTTCATCGACCGCGCTTAGCTCGATCCCGCTTACGTTCAACTCTGACAACAACTACACGAAGCTGCTAAGCGAGGGCTACGTGACCTCAACCACCACTGTGAGTCACGGCCTCGGCTACCGTCCGCAGATTGCAGCGTGGGGACAGTACGGCACTGGATTTGTGGAAGAAGTAGAGCTATCTGACGCCCGCGCACCGATTACTGAAGCCATCGAAGTAACGACGACGGATCTCATCATCACGATGGGCGGAACGTACGTGGGTACTCACTACAGGATCTACGGAGACGCGGCATGACTAAGCCAAAGAGTTTCAACCTAAGCTCCGACTACGCGACAACCCAGAATGACGCGACTGGAACGCTTACCTACACCATCCCGGCAGGAACAGTGATCTTGAACGGCGCGACTGGTGTCTTTGAAGCTACTGGATTTCTCGGTACACGCAATGCCTACATCCGCACTCAAGCGGAGACATCGAACAACCCCGGTAAACGGTTCAGCTGCGCCACGATGATCTCTGATGCGAATATCAGCCTGTCAGGCGGTATTGGTGCTGTGCCTTGGCCTCTCTACCACTCTGTAGAACGCACATCAGCTACTTCATTGCGGGCTTACTGCGAGCTATTCAATAACACGGGACTTACCATGACGGTTACGACTGGCCAAACCATCACATGGGAAGTGAACACGTTTCTATCACCCTTCCCTAGTTAAATTGCACTATCCACACTTAAATGAACGTGTTATTCTAAAAGCATTAGGGCGGGTGCGGAGAAGCACTCAAAAAAATGGCTAGAAGCCTCGAACAAGTACTTGGAGAACTAGAATCGGGTTACGCCGGTACTCGTAGTATTTATCAGACGAAGCTTGACGCCATTCCTGGCGAGATTCAAAGTGGTATCGCTCAGGCGGATGCCAAGCTCGCAGAAGCGAACACGAACATCCTCGACGCATCTCGACGCCGGGGACTTGGTTTCTCTGGCATTCCCGTAGGGGAACAGGCGAAGTACGCCGCTACCGACTACGCCCCTGCGATCGCCAATCTGAAGTCAGCTGGTAAGAACCAAGAGCTAGGCATCCTCGAAGCGATGCAAGGGCTCGACCGTGACAAGCGTGCACAAGGTCAGAGCATCTACGACAGCGAGCTAGCCCGCGACTTCCAAGAACGACAGTTCGCAGAACAGATCCGACAGTTCAACGAGAATCTACGCGCTCAAGAGCGTGCAGCAGCCGCTTCACGCGCAGCAGCGGGCGGCGTTGACCTCTCTCGCTACTTAGGTGGCGGACAAGCGGCAGGTGGCAAGGCAGCAGGAAACAGCGGCCCTCAAATGGTCAACAACGGCGGATCATTCGCCTTCTCCAACGGCGGCAAGGCGATCACGGCTGCTCAGTACGCAAGTCTGACTGGCGCAGACCTCCGTGACGTGCTCTATCAGATGGGTACAGCCGGTGACAGGTCAGCGGCAGCTGCTTACAACCAGCTACGTACTAAGAACGGCAACGACCTCAATGCGACCCTCTCGATCATCGCCAAGGCTTCACCACACCTACTCGGCGGCTACAAGCCGTTCGCAGTGTCAGCACCTTCAGCCCCAACTAAATCGAATCCATCTCTCGTCAAGCCGACAACCAACATGCTCACATTGGGGGCAAGGTAATGGCCTGGCAGGACAGGGGGCCAATCGAGCTCCAAAAGGACAAGAAGAAAAAGGGCTTCCTTCTCGATCAAGTAAGTACAGGCGGTGGTATCGCTGGTGCCCTCGGTGGAGGAGCTACAGGAGCCGCAATCGGTACGGCGATCTTCCCTGGTGCTGGTACGGCAGTAGGTGGACTCCTCGGTGCACTCATCGGCGGCGGACTTGGATCTGCTGGTGGTGAGGCTACAGAGAACGCCATCACAGGCGACGACCTCGGCAAGAACGTGCTTCAAGAAGGACTCATCGGTGGAGTCACATCTCTACCTATTGGTGCTGGCTTGAAGCTTGCTCGCGCTGGTGCACAGGCTGCTACTGGACTCGGCAAGACCTCAGCAAGTGAACTCGTCCGACAAGCGGGCGCACAGACGGTCGGTAAGGGAACCGCTAAGAAATACGGACTCGAGCTGGGATCTAAAGCAACAGCCGGCGGACGTGCCGCTGACCTCGGATCAGACCTACAACGTCGTGCAGCTAATACCTCGAAGGTGTCAGACAGCTACACGCAGGAGCTTGGCATCGTGGATGCTCTCAACCGCAACGGCCTGACTGGTAGCGCATCAAACATGTACAAGAACCTCGATTCAACGCTTGGAGATCTGAGCGGCCAGATTCAGACGCAGCTCAGCACGATCACCCGCACCGTTCCGCGTGCAAACGTCATCAAGGGACTACAGAAGCGCGTGACTGACTCGCTCCCAGACGATCCGACCTTTGCGCGTGAACTTACTCGATCTCTCGAACGCCTCAACAAGTCAGGTAGTGGCAAAGTCACTGCATCAGAACTCTTCTCATTCAAGCAAGACCTCAGTTCACGCCTCAGTCCAGCCTTCAAGAAGATGGATCGCGGCGCACCTCTTACCGCTAAGGAAGAGGTTGACATGGCTCTCTGGCGCAGCCTGGACGACGACATTGCGAAGATCGCTCCTGGCGTCAAAGACCTCACGATGGATCAGAGCCGTCTCATCACTGCTCGACCAGGACTACAGACCGCATCCAACAAGACCGCGGGCATCCCACTTCTCGGTATCAAGTCTCAGAAGCTAGAACAAGGCATCCAAGCAACACAGAACCGTGCTGGTAGGGCGCTCGCTGGTGCTGCTGGCGCATCTGCCGCTACTGCCGGACAGGGCATCGTGCCGCTCACACTCCGTCAAGGACTTGGCCGCATGGTCGTACCGTCTGCTGAAACTGAAGATCCAACACTAGATGGCGCACTCGCAACCGCCGGCCAGACTCCGTTCATGGGTGACATGAGCCTCGATCAGGGCATGGTGGAACAACCAGCAGCTACGAACCCACTTGGTTACTCATCTATGGAACTATCACAGGCGCTCATGGCCGCTCTCGCAGCTGGTGACACTGATGCAGCTGAACAACTGGGAAGCATGTACGAGTTAGCTGCTGCTTACGAAGCCTCAGCAACCGAAGCAGAGAAGCCACTCAGCGCCGAAGCATCGAAGGTAGTAGGCAACGCCAACAGTGGCTTGCAGTCGCTCGATCAACTTGAAGCACTCATCAGCGGTGAAGGGGGAGTACCAAAGGGAACCCTCGTACCTGGCCGTGACCTCTTCGGTGGAGCAGTCGGCAACGCCCTCGGCACATCACAGTTCGACACAGTAAACCGCAACATCATCGACGTCATTACTCGTCTACGTACTGGTGCAGCCCTTACCGATCAGGAAGCTCGCTTCTACGCATCACAAGTACCACAGGCATTTGATACACCTGACGTGATTCAACTCAAGCTCCAAACCTTCCGTGACCTCTTCAACTCAGTGGCTACACGAACAGGATCAGCTGGTACTGATTTACAAGCAAGTACAGCGGCGTACTAGCCAAGAATGGCTGCTACGAGCCAAACGATTGCGAATATCACGATGATTGCAATGATCGTTGTCATGCCATTACTTATGCACACAGCCCTGGAATAGTCAATAAGTCTTCCCATGTAGCGCGGCATTTGTTATTCTGAGGATAACACCTGGGCGGGTGCACGAGGCATTAAATGAGCTTAGTTACCGTCCCACAAGCTAATCCGAACGATGAGATCACTGCTGAGTCTGTAAACGCGGGATCTAACGCCATTGCTGCCGTCGTCAACGGACAGCTCGATGATACGAACATCGCAAGCGTTAGCGGAACAAAGGTTGCCGCTGGAACAGTCCCGGCATCCGCACTTGATACCGCCGCAAACCCTGAGACTCGATTCTCTGAAACAGGAATTGACTTCGTTGCATCTGGCATCGTCTGGTCGGGAAACTCGTACGGTTCCACTCTCCTCGCTTCTATGACGGCTGGTGTCGTCTACATCAGCGGAAAGCGTCTCACGGTGTCCGCCGTTACGTCTCGCGCCTTCACAGCGTCTAAAGACACATACGTCGATGTGGACAACACGGGGACTATCTCTTACACAGAGGTAACTAACAACGCAGCTTCTCCGACACTCGCCGCCAACTCTTTACGTGTGGCAATTATCGTGACAGGCGCATCAAGTATTGCTAGTGCAGGATCAGTCAACCAAGGCGAAGTAGGCAAGGTACTACCTATCGCGTCTAGCTCGGCCTACTCAGTGGTTGACTCGCTTGGCAATTTGATCTGCAATCGTAATCCAGCTTACGCAACAATTGGCTACCGTCAGATCGTCGCAAACTTCACCTCGACGACTGTCTCATCAGATGTAGATGTCGCTCCTCTAGTCACGACCGTCAAAGTTCCGAGCGCCCGCAACAAGGTGAAGATCACGCTCACCCTCGGAACCTACGCAAACGGTAATACGACCTTTATCGTCAAGATCAAAGAAGGCTCCACCGTCCTTCAAACACTGGACGGCGCGACGCTCTATAGCGGATCAGTGACGGTATTCACCGACGCTACCGCTGGATCTCACACCTACAAGGCGGCGATCATTCAGACAGGTGCGGGGACGATGACCGTACGCGGCGCTGCTACGTCACCTTCAACCTTCCAGGTGGAGCTTGCGTAGATGGAAACAACGCAAGGATCAACCGCAGACCACGACCTACTAATTGAGGTCAATACCAACGTCAAGAACTTGGCGAACACGCTCAACGCTTATACCGACTCGAATAACCGGCTTACTCAAGATCACGAGCTACGCATTCGCGGCTTGGAAACTGAGATACAGCAGATGAAGGGTGCTCAGAAGTCACAGAAGAATCAGATGGCCGTCCTCGGCACGATCTTCGGCCTTGTCTCTGTAGTCATCACCATCGTTTTGTTTGTAAGAGGTGGCTAAACCATGAAGTCGCTCGAACAGTTCAAGACCGACACACTGGGGGGCACATACGGCAACCCAGGGACTAACACGTTCAAGGGTCAATGTGTCTCGTACGTTCGGCTTTACATGGAAGAAGTGCTGGGGATTAAGACTGCACCGTGGGGCAACGCAGTTGACTACTGGACAAACCCCAAGGTTCTAGAGCACTTCGATCGCATACCAAAAGGTCAGACTCCGAACGAGGGAGACATCCCAGTGTGGGAAGACGATGCAGGAGCATGGACGGGAGCCGCAGGACATATCGGAATCATCTACGGTCAAAGACTACTGAATCAGAACTTCAACGGAAGTCTCAAGGTCACGCTGAACAACATGTTTGAACCTGGACTACTTGGCTACCTAAGAAAGAAGGAGGAAGCAATGCCAAAGATTACAAGAGAACAGATCATATGGCACTACCGCCTCATTGCGGGTGTCGATCCAAACGCACAGGAGATTGCCAATTATGAGGGCAAGGACTACGAGTGGGTCACAGAACAACTCAAGCGTTACATCGCCAATGCAGGGCGAGGCTACAACGAGTACATTGCGACGACACAAAAGCAGATCGCGGAACTGGAAGCCGGATCGGAGTACATCAAAGTAAGTGAGCTCTATGTAAAGAAGGAGACTATATGACCTTAAATCTACCGTATCAAGTGCGCGCAGCTATCTACGTGATCGTGGTGATGGGAACCGCCATTCTCGTGCCGCTGAACGTCGCAGGAGTCGTCAGTGAAGTAGTCATGTCAGTGTGGACAAGCGTTGCCGGTGCTGCAAGTGCTCTAGCTGCACTCAATATCTCGAGGGCTGACTAGCCATGAGTAAGACTGCCGAAATCATCCGAGGCGACGACCAGACAATCAGCATCCCAGTATCAGGGCTCTTTGAAGATCTCACAGGTGCGACCGCCTACCTCTTCGTGCTTCCCAAGGACTCAGCGGTAAGTGACACCGTAATTGATCCAGCCGCTCTCATCACCTCAACGATCAGTCCCCTCACTGACGTTGACACACTCGACTTTGAACTCACCTCAGCAGCAGGTGACGCTTCGACACTTATCCCAGTAGGCACCTACGCCTGGTACGCCCGCGTAGAAGAAGCAGACAACACCGTCACGACCATTCGGTTTAAGCCCCGCCTTGTGGAGGTGACAGCTCCCGGCGACGAGGACTGCTAGATGCCGGCGGCTGATCCACAGCGCAATAACGTCACTGCTCAAGTGGTGACGCAGACTGTCAACGCTTCAGTTCGTACTACTCAGGTCACAGCTCAGGCGATTGTGGCTGGGCCAAAGGGCGACAAGGGAGACACGGGTGATACCGGCCCTCAAGGTGAGCCGGGTGCAACAGGCGCTCAAGGGGCACAAGGCATCCAAGGCATCCCAGGTGCTACGGGAGCTACTGGTGCGACAGGGGCTACTGGAGCAACAGGCGCACAGGGCGCGCAGGGCATACAGGGTGTGCCAGGAGCAGACGGCGCGGACGGAGTAGTCCAGTCAATCGTGGCCGGAACGAACATCACCGTAGACAGCACTGATCCAGCCAACCCAATCGTCAGTTCAGCGGGAGGTGGCGCGGTCACTTCAGTCAACGGCGCGACAGGCGTTGTGGTGCTCGATCAAGACGACGTGGGTGACGGCACTACTTACAAGCAGTACTCATCTACCGAGAAGACGAAGCTTGCTGGCATCGCCTCGGGCGCTACGGCTAACGACACGGATGCGAACCTGAAGAACCGGGCGAATCACACTGGTACTCAGACAGCAAGCACGATCTCTGACTTCTCAGCCGCAGCAGACGCACGAATTACTGCTGCTACAGGTGTCTCGGTTCAGGCATACGACTCAGATCTCACAACCATCGCAGGGCTGATCCCTACAACCGACAACTTCATGGTCGGCGCTTCAAGCGCTTGGGCTTCTCGTACTCCCGCACAAGCTAAGACATCACTAGCCCTCGTCAAAGGTGATGTAGGACTAGGGAACGTAGACAACACTTCAAATGCGACGGAACGCGCTGCTACAGCCACGCTCACTAACAAGACGATCAACGGCTCAAACAACACGATCACCAATGTGTCGCTCAGTACGGGAGTGACGGGGAATCTACCTGTTGCGAATCTGAACAGTGGTACGAGCGCATCATCATCTACCTTCTGGCGCGGTGATGGAACTTGGGCGGCACCCGCTGGCTCTGGTGACATGGTGCTCGCATCTGCTCAAACCAATACGGGAATCAAGACTTTCCTAACGGGAACGCTGCTCATGCGTGATCCGACTAACACGTTCTCATCAGAGCCATACTCAGACTCAAACCCTCCGTTCACTCTGAACCTGTCTGACCAAGCCCTCTCTCCGACGACACCTGTAGCGGGTCAATCAACCCTGTATACGACTGACGGAACCAACCTGAACTTAAAGGACAATGGCGGCACAACAGTTACCTTCGCGGATCTCTCATCAACGCAGACGCTCGCCGGCAAAACGCTCACTACGCCAACTATTAGCTCAACGGGCTTTACAAACGCTCAGCACGCTCACACAGGCGCAACAAGCGGCGGGCAACTAACCGACGCCGCACTTTCTAGCGCTGTGACCGTTTCTAAGGGCGGTACAGGCCGTGCAACGTCTACAACCGCATATGGACTCATTGCAGCAGGAACAACGGCCACAGGCGCTCACCAGACGCTTGCAGCTGGTGCCACGACGCAACTCTTGGTTGGTGGCGGTGCTTCAGCCCTACCCGTCTGGACGACGGCTACTGGCACTGGATCACCTGTTAGGGCGACAAGTCCGACGCTCACGACCCCGACTGTAGGTAGCGCTGGATATATCGCAGATGTGAACGGCAATGAACTCATTAAGTTCCCTACCACTGTGGCGAGTGCTGTCAATGAACTCACGATCTCAAACGCCGCGACTTTGGACATGCCGACAATTACCGCAACTGGTGGCGACACCAACATTTCAGTCAACATCGTAGGAAAGGGAACCGGCGCGCTTCTTGCAAACAGTGTTCTCGTCGCAACCGCCAGCAACACCCTTACCCTCTCGAATAAGAGCATCAGCGGTGCAAGCAACACCATCACAGGCATCACCTCTTCGGGCTTGAACCTGTCTAAGACAACTGACGCGAACGGCTGGACAGTGTATGACTACGGAAACTGGAAGCAATACACGAGGAACGTCGCTATTAGCACTGGATCTATCTCTGCTCAGAATGCCGCTAGTACCTCAACCTTCTCGCCACCTGTAGGCATCACGGATCTTTCGACCTTCAATGTGCTCGTGGGGCTCAGGGGAACCGGCTTCGACGCTAACCGCTGGTCGTACGCGCTTCAGCAGCGCAGTATGCCGACATCTCTCTTCGTCGAGGTATTCAACACTTGGACGGGTGGTGCGCTGACATTGACAGGTACATTCACCATCTGTATTCAGAGCTAGTCGCATAAGTGGTTTACCGTGGTGTACTCTCACGGCATGGCACGCAAAATCATCGAATCAGTACTTGACGACATCGACGGCACTGAAGGTGCTGAGACTGTCTCATTCAGCTATGCAGGGAAGTCTTACGAGATCGACCTCTCTGATGGCAACCGCAAGGCGCTTGAGAAGGCGCTTGACCCCTACATCAAGGCAGGGCGCTCATCGGGTGGAGGATCGCGCCGCACAAGCTCGCGCGGCTCTGCTCGCAATGACCTCTCAGCCATTCGCGCTTGGGCAAACGACAACGGCCACACAGTAAGTGAGCGCGGTCGTGTTCCTGCTAGCGTCATCGAGGCGTACGACGCCGCACACTAGCTTCCCCACTCTTTGAAGCCGATGGGCGGGCGCTTGCTGCCTGCGTTCTGATGCGCGGTGCGGCGGGTGTCCCGCTCAGCTTCTACCTCTGTAATCGGGCGACCGTACGTCTTACGGCTCATCTGAATCACACGCTGGGAAGTACCAGTGGGCTTTGCGGGCGCATGGCTACGGAGAGACACGGATGTCTGCCCGGTTGAGCTTGCCACCTTCGCAAGAGCTTCGTAGTTGGGAAGCATCTTAAAGTCCTCAGTATCGACGTGCTGATCGAACTCGGCGTTCCACGTACGGGCTTCATCGTTTGCCACTCGGAATACGACCTGAGTACGGGCGTTGTTGATAGCTGCCGCCTTCACCTCACGAGGTACACGGTCAGTGAAGTGCTGTGTCGCCATAGCTAGTCCGAGGTTGTGTTTACGTGCCCGACTAAGGAGGTCATCGAGCGGCACAGAGAGGCTTGAGGTCATCACCTGGAACTCGTCGAGGTAGAGAAAGTTGGGCTTCTCTGGCTGCATCTGCCGCGCCACGTTCCAAATTGAGTCCACAAAGATCGAGCCGAGGATCTTTGCTGTTACCTCGTCAGCGCCGGCCAGGTTGATAAGCACGACCTTGTTGTTCTCGAGTGCGTCCCTGATTGAAAAGGTTGACTGGCTCTGCCCGATGATGTTCCGTACCTCGGCACGGTTCACGATGTTCCATATGCGGTTGTAGAGCGGGGAGATATTACGCTCACGCTCTGACTTGTCGAAGCTCTGCCAGCGTTGCCACCACTCGCGGACATCCCTGTCACGCACGCCCTTGATGATCTCTTCCGCCCACTTCTGCTCCTCTGCTGTCTTTGGGTTCAGCAGCGGGATGATGTCAGGGAACGCAAGACCGCCGTGCTCTGCAAGCGTGTAGACACCGTGGAAGAGAAGCTGAGGCGTCCAAATACCCGTCGAGACATCAGGGAAGAGGTTGCTGAAGATCCGCATGATGCGGTCAGCTACAGAGCGCGGATTGCCCTGCTCAAGGATGTTGAAGCCAACCGGGTTCATCCTGTCTTCCATCACGTCGATCACGATGACGCGATCTTCATGTCCGGCAGGGATGGTGTTGATGACGCGACTGAACAACGTCTCGTCTGATCGGGAGTCTCCTGCATCGATTACGAAGACGCCGTAGCCCTCCTTGATGTCGTGAACGGCACCGTTCGCCAGGCCGACCGTCTTACCCGTTCCACTAGATCCCACGACGATCATGTGCTGAGTTGCGAACTCATAGGGGAGTGCGATGGGGCGCTCGTGACCCTCGAAGGTAGACGTACCGAGGGGGCGTCCAACAGCGGCCACATCAGCCGGGGCGAAGAGGGTACGGCTTGCTCCCTTGGGCAATCCGGCGACGTACGGCATACCGATAGGCCAGGAGATAACCCCCGCAAGTTCGGTGAGCTTGAACTGAGCGGGCATCTTGAACGGGCTTGCGGCTTCGTTCGCCTCGGTACTGAGCAGCTTGTTGTTCTTCCTTAGCTTGAAGTAGTTGGCCGAACTGTTCGCGCCGGCCAGGGCGGACTCAACCCGACGAACCAACTCCACGGCTCGAGCGTCAGTAGAAGCCTTCGTCATGATGCGGCCGATGGCGTGAAGGTTCTGTTCTTCCAACTTCTTACGGCGATCAGATAGTTCGTCATCAGTGGCAGACACGTGACCGAGGAGTGCACGGCGCACGTTGAACTCAGCGGAGGCAGCACCCTTGCGGGGAGGGCGCTCGAAAGGAGCGGGAGTAACTACCCACTGGATCAAGACAGTCTCATCATCACGGAGCGCCTGAACCGCACCCAGTAGTGAAGCGGCGAGATCAGCGTGCTTCTCGATGCGAAGTTGACGGCTCGGACTCGACATGCCCACTTCAGCACCAGTAGTCCAGTCGATCGTGGGACGGGAATCGTCCTTAGTAACAGTGATCCCGCGGCTGTGTACGCGGAGCTGTGTAGCGATGTACTCAGCCCCACGGGTGGGCGTCATCAAGCGGTGCGTGATGCCTGCAGAAGTAGCCCACGTTTCAAAGACCATTGCGTCGTACGTGAAGGGATCACGGTCACGCTTGGGAAGGGTGCCACAAACAGACCTGAGCCACGCAAGAACGCGGTCAGCATCCAGTTCGGTCGGGAACGTCACGCTGTAGATGTCGCGTTTCAGATCCCGTATGGCTTGAGTCTTGAGTCTCATAACCTGCCCTCACTTTGAATGGTCGGTTGTTGTAATGCAATAGCGATCAGAAGTGGCTACGGCGGCTTGCGAAGAAGCGCCAGACGTTGATCCCGACGAACACGATCCCGCCTACCAGCACGATGACCGCGATGATCCACAGGTACGGCGCGAGCAGAGAAGTGATGATGCTCAGTGCGATGCACCAGGCAACGACAAGCCAGAGAATGCCCCACGCCTTATTCACGGGCGCTCTCCGAACTCGCGGAGGAGCTTGGCGGCGACTTCCTTCTGCGTACGGGTGTCGATGATGTCCTGGCGCATCTGTGCCTCGATCGCACGCTTGCGGTCGAACTGGGCCTTGCGCTTCGTCGACCAGATGCTCAGGGGCACGAGGACGACGACGGCGAGGATGAGAATAAGGAAGATGGCGTTGCTGTCCATGATGGTTCCCTTCTAGTGGGGGCTACTTGCCCCAGTTGTCCGAGTACTCCTCGTACTCGTCTGTGTCGGTTGATTCGACAGAGCTAACGACCTGGCCGGCACCGTCGCGCTGAACGGTGATGATGTGGCGACGGGCTCGAGAGCCTGCCCGATGGTGCTGTTGAACAGGCCATCCAGCCAGGTCACGGAGGTACGCAGCGGCGGCTGGGTCAAGCGCTTCGTCCTTCTTGCCCTTGAAGATCTCGATCAGCTTTCGCATCTGCGTCTCCTTGTCGGTGGGTTCTAGATGAAGCATTACTGCATGTTCGCTACATGTCAAGTATCTGCACCCATTGTGCATGCAGGGCACATGCAGCTATCTTGTAGGGCATGACATCCGACCACGAAGACCCACGAGTCCGGCTTCTGTACAAGCTGGCGCACTCAGACCGATACGGCGCATCCAGTGCGCTCAACCACGGCGACACGGACGGACTGTTCCCTGAAGCTCCGTGGGGCAAGCTCTCCGGGCAGCTCATGGAGGCAGCAGAACTCAGCCCCGGCGATCCCCACTGCATCGCTGCTCTCAATGCCCTGGGGCTGAGTGGAGCGCCTGTTGAGGGGTCGGACAGCTTCTCAGTGCTGCCGACGCTGGGGGCACGCAGGGAGTACATCATGCCGATTCTCGGCGTCTCTCTGCGGACGCTCATCAACTACGAGAACAGCGGCTTCGAGAAGATCATCCGCAACTACGATGCCCTGCGAGGGGTGCGGGAGGCAGACCCCATGGAACGGCGAATCCGTCAGATCGAGAACGTACTAGCGGGGTTGATCGAGTCGCTTCCGCCTGACATCTACTGGTCGCTGGAAGAGCATGGATCGTTGCTCAATGACTTCCTGAAAGAGGTTCGTGACCGCCAGGGCGTACCGCCGAAGAAGTAGAAGCTTGCGACGTTTAGGCGTACGATGAGCGATCTGCTTGCTCTCCAAAACGTAGCTATTGACGAGAGGGGCAGCACCCCTCATAATCAACAGCCAGTAAGCGGAGAAACCCCTGATGAAACCCCAAATTGGAGCCTATTGCCGTATCTCGTATGACCGCGACGGTCGAGAGCTTGGCATCGAACGTCAACTAGCAGACCTCACATCCCTCGCAGATAAGCGCGGATGGGAGATTGCGGCCACCTTCATCGACAACGATGTGAGCGCCTTCAACAAGTCGATTACCCGTCCTGCCTTCGAGCAGCTGTATGACCGCCTCAAGAGCGACAAGACCTTGGGTATTGCTTCGTACGATCTAGACCGCCTGTGGCGTCAGCCGAGGGATCTTGAGCGCATCATCGACCTTTACGAGAACACCAAGCGTCCGTTCGCCACTATCCAGGGTGACGTTGATCTCTCCACTTCAAACGGCCGAGCTATGGCGCGGGTGATGGTGGCCTTCGCCAACAAGTCCAGCGAGGACACTGCCCGTCGCATCAAGCGCAAGATCCAAGAGCAAGCCGAGAACGGCCAGCCTCACTGGGGTAAGCGTCCATATGGCTACAACCTTGACGGCACGCTCGATCCCGAAGAAGCTCCTGTGGTCAGGCGTATCGGTGAGCAGTTCTTGAATGGGTACAGCTACCGGGACATCACCTACCGACTGAACGAGGACGGCATCTTCAGTCGTGCCGGCAAACCGTGGACGGTCGGCAATATCCGTCGCTTCATGGTGGCTGAGCGCTTCGCTGCTATCCGTTTGCATGATGGCGTGGAGTACGTCGGATCTTGGACACCCATCTTTACCCGTGATGAGTGGGCGCGGATTCAACACCTCGTCAAGGCTCGTAAGGAGCCGTACGCAGATCGCCCGAAGGCCAAGAAGTACCTGCTTACAGGGATGCTCTACTGCGCCTGTGGTGGCTTCCTGCACGGCATGACCAAGCGTGACGGAAAGATGAAGAGCTTGCCGGAAGGAAGACTGCGGCGTACCTACCAGTGCCCTAGTTCAAGCGCCACAGAGCGACGTACCAAGAACTGCGCTTCTACGACGGTGGGGGCAGAGCCTCTAGAGCACTTCCTCAAAGAGGCGATCATCATGCGGCTGGACAGCCCTGAGCTTGCTTCGTACCTAGCTGAGGATGCTTCCGGCAATGAGCAGCTACCTGCGCTCCTGGCTGAGCGGGCGGAAGTGGACGCCAGCCTCAACGAACTAGCGAGTGACTACTACACGCACAAGCTTCTGAGTCGGGATGAGTTCTTTGCCGCTAGAGGCAGCACACAAGGCCGTCTGAGGGCTTTGGATCGCACGATTGACTCATTGCGCGTATCGCGCTTCAAGCTCGATCTGAGCGCCGGAGAAACGGTGAGACAAGCATGGGATGAGCGCCCTGATAGCTGGCGTCGTGAACTGATGGAAGTCCTCATTGAGAAGGTTGTCATCAATAAGAGTTCGATGAAGCCGTATTACGTCTTTGACAACAAGAAGACCCGATTCGATGCGAACCGGGTTGAGATTGCTTGGAAGGTTTAGATGTGCGGGATGTATTCGGTCATAGAAGGCTAGCCGCCTTCTTTAGCGCTGCTTTGCTCTTGACCTTCAAAGGGACGCCGCTCTTTGCGGTTGATTCCTTCAGATAAGTCTTCATATCAGCGCTATTCATGTGTGCATCTATTTTACCTCATAAGCCATTGACTTTAAATAGCAATTCTTCATACTCAGGGCAGATAGGCGCAAACCCGCGTTTATCACACCGATGAGAGGAGCCAGAGATGGCCTTCAAGAGCATCCGCGTGTCGGATCTCACTGGTGCGGAGGGCACCGATGAGGAGTTCGTCTCCGTCATCGTGCGCAAGCACCCGGCGATCGAAGAGGCAGTTGTCTTCGACGCCAAGCCCGAGGAGCTGAAGGGGCTGAAGAGCGCCGACCAGCTCGTCATCCTGGAGATCAAGAACGGCGGGGAGCCGACGCAGGTCGTCACCACGCTGGCCGACTTCTCCAAGCTCTCGCCCAACATCGCGGACGTTCTCAAGAACGCGCCCGGTGTGCGGGGGCGTCGCCCCGGTTTTCGTCCTGCATCCAAGGACTGAGAGCCACCATCGCCCCTGCCCGTCGCTAGAGCCCACGAGGTTCGCGACGGGCAGGGGACACTAATTTCTGTGGATAACCATGTTCGACACATGTCTGAGATGGTCTGATAATTGAAGAGGCCGGAAGCGTTGATAGCTTCCGGCCTTCTCCACGTTCAGGCAGCGAGTACACGGACGTTGGCAGCGAGAGTCCACCTCTCGTACAGCCCTAACGCCGCGTTGCACGCCTCGAAGTAGTTGTCGAAGCGCGCCTGGTTGCCGTACCACTTGCCCGCCTCTTCATGCGTCTCGACCTCGTACTTGTAGAGATCGGACTTCAGAATCAGCGTGACGAGTTCGTCGGGCACGTCCTGCGTCTCGCCTTCCTCGTCGTCGGGCAGACCGATGAGCACGACGTTGCCGACAAGGACTTCCCGTCCGTGCGTGGCACGGTGGTTCACCCAGAGCAACAGCGTGGCTCGCCGGTTCTGAGGGAGGTCTTGCAACTTCCCTTCCTCGTTGACGTAGATCGTGGCGGGCGGCGTCTCGATGTCGATCGGCTCAATCCAGCCACCGACCGCTTCTTGATAGTCGGTCAGCTGGCCGAAGAGTCGGAACTCCAAGGGTGCCGCTTCGTCTGCCGGAATGTAGATGCCCCAAGGCATGGGGATCACCTTCTCTCTTGATCGTGGATTGTGCTCTGAGTCCGGGTCGGGCTCAGAGTTCATGCCGCGATCAGAGGTGTCGTAACTCTGGTGCCTCTGGGAAGTACTTGTTGGTGATGGGTTGATGCCGAGTCATCGGTCCACGTGCCATTGCGAAGTGTCCTAGCGCCCTCAGCATGTGATCTCGATGCGCTTGGCGCTGCTCAACCAGTTCGGCGTCGCTGAGTTGGCGAGCCTCGTAGTAGTGCCACCCGCGCCAGAGACTTGAGTCCTTCACGTTCTGGTCGTACTGGGAGAGGTGCTTCTCATCCGCCAGTGAAAGGTCGATAAAACGGATCTGCCGCTTGTCCAGGTTGATCTGCTCGAACATCGCCGTGGCGTGTTCTCGGAGGAACCGACGACCTTGCATGAAGTAGAGATCGTCAATGCTGAACAACTCCCCATCCGCGTGAGAACGATCGTCAAAGGGTAGTTCTGTGAAGTTCTCCATCCTCGATGCCACTCACCAGGGTGGGCTTGATGAGCAGCATCTAGGAGTCGAGGGGGTGTAGTGGAGTCCCCTCGACTAAACAAGGAAGGACAGGCGAAGGAGGGAAGCTCGATCACCTGCCCACCAACTCGCTCGTCCGCTCACCTCCGGGGTAAGGCAGAGGAGAGAACACCATGACGAGCGAGTAGGTGGAACCTACGAGAGGTTCCTTAGATTCAAGGTGCGCCCGGTCGTGCTTCGTTGCACACGTACGTCTAACGGTTCGACGCTGGCCGGGTTGCTCTAGCTAATCTCCGAGCCGAGGCAAAGAGGTAGAGCGTGGTCACCGAACATGCGAGTAGTAGGGGACTTCTATACTGCTCTACTCTTCTGCTGATGACCGCTTCCTTAGGCAATGACTCAAAGCCGATACCTTGAAGCGCTATTTCATTGGGTCGATTACTCATATTCCCGGCGCTTATTGTGACGGTTTCGTCCATCAAAATCAACGCCATTTGGTGTGCCCGGTTTATCCACACCTGTACCGGGTCTTCAGGAATCTCGATCATCGTCCTCTTCCCGCCCTGCTTTGAGGATCTTGGTCGAGACATTCAGGATGCGTCGATACGTCACTTCGGTCGGCTGCTCTTGCTTCATCCATGACTGGCAGTAGCCACGGCTGACTGTCGCTGTCTCGTCGTCCAGCTCATCGAACTCGTTCAACGTCAGGAACGCTGTGGCCTCTGCCTCGAACTCCATAGCTCCACGGTGCGTCTGGTAGGTCTGTAGCCCTTCAGGAGTCGTGTGGCCGTGCTCTACGTGACTGATCTCGTGCAGCAGCGTGCGGAGTGGGTACGGGGCGAGTGGGTTGATGGCGATGTCTCGCCCTACCGCATATCCACCTTTGTTGCCGTCGTAGTCGCTGAACTTGACCAGGTTGATCCCCAGTACTCCAAGCGCACGTTCCTTGCTCCATCCGCGTGGTTCTACTTCGGGTAGCTCCTCGCCGGCTGTTTGGCTATAAGCGAAGAGTGCCTTGACCACCTTGAAACGGCGGATCATGCGGTCGTCCTCTTCTTCGTTCTTGGCTTCGATCCTTACTTGGATCGGCCGCAGAACTGAGTACGCCTTTTCTCCTCGCTGAACCTGACGCCCTAGCTCTGTCCACTTCCTGTAGGTGGCTACGGGTTCTGGTGGGCATCCCTGCATCATCAAGAACGCAACATTACGAGGCGAATAATCCCACAGACGATTGTAAGTGTTGCCTACTGACCCCTCAGCGGTGAGGAGGGTGTCGAACATCTCACGGGAGCTTGGGACTTCGAGGGTTGGGCGGGTAAGAGTCTCACTCATACCACCTCCTCTTCAAGCTCGTTCCCTACGTCGTGGAACCATCGCCCGATACTTGTGGCTTCCGGCCATGGGCTTGTCTCATCCAGCCTATGATCCAGCATCGTCATGATCGCGGTGTGGTCGGCTAGGGCATGAAGCACTACTGCGACCTGCTGTGGAGTAATGACCCCAGTGTCCGTGTAACGTCTGCGATAGTTGACTTGCTGCATCAACCTTTCGCTAGCGGGTACTCCCGCCACCATTGGTCTATTCATCCCAGTCCTCCATATTTAGTTGTTCAAGCACCTCCTTCGGCAGCATGTCCAAGTGATCTTTGATTAGGTGCTGCATCTCGCTGTCGTCATTGACAACCATGCTCATTGCGTTGTCCGCGAACTCATCAACGTCATCCGGGTAGCGACCCATGATGTTCTGAAAGATGATGAGGCAGGCAATAGCAGCCCACGACACCTCAGATGCGTTCCGGCCATAGCGACTGCATGGCACGTCGAGGTTGTCCCCGGTGAGGAACGTGTGCCACTGCTCGATGGTGCGGCCTGAAAGATCCTCGATGACTACTTCTGTCTCAGCCGGTGGTGCAACAACCGCGTCAGGGCGACGTACGCCGATAGCAACTATCGCGGCACGCCTGGCGATGATGTGGCGACGGATAGCCGCTTCATCTATGTAGCCCTCGTTCGCGTCAACGTAGTCCTCTAGCTGGTCGAGTTCATCCGTACGAGCTTCGACAGGCAGATAGCGAGCTTGATCTATTGGGAAGTAGTCAGGGCGGGGAGGGAACTCGCTCATGGGCGCTTCCCCTTCGGATAGATCTGCACCCCCTCGCCTTCCTCTCCCTGCCAGCTATGCCATGTCATTCCACGTGCTCCAAGGCGACGGGTTAGTTCTCGACTAGCTGCTTCGGGATAGATTGGGTGTAGGTAGTGCTCGATCAGTTCCTCTTCGGATAGCTGCTCGAGGCGTGGGTCGGGTTTTGGTTCACTCTCGTTGCCTAGAAGCTCGCTCATCGCAGACTCCTACGAAAGCTCACGACTCCTACGATCAGTAGCACGGCTTGCACGACAATGATTGCGACGGCTGTAAGAACGCAGACCCATCCAAGGAAGCCCTGGTCATGTGTGATGCGCTGAATGGCGAGCAATGCTTGCGCCGGGATCATTAGTATGAGGCTTATTAGTATGTACTTCATTCATAGTTCTCCTATTTAGTTATGGTTACTCTGACTGGCTCGCAGTCCAGCCAGAGCTGTTACTAGGCTTCAATGTTTGACAACTGGTCAAGATGCACAGTCTCGTAGCGAGCTTTGAAACATTCATGCAGCGCCGTCAAATATCGCCACCTCTGTTGACCCCTGTTGCTTGACTTCGGCAGATTTCATGGTGTGAAAGTGCGACGTAATGCCACCCCTGTCCACTACGTCGCACAATGTGTGGTGTACGACGCAACGTTTTCTTCGAGGTATTGACATTGGAGTCAATCGTGGTGATGTTTAGGCGCTTGTCTTCGCCTTACCGCGTCGGCTGATGAATCCGCCCTTGGCTGAGATCTCTCGAAACTTCTCAGGGTCGGTGTCTCGCACGTAGGCGAACCCAGCTGGTGCAGTCTTAGGTGTCTTACCACCGATCCTTCCGAGCTTCTTGAAGTGGTCAGGATCACGAGCCAGGATCTTCGCTACAGCCTTACGTGCGCCTTCCTTGGTTTGCGGCATTATGCGGCCTTCTTAGCTGCCCAGTACGCGCTCATCCGTGCGCTGTGAGCTTTACGTCGTTCTTCGCTCCATGTAGCGCTCGGCTCACGGCTGAGCAGAATAGTGCGGTAGTCGGCTGTCTTCTTAGCCTTCGCCGGCTTCGCTGCCTTGAACGCTTCCCACTGGTCGAGTTCTTCGCGGGTCATGTACTGAGGTTCTACTGCGAAGACTTCAACGAAGAAGCTTGGCTGGTTCTCTATCAGTGAGCGGTCGGGGAATCTGAAGTTGCCGCTCTTGTCAGTTCCCTTGATGTGCTCCCGAGTGATGAGGGTGTACGGCTGAGTTCCGTCTTCACAGTCCTCTTGCATGATCGCGCCCTTGCTGATGCCGGGAGTTTCCTTGATTAGTTTGAATGTTCGTCGTGCCACTGGTGCACCTCCTTCTGTTAATAGTTGTAAGTACTGCTCATCATTGGTGTCGTCGACCGACGACGATTCAACGTCCCATCGGATGTGAATGTTCGCTCGATCCCCAAAATATCTGGGCTCGATTGCGACTATTGTCCCTCCCTCGTATCTGTCCCTAGTGACGCGATCTCCTACCTTGAACTCAGTCATCTAGTTGCCCTCCACTGAGAGCGCCTGTACTGCTCGCTCAATGCGGCCACGGAAGATCCAGCCGATGAATGGTGTACCAGCGATAGCCATAGCCTTCGCGTTCACGATTGATACACGGGCTTCTAGGTCACGGAACTCGCCACGGGTAGGTGTCTTGTCAAGATTGTTGAGAGCTTCAGCAATACGCTTCGTCGCTCGTTCCTCACGGCGCTCCACGATGCTTACAGGCTTTAGTCCTGCACTCTTAGCACGTTCGATACGGTCACGTCGTCGTGCCCGATCACGGATGCTGAGGTTCGGCTTGAAGCCTTCCTTGAAGTTCCGCCAGGTGACGTAGTTGTCTACGTTGTTTACTGAGCTGGTACTGACGTGGTGGCTCTCAGCGATTGAGTGCTGTGTCAGGTACGGGTGGTTGCGTAAGTCCTTTGCGATGAGCTTGAACTTGTTTTCTGTGAGTCGTTTTCCTCTACTCATTGTTGGTTGTCCTTGGGCTCGTGCCCGGTTAGTTTAAAATGGCATCCCGAGTGGATAGCGCTCAGCGCACATCCGGCAGGCCAGTAGTCCGTGGTGGAGTTTTACGTAGGTTCGGTCGGCACAGTTGTGACAGATGCCCTCGGTGAACCCTGCTGCTATCAGCGTGTCGATCTGTAGCTCATTGGTAACGATGGCACCTTCAGCGTCCATCTCCTCTTCCTTGGAGCCGATGTACTCGTCCTCGTTCATTACGCTTCTCCCATGTCGTCATAGAAGTAGTCGTTGATCGCGTCGTAGTTGTGCTTCATTACGCGTCCTCGAGTTCGTTGAGCTTGTCGATGACCAGGGAGGCGTCAGAGCTTGTCTTGACAGCCGCCATCGTCTTCTTGATCCACTCGTCGTCTTTGCCCTTTTGGACTGCGAGGTTGTGGATGAAGTTGAGCTGCTTCTCTGATGGCACGCGGTTGGTGGATGCTTCGTAGGTGTTACCGCTACGCGGTGCTGGTGGTGTATTTCCCGCAGCGCCGTCGTCGTCCTCGTCTGCTACTAATCCGAGCACTGCCATGACGCCGTAGCGACGTGCATAGGTGATTGCTGAGCCTTGTCCCTGGGGATCTTGCTTAGTGAGAAGTAGTAGCTGCGTGTCTTCGATGAGTTGCCCGGACTCGTGAATCAGGATCGTGCGTAGTGCACTCTGCCCGTCCACTGTCGATGGGAACTGAGTCACTGCGAGCTTGTGCTTCGCCAAGAGCGGCTGAACAGCCTTCATGACCTCTGGGAGCGGTGCGTAGCTCGACTTGAAAAAGGGGTTCTCTGCTGACTTCGATACTGGGCTTAGATCACCTTGTAGGGCGACGAGAGCCGGTGCCAGCTTGTCTAGATTAGAGTCCATATACGGCAGTCCTCAGACCGCGCTTCACGGCTTCTAGTTGGCGTTGCTTTGGTGTACGAAAGTCACGGCGTACTGCGGTGTATAGCGCCTGGTGACGTGCTACTTCGCGGGTCGTGATGTCCCGGATGCGTTTGCTATTCCTTCGTCGTTGCTCCTTGAGTGTCATGGTTCTTTTCCTTGTTTAGTTGTTCATAGATTGCGGCGAGTTCACTTTGCTTCGTGCGGTAGAAGTTCGAGCCGTTCATCGTAAGGTTCATGATGATGGTTGCTTGAGAGATCTTCTTGCCGATGCGGGTGGACTCGCGTGCAGCGAACTCTTCGAGTGCTGCGTTGTAGTTGGCCGGGAAGCGAAATGACGATTGCGGTGATGTTATACCTGTTGTCTTTTTCGGTCGCTTCCATAAGTTTGATGCTGTCATGTGTAAGTAGTTCCTATAGTGCTTCCCTCCTATTATGGTTTGTTACTGCTTAGCTAGTCGCATCCGGCGTTTGTATTTGTTGCCGCGCTTTTGCTGTGCCTTAGTATGGACAAAGCGCATTAAATTGTCAATACAATTATTTGACATGCCTGTATATAAGCTAGGCCGTATCAGATGACGTGTGCATGGACGTGTGGGTGTTGTGGGTTTCGCTACACCTGGATGCCGCGCCAGGACTGGGATCGCGGGCAACTTGACGCGCGTACTCTGTTCCCTCACACTCACTTACATGTTGACCCTCGATCGTGACCGTCAGATTGTCATGTCAGTCGCTCGCTTCCAGCAACTTTCAGCTGGACACCTGCGCTCGATGCTGTTTGACGATCTCGCTTCACAGACGCCCTTAGACAGGGCTTTGAAGCGTTTGGTGGATCGGAAGTACCTGGCACGCATAGAACGGCGCATGGTGGGCGGAAAGGGGGCAGGGAGTGGTCAGTACGTCTACCAGCTGGGTAGGCAGGGCTGGTTGCTGGCAGGCAGGGAGAAGAAGTACTGGCCGTTTCGGGCAGTGGACTATCACACCCTGGCTATTGCCGATGCCTTTGTAGAGGTACTGGAACTACAGCACCGTGGGCGCATCGAGATATTGAACTACATCACGGAGCCTGAGACACGTACGCATATCGGGGGAGTGGAGCTACGCCCCGACCTGACGCTAGAGGTAGACGACCTTTTGAACGGGCGCACCGTGACGCTTTGGGTAGAGGTGGACATGGGTACGGAGCGCCTGAGTGTTATCAAAGCAAAGCTGGCATCGTATTGGCACGCCTATGAGAACGCTCCTGAGAGCCTTCGCGTGTTCCCGCAAGTGCTATTCCTAGCAGCAGACAATGACCGGGCAAAAGAACTGCGCTGGGCGGTAGAGCAGGGGAGTAGGGAAGCACAGGGGTTGTTTGTCGTATCTACTGTGCGCGAGTTCGCAGGGTTGTACTTCTCCTAGTAGTTGTTGACTATTCTGCAACGTATTTGTATTGACGATTCAAGATAAGAAGCGCATAATGAGGGCATAACTAAACAAGGATAGTTGAAATGCAGACAAAGCTAGAACAAGAGATCATGCGCCTCAAGCCGGAATTGGACGCAGAACAAGTGCACAACCTGGCATTGGACATCGGAGAGTACTGGATTGATGGTTGTCTACCGGATGTACTCGAGGCGATGTCGTGATGGTCGACACTGAAACGACGAAGCCCATGAGCGATCAGGAGATCCAAGCCTCGGCTCAGCGTCTGCAAGAGTCAGTTACACCCGCCGCAATCGCTGAGTGGCTAGATGGATGGCAATCAATGTCCCCTGAGCACGCACAGTACCCGCTCAGGGCAGATCAGATCCGAATCGGTGAACGTGCGCTAGTCGTCGGGAATGATCGGCCATGATCGTCAACACTCGCTATGGGAAGACGGAAACAACAACGGGAGAGATCCTCGACCTCTCCCGTTTGTCTTACCCACCTACTCGTACCAAGTACAACCGTCCAGTACGCCGCTATCAACCTCGCCGCCGGCTACGTCCTATAGATGACCTTGTTCTAAGCCTCTGCGGTTTCCTGGTTGCTGTTGCCTTCTTCTTGGCGACGGCTGTATGGCCAGCTTGATCGCTTGTTCTGGCCGTTCTGTCTCGACCAGCTATTCCACTGCTGCTGTAGCGTCTGGTCGTGTGCAATACCAATAGCGATCTCTTCGGGTGTCTTATCCCTACGAGAAGCGCTCTCAGGCACATCTATCCAGTTACCTGTAAGGCCGAGGGGATCGTGTTTGTTTGCCATCCTTTTCATTCTGCCCTGAGTATGCAGATGACGCTTGTGTTTTGCAATAGCGATTGACTGAATTGTATGAGTGTGAGTAAATAGACGCACCCACGATGCCATCTAGAACCGGTGTCATGGGGGTATAAGAAAAGCCCCGCGGGTAGCGGAGCTTCGACACCATCTAGAACTTGCCCTTATTGTAGCAAGTCTGATGTCTTATGCAAATACTTTTACAACAAACTGTATGCCGTAACCCCTCCTCTCTGAGACGAAAAATGAAGCCAAGGCCACAGGAACTTTGATAATAGCGCTAAAACTAGGCTCTGATAGATAGCCCCCTGTTACGTCAACCTAGTCTATGCGGTGCGATTACAAGTTCGGTTGTTCCCCTGAGTAGTTCGGTATGCAAAAGGGCTTAGGAACGGGTAGAAGGTTTGACAATTAGGGGTAGAGAAGAGGGTCAGATAAGCGTTTCCTAGGTAAGACGTGAAGCGAGGCTCCCAAACGCGAGTGACTTGCACCCTCTTCCTTGCTCCTAAGCCCCAACATCCTTTAGCTAGGTAAGGGGGGCTTTATGGGTTGACGTTTGCTGTTCCTACCCGCACATTTAGTAGTAGATGAACCAGCCACTACCCGTATCAATCTACAAACACTGGGCAGGGGCATTAGGTTTGTTCTTGATCGGTACTGCTTCACTCCTCCTCGTCTTCTGGGCACTGGCGATGTCCTACGAGTTCATGTGGGGTGATCCCTGGCTGATGTTTCTTATCTCTGTACTCATCGTGTTCGTCATTGCTGCTATTACTGGCATCTCTATCTACGTCTACTACCTGAGCTACTTCAAGCTGTCTGATGCTGGGATTACCGTCGTGAAGTGGTCAACGCTCTTTCACAGTCAGACCACCACGACCGAGTGGAGCGACATACAGGACGTAAGCGCTGTGAAGTCTGGGATCTTCGCGCAGCTCTTACCATTCGGAACAGTCAACGTACAGACCTCGGGGACGCTACAGAACCTCCGTATGACTTTTACGCCGGATGCTGACTATTGGCGCGAGGTGGTTGCTTACTATGCAGATCAGGCGACCACTTAGTTATCCACAATAGCTGTAAAACGTATTGACAAATCGTGCATAGAAGCGCATACTCATGACAGCTTATAGCGAACATTTACAACTCGAATGAAGACATGGGCACATAAGCAAGTAGGCACTTACCGAAAATGCTGGCAAGGTATAGACCAGCTAGGGTCGAAAGCTTGTGTGCACTTCATGGCTATGTAAGTGGTTTCGGGCGCTCAGAAGCTCAAAGCTAGACCGGTTGGCGCTGTAAAGGGTCCGTTGACACCTTCAGTGCTTCGAGCGCACCGCATCCGCTTACATAGACCAGCGCTACTTGTTGCTCAGCATCAGCCACTGAGAGGCAAATGGGGTGTAAAGCAAGTAGCGAGCTAGTAGTCATGGGTTGTTAACTTACCTGGACCGCTACTAGCTTCCATGCCTTCATTCGACAAAGCAAGTTGCCCATAGTCCGTGAGGCGTCGCCTCGGCAACTTGCCAAAATTTAGCTTAGAACTTGCTACTTCCACGGGGGATACAATCCCCGCTCGAATTTCGCGGGAGACCTTCTGTCTCCCGTGGAGGTAACAGATGACATTACATGAAATAGCGCTTTGGGCACTGATATTAACCCCCGTGTTTTGGTTGATTGCTGGGGGAGTAATCCTGTGGAGAATATTCAAACGGTAATAAATCACAACTAAACAAGGAGAACCATCATGGCGGAAGTCATCACAATCAAACGGCTCACAGCTGCATCACTCGTAGCGTTCACTGTATTCAGTGCTGGCATTATCTACACGTTTGATTCAGTAGCTCGCAGTACACAGGAAGCAACCACCGTACAAACGGTGGCACCGACTGAGCCTGTCGCAGAAGCTATAGAGCCCACGGTCGAAGTCGTTGAGACTCCCGAGGCAGAAACCTCACCTATAGTCATTGAGACGCCCGCTGAGGACGTTCCACCAACAGAACCGACTGTGAGTCCATTCACCGCTGAGATGACAGCAGCCGGCCTTTCTGAGGCAGACCAGCCGATCGTACGTGTTCTTACTCTGAATGGTTCAGCGTGGAACCTAGAGCACTGTGGATGCCGGATCTCTACCCTCGCTACTGCATACAACCCTGTAGGCCGCTTCCAGCTCATCAACTTCTACCGAGCTAGTCACTACGCAACCTGGGCAGATGCCCTCGCGCAGTTTGAAGCAACGGGGAGGTGGTAGGTGTGCTCCTACTCAGGCTGCAATCGAGACATAGTATTCGGATCTAGCTATTGCTGGGGGCACTACGCAGGTATATGTGCGGGCTTGGCGGCTGTTCCTACTAGCAGCCTTGACGCCCTGTTGAAAAAGTTGGCGGGGACGCAATAGTGCCAGCTACTCACATGTGCGCCGAGTGCGGCAAACAGTTTGTGCGCTACGACACCATTCAGAAGCTTTGTGGCGTGTGTTCAATCGCTAAGGCGAAAGAGGACCCAGCCAAGCCCCGTAAGGCGATCAAGCAAGAGGGTAAGCAAGCCGAGACGTGGCGAGTCTTCCGCGACAAGGTAGCTATCCCATACCTAGATAACAAGTACGGACACATCTGCTCAGTACGAGGCTGCTCTGAAACCGAGAACCTAGATGTCGACCACATCAAACCTAGAGGCTCACACCCTGAGCTACGACTTGACGTGAAGAACCTCCGCTATCTATGCCGCGCTCATCACATCGAACGTACCGGTGTCCCTAAGTGGACGAAGAAGGAGGCAGCATGACACACAAGGAGATTTTAGAGAAGGCAATACAGAAGGCTATTGAGGGTGGGTGGAGACCATGGTGGTTTCGTGCCTACATGCTCGTATCTGACCCATCACAAAAGACGCTTGAACACATGGCGCATACGACAATAGAGAAAATGCCATGTGTTGAGTTTCTCATCTTCAACCACGACTTCGCTAAGGCGTTGTGGGGTGAGACAGCTGTACAGCCCATGACGGGTAAGAAACCTCAAGTCTCGGAGAAGGATGGCGTCATCTCAGTTGACTTCCAGATTGAGCGATACAAGTATCACCTTCAACAGATGGTCATATCAGACGACCCGCTCAAGTACCTCGGAGACAACATGTGAGTGAGTTTGAACCTACCGCTGACTTCGAGAGCCGCGAGGAGTTTGAACTCAACCAGAGTCATCTTGACCGTGAGATAGCGCGCAAGTTCGGGCATTACACAATCGAGCAACTTGCACGGAGGATCGAGCGAGCTAAGCCGTTCGACTACGACGACGAGGCATACGAACTCAACCGTCGCCTAAAAGCACTCGGCAACACGGCCTGGAAGTTCGTGAACAGGGACGGCTTTGACGCGGTGGTGATCTATGAGATCGAACCTGAGCCTGACGACAACGTGGAACTGGGATACAACTAACGAAGGAGGACTATGAGCAAACTACTAACCGAGCAAGAACTAAAGAAAAAGCTTGAAGATGTAATTTCTGGTTTTGCTTTTGCTAAATTGAGAGACTTACCAAGTGCAATAGAAGATGCATATCAGCTTATTCAATCCCAAAAGCAAGCACACGCAGACATGGTGATAGGCGACGATGAACCGGAAGTGGACAAGAAGGCCAAGTCTCCATACGTCGGTGCGGTGGCTCGACTACACCGCAACTATCTTCGTGCCGAGCAACGAGAACGCAACCGCTAAAAGTCTGACTCGCACTTAGCCGCGTGGATGATGCGGTGCTGCTCGTACTTCCACTCGGGCGGTTCGATGGGACGCTGAAGCCACTTGTCGAAGATCAGATGCACGTTCAGCCCGACCAGCCATCCACGCCGCACGATCTCTGGATCGAAGCAGAAGTAGGGGTACTTGCTGTCATCAAGCCACAGGTGCACGAACCACTGCTCGATGGGGCGACGGAGCGAGCCGACGATGAACGGGCGCGGCGCTTCCGGGTCGATTACGACTCCCACGAGCCCGAGCTGCACGCCCATGGGCACGCCCTCGCGCACTCCCAGATAGCTCCACGTGTTGATGTCGAGGGGAAGGTCATTCAGCGGTTCTGTCATCCCTCAAGGGTGCTGCTGTACGGCCGGGATCGCTATTGCCGTGAATTACAAGGTGAGTTGTGGGAATGATAGAGGCGGGTATTTACACGCTAAGCCATTCGTGTTTAAGTGAAGTCATATGGCAGAGCAGGATAAACCTACAACTCAGCCGAAGCCTAAGCACGCAGGGGGTCGGCCAACCAAGCTCACACGAGAGCTTGTTGATAAGGCAGCTGCATACGTCCTAGAGACTGACAACTTCTATCCTGGCTCACTACTTCCAACCGTTGAACGCTTGTCATTGATCCTCAATGTAGATCCTGACACTCTCTACGACTGGTCAAGCAAGGAAGACCCGACACCTTTGCAGCAAGAGATTTCCGAGATCTTAAAGAGGCTCAAGAGGACACAGGCTGACAAACTCGTGCAACTTGGCCTTGCCGGGAAGTACAACCCAGTCATCACAAAGCTCATGCTTACCAAGCACGACTACAGCGATAAGAGCACTGTCGAAGAGAAGAGCGAGCAGACGGTGACAGTAATCACCCGAGCTCACGATGACTGAAATCAAGCTGCCTCACATCTACCAACGCCGCGACTACCAGAAGGACGCATGGGACGCCTTTCACGGTGTAGGAGCGCACAAGGGCAAGAACTACCGCATCTTCGTCTTCAACTGGCACCGACGTGCTGGCAAGGACATGACCAACTGGAACATGGCGATCGAGCGCACAGCTGAGTCTCCGATGACCACCAAATATGCGTTCCCGACCTCTGACATGAGCCGTGACAACCTATGGGAGAGCTACACCAACGATGGCCTACGCTTCACGGACTTTGTACCGAAGGATTTACGTGTCCGCCGGCACGACAACGATGACGGGCTGAATGACTCACTCAAGCGCATCGAGTTCATAACAGGCGGATCAATCCGTATCATCTCAGCACACAAGCCAGGTCGCTTGCGTGGTGGTAACTCCAAGCTCTTCGTGCTCTCTGAGTTTCAGGCTATGGATCCATCAGTCATCGACATCATCGAACCGATCCTTGAGGCCAATGGCGGCATCCTCATCGTCAACATGACCAGCAACGGAGACAGTGCAGCCAAGGGGATGCTCGAGGCGTGGAAGCAAGACCCGACCGTCTACGTGTCCGTGCTCCCTGTCACTGAAACGAACGTCTTTAAGCCCGAGCAGATGGAGCGCATACGAGCCGGAACCATCAAGCGCTTCCTAGCCCGTGGTCAGAGTGAGGAGGAGGCCAACGCCTTCGTAGACCAGGAGTACTACTGCTCTTGGGAGAGTCCCGTCGCTGGTGCCTACTTTGGTTCAGCCATGCGTCGAGCTGCCGAGGACAAGCGCATCACCAACGTCCCGTACGAGGCGACCATGCCCGTGCACACCTACTGGGATCTCGGTATCGACGACAGCATGAGCATCTGGTTCGTACAGCTGATCGGCCGAGAGGTTCGAGTCATTGACTACTACGAGAACTCAGGAGAAGGACTGTCGCACTACGCGGGTGTCCTGAACGCTCGTGGCTACTCGTATGGCAAGCACTACGCACCGCACGACATCGAGGTACGCGAGCTAACAACAGGGGTCAGCCGTAAGGAGACTGCCAAGAAGCTAGGTATCAACTTCGAGACAGTGAAGCGGCCAACCAAGAAGGAGGACGGCATAGATGCTATCCGCAACCTTCTGTCGCGCTGTTGGTTCGACCAGACCAAGTGTCAACGAGGTGTCTCAGCACTCAAGGGCTACTCGAAGAAGTGGAATGAGAAGTTGATGGTGTACTCCAATGAGCCCGTGCACGACTGGACAAGTCACGCGACAGACGCATTTCAGACTCTTGCCCTCTCCAATCCTGAGCCAAGGGCAGAAGCACAGATCAAGCAGTCACCTTGGGTACAACGCGCTAAGAATAGCCGCAGTTGGTGAGATATTTCACAGTCCCGACTAAGCATTGCGTTATAGTAAGGATGTAAGGAGATTTATACAATGGCAACTAAGAAAGACGACAACAAAGTTATCAAGACCGAGGGTAAAAAGGTAGTAATCGACCCGCAAGTAGCGGTACACGAAGCTACAGACCCTCACACAAGTATCGTGAAGGCGCTCAATGCAAAGGACATCGTTGCAACCATCTGGGATAACGACGTAGATCCTGACCACTCATACGTGAAGCTTGACGCTCCACTACAGAACCGACTCGTAAGCGTTCACAATGACGAGTTGAAGAAGAAGAACGCCGTTGATTTCCTCGCTTCACTTGTGGAAGTTGAAGAAGTCGCATCAGACGACGACGAATAGGGCTATTCAAGCCATTCCGTCTGTGTTAATTTGAGGATAGTAACTAAGAAGGCATCTATCCACTTACATGGTCGGCGGTAAAAGCAAGAACTCAAAGAAAACAACCAGCGCGGATAGCGACGTACTTGCTACCGCGCTGAAGCGTTTTAAGCAGTCTTGGGACTACGCCGAAGCCAACTGGCACAACAAGTGGGATCGTGGCATCAAGCTCTACGACAACGAGCGAGTGCACGCCACTTACGAGGGAACCACCAACACCTTCGTGCCTATGACCTTCTCGACTATCGAGACGATGGTTGCTGCGCTCTCTAACGCCTCACCACGCTTCGAGTACAAGCCTGGCAACCCAATGACCCAGGCGGACGACAAAGCCCTGAACGCCCTCACCGACGAGTGGTGGGATGAAGATCAGTGGGATCTAGCTATCGAAGAGGGCGAACGTGAAACCCTCATCACTGGCATGTGCGGCTTCATGTTCTCTTGGGACATGGATCACCCTCACCTCGACTCGTACGCCATGCGCGACATGATCGTTGACCCAACCATCCGCAACCCGTACCAGCTGCAACAGCCTGGTGCCTACGCAGGACGCCGCTACTTCGTTCGTAAGGGTGCGCTCGATGACATGAAGGTCGTTGACACCGACCCAGAGAGCAAGACCTACCAAGAGATGATCCCTCGCTACAAGTCATCTAAGGATGAACCAGCAGGGCCACAGGGCGACCCTGACGACAAGGAAGTCAAGGAGATGTTCAGCGGCTCTACCCTCGCCAGTGCGAAGGAAGACCAAGACGAAATTATTGAGATCTGGGACGTTGACCGAGTAGTCACGATCCGCAACCGCCGCCAAGTCATCGAAGACGTGGTGAACCCTTACAAGCACAAGCACCAGCTTCAACTCCTACAGAAGTACCAGGAAGCTGGCGATGAAGACGCAGAGCTCAAGGCGAAGAGTGAAGCGAAGGGCATCGTGCCGTTCTTCTTCTTCCGTAACTACCGCAAGCTGTCTCTGTTCTACGCGACCAGCGAGATCGAGAGCATTGCTAAGAGCCAAGAGCTTCTGAACGACATGACCAACATGGAGACGGACTACATCATCAAGCAGCTCGCTCCACAGAAGGAACTTGACCCTAAGTACGCCGACTGGATCGACCTCATCACGAGCGACCCTGACGTTGTGTATCCGTTTGAACCAGGCTCACTCGTAGACCGACAAGTGCCAGTGCTTCCTAACAACTCGTTCAACAACCGCATGAACATCAAGAACGAGATCCGTGAGACGACCGCGATTGACCAGGTGGCTAAGGGCGTACAGAACGTCAAGCAGACCACTGCAACAGAGGTACAGGCGCAGCTCAACCAGTCAGGCCAACGCATCCAGAGCAAGGCTCGCATCCTAGAGAAGGACGGCTTCTACTGGATGGCTTGGATTCTCATGAAGATGATCCAGCTGTACGTCACTGAGCCGATGGTCGTTGAGATCCCTGGCGGTTCACCTATGACGCCAGAAGAAGCCCTAGACAAGTACGGCATCGAGCTACCGAAGGGCACTGGTGTCTTCGATCCTGCGGACTTCGCGGAGGACTTCAAGGTGCGTGTGACGCTCGACGTAGACAGCCAGAACACCAAGATCGAGAACCAAGAGTCGATCAGCCGTGCCTACCAGATCCTCATTCAAGACCCGACGAACAACCTCGAAGAGATCAAGCGTCGTCTCCTGCCGAAGATGGTGGACATTGACCAGGCCGACCTCGACGCGATCATGACGCCGAACCCGAACCAGCAACTACCAGGCATGGCCGGCGGCGAGGTAGACCCAGCTGCTCTAGGTGCAGTGGCACCAGAGGTACCAGGTGGCTTCTAAGTACGACCCAATCGCTCTCGCTAACGAGGCGGCTCAGTTTGCCGTGTCTGCGTTCGGTCAGCACTACCTCGAGCGCCTAGAGGCTTCTGTAGCCCGTGCCCGTCGTGATGCCGAGAACCTTAGCTACAACGACTCCTACCGCGCTCACAAGTCCACATACGCGGCCTCGAAGCAGGAAGAGATCGACTACTTCAAGACTGCTACTGACATCAAGAACAGCCCCGACCTGATGACCCGTCTGAAAGCAAAGCTCAAGAAGGAGGAATCGCCCGACGTGTAGGTGTGCTGCGTGAGTACGAATGAGCTGGTGTTTATTGTGAACAAAACCTTCAACTAAAACATCCATCCGCCCGGATAAAACAGCAAAGTTCGTACTCCGGCAGCACCTCTCCACCGATAGAGAGAGGGGCGAACAGTAGGAGCAGATTCAATGGATGAATCCACAACCAACCCTGATGCTCAAGACGAACAGGCGCTAGAAGCACAACCTGTCGAGGCATTGGACGCGGCGGCTAACACCGACAGCGAATCAATCGAAACCACCGATCAGACCGACTCGGAAGAGACTGCGGAAGCAGCAACCTCAGAAGATGACGATCTATCTGATTATTGGGCAAAGAAGGGCATCGACATCACGACCGCGGAAGGACAGGCGAAAGCCGCGAAGTCTTACCGTGAGGCTGAGAAGGCGATGACTAAGAAGGCTCAACAAGCTTCTGAGCTCGCTAAGAAGGTCAATGAGGCATCACCGATAGATGAGAACGCTTCTGAGGCGCAACAAGCGCTCCAGATAGCCCAACAGCTACGGAATGAAGCCGTGATCGACAAGTGGGCACGAGACAACAAAGTGACTGAATCAGAGTTAGAAGCAATGGACGCTTACGTTGACGAAAACGTGCGTGCAAAGCAACTACTCGGTGCCGGGCTACTGACCCTCGATGAGGTGAGGAAGCTCAGCATCAATACGGACACAGCAGCAATAAAGAAGCAAGGCGGTCAAGAAGCTCTCCAAAACTTAGCTAATAAGCAAAGGGCAAGTGCAGCTACAGGAAACGCCGTCAACAGCACACCCCCAGCAGCGCTTACAGCGGCAAACGCTGAAGCATGGTGGGACAGCCTCGGAGCAGAGGGTCGAGCAGACCCAGCGAACCGAGCAAAGCTAGACGCACTCCTATAGACCTGTACTCCCATTAACCGGAGACACAACAATGCCATTAGGAACAGGCGGACAAACAGTCACAACAGGTAACGTATTCCGACCAACAGTTTGGTCAAACGATGTCATGGACATCCTCAAATCAGAACTCGTGCTTCTTCCACGTATCAAGCACTACGACGCTGAAGCCGCAAGCTACGGTCAAACAGTAGACGTACCATTCGTCGCTGCTGCCGCTGCTAACGACAAAGCAGCTAACACGCAAGTGACCCTCAACGGTCAGACTGCGACCAAAGTCAGCATCCTCATCAACAAGCACAAGGAAAGCTCTTACATCATTGAGGACATCCTCAAGATCCAAAGCGCTTACGACCTTCGTAGCGAGTTTACAAAGGCTGCTGCATACGCAATCGCTGAAGCAATCGACACAGACATCTTGACTGAGTTGAAGGCTGGTTCAACACAGACTGCCCTCGGTACGTTTGGAACTGCCATCAACGACGCTCTCGTTGTAGCTGCAAAGGTTGCTCTCGACAACGCGAAGGCACCACAAACAGATCGCACATTTGCTGTGGACGCATACCAGCAAGGTGAGTTCCTCAAGATTGACAAGTTCGTCCGTTACGACGCACTTGGAACAGGTGAAGCAATCAAGAATGGTCGTCTCGGTCACATCTACAACTTTGAAGTCGTGATGAGCCAGAACTTCCCATTCGTTGACACAACCACTGACGAGCACACCGGCGTTGCGTTCCACAAGGATGCAGTAGGTATCGCTCACCAGCTTAAACCACGTACTCAAGCGCAATACAAGCAAGAGTACCTTGGCTGGTTGCTAACCATCGACACTGTTTACGGTGTTAAAACCCTTCGCCCAACCTTCTCAGTACTAGTCAAGAGCTAGTCCGAAGAAGCGAAGAACAAAGCCCCTTCTCACGAGGGGGCTTTTGTGTTTTACTAAGTGCGTAATAGGAGAACCATTGAATGACTTTATTGCTGCAACTAGCAGACATCGACAAAGAACTAGGCGTCACTGACGCACACGACCGCGACCACGCGGGAAAGCTTGAGTACGTTGAAACACAGATCCACGAGATGAAGAGCATCCTCTGGCGTCTACGTTGTGACACGCTTCTCGGTACAGTCATCCCACCTAACGAGGGTGAAGAGATCGAGCGCCGCGACCAACTGAAGCGACTCAAGGGTGACATTAGCGCTATGACACAAGCTGTAGACGTTCTCACTAAGCTCCGCGACGAACTAACGGCATAGCGAATACGCTGAACAAGCAACCGTCCTATATGCAGGGCGGTTTCTTTTTGTTACTATGAGGATAACCGGGCGATGGCGGAGCAAAGTATAGTGTCCGACTATCACGTAGCAGATCTCATTGACCAAGCCTTAGAAGAGGCGAAAGATGTCAATTTCTCTCGCACTCGCGCTCTCTACTACATGCAGCGCACACAAGACCAGGTGCTAGGGCGATACCGCTTGAAGTTCACAGAGGACTCGCTGGT
>Ga0307406_10000186_pt1 | contig 37012 bp, 39 predicted proteins | sample 322Cmetagenome_3_FD_203706 | JGI IMG/M metagenome (GOLD analysis project Ga0307406, IMG submission 203706) | Maize rhizosphere microbial communities from greenhouse at UC Davis, California, United States - 322HYB-C-2 | ecosystem: Host-associated > Plants > Roots > Rhizosphere > Soil | place...
GTCGACGGCGTCACCTTCTCGCTCGCGCCCGGTGGGCTGATCTGCGTGGCCGGCCCCACCGGATCCGGGAAGTCGACCCTCGTGGCGGCATTGGCGGGGTCCACGGATCCGTCGGTGAAGGTCGTCGGCGGCCGCGCGCAGGTGTGCGGCGTCGATGTGCGGCGACCGGGCCGCAAACACCGGATCCTGACGTACCGCACCGGCTTCGTGCCGCAGGGCGCCGGTGCCGATCTGCCCCCGCGGCTCACCGTGAACGAGGTGATCGCGGAGCCGATCCTCATCCGCGAGCGCCGGGTCAACACGAAGGCCCTCTCGATCCGCGTGGCGACCCTGCTGGACGAGCTGCACCTCCCGCTCGGCACGGCATCGAAGTTCCCGTACGAGCTCAGCGCCGGCATGCGCCAGCGTGTCGCGATCGCGCGCTCGTTCGTGCTGGAGCCGAAGGTGCTCATCGCCGACGAGGTGCTCGCGAACCTGGACCTCGAGGTTCGGCCGGTCGTCTTCGACGCGATCACCCGGCGGCGGAAGGAGCAGTCGATGGCGGCGCTCCTCGTGACCAACGATGCCGATTTCATCCGCGAGCTGAACGCCGAGACGCTCATGCTCCGCGGAGGCCATGTGGTCGCCCGCGGGGTGGGCAAGGACCTGCTCTGGGTGCCGAACGCCGAGTCGGATTCGCGGCGCTGAGCACGACACGCCCGGCACCCGGGAAGCGGCCCCCGGTGTCACGAACACCGCGCGGAGTTTGCTAAGCTTGTCGAGTTGCCCGCTCAGCGGAGCACATTCCTCGGTAGCTCAATTGGCAGAGCAGCCGGCTGTTAACCGGCAGGTTCTTGGTTCGAGTCCAAGCCGGGGAGCAATCCCCCGAAACCCCGCCCCTCCGGGCGGGGTTTCGCCGTTTCCGGCGTCACGCGTCTCGAGCCATACAAGCCGATGGCCTGTAGCGAGAGGCGGCCTACCGTAGCGTGGGGGAAACGGACCCGCGCGCGAGGGAGGATGCCATGAACCCCAAGGAACGCGCTGTCTGCGTGTGCTTCGACGGCTCCCGCGTGCTGCTGATGAGGAGACTCCAGGGCGGCCGACGGTACACCGTGCTTCCGGGTGGCGGCATCGAGCCCGGCGAAACCCCCGACCAGGCGGCAGTGCGTGAACTAGCCGAGGAGACCGGGCTCGTCGCGACCGTGACCGGCAGCCTCGCCACTGTCGACCACGACGACCGGCGGGCGCACTATCTGCTCATGGCGGCCGTGTCCGGAGAGCCGGTTCTGGGCGGGCCGGAAGCCCTCGCGGAGAGCGAGGACAACCGGTATCGGCCCGGATGGGTCCCGGTAACCGAGCTCGCAGACGAGCCGCTCGTACCCGAGGAGGCACGAGAGATCGTGCGGCGAGCCTTCGCGGAACGCCTCGCCGACGGCCGCTGAGGATTCGTCCGAGTCGGAGCCCTCAGCCCCGCAGTCCCAGCTGATCGACGACCTCTGCGACTCGTCGACGCGCTGCCGCACCCAGCCCGAGCACCGGGCGCGGAAGGCAGTCCGGGGCGACGAGCTCCAGGTGCTCGGCGATGGCGGCGGTGACGCGGTAGCCGCCGTATTCCAGGAACAGATCCCACAACGGCTGGAGGCGGGCTGATTCCGCGGTGGCCGCGGCGTGGTCGCCGGCCCGGGCGGCTCGGGTGATGGTGAGCGCCGGGTCGGGGAGCGTGCCGCCGATGACCGAGTACCAGGCGTCGCATCCTGCGTTCAAGCCCGTGGCCGCGAGCCAATCGCCCGAGACACCGATCGACACCGTGCCAGGGATGCGCTCGCGCAGCGCCTGCACTCGCGCGGCTGCATCCCGGGGTTCCGATGGGACACCGGGGATCTTGATGGATGCCACATTCGGCAGGGCAGCGATCCGTGCGTGGAGCTCGTCGGTGAACGCGACGTGCGTCGTGCGCGGGTTGTCGTAGACGACGAGCGGCACCGAGAGCCCGGCCGTGACGTCCTCGAACAGAGTGAACACCTCGTCGGGGCTCAGTGCCTGGTACGTGACCGGCGCGAGCAGCACGGCACTCGCGCCGGCATCCTGCGCATCATCGGCGAGCCGCTGCGCCTGAGACGTGCGCAGCGCGCCGATGCCGACCATCACCGGAACGTCTCCTGCGAGCGTCACGGCAGCGCGGGCGACGCGCCTGCGCTCCTCGCGGTCGAGGTAGAGATAGGAGCCGGTCGAGCCGAGCGCTGTGATCGAGTCGACGCCGGCGCTGACGAGCCGCTCGACGAGGCGCGCGTACGCGGCTTCGTCGAAGATGTCGTCGCGCAGGGGGGTGAGGGGGAAGGCGCTCAGGCCGGTGAACATCGATGCTCCTGTCATCGGGCGCGATTCCGGAAAGCCCGCGCCGACTCAGCGAGCGTAGCTCAGCGGCACGCTGTCCTCACGCGCCCGAGCCGCGCCTCACGCGCAGCACGGCGTCGACGAGCGTCACCGTCGAGCCGTCGCGCCAGATCGCGGACCTCTCCACCATTGCCCGGGTCTCCGTGATCCACTCGTCGGTCAGGGCGAGCGACTCGAGCACCTCGTCGGTGGTCGGCAGCGGCGGCCCGTCGTGGTCATGGTGGCGGAGCTTCGAACCTGGTGGGGCTGCTCCGTGTCCCACGACGAGGAGCCGCCCGCCGGGCGCCACAGCGGATGCCGCGCGCCGCAGCACTTCATCGCGCGGCAGCTCGACCGGGGAGTGCAGGAACGCCGAGGTCACGAGATCGAACGCGGAGGTCGGCTCCCACGTCGAGAGATCGCCGCGGACCCAGTGGATCCGGTCGGCGAGCCCCGCACGCTGCGCCTCCGCCCTGCCGACGTCGAGCGCGGCTGCGGAGATGTCGATCGCCGTCACGGTCCATCCGTGCGCTGCGAGCCACAGCGCGTCGCCCCCTTCGCCGCAGCCCAGGTCGAGAGCCGTGCCGGGAGTGAGACCCGTGACCTCGCGCTCCACGGCCGCGTTCACCTGACCGCTCCATACTCTGCCGTGCTCGCCGCGGGTGCTTCGATAGCGCGCTTCCCAGAACTCCGCAGGGTCCGTCAGCGGATCGACGGAGTGCCCGGAGTCACTCATGATGCGACCCGCTCGGCGGCAGCGGCGACGTCCAGCGCCACGAACTCCCCGTTCAGTGCGAGGGCCGCGGCTGCGCCGGAACCGGCGGCGATCGGTACGAGAGCCCCCGGATTCGCTGCATTCCCCACGGCCCAGACGCCGTCGACACTCGTTCGTCCGAGCGCGTCGACGGCGGTCCACGGCCCCATCGGCGTGTCGACGCGCTCGGCTCCGAGCTGGCGCAGCGGCTCATCGAGCGCGACCAGAGCCGGTTCGGCGAACACGACGTCGACGGGGATCGTGGAGCCGTCATCCAGACCGAGGGCGGTGAGCTCGCCGGAGGAGGCGACCACGTGGGTGACGGCACGGGTTTCCACACGCATCCCGCGCGCTTCGAGGACGAGCCGCTCCTCGTCGGGGAGGCCGTCGATGAGCCCGGTGAACACCGTGATGTCCTCCGAGTAGGACCGCAGCATGTGCGCCTTGTGCAGGCCGGCCACCGAGGTCGCCAGCACGCCGATCGCACGCGCTCGGGCTTCGTATCCGTCGCAGTACGGGCAGGCGACGACGCCCCGACCCCACTGGTCGGCCAGTCCGGGGATCTCGGGCAGCAGGTCGCGCGCTCCGGTCGCGACGATGAGGCGCCGGGCGGTCGCACGCGCACCGGCCTCGGTGATGACCTCGAACCCGTTGGCGATCGAGCGGGTCGTGGCGACGCGGGCGTCGACGATCACGCCGTCGACGGCGCGCACCTCGCGGTAGCCGTCGGCGACCAGGTCGAGCGGAGAGTAGCCGTCCCGGCTCAGCACGCCGTGCATGTGAGGCGCGAACCGGTTGCGCGGCTCCCGGGCGTCGAGCACCAGCACTCGACGCCGGGCTCGAGCGAGGATGAGCGCGGCACTCAGGCCGGCTGCGCCTCCGCCGATGATGATGGCGTCCCAGTGCTCGTCCGAGATCGGAGCCGTCGAGGACTCGGAGGGATGGGCGGGGACGGTGGGGGGAGTAGTGGCGTCGGTCATGTTTCTCAGCATCCGCGCCTGATACGCTTTCGGCAACTATCCGTGCCGAATTAGCAAATGGAGACGACGTGCCCGACAATTCCCTGTCCCTCATCGGCCCTCGCCTCAAGAGCTGGCGGGAGAAGCGCAGCATGACTCTTGCGGACCTCTCCGCGCTGACGGACATCTCTCCGAGCACTCTGTCGCGCCTGGAGGCAGGCAAGCGGGCACCGAACCTCGAGCTGCTCGTGCCGATCGCGCGTGCACTCGGCCTCGGCCTCGACGACATCGTGCCGCGCGCCGTTCCCGACCCCCGGGTGTCGCGGACGACCAGGGAGGTCGAGGGCATCCGCTACGAATCGCTCTCGCCGGCGTCGAGCCCTGTGCAGACCTACAAGGTCACCTTCCCCGCCCGCCCCGTCGGCATCACTGCCGTGCCGCAGCCGAAAGTGCACGACGGGCAGGAATGGCTCTACGTGATCTCGGGCCGTCTGCGACTGGTGCTGGGCGATCAGGACGTGACGCTCGGGCCTGGCGAGGCGGCGGAGTTCGACACCCGGGTTCCGCATTGGCTGTCGGCAGCGGGTCCGGGTCCGGCCGAGATCGTGTCCATCTTCAGCAAAGACGGCAAGCGCATCCACCTGCGCGCACGCCCGGCCGTCTCTTGACGCAGAGAGGGCCCCGCCGAACGGCGAGGCCCTCTCCGGATGTCACTCGGACAGCCGACTGCTTTTCAGATCAGCGTGCGGCGCCTGCGAGGCTGCCGGTGACCGGGCCCGCCGGGTCGGAGATCACGCACTGGATCACGCGGTCGTTGAGCTGGTCCCAGGTCTCCTTGGTCGGGGTGATCGGGTAGACGTCGAGGGTCGACTCGTCCCAGATGACGCCGACGAACGTGGTGAAGGCATCGCCGATGCAGCCTTCGGTCGCCGCGTCGACGGCCTCTTCGGAGAACTCGCCGTCCTCCATCGAGAACTCGTGGTAGACCTCTTCATCGTGCGGCTCTCCGCACGGCACGACGTCGACGGCCTCGATGAGACCCGTCGCGCTGGACATCTTGCAGTCCCCGACCTTCAGAGCGAAGACGTCGATGTTCGAGCTCTCGGTGACCTGACCGGTCTCCTCGTCGCGGTCGGCGTCGCCGGAGCCGCTCCCGAGAATGCTGTTGATGGCGCTGCAGCCGCTCAGGGCGATGGAGAGCGCCACCGCGGTTCCTGCGAGCATCAGAGCGCGTCGATTGCGCAGTTTCATCATGATTGTGTCCCCTCCACAGAGCCTCTTGATGCGCGGGCATACCGGAATTTCGGTCGCGCGAACTCACGCTAGCCGCCGCGGAGTCTATGACGCAACTCAACGGACGCTGTGATCCGGCTGGGAGCGGACTCAGCCCTCGAGGTCGTCGACGCCCGGCATCCAGCTGGCTCCTGGGCGCCCCCAGCCGCGCTTGCGCGCGATCTTCTGAACGGTCTTCCAGTCTCCGTCGGAGAGACGGTCGACGTAGAGGATGCCGTCGAGATGGTCGAACTCGTGCTGCATGATCCGTGCACGCCAGCCGTCGACGTCGATCGTGACGGGCTGCCCGTCCAGATCGGTCGCCGTCAGGTGCACACGCTCGGAACGACGAAGGGGGAATCGCTCCCCGGGGAAGGAGAGGCATCCCTCCGACTCCAGATCGGGGTCGGGATCGCCCGGCTCGATCGGTGCGATCCACAGCACGGGGTTGATGAGCACGCCGCGCCAGGGCTGATCGTCATCGTCCACATATGCGTAGGTGTAGATGCGCAACGGAACGCCGACCTGCGGTGCGGCGAGCCCGACTCCCGGTGCGGTATCCATCGTCTCGAACATGTCGGCGACGAGTGTGCGGATCTCGTCCGTGATCTCCTCGACGGCGGAGGCGGGGGAGTGAAGCACGGGGTCGCCCATGATGCGAATCGGAAGTACAGCCACGTCACAACCCTACTGGGCGGGAAGTGCCAGGTAGGGTCGTAGTGTGAGCGCTGGGGTGTGGACGAATACGGCCGAAGAGGTCGGCGAACAGCTTGTCGGCGCCTTCCAGAACCCCGGACTTCTGCTCGGAATCCCGCTGGCCCTCGCCGGTGCGGTGTTCATGTCCCTCGGTGCGCAGTACCAGCACCGCGGCGTCGAGAAGGTCGAGCGACTGAGCGGCTCCGACGGCACCACCGGACTCACCGGCGGCCAGATCAAGGCGCTCCTGACCCGCCCGTCGTGGATCCTCGGCACCCTCATGCTCGGGCTCGCGATCGTGTGTCAGCTCGCGGCGCTCGTCAAGGCTCCGCTCATCGTGGTGCAGCCTCTCGGCGCGATCGCGCTCGTCATCACGACCCTCCTGAACGCGCGCATCTCCGGCCATTCGCCGACCAGGAAGTCGCTCACGGCGATCATCTTCTGCGTCGGCGGCATCTTCCTCTTCGTCTTCTTCGCGGCCATCTACGCCACCGAGAAGGAGGTCACCGAGCGCGAACTGTTCGTGATCCTCGCCCTCCTCCTCGTCGTGATCATCGTGCTGGGGGCGTGCTGGCTCGTCCTCCGTCACCGTATGCGCGCGCTGTTCTACGTGATCGGCGCCGGCATCCTCTACGGCTTCGTCGCCACTCTCGCGAAGGTCGTCATCAAGCGCATCGAAGCCGGCCAGTTCGAATGGATCACCGCCATCTGCGTGGTCGCGCTCCTCGCGGCAGCGTCGGTCGGCGCGTACTTCGTGCAGACCGCCTACAGCTCGGGGCCGCCGGACCTCGTCATCGCCGGCCTCACTGTCGTGGACCCGCTCATCGCTGTCCTGATCGGCATGATCGTGCTCGGCGAGGCTGCGGCCGCGCCGTGGTGGGTGTTCATCATCTTCGGCGTCGCCGGGGCCATCGCAGTCTGGGGCGTCGTCAATCTCGCCCGATACCACCCGCAGGTGCTGAGCGAGAGCCAGGAATTGCCGATCGTGCGGGGCAGCTATCCGTCGCAGCCCGCCTCAGATCCCGGCACGACGGAGCCGTCGAGCCAGTCGGATGCCTGGCCGCAGACGGATCAGACCCGGCCCGACGCTCCCTAGCCGAGCGCGTCGACGCCGCGAAACCGTCGCGGTGTAGTGGTCTCAGTAGGCCTGGTCGATGAGGTCGGGGGAGACCTCTGAGGCCGCCGCCTCGTCGACGAAGAACACCGTGCGCTTGCGGCCCTTCGCCCCGGCAGCCGGGACGCTCGTGTAGCTCGCGCCGGCCAGCGCCAGTCCGAGGGCGGACGCCTTGTCGGCTCCGGTCAGGACGAGCCAGACGCGCTTGGACGAGTTCAGGACGGGTCGCGTGAGCGTCACCCGCTCGGGCGGAGGCTTCGGCGAGTTGCGCACGGGCAGAGCCGCGGCATCCGTCACCGTGACCTCGTCGCGATCCGGGAACAGGGAGGCGATGTGTCCGTCGGGTCCGACGCCCAGGAAGCAGACGGCGAACGACGGCCAGGGATGCTCGTCCGTGCTGTATCGCGCGAGATCTGCCGCATATGCCGCGGCGGACTCGTCGAGGGTGAGCCCGCTGTCGGGGCCTGCGACCTCGTGCACGTTCTCCGAGGGCACCGGGATGTGGTCGAGCAGCGCGCGACGCGACTGCAGGGCGTTGCGGTCGGGGTCGTCACGGGGAACGAAGCGCTCGTCGCCCCACCAGAAGTGGACCAGCGACCAGTCGATGTCCGACACGCGCGGATCCTCCGCAGCCGTGCGCAGCACCGCCCCGCCCATCGAACCGCCGGTCAGGGCGATGTGAGCGATCCGACTGTTCCGCGTGCGCGCACGGACGCGTGCGAGGAAACGGTCGGCGACCCGGGAGGCGACGGCGGCAGGCGTGGCCTCGACCACGACCCGCTTCTCTGCGGACGAAACCTGCATCGACTTCACTCTCCCGTCTCGGGCGGACCCAGCTTCTCCCAGCCCTCGGTGATCACTCGACCGTACAGGACATCCGGGTCGAGCCGTCGCAGCTCCTCCGCGAGGCACTCCCGCAGCGTGCGACGCGGCAGGTGCAGATCGTGGTTCGGCTGATCGGGCTGCGTCAGGACCGCGACGCCCGGTGTCGGACGCTCGAGCAGGATGTCGCCGGATTCGCGCGTGAGGCGCACCGACTTGATCCCCTCCTGCCAGTGATCGGGTTCCTCGTAGGACCAGCGCACCGGCACCTCCAGCGCCATCTGTAGCCAGGCCGCGAGCAACGCCGTGGACGGCGAGGCTGCCGCTCCGCGGACCTCGACATCCGTGATGGATTCGTACGGGGGCTGGTCGAGCACGGCGGCGAGCTGTTCGCGCCAGTGCGTCAGGCGGGTCCACGCGAGGTCGGTGTCGCCCGGAGCGTGCGTGCGGCCGAGCAGCGCGAGCCGATCGCGCACATCAGGCGCGGTCGCGGCGTCGGTGATCCGGCGCTGCGCGATGCGCCCGAGCGGCGACGTCGCGGGGGACTCCGGCGCCTCCTCGGGCCACCAGGCGACCACGGGGGCGTCCGGCAGCAGAAGGCCCGTGAGCAGGCTCTCCTCGTTGCTGGCGGCGTCTCCGAATGCGCGGAGCACCACGACCTCACTGGCTCCGGCGTCGCCGCCGACGCGGATCTGCGCGTCGAGACGGGACTCTCCCTCGCCGGTGGTGAGCACGATCACGCGCATCGGGTGCTCGCGGGAGGCGTCGTTGGCCGCGTCGATCGCTGCCTCTGCGACGCCGTTGCGCGCCGAGATGACCAGCGTGAGCACGCGCCCGAGGGCGACGGCGCCGCCGTCTTCACGCACCTTGACGAGCTGCTTCGCGACCTGGCTGACGGTCGTGTCGGGAAGGTCGATGATCACGGGCGTCTCCAGACTCGTCCGTCGCGGGCCAGCAGGTCGTCGGCGGATGCCGGTCCCCACGAGCCTGGCGCGTACTGCTCGACCGGGCCGCCGACGGCTGCCCAGTACTTCTCCACCGGGTCGAGGATCTTCCAGGAGAGCTCGACCTCCTCGTGCCGCGGGAACAGCGGCGGATCGCCCAGCAGGACGTCGAGGATCAGGCGCTCATAGGCCTCGGGGCTGGCTTCGGTGAAGGCATGGCCGTATCCGAAGTCCATCGTGACGTCGCGCACGTTCGATCCGCTGCCCGGCACCTTCGAGCCGAAGCGGATCGTGACGCCCTCATCGGGCTGCACGCGGATGACCAGGGCGTTCTGCCCCAGCTCGGAGGCGTTGCCGCGCCCGAAGAGGTGCTGCGGTGCGCGGTTGAACACCACGGCGATCTCGGTGACCCGGCGGCCGAGCCGCTTGCCGGTGCGCAGGTAGAACGGTACGCCGGACCAGCGCCGCGTGTCGATCTCGAGCTTGATCGCCGCGTAGGTCTCGGTCGTCGAATCCGGGTTCATCCCGTCCTCGTCGAGGAAGCCGGTGACCTGCTCGCCACCCTGCCATCCGCCCGCGTACTGCCCGCGCGCGGTCGCCTGGGAGAGATCCTCCGGCACGTGGACGGCAGCGAGCACCTTCTCCTTCTCGGCACGCAGGTGCTCGGCCGAGAGACTGATCGGCTCTTCCATCGCGGTGAGGGCCAGGAGCTGCAGCAGGTGGTTCTGGATCACGTCTCGAGCTGCGCCGATGCCGTCGTAGTAGCCGGCGCGTCCGCCGACGCCGATGTCCTCGGCCATCGTGATCTGCACGTGGTCGACGTAGTTGCGGTTCCAGATCGGCTCGTACAGCTCGTTGGCGAAGCGCAGCGCCAGGATGTTCTGCACCGTCTCCTTGCCGAGGTAGTGGTCGATGCGGAAGATTGAGTCGGCGGGGAACGCCACCTCGAGTGCGGCATTGAGGGCGCGCGCGGACTCGAGGTCGTGTCCGAACGGCTTCTCGATGACGACGCGGCGCCAGTTCTCGTCGTCGTCGGCATCCTCCCCGACGAGTCCGGACTCCTTCAGCTGCTTCGCGACGAGCGGGAAGTCCTTCGGCGGGATCGACAGGTAGTAGGCGTGGTTGCCCATCGTGCCGCGTTCCACGTCGAGCTTCTCGACCGTCTCGCGGAGCTTGCGGAACGAGTCGGGGTTGTCGAACTCGCCCGAGACGAACCGGATGCCCTGCAGCAGCTGGGTCCAGGTCTCCTCGCGGAACGGCGTGCGCGCATGCTGCTTGACGGCGTCGTAGACGACCTGGGCGAAGTCCTGGTCCTCCCAGTCGCGTCGGGCGAAGCCCACGAGGGCGAACCCTGGCGGCAGGAGGCCGCGGTTGGCCAGGTCGTAGACGGCGGGCATCAGCTTCTTGCGTGACAGATCGCCGGTGACCCCGAAGATCACGAGGGCGCTGGGCCCCGCGATCCGGTTGAGGCGACGATCATCGGGGTCACGCAGCGGGTTGTGCCCGCGCGAGATGGGAACAGACATCGGTGGGGGATTCTCCTGCTGTCTACTTCTGTGCGGCTTCGAAGAGGGCGAGCACGTCGTCGGAGGACTCGGTGATCGTCAGCGAGACGACGGGACGCCCGTGCTCCGCGAGCACGCCCGCGTCGCCGGCGGCCTGCGCCTGGATGAGCTGACCGAACGTGAACGGACGGTCCGGGATCTCGAGATCGACATCGGTGCGCTCGAGGATCTGCAGGAACACGCCCTGGGCCGGTCCGCCCTTGTGGTACTGGCCGGTCGAGTGCAGGAACCGCGGTCCCCATCCGAACGTCGTCGGCCGGCCGGAGTCGGCGGCCACGAGCTCGCGCAGACCCTGGAGCTGCGGGACCTCGAGACGGTTGACGTACGCCTGGATGGACACGTATCCGTCGGCCGGGAGCTGCGCCCAGAGTGCGTCGAGCACGCCCTCGACCGTGCCGGATGCGGCGAGAGCCGGGTCGGACACCCGCACCTCGACGCCGTTCTCGGTGAACGCCGGGGCGGTGGGCTCCGGACGCGCATCGAGCAGGCCGCGTGCGGCGATCTTGGCCGACTCGACGTCGGGCTGGTCGAACGGGTTGATGCGGAGCAGGTGTCCCGCGATCGCCGTGGCGTACTCCCAGACGATGATCTGTGCGCCGAGCGTGCCGCTCACGAGGATCTCGCCCGGGTGACGCTCGTGCAGGTGGAACTCGTTGGCGTCGTCGACCAGACGGACGATCTGCAGGTCGGCGGGCTTCGAGTCGAGCTCGGGGGAGACCGGGAGCAGGACGACTGGGAGGATGCCGGTGCCGTCCTTGCCGGTGGACTCCGCGATGAGCTGCTCGATCCAGTCGGGGAGCCCGTTGATGTGCGTCCCGTCGGTGATCAGGCCGAGCTTGTCGCGGCGCGGAGTGGTCGCGGCGATCGCCGCCCCGAGGCGGAGTGCAGGGTTCTCGGCAGAGTCCACGGCGACCTCGAGCAGCGAGGCCTCGGCTTCGTTCAGCAGTTCGTCGATGTCCACGCCGGCCAGGCCCGACGGCACGAGGCCGAAGGCCGTGAGAGCCGAGTAGCGTCCGCCGACGTTGGGGTCGGCGTTGAAGACGCGGTAGCCGGCTTCGCGTGCCGAGACGTCGAGCGGAGAGCCCGGGTCGGTCACGACGACGATGCGCTCGGTGGGGTCGATGCCCAGATCGCGGAACGCCGCCTCGAAGGTGCGACGCTGCGAGTCCGTCTCGACCGTGGAGCCGGACTTGGACGACACGACCAGCGCGGTGTCGGCGAGTCCCTCGTCGAGGGCCGCGAGCACCTGGCCGGGTGCGGTCGAGTCGAGGATCGTCAGCGGCACGCCGGCCGTCTGCGCGATGACCTCGGGCGCGAGCGAGGAACCGCCCATGCCGGCGAGAACCATGCGCGTGACGCCCTTGGCGTGCAGCTCGGATCGGAGGGCCGTGATCTCGGCGACCAACGGGCGGGAGATCGAGACGGCCTCGACCCAGCCGAGCCGGACGGCCGCCTCGGCCTCGGCTGCGGCGCCCCAGAGCGTCGGATCGCCGTTCGTGATGCGCGATGCCACGAGGTCGTGGACGAGGCCGGGCACCGTCTCGTCGATCGCGGCGCGAGGAGCGCCCGACGTGTGGATGGAGAACGTCATCGCTGGGCCTCCAGGCCCTCGGCGACCTGGCTGAGCAGGTCGTGCCAGGAGTCGATGAACTTCGCGACGCCCTCATCCTCGAGCACCTGGGTGACGTCGTCGAAGTCGATGCCGACCTCGGCGAGCCCGGCGAAGACCGCGCGGGCGTCGTCGTAGCCGCCGGTGATCGTGTCACCGGTGACGACGCCGTGGTCGAACGTCGCCTCGAGCGTCTTCTCGGGCATCGTGTTGACGACGCCCTGGGCGACCAGCTCGGTGACGTACAGCGTGTCGGGGAGAGCGGGGTCCTTGACACCGGTCGACGCCCACAGCGGGCGCTGCGGGTTCGCGCCGGCGTCGAGAAGAGCCTTGGCGCGGTCGCCGGCGAAGGTCTGCTCGAACAGCTCGTAGGCCAGGCGCGCGTTGGCGAGTCCTGCCTTGCTCTTCAGCGCCTCGGCGGCATCCGTTCCGATCGCGGAGAGACGCTTGTCGGTCTCGGTGTCGACGCGCGAGACGAAGAACGACGCGACCGAGTGGATCGTCGAGAGGTCGATCCCGGCGGCCTTGGCCGTCTCGAGCCCGGTGAGGTAGGCGTCGATGACCGCTGCGTAGCGCTCCAGGCTGAAGATCAGCGTGACGTTGACGCTGATGCCGGCGCCGATGGCCTCGGCGATCGCGGGCAGCCCGGCCTTCGTGGCGGGGATCTTGACCAGCAGGTTCGGTCGGTCGATCTTGGCCCACAGCTCCTTGGCCTGAGCCACGGTGCCCGCGGTGTCGTGAGCGAGGTCGGGGGAGACCTCGATCGACACGCGACCGTCGACGTGGCCGGACTTCTCCCAGACAGGACGGAAGACGTCGAGCGCGGCGGCGACATCCTGCGTCGTGGCGGCGAAGACGGCCTCCTCGGCCGTGGCTCCGGACGCGGCGAGCTCGGTGACCTGAGCGTCGTACGAGGTGTTGCTCTTGTCGGTGATCGCGTTCGCGAAGATCGTCGGGTTCGTCGTGACGCCCACGACGTTGCGGGACTCGATCAGCTCGGCGAGGTTGCCGGAGGAGATGCGGGTGCGGGACAGGTCGTCGAGCCAGATGCTGACACCTGCGGCGGCGAGCTCTGCGGTGGGGGTGCTCATGCGTTCTCCTTGGTGCTGTTTGCGGCGATGGTCTCGCGTGCGGCCGCGATGACGGCCTCGGTGGTGATGCCGAACTTCTCGAAGAGGGTCTTGTAATCGGCGGAGGCGCCGAAGTGGTCGATGCCAACCGAGCGACCGCGGTCGCCGACGATCCCGCGCCAGCTGAGCACGGAGCCCGCCTCGACGGAGACACGGGCGGTGACGGCCGCCGGGAGCACGCTCTCGCGGTACGCCTCGTCCTGCTCGTCGAACCACTCCAGCGACGGAGCGGAGACGACGCGCACGTTCACGCCCTCGGCGACGAGTGCCTCGCGGGCGTTCACGGCCAGCTGCACCTCGGACCCGGTCGCGATGATGATGACGTCCGGCGTGCCGTTCGGCGCCTCGGCGAGCACGTACGCGCCCTTGACCGCGCCGGAGGCGGCGGCGAACTCGTCACCGGATGCTGCGCCGTCGCCGCGCTCGAACACCGGGATGTTCTGGCGGGTCAGGGCGATGCCGGTCGGGCCGGCCTGACGGCGGAGGATCTCGAGCCACGTGACGGACGTCTCGTTCGCGTCGGCGGGGCGGACGACCGAGAAGTTCGGGATCGCGCGGAGCGTGGCGAGCTGCTCGATCGGCTGGTGGGTCGGGCCGTCTTCGCCGAGCGCGACGGAGTCGTGCGTCCAGACGAAGATGCTCGGGATGTTCATCAGCGCGGCCAGACGCACCGAGGGGCGCATGTAGTCGCTGAAGATGAGGAACGTGCCGCCGAACGGGCGGGTCGGGCCGTGCAGCACGATGCCGTTGACGATGGCGCCCATCGCGTGCTCGCGGATGCCGAAGTGCAGCACGCGGCCGTAGGGGTTGCCGGACCACTCGTGCGTCGACCACTCGGCGGGGATGAACGACGGCGCGCCCTTGATCGTCGTGAGGTTCGACTCGGCGAGGTCGGCAGATCCGCCCCACAGCTCGGGGAGCTCGGCGGCTAGGGCGTTGATGACCTGACCGGATGCGGCGCGGGTCGAGACCTCTTTGCCGCTCTCGAAGACAGGGAGGGCGGCGTCGATGTCGGCGGGCAGCTCGCCCGACTCGAGCCGGTCGAGCAGCTGCTTGCGCTCGGGGTTGGCGGCGGCCCAGGCGTCGAAGGACTCCTGCCAGTCCGCGCGTGCCTGGGCGGCCCGGTCGACCAGGCCGCGGGTGTGCGCGATCACGTCGTCCGCGACGGCGAAGTTCTGCTCGGGGTCGAAGCCGAGGACCTTCTTGGTCGCCGCGAGCTCGTCGGCACCGAGCGCGGAACCGTGGATCTTGCCGGAGTTCTGCTTGCCGGGCGACGGCCAGCCGATGATCGTCTTGAGGATGATGAGCGAGGGCTTCGCGGTCTCGCCCTTGGCGGCCTCGATGGCGGCGTAGAGCTCGGCGACGTCCTCGACGTACTCGCCGGTCTTCTTCCAGTCGACGACCTGCACCTGCCAGCCGTAGGCCTCGTAGCGCTTCGCGACGTCTTCCGTGAAGGCGACGTTCGTGTCGTCCTCGATCGAGATCTGGTTGGAGTCGTAGATCGCGATGAGGTTGCCGAGCTGCTGGTGGCCCGCGAGCGAGGAGGCCTCGCTCGTGACGCCCTCCTGCAGGTCGCCGTCACCGGCGATCACGTAGACGAAGTGGTCGAACGGGCTGGTGCCGGCAGCGGCATCCGGATCGAACAGGCCGCGCTCGTAGCGGGCGGCGTAGGCGAAGCCGACGGCGGAGGAGAGCCCCTGGCCGAGCGGGCCGGTGGTGATCTCGACGCCCTTGGTGTGACCGTACTCCGGGTGACCCGGCGTGAGGGAGCCCCACGTGCGCAGCGCCTTGAGGTCGTCCAGCTCGAGGCCGAATCCGCCGAGGTACAGCTCGACGTACTGCGTCAGAGAGGAGTGACCCGCGGAGAGGATGAAGCGGTCGCGGCCGAGCCAGTCGACATCGGTCGGGTCGTGGCGCAGCACACGCTGGTAGAGGAGATACGCGGCGGGAGCCAGGCTCATCGCGGTACCGGGGTGGCCGTTGCCGACCTTCTCCACAGCATCCGCCGCCAGGATCCGTGCGGTGTCCACCGCACGCCGATCGATCTCATCCCACTGCAATTCCGACACGGTGAAGCCCTTCTCCAACAGTTCGAGAGCACCCGGGAAGCAACAATCGCGGTCCGCATCGTTACGGAGGAGGTGGATGAGCGCCGGGCGCGCGAGTCTTTTCAGCATAGCCCCGTAGGTCGCTCCGTTACCCCCTTTTACGACGCTTCACATGGCTCGGAGAGCGGGTGTGAGGCCGTCAGCGGACAAGGCGCCCGGCCGGTGTGCCATAGACTGGAAGGGCTGTCGTGACGCGTGCGGAGGAGGCGATCGAGATCTCGACGATGTCTGATCAGACCGTTGTGAGGAAATCCATCGGTCGCACCGTGAAGGCGTACGTCGCCCTCACCAAGCCGCGCGTCCTCGAGCTGCTGCTGGTGTCCACCGTTCCGGTGATGTTCCTCGCTCAAGGCGGACTCCCGAACATGTGGCTCGTGCTCGCGACCGTTGTCGGAGGCTCGTTGAGCGCCGGCTCCGCCGCCGCGTTCAACATGTACCTCGACCGCGACATCGATGCGCACATGCACCGCACCGAGAAGCGCCCGCTGGTTACGGGCGAGGTCACCCCGCGCGGTGCACTGATCTTCTCCTGGACGCTCGCCGTGACCTCGACGGTCTGGCTGTGGCTCACCACGAACTGGCTCGCCGCCACGCTCTCCGCCGTCGCCATCTTCTTCTACGTCGTGATCTACACGATGATCCTCAAGCGCCGCACCGAGCAGAACATCATCTGGGGCGGGATCGCCGGATGCTTCCCCGTGCTCATCGGATGGTCCGCCGTCACCGGCTCGCTCGACTGGCCGGCGTTCATCCTCTTCCTGCTCGTCTTCCTCTGGACGCCGCCGCACTACTGGCCGCTGTCGATGAAGTACAAGGGCGACTACGAGGACGTCGACGTGCCGATGCTCGGTGTCACGCGCAACGCCTCGCAGGTCGGGCTCCAGGTCATCCTGTACGCCTGGGCGACGGTGGCGTGCTCGCTGCTGCTCGTCCCGATCGCGAACATGGGACTGGTCTACACCGTCTCGGCGCTCGTGTTCGGCGGATGGTTCATCTACGAGTCGCACCGTCTCTACAACCGGGCTGTGCACGGCACCGAGGCGCGGCCGATGCGGGTGTTCCACGCGTCGATCACGTACCTGACGCTGATCTTCGTCGCCGTCGCGCTCGATCCGCTGCTCCCGTTCTGACCGACTGACTTCCGTCTCGACCGTGAGTCCCGTCGCCGCGGTGGTGCGGAGACGGCGAAGCGGCGCCGATCGCTCGACGCCGCTCCTTGTGAGGCGATCGATCAGCGCGTGACCGCCGGAGTCGTCTCTTCGGACTCCGCCTCGGTGTCGGAAGGCTCGGTGTCGGACGGCTCTGCGTCGGCGGGTTCTGCATCGGCGGCGGCAGCAGGCTCCGCATCGTGAGTGGCGCCGACCGAGCCCTCGACCGTCGTCGATGCCGTCTCGACCGGGGTGGCCTTCTCCTCGGGCTCGGCCGTCCAGTCGATCGCCTCGACGACCGCGGGCGCGGGTGCGGGGACGAGCGATCGCGCCGCGACGAGTCCGAGGGTGAGCAGGATGCCGACGATCCCGGCAGCGAGCACACCGGCACCCACGACGACGAGGGACTGCCCGACGTAGACCTCGACGCCGGTGGCGGTGCCATCGAGCAGCGTGGTCGTCATCGTGCCGATCTGTCCGGAGATGAGCCAGCCGCCGACTGCCGTCGTGGCGAGGGACACGACCAGGAGGAGCCAGAATCCGATGCTTCGTGTGAGTGAGATGTTCATGCGGCCCACGATTCCCGATGCGCTGATGAGACGCCGATGTGGGTCCTATGGATCGCCTGTGCGGGGTCAGTCCTCCTGAGCGACCGGTCGCTTGAGATGCAGCACGACGACCGTGTACGCGGCGGCCGACAGCGAGGCGAGCACCATGTGGATGCCGACCAGAAGGGGAGGGAGGCCCTCGCGAGCCTGCAGCACGCCGACGCCCACCTGCACGGCGATGGCGATGACCAGCACGAGCAGCCAGCGACGCGGCTCCAGGCGCAGAACCCAGGCCGAGATCGTCAGCGCGAGCACGAGTCCGGCGAGGATGTACCCGGGCCAGGAGTGCACGTGCGCGAGCACGGTCGCGTCGAAGCCGTGGCGGAACACGTCGGCATCGCCCGAGTGGGGGCCGGAGCCGGTCGTCAGCACGCCGAACACGATCGTGACGGCCAGAGCGAGCCCCGTGACGTGGCTGAGGATCGCGAACCACTTCGGCACGGCGCGCTCGCGCGGGCCGGGCGCCGCGTACATGCGCACGAGGAAGGCCGCGGTCACGCAGACGAGCAGCAGGGACGACGTGTAGTGGAAGCCGACGATGAACGGGTTCAGGCCGGTGAGCACGGTGATGCCGCCCACGAACGCCTGGGCGACCACGCCGACCAGCGTGATCCAGGCGAGCAGGATGAGGTCACGGCGTTCAGTGGCTGCACGCACCGAGTAGACCGCCGCGGCGATCACGACCAGCAGCAGCACGGCCGCCGCGACGGGGAAGGCCAGATCCTTGTCGATGGGGCGCGCGATCGCGTAGGCGACGACCGCTGCCACGATCCCGCCGCCGGCGAACCAGAGCGAGCTGACCAGCGCACGCCGGCCGCCGATGTGGTGAAGCACGAGCAGGACGACCGCGATCGCGATCATCCCGACCACGCCGGTCATCATCCGATTGCCGAACTCGATGACGCCGTGGATCCCCTGCTCCGGCGTCGGCACGAGCGATTCCGGTGTGCACAGCGGCCACTCCGAGCATCCGAGTCCCGAACCGGTGAGGCGCACGGCGCCACCTGTGCCGATGATGATGGTCTCGGTGAGGAAAGACAGCCAGGCGAGGATCCGAAGTGCACGCCCCCACACGGCGGGTCGCGTCGCTGTCGCCCCCGGACCGTCGCCGGTCTTCGCGATGGCGGCGGGCATCTTCGTGTCGGGCATGGGTCCTCCGGACCGGGCTGACTCGGCGGGCACGGCCCGGTTGTCAGGCGAAACCTGTAGAATCGGATTGTTGCGATGAGCGCTGACAGCGCTGCAGCATCGACAACAGTTTAGGCGCGATGAATGCGCCGGTGATGAGGGCCCAACCAACGGCACACACTCCCGCAGACTCGACGGGGATCACGTGTGCCGGGGCGGATGACACCGTTTCGGGACCTGTGAGGAGAGTGTGAGATGTCGGATGTGCTGATCGACCGCCCAGAGCTGGACAGCCTGGGGGTGTACGAGTTCGGCTGGCACGATGAGGATGCCGCCGGAGCCATTGCGAAACGCGGAATCTCGGAAGAGGTGGTCCGCGGCATCTCGGCCCTCAAGCATGAGCCCGAGTGGATGCTGAAGACCCGTCTCAAGGGATACCAGCTCTTCGGCAAGAAGCCGATGCCGACCTGGGGTGCAGACCTCAGCGAGATCGACTTCGACAACATCAAGTACTTCGTGCGTTCGACGGAGAAGCAGGCGCAGTCCTGGGAGGACCTGCCTGTCGAGATCCGCGAGACGTACGAGCGCCTCGGCATCCCCGAGGCTGAGCGCCAGCGTCTCGTCGCCGGCGTCGCCGCGCAGTACGAATCCGAGGTCGTCTACCACCAGATCCGCGAGGACCTGGAGCAGCAGGGCGTCATCTTCATGGACACCGACACGGCCCTGCGCGAGCACCCCGAGTTCTTCGAGGAGTACTTCGGCACGGTCATCCCGGCCGGCGACAACAAGTTCGCCGCGCTCAACACCGCCGTCTGGTCGGGCGGCTCGTTCGTCTACGTCCCCAAGGGCGTGCACGTCGAGATCCCCCTGCAGGCCTACTTCCGCATCAACACCGAGAACATGGGCCAGTTCGAGCGGACGCTGATCATCGCCGACGAGGACAGCTACATCCACTACATCGAGGGCTGCACGGCCCCGATCTACAAGTCCGACTCGCTGCACTCGGCCGTGGTCGAGATCATCGTGAAGAAGAACGCCCGCGTGCGCTACACGACGATCCAGAACTGGTCGAACAACGTCTACAACCTCGTCACCAAGCGTGCCGTCGCCCACGAGGGCGCGACCATGGAATGGGTCGACGGCAACATCGGCTCCAAGGTGACGATGAAGTACCCGTCGATCTACCTGATGGGCGAGCACGCCAAGGGTGAGACGCTCTCCGTCGCGTTCGCCGGCCCCGGCCAGCACCAGGACGCCGGCGCGAAGATGATCCACATGGCTCCGTACACGCAGTCGTCGATCGTCTCGAAGTCGATCGCCCGCGGCGGCGGACGAGCCGGCTACCGCGGCGAGGTCCGGGTGGATGCCAACGCGCACCACTCCGCGAACACCGTGCGCTGCGACGCGCTGCTGGTCGACACGAAGTCGCGCTCGGACACGTACCCGGCGATCGACATCCGCGTCGATGACGTGCAGCTCGGCCACGAGGCCACGGTCTCGAAGGTCAGCGAGGAGCAGCTGTTCTACCTGCAGTCCCGCGGCATGCCCGAGGACGAGGCGATGGCGATGATCGTGCGCGGCTTCATCGAGCCGATCGCGCGCGAGTTGCCGATGGAGTACGCGATGGAGTTGAACAAGCTCATCGAGATGGGCATGGAAGGCAGTGTCGGCTAGATGACGGCTCAGGCTACGGCGTCCGCAGGGACGCAGGATACGAACGCGCACATCGACCCGGCAGCACAGGTCGCAGCCGCGGGCTTCGTCCCCGTGCAGACCCGCTCCGAGCGGCCGCATTCCTTCGAGCCCGCCGACTTCGGCGCGCCGACGGGGCGCGAGGTCAACTGGAAGCACACGCCCGTCGCGAAGCTGACGTCGCTGTTCGCCGTCGCGTCGCCGAACGACGGCGTCCGCTACGAGTTCAGCGCGGGGGAGCAGTACGTCTCCGCCCCGCTCACAGCCGGCGACGCTCCGCGTGGCGAGGTCTTCCTCGCCGAGGACGTGACGGCGGCGGTCGCCTGGCAGGGCGCGACCGAGGCCCTGCACGTGCGGATCCCGCGTGAGGAAGAGGTGGCGGAGCCCGTCTTCGTTTCGATCACCGGCCTCGGCGCCGATCGCCGCGCCGATGCGCACATCGTGATCGAGGCGCTCGAGCACAGCTCCGCGACCGTCGTTCTCCAGCACACGGGTTCGGCGCAGTACGCGCAGAACGTCGAGATCATCGTCCGCGACGGTGCGAAGCTCACGGTCATCAGCCTGCAGCAGTGGCAGGACGACGCCGTGCACGCCTCCGCGCACCAGGCCCGCGTCGGAGCGGATGCGACGCTCAAGCACTTCGTCGTCAGCTTCGGCGGTGGCGTGGCCCGGGTCAACCCGAACGTCGAGCTCGCCGGCGCCGGCTCCGAGGGCTACCTCTACGGCCTCTCCTACGCGGATGCCGGTCAGCACCTCGAGAGCCAGGTGTACCTGCACCACAAGGGATCGCACACCAAGGGCGACGTGCTGTATAAGGGCGCCCTGCAGGGTAAGGGTGCGCACAGCGTCTGGATCGGCGACGTGCTGATCGGCGCGAACGCCAACGGCACCGACTCCTACGAGGCGAACCGCAACCTCGTGCTCACCGAGGGCGCGCGCGCGGACTCGATCCCGAACCTCGAGATCGAGACGGGCGACATCCTCGGCGCCGGCCACGCGAGTGCGACCGGTCGTTTCGACGACGAGCAGCTGTTCTACCTGCAGGCGCGCGGCATCAGTGAAGAAGAGGCACGACGGCTCGTCGTGCTCGGCTTCCTCACCGACATCGTGCAGCGCCTCGGTATCCCGGCTCTGGAGACGGAGCTGCTCGACGCCATCGAGACCGAACTCGCGGCGGTCGACGCATGACCGCCGAACGCGTGTGCGGCGTCGCCGACCTCGAGCAGGATACGCCGCTGCGTGTCGATCCCGCCGGTGTGCCGATCACGGTGATCAAAGACGGCGACGGCGTGATCCACGCCATCGGCGACGTCTGCACGCACGGCGACATCTCGCTCTCCGAGGGCTTCGTCGAAGGTGACACGGTGGAGTGCTGGGCCCACGGCTCCGCCTTCTCGCTGCTCACCGGCAAGCCCCAGAACCTCCCCGCTTATGAGCCCGTCCCGGTCTACGTCGTCGAGATCGACGGCGACGACGTGCTCATCGACCCGACCGTGACGAAGGAAGTCTGAATGTCTGTTCTCGAGATCCGCGACCTGTTTGTGACGGTCGAGACCGAGTCGGGGACCACCCCGATCCTCAACGGAATCACCCTCACCATGAACACGGGTGAGACCCACGCGATCATGGGCCCCAACGGCTCGGGCAAGTCGACGCTCGCCTACACGATCGCGGGTCACCCCAAGTACACGGTGACCTCCGGCTCCATCACGTTCGACGGCGAGGACGTCCTCGCCATGAGCGTCGACGAGCGTGCTCGTGCCGGCCTGTTCCTCGCGATGCAGTACCCGGTGGAGATCCCGGGCGTCACCGTGACGAACTTCCTGCGCACGGCCAAGACGGCCCTCGACGGCGAAGCGCCGGCGATCCGCGGTTGGACCAAGGACGTCAAGGCGGCCATGTCCAACCTGCGCATGGACCCGAAGTTCGCGCAGCGCAACGTCAACGAGGGCTTCTCGGGCGGCGAGAAGAAGCGTCACGAGATCCTGCAGCTCGAGGTGCTCAAGCCGAAGTTCGCGATCCTCGACGAGACCGACTCCGGCCTCGACGTCGACGCGCTGAAGATCGTCTCCGAGGGCGTCAACCGTGCCAAGGAGTCCACCGGCCTCGGTGTGCTGCTCATCACGCACTACACGCGCATCCTCCGCTACATCCGTCCCGACTACGTGCACGTGGTCGTCGCCGGCAAGATCGTCGAAGAGGGCGGACCCGAGCTCGCCGACCGGCTCGAGGACGAGGGATACGACCGTTTCCTCGACCCCGCTGCCCCCATCGAGGCGTAGGCTGACCGCATGACCGCGACGCTCACCGACCAGAAGTACGACGAGGTCACTGAGGCTCTGAAGGACGTCATGGATCCCGAGCTCGGGATCAACGTCGTCGACCTCGGTCTCATCTACGACCTCGCCTGGGATGACGAGAACGATGCTCTCGTGATCCACATGACGCTGACGAGCGCGGGCTGCCCCTTGACCGATGTCCTCGAAGAGCAGACCGCCGAGGCGCTGGACAAGGTCGTGGATCGCTTCCGCATCAACTGGGTGTGGATGCCGCCGTGGGGTCCCGAGAAGATCACCGACGATGGGCGCGACATGATGCGCGCCCTCGGCTTCGCGATCTAGGGATGCTCCGCGTCACGGCCCTGCCGTTGGCGGAACTCCGCGAGCGCAGCAGCGAGAAGTGGCGGGAGTATCCCGCTGACGTCCTGCCGCTGTTCGTCGCGGAGACCGACTTTCCGCTGGCGCCGGCGATCACTGCCGCACTTCAGCGCGCCGTCGAGATCGGCGACACCGGGTACGTGGCCTCTCGGACGCCGCTGGCGGAGTCTTTCGCCGCGTTCGCCTCCCGTCGCTACGGGTGGGATCCCGACCCCGCGCGCATGCGGAGCACGGCCGACGTGAGCATGGGGATCGTCGAGATCCTCCGGCGCGTCACGCAGCCCGGCGACCGCGTCATCGTCACGCCCCCGGTCTATCCACCGTTCTACGAGCTCGTCGCCGAGGCCGGCGCGGAGGTGACACGCGTTCCGCTGCGCGACACCGGGACGGCGTGGGAACTCGATCTCGACGGCATCCGCTCCGCGTTCGAAGACGGGGCGACGGCGATTCTGCTCTGCAATCCGCACAACCCGACCGGGACTGTGCACGATCGCGACGCGCTGACGGCTCTCGCCGAGATCGCCGAGGAGTTCGGCGCCGCCGTCGTCTCCGACGAGATCCACGGACCGCTCGCTCAGCCCGGCACCGGCTTCACGCCGTTCCTGACGGCGGGCGACGCGGCACAGCGCGTCGGCTATGCGGTCGTGAGTGCGAGCAAGGCGTTCAACCTCGCCGGACTCAAGTGCGCCCTGATGGTCACCGCGCACGACGAGACAAGCGCCGTCGTGCGCGGACTCCCCGTCGAGGTCGAGTGGCGCACGGGGCAGTTCGGACTGCTCGCCGCGGTCGCCGCGTTCTCCGCGGAGAGCGACGAGTGGCTCGACGGGCTGCTGCGCACGCTCGATGAGAACCGGGTGCTCCTGGAGGATCTCCTCGCCGCGCGTCTGCCCCGTGCGCGGTACCGCATCCCCGATGCCGGCTACCTCGCCTGGATCGATCTTTCGGCTCTGGAGTGGGGCGACAATCCCGCCCGAAGGATCCTGAAGGACGCCAGGGTCGCGCTGCACTTCGGCCCGGCCTTCGGCACCGAGGGGGCTGGACACGTGCGACTGAACTTCGGGACGAGCCCCGAGATCATCACCGAGGCCATCGAGCGCATCGCGGCGCTCGTCGGCCGATGACGTCGGTGGAACCCGCCGCGTCGATCTGGGATCGCCACCGTATCTGGGTCACGCTCGGCGCGGTCGCCCTGATCTTCCTCGCGGCGATCGAGGCGCTGGCGGTCACGACGGTCATGCCGGTGGTGAGCGAGGCGCTCGACGGTCAGTCGCTCTACGCGGTCGCGTTCGCCGGAACCCTGGCGACGAGCGTGATCGGCATGGTCGCCGCGGGGGCATGGTCCGACGCCCGCGGGCCGCGCGGCGCGCTCTATGTCGCGGTGACGCTCTTCGTCGCCGGTCTCCTGATCTCCGGCCTAGCCACGACGATGCATCAGTTCCTCGTCGGCCGGCTGGTGCAGGGCCTCGGCACGGGCGGTCAGACCGTCGCGCTGTACGTCGTGGTGGCGCGGCTCTACCCCGCGCACCTGCACGGCCGCATCTTCGCTGCGTTCGCCGCGGCGTGGGTGGTGCCCTCCATGGTCGGACCGTTCCTCGCCGGGGCTGTCGCGGAGTACCTGGACTGGCGCTGGGCGTTCCTCGGCGTCGCGGTCCTGACCGCAGCGGCCTTCCTCATGATCGCGGTGCGCCTCCGTGGGGTCGACCTCGGCCACGGCGAGCCTCAGGACGGGCGTGCGCTCGTCACGAGGCTGCTGCTCGCCGTGGTGGTCGCGGTTCTCGCCGTGGTGATCGGATTCTCCGCCGACATGGCACCCGCGGTCGGATGGCCTGTCGCACTCGTCGCGGTGGCGGTGATCGCTTTCGCCGTGCTCCCGCTGGTGCCGCGACGCACGCTCCGCGCCGGACCGGGACTGCCCAGCGTCGTGCTCATGCGCGGTATCGCCGCGGGGGCGTTCTTCGCAGCTGAGGCCTACATCCCCTATCTGCTGATGGAGCGGTACGCATTCACGGCCACCTGGGCCGGCGTCGCCCTGATGCTGGCAGCGTTCGCCTGGGCCGGCGCATCCGCGGTGCAGGGAAAGTTCGGGGAGAGACTGGGCAACTATCGCATCACCCTGATCAGTCTCGGATTGATCCTCTTCGCGATGATCTGCGTGCTCGTGGCCGCGCTGACGGGTATCACGCCGATCGTCGTCATCATCGGCTGGGCGTTCGCCGGGGGAGGGATGGGTCTGCTGTACCCCCGTCTGACCGTGCTCACGCTGGCCTATTCCGATGAGACCAACCAGGGGTTCAACTCCTCCGCGCTGTCGATCTCGGATGCCACGGGATCAGCCGTTGCGATCGCCCTCGCGGGGCTCGGCGTCGCCACGCTCGGCGGTGGAGCGGGGGCCTTCGGGGCCGTGTTCGCCTTCGGGATCGCGCTGGTGCTGCTGGCGGTCGTGCCCGGGCTCAGGCTTGGTCACGCGGCGGAGTCGCTGCCGCGCTGATCGCACCCGTGAGGGCGGTGACGCCGAGATCGAAGACGCGGTCCAGTCCGGCGGTGACGTCGTTCTCGTCCCCGCCGAGCAGGGCCCCGTGGCTGTCGGCGTGCATGCGCTGCTGCACGAGAGTCGCGTGCCCGAGGATGAAGTGCAGGATCGCGACCGCGCGCTGCTCGACGTCTGTGGCCCCCTCGTTCTCGAGAGCTCTCGCCAGGGCTGACTGCGCGGGCGAGGCGCCGAGTCGGAGGGCGTAGGTGCTGAGCACGAGCTCCGCGCCGTCGCGGTGGGCGAAGAGCGCGTCGCGGATGCTCCGTGCCGTGGTGAGCACTCCCGCCCCGGTTCCGTGGATGATCGCTGTGATCCGGTCCGCGAGATCGGCGAGGAGCTCCTGCTTGCTGGAGAAGTGCCAGTAGAGCGCGCTGGGCTGCACATCGAGCCGTCCGGCGATGCGCCGCATGGAGAGATCGGCGAGGCCCACCTCGTCGAGCAGCGCGAGGGCCGTGCGTGCGACGCTCTCGCGGTCGTGCCGTGCCGGATTGTGTTCGGGGCTCATGCTCTCACTATAGTGAACAGCGTTCAGGTGAACGGTGTTCAGGAGGGCTGCCCGCGAGGTGGCAGCGCTCCGCCGACGAGAGGACCGCGGATGGAGAAGGTCGTCGCGACAGCCCGTGCGTCGATCGCGGTCGAGGGTGTCTCGGTCGACTTCGACGGTCGCGCCGTGCTCCACGATGTGACGGTGGACCTGACCGCGCCGACCATCGCCGTCATCGGGGCGAACGGTTCAGGCAAGTCGACGTTCGCACGTCTGCTCAACGGGCTCGTCGCCCCCACCGCAGGGCAGGTGACCGTGGACGGCCTGCACACGGTGCGCGACCGTGCACTCGTGCGCCGTCGCGTCGGCTTCGTGTTCGCCAACCCGGAGGCGCAGATCCTCATGCCCACGCCCGCGGAGGACCTCGCGCTCTCGCTCCGCGACCTGCCGCGCGCCCAGGCCCAGATGCGGGTGAGGGAGACCCTCGCCGCCCAGGGGCTCGCCGGCCACGCCGACGTCCCGGCGTCGACGCTGTCCGGGGGCCAGAAGCAGATGCTCGCCCTGGCATCGGTCCTCATCACGGAGCCGCGGGTGATCGTGGCGGATGAGCCGACCACACTCCTCGACCTGCGGAATGCGCGTCGGATCGCCGATCTGCTGCTCGCGCAGTCGGCGCAGGTCGTGCTCGTGACCCATGACCTCGAACTCGCCGCCCGCTGCCACACGGCCGTGCTCTTCGACGAGGGACGCGTGACGGCTTCGGGTGCGCCGGACGACGTCATCGAGGCGTATCGGCGGAGCTGCGGATGATCCCGCGCCACCGGCCGGGATCGAGCCTGCTCCACCGCGCGCCGGCGGGCGTCAAGCTCGGCCTCCTCGCGGTCGCCGCGCTGGTGCTCTCGCTGTATCCGCATGATCCGCTGAGCATCGGCATCGCCCTCCTCGCGGTGTGCGCGCTCTACGGCGTTGGGCGACTGGGGTCACGCGTGCTCGGCGCTGAACTCTGGCGCCTCCGGTGGATCGTCCTGGTGCTCGCCACCGCGCTGACGGTGTTCGTCTCCCCGGTCGCGGCGTGGATCAGCACCGGGCGCGTCGTCGTGCTGCTCCTGCTGGCGAGCCTGCTGACGCTCACCACCCCGATGTCCGCGCTTCTGGACGTCCTGCGCCGGCTGCTGCATCCGCTCCGCCGCATCGGCGTCGATGCGGGGGCGGTGGCGATGGCGATCTCGCTCACCCTCACGATGATCCCGGTGGTCGCGGGGTTCGCGGAACGGGTGCGTGAGGCGGGCCGAGCACGCGGTGTGCGGCTCGGCCCGCGAGCGGTCGTCCCGATGCTCGTGCTCGCTCTGCGTCACGCCGACGACGTGGGTGACGCGCTGGCCGCTCGCGGCATCGGCTGACGGTCACGCGAGGGCGAACGCCGCGCGGCCGGGCATCGTCTCGGTGGGCGTGCGCCGAGCGAGGCGGAGAGATGCGGCGAGGAGAGCGACCGCGATCATCGCGGTCGCCACGGACGTGCCGAGCACCAGGAGTAACACGATGCCGATCAGTCCCAGCAGTGCGCCCAGCGCGAGCCCGCGCGTCGACCGCGTCGGCTCGGGGGCGGCCTGCGTCTCGAATCGGGTGAAAGCCAGAGCGGCGGCGGCCGTGAGCGCGAGAGCCGTGGCGAGCCACAGAGGGCGTCCTGCCCACCAGTCCGCGCTGTCGAGAGCGGGAAGGGCGGCACCGGTGAGCAGCGCGAAGACTGCGGTGATGCCGGCCATGGCCAGCAGGATCGGCATGTGCCACAGGTAGATCGTCATGGCGCGTCGCGTCACGAATCCGGTGAACGCGGCCGGGAGGGGGCGCCGGCTGAGGCGTTCGATCCTGTCGCGGTGCAGCGAGAGCGCCCCGGTGTGCGCTACGCCGACGAGCAGCAGCGCCGCCGTGGGCGGGTTGATGTTCGCGATGAGGTCGGGGGAGTAGACACCGGTGAGGAAGGTAGCTGCCAGGAGCCCGACCGCTCCACCGACGGCGAGCATGCGCGTGCGGCGGCTGAGGGCGTCGATGCGGCCGTCGGCGAGGAAGAAGCCCAGCTGCTGGAGCGTCATCCAGACGAAGGCGAGATTCAGGAAGCCCAGGCCGTCGATGCCGCTGATGGCGCGCAGCGCGTCGACCAGGATGGATGCCGTCGCCAGCGCCGCGATCGTCACGAACGGAGCGCGCTCGTGCGCCGCCGCGAGCACCGGCAGGAGCGCCTGGCAGAGGACGAACACGCCGAGGAACCACAGCGGCTGACCGTAGCGGAAGCCGGCGGTGGCGATGAGGTCGGCGGGGACGCCGATCACGGTGAGGACGGCGAGGGCGAATCCGACGACGACGACCGTGAAGATCGCGGGTCGCAGGAGGCGGTGGATCCGCCCCGCGACGAAGTCGGTCGCCGTCCCGCCTCGTTGCTGCAGACGCCGATACGCGAGGAGGCCAGAGAATCCGCCGATCACGAAGAAGAGGGGCATCACCTGGAGCACCCAGCTGAGCGGCGCGATCCACAATGTGCTGTCGCTGGCGTTCTCGAAGAGCGGCCCCGCGTCGGTGACGGTGACGCCGACCATGATCGAGTGGAGCAGCACGACCCCCAGGACGCACAGGGCCCTGACGAGGTCGATCCCGGTGTCGCGCGAGGCGCGCGGCGGGGGAGTGGGAGTCGCCGTGCGCGGCGCCTGGGCGATGGTCATGAGTCCTCCTCGGAACGGTGTTCCCGAAGACTATGGACGCGGTGCGCGCGGAGGCATCACCCTCGGGTCCTGTTCTCTCCCCCTACCGGAGGATGAGTCAGGAGGACGGTTCGACGAGCCCGGTGTCGTACGCGAGGATCACCGCGTGGACGCGGTCGCGCAGGTTCAGCTTCGCCAGCACCTTTCCGACGTGCGTCTTCACCGTCTGCTCGGCGATGAACAGATCGGCGGCGATCTCGGTGTTCGAACGTCCCTTTCCGATGAGCACGAGCACTTCGCGCTCGCGCTCGGTGAGCTCGGCCAGCGCCGTGGTCGCTCTGGGACTTCGCGGACGACGTCCGGCGAACTGCTCGATCATGCGTCGCGTGACGCTCGGCGCGAGCAGGGCATCACCGCCCGCCACGACCCGCACCGCATGCACGAGCTCCTCCGGCAGGGCGTCCTTGAGCAGGAACCCGCTGGCCCCGGCCTCCAGCGCGTCGTACACGTAGTCGTCGATGTCGAACGTGGTGAGCATCAGGATCCGCGGCACGTGCGCGGCGGGGTAGTTCGGACCGAGGATGCGCCGGGTGGCCTCGATGCCGTCGAGTTCCGGCATCCGCACGTCCATCAGGATCACGTCCGGATCGAGGCGGGCCGCGAGCGTGACCGCCTCGGCGCCGGTCGCGGCCTGCCCGGTGACGCGGATGCCCTCGTGGGCATCGAGCAGTGCGGCGAATCCCGCGCGGACCATGGCCTGGTCGTCGGCGATGAGCACGCTGATGGTCACGTGGTCTCCTTCTCGATGGTGGGGCCGTCGCCGACGGGGAGCGACGCCTCGACGGTCCACCCTCCGTCGCCGTCCGGGCCGGCGGAGAGACTGCCGCCCAGTAGTTCGGACCGCTCCCGCATGCCGCGGAGGCCGTAGCCCGTGCCGTGGTCTTCCGGGCTGCGCGGGGGCGCGGCGTTGTGCACGCGGATGCGGATCGACGCGGCGTCCGCGTGCAGTCGCACGGCGATGCGGGCGCCCGGGGCATGACGCACCGCGTTGCTCAGGGCCTCCTGGATGATGCGGAACGTGGCGATCTGCACGGCCGGGTTCGCGGCGGCCGCGGCGTCTCCGCCTTCGATCACCAGCCCGACCTCGACGCCGGCGCGACGGATGCTGTCCACGAGCGCCGGCACGTCGTCTATGCCCTGCTGCGGAGCGAGTTCGGCGCTCTGGTCCTCGGTGCGGAGCACGCCGAGCATGCGCCGCATCTCGGTGAGAGAGGCGCGTGCCGTCGCCGCGATGTCGTCGAACTCGGCCGACGCGGACTCGCCGATCTCGGGAAGACGGTAGCGCGCGGTCGACGCCTGCACCTGGATCACCGACATGCTGTGAGCCACGACGTCGTGGAGCTCGCGCGCGATGCGCGTGCGCTCCTCGACGAGGGCCCGGCGTGAACCCTCGAGGGCGCTGTGCTCCTTCTCGCGCGTCAGCTCCGCCGACACCCGCAGCCGGCCCGCCACGAGGGCGGCGATCAGGAGCATCGCCGCAGCGATCGACGAGGTCACGATCAGGTCGGCGGTGGCGCTTCCGGCTGATCCCGGCGTCGCGATGATGTCCGGACGCAGGACGGGCGCGGCGAGCGACACGACCACGCCGATGACGAGGGGGAAGACGCCGACCCGTGCGCCGTGGACGAACGTCACCACTCCGACGAACAGGACGAAGGTCAGGAGCGCGGGTACCGACCACGGCCAGGGTGACTGGGTCGCGAGCTCGGGGACGACGAGCAGCGGCAGGATGAAGGCCGCGGCGCTGAACAGCGCGATGGCCCAGCGGGGATGGGGGATCGCGAGGACCGGCGATGCGCAGAGGGCGGCGCCGAGGATGAACGCCAGCGGGAGAGGCGTGCCGAGGAGAACGGTCTGGATCGGGACGAGGTTCGCGTACAGCACGATCATCGCCGCGCACAGCGCCGCGAACGCCGCCGTCCGCGGGTTGATCCGCGGACGGCGCGGGGTGCGCTCTCTGCGACGTGCCATGTCTGTCATCCTGCCAGTCGGGGAACGGTCTCGCGTCGTCGACGGGCGGCTGCGACCCGGTCGATCACGAAGCCGACCACGAGGGCGATGCCGATGCCGAGCCCGGCGCTGAGCAGCGGCTGGTCCTTGATCCAGGCACCCGCGAGCAGGCCGATGGCGAGGCTGAAGATGCTCCAGCTCAGTCCGGCGATGAGGCTCAGGGGGAGGAAGCGCCGCCAGGGGAAGCCGAGTGCGCCGGCGGACATGTTGACGGCGACCCGTCCCACGGGAATGTAGCGGGCGCCGAGGATCAGTACGGCGCTGCGGCGATCCAACGCTGTCTGAGCGTGCGCGAACGCGGCGGCGACCCGTGGACGTCGCATCCACGCGAAGCGGGTCGTCCCGAGCTTCCGGCCGATCGCGAAGGCGATGTTGTCGCCGATCGCGGCTCCGAGGGCGCCGACCGCGCCGAGGAGCAGCAGGTTCCCGTCTCCGGACGACACGGCCACGGCCGCTGCCGCGACCAGCACCGTCTCGCTCGGAACCGGCGGGAAGAAGCCATCGATGATCGTCACGACGAACAGCACGAGGTAGAGCCAGGGGGAGGCGATCGCCTGCATGATGAGCTCGTTGAGGATGTCCACTCCTGCACGGTACGGAGCGTGTGCCAGGGGCGGCATCCCTCCCGGGTATCGTCCCTCTCACTCTCCGGACTGATCTTCCTGACCGCCACTCCCTGCGGTGCCGCTTATACTGGGAGGCTGGCCCGTCGGCCGACTCTCTCCCCTTGAACGAACGGACATCCGCTGTGCTTGCCGTGCACGACCTCGAGATCCGCGTTGGCGCGCGCCTGCTCATGGAGAACGTCTCGTTCCGCGTCGCCGACGGCGACAAGATCGGACTCGTCGGTCGCAACGGCGCCGGGAAGACCACGCTGACCAAGGTGCTCGCCGGCGACGTGCTGCCGTCCGACGGCACCGTGACGCGCTCGGGCGAGCTCGGCTACCTCCCGCAGGACCCGCGTTCCGGCAATCCGGAGGATCTCGCGCGGACTCGCATCCTCGACGCCCGCGGCCTCGGCCAGCTGAACCTCGGGATGACCGAGGCATCGCTCGCCATGGGGTCGGATGATCCTGCTGTCGCCGAGAAGGCGATGAAGCGCTACGCCGCCCTCACCGAGAAGTTCGAGGCCCAGGGTGGTTATGCGGCCGAGGCGCAGGCCGCCTCCATCGCGCACAACCTCTCGCTGCCCGACCGCATCCTCGACCAGCCGCTGTCGACGCTCTCCGGCGGTCAGCGTCGTCGTATCGAACTCGCGCGCATCCTGTTCTCGGACGCGCAGACGATGATCCTCGACGAGCCGACCAACCACCTCGACGCGGACAGCGTCGTCTGGCTGCGCGAGTTCCTCAAGGGGTACAAGGGCGGGCTGATCGTGATCAGTCACGACGTGGAGCTCGTCGGCGAGACCGTGAACCGCGTGTTCTACCTCGACGCGAATCGTCAGGTCATCGACACGTACAACATGAACTGGAAGAACTACCTGCGTCAGCGGGTGGCGGACGAGGAGCGCCGCAAGAAGGAGCGCGCCAACGTCGAGAAGAAGGCGACCACGCTGCAGCTGCAGGCCGCACGCTTCGGTGCGAAGGCGTCCAAGGCCGCGGCCGCTCACCAGATGGTGGCCCGCGCCGAGAAGATGCTCGCCGGACTCGACGACGTGCGCCAGGAAGACCGCGTCGCGAAGCTGCGGTTCCCGAAGCCCGCGCCCTGCGGCAAGACGCCGCTCATGGCATCCGGTCTGTCGAAGTCGTACGGCTCGCTGGAGATCTTCACCGACGTCGACCTCGCGATCGATCGCGGCTCCAAGGTCGTCATCCTCGGACTCAACGGTGCCGGCAAGACGACGCTGCTGCGGATGCTCGCCGGTGTCGACCAGCCCGACACCGGGCAGCTCGAGCCGGGACACGGCCTCAAGGTCGGCTACTACGCGCAGGAGCACGAGAACCTCGACGTCAAGCGCTCGGTGCTGGAGAACATGGTCTCCGCGGCTCCGCACATCACCGAGACCGAAGCGCGCAAGGTCCTCGGCTCGTTCCTGTTCACCGGTGACGACGTGCTGAAGCCGGCCGGTGTGCTCTCGGGTGGGGAGAAGACGCGTCTGTCGCTCGCGACGCTCGTCGTGTCGTCCGCGAACCTGCTGCTGCTCGACGAGCCCACGAACAACCTCGATCCCGCGTCGCGCGAGGAGATCCTCGGAGCCCTCGCGCACTACGAGGGCGCGGTCGTGCTCGTGTCGCACGACCCCGGCGCCGTGCAGTCCCTGAACCCGGAGCGGGTGCTGATCCTGCCGGACGGTGTCGAGGACATCTGGAGCCAGGACTACCAGGACCTGATCGAGCTGGCGTAGCCGGCACGCGGGCATGGCATAGTCGAGAGCGTGATGTTCGACGCTCAGGACCGTGAGATGCCCCCTCTGAACGACTGGCTTCGCGGTCGTCACGCGCTGACCGGAGTCGCGCCGGAGTGGAACCTCGACGCACTGCCCGCGGAGCCGACGATCCTCTTCCGTGAATGGATCCTGCGCGCGGATGCCGACGGCGTCCCCGAACCGCACACTGCGACCCTCGCGACCGTCGACACGGCGGGTGTGCCCGATGCGCGGACGCTGATCCTCAAGGGGATCGACGCGGGTGGATGGGCTTTCGCCAGCACGCGCTCCTCGCGCAAGGGCGAGCAGCTCGCTGCCTCGCCGGCCGCGGCGCTGAACTTCTGGTGGCAGCCGCAGGTGCGCGCGGTTCGGGTGCGCGGCCGCGTGGAAGAGGCGACGGCCGAGGAGAGCGCGGCCGATCTCGCGGCGCGATCGGCCGCGGCGCAGGCGGGCGTCGCCCCCGGAGACTGGGTTCGCTGGCGCGTGGTCCCGGCGCGGATCGAGTTCTGGCAGGGATCCCGCGACCGCCGCCACACGCGGGTCGTCTACGAGCCCGTCGGCGACGGCTGGACGCACTCGATCATCCGGGACTGATCTCGCCGAGAGCGTGGGCGGTGTCGGTGACCGGCAGTAGCGTGAACGGATGAGTCTCGCCCACATCCGCGCGGTCTGCTGGGACTGGAACGGCACCCTGCTCGATGACGCGGAGATCTGCCGACAGGTCATGAACACTGTGATCGTCGAGCACGGGCGCAAGCCGCTGACCGATCTGGAGGCCTATCGATCCGTCTTCCGGTTCCCGATCCGGGAGTTCTACCGCTCTGTGGGCGTCGACGACGATCGCTTCGTCGTCGCCGCGACCGCCTACCTGGAGCGACTGGCGCTGCGGGTAGGCGAGGCTCGACTCCATGCGGGCGCGCACAGCACCGTCGCCGCCATCCGTGGCCTCGGGATTCGACAGATTCTCGCATCGGCCACCGTCGCAGAGGCGCTCGAGCGCCAGATGGAACCGCATGATCTGGACGGCGCGTTCGAGGCTGTGCTCACGATCGATGACCCGTACCGCGCGTCCAAGCACGATGTCATCCGAGGCTGGCTGACGACGTCAGGACTCGAGCCGGGTGATGTCCTGATCATCGGTGACACCAATCACGACCACGAGATCGCCGAAGACCTCGGAACGGAGTTCCTGCATTTCGAGGCAGGGCACGGGTTGCACGCCGGATCTGTTCGGCGGATCTCCACCCTCGAGGATCTGCCGATGCTGCTGGGGCGCCGACGCGCCAAACCCCTCGACAAAGCGTAGCCATTCGGTTACGCTTTGGGCATGGACGGAGCACGAGCGATCGCAGACCCGGTGCGTCGGGAGATCCTCGAGCTCGTTCGCACCACGCCGCTTCCCGCGGGAAGCATCGCCGCGCACTTCTCGATCAGCCGCCCCGCGGTGAGCAAGCACCTCCGCGTGCTGATCGAGTGCGGCGTGGTCGAGGCGACCGCGTCCGGGCGACAGCGGATCTACGCGCTGCGGCCAGAACCGTTGGTCGAGGTGGCGACCTATCTCGACCGGCTGCTCAGCCCCTCCTTCGCGATGCGACTGGACGCGCTGGAGACCGAGGTCGCGAGGACCCGCCGCGAGCGACGGGTCCGGCCGCCATCCGCATCGATCAGCACAGGAGAGACAGCATGAGCGCACCCACACCGACCGGACGTCTGCTTCCCGGAGAGGACGGACACGACCTGGTCTTCACCCGGAGACTGCCCGGATCCCCGCAGGATTCCTGGGCGAGTATCACGGAGCCCGAGCGCACGGCCCGCTGGATCGGCGCCTGGGAGGGGGTCGGCGCAGTCGGTTCGACGATCAGGCTCAGGCTCGGATTCGAAGAGGAATCTCCCTGGGCGGACGTTCGGATCACTGAATGCGATCGGCCCCGGCGCCTCCGCGTCCTGTCGATCGACGAGGCCGGTACCTGGGATGTCTCGATGGAGCTGACGTCCTCCGGCGAAAGCACGGATCTCCGCTTCACCATGCATGCCGTGGACCCGTCGACCATCGGTGACGTCGGCCCGGGATGGGAGTGGTACCTCGATCAGCTGATCGCCTCGATGTCCGATGCTCCGCTGCCGCCGTTCGAGGACTACTACCCTGCGCAGCGCGAGTACTTCGACGCCCAGGCGCGATGATCAGGTGAGCACTCGACGACAGAAGAGGAGAGATGCGTGAGCGGATATCAGGTGGTGGAGATCGGGGCTCTCGACGAGTGGCGCGGGCACCACGGCGGCTTCGACGAGACGCGATCGCGAGACGGGCGCCGGGTCGTCGACCACGAGCTGACGATGCAGTACATCGGGATGACGGCGAATGCGCTCGAGCCCGGTGAGGAGGCCGGCTACTGGCACGTGCACAGGAAGATCGAAGAGGTCTACGTCTTCCTCGCCGGCCGCGGCCAGATGGGACTCGACGACGACGTCGTCGAGGTGGGCCCGGGAACGGTGATCCGTGTGGGGCAGGGTGTCGCCCGAACCTGGCGAGCCCGCCCGGACAGCGCGGGCGAGCTGCGCTGGCTCTGCCTCCGCGCGGGTGGCGAAGAACTGCCCCACCTCCCCGACGACAGCTCGCGATTGCCCGAGAAGCCGATGCCCTGGATCGACTGACCCATGGATGAGACCCTGACGCCGAGGCCATCACGGTCGCCGGATTTCAGCGACGACTTCCAGGACGGACTCGATGCTGAGAAGTGGATCGCCCACTACCTTCCGCAGTGGACCGTCCCCGAGCGGTCGGAGGCACGGCACCGGGTCGTCGAGTCCGGTCTCGAGCTCCGGATCGACTCCGACCAGCTCGACTGGCGTGAGGAGGACGCTCCGATGCGCGTGTCGAACCTGCAGACCGCGGTCTTCTCCGGTGTCGTCGGTTCGACGCGAGGGACCCATCGCCATCGTCCCGACGGTCTCGAGGTGCGGACCGCGATGCCGACTCGCATGCTGTTCGCCCCGTCGCGGGGACGCATCGATCTGACCGTCGCTGCGAGCACCGACCAAGGGTGCATGCTCGCGGCCTGGCTCGTCGGAACGGAGCACCTCGCCGAGACCGATTCGGGCGAGATCTGCATCTTCGAGATCGACGCCGACGCCGTATCCACGGTGACGCGAGCGCGGACGGGCATCAAGGCACACCATGATCCGCGGCTCACGACCGACATGGCCGAGATGGTGCTCCCGTTCGATGCGAGCGAGCCCCACACCTGGACCGTGATCTGGGGCGATGGTGAGACGACGATCGGCTGTGAAGGGCTCGTGCTCCGGCGCATTCCGCAGGCGCCGGACTATCCGCTGATGCTGTTGATCGATCTCTTCGAGGTCGGCGCCCCCTCGGGCGCCTATCCCAAGACCGCCGTCATCTCGGAGGTCAGGGCCTGGAGCTGATCGGTCTCAGCGTGCGTCGAGCAGCTCGTCCTCGACGTCGGCATCCCTGTCGCGGCGACGCGTCTTCCTGGCCGGCGCGGGCGCGTCTTCCTGGTCCTCGCGATGCTTCACGATCTCGGTGCGGATGATGTAGCCGATGAACACGAAGCCCATCAGCGCGAACAGGATCCACTGGATCGCATAGGAGAGGTGCGGGCCGGGGTCGTCGGTGGGGGAGTCGAACCCGCCGAGCGCGGCGTCGGCCGCGGGGTCCTCGCTGACGAGCTGACCGTAGGCGCCGGTGATCACGTCGCCCTCGATGAGGTCGGCGATCGTCGGAAGGTTGATCGTCGGAACCTGGCCCTCGGGCGCGCCGCGGCCAGAAGCCGGGACCTGCTCGCTCTGGCGCAGTCGCGCGATCACGGTGACCTCGCCCTTCGGCGGTGCGGACACCGCGTCGGGGGCATCGCCGTCGCCCGGCGGCACCCACCCGCGGTCCACGATGAACACGCGACCGTCGGCGTTGCGGAAGGGCACCAGCACCTCGAAGGCGCTCGTGCCGCCGTGCGGACGGTTGCGCACCAGCAGCTGCTGATCGGCGAGATACTCGCCCTGCAGCATCACCGGATGCCACTGGTCGCCCGGTTCGAGCGCACCGTCGTCGCCGATGAGGTCGGCCAGGGGCGCGGGGTCGGCGTCGTAGTTCTGCTCGATGAGCGCGATCTGCTCGGACCGGGACTCGTTGCGCTCGAACTGCCAGTTCGACAGGAAGGCGCAGGCGATCGCGAATCCGATCGCGACGAGCACATACACGCCCCACCGGGTCATCCTCTTGCTCATGCAGGGACACCGTCCCGCACGGTCACCGGGAAGTCCCGCGCGGCCAGGTAGTCCCGCAGGAACTCGA